>Ga0209700_100280_pt1 | contig 90549 bp, 34 predicted proteins | sample SiratroredBW_FD_187528 | JGI IMG/M metagenome (GOLD analysis project Ga0209700, IMG submission 187528) | Root nodule microbial communities of legume samples collected from California, USA - Siratro red BW (SPAdes) (version 2) | ecosystem: Host-associated > Plants > Roots > Nodule | place: USA... | reverse complement strand
AAAAACAAAAAAAAAAAAAAAAAAAAAAACAATTCACAATTCTTAACACCACACGAATCTTAAACCCTAAACCTAAACTCTAAGAAATCAAAACACTGACTCGGGGAAAGTATCGAGCAAGAGCTCGATGGAATCATCGAGAGGGTGACCGAGTTTCTTCTCCTCCTCTTCCTCGATCTCCTTGAGCCACAGAATGGCGTGAACCCTCTGCCGCATTATCCTGTAATCCTTAGCGAGTTTCTCCACAGTGTAGACCTCGGGGTTCTGCTTGTGCAACCGGTACATCTCCGACTTCTCGGAGTCCTTCAGATACGAGCCTCGCGCGCCGGGCTCCAGAACCTGCTTCATCAGCACGCTCGTCTCCGCCAAGCGACTCCCCCAGCTGTTCACGAACGCCTTCCCTCGGCGGTTCTCCGCCTCCAGTTCGTGCACCCTGTCATCCGTGTCCTGCAGCTCTGCCAGAACCGCCGACGTGGAATGCGAGGGTTGGCCGTTGAAGTGGTCGCCGGCGAGCCCAGTCGACCACGACATGGTGGTGTCCCATTCCCCGTCGAAGGCGCTTCCTCCTCCGTCGCGGGAATCGGTCGAGAAAGAGAAGATTCTAGAAGATGCTGGGGGAAGAAGGCTGTCGTGACTCAGCGACGCGGCGACGCGGCGCGTGGCGATTGCGAAACGGTGAAGGGTTTGCATTGTGAGCGTGGAGCGGCGGCTATTGAGTGAAGTGGCGGAGAAGTTGAAATTCTTTTATCAATTAGTTTTGGTCATGTTTGAGAAAATCACTCGTTTCGTTTTGAAAGTATATTGTTTTATACTTAATTTTTTATGTATTTAAAACTAATTAGAAGCTACAATTTTAAGATCTTTTTTTCAATAAATTAAACCTTTTCAAAATCTATTAGATAATGTGTTTAGAATATATTTTTTTATGCATAATAAAACAAAAGCCTAAAAGATTAAGCCTTTCCAGATCCAATTCCATATGGTCTTTTATTGTGAAGTTATCACACTTGCTTAGAAGAGAGAGGTGGTAGCTTGTAATAGTTTGCAAGAAAATACTTCAACCATTTTAGTTGTTTTGTTTTAAAGCTTCAACATGATGGCACAATTTATAAATAAATATTTATATATATATATATATATATATATTAATTTTTAAAATATCATTATTATTTTAAAAAATGTAAAGTTTATAAATTGATCGGATGTAAGACCACGTAAGTTACAGGTTAAACAAATTGAATTGAAAGTATGTTGATCCAATTTATACTTCAAGTCTTTTACTCTAGTATTGTTTAGTTTACAAATTTTTCTAGTAAGACCATTAATTTAATCCTTGCCACTTAGGATTAAGATGTGATATCGAAAAATACTGAAAAAAAAATAATAGTTCTAATCATAGTTTATTGTCGAGAATTATGAAAAGATCACTAAAAAAAATAGTCTTAAAATCTAATTTGATTTGAGTCTAGAAAGGTGTTAGCATCTCTATCTTAAAATAATTATTATTAAAAAAAATATTAGTTTAATACTATTATTCATAATATACTTTTATTTTGACATTAATTTTTATTAATAAAATATTTTATATAAATAAAATAATAATAATATATATAAGTGGTAAATGAATATGAAAGATGAATAATGATATTAAAATATTACCCTCCTTACATTATTAATTAAGTGAATCGGGGTTTTTAAAGTTTTTGTTTCAAAAAAAACACGAATGTATATAAAAAATGACAAAAAAAATATTTTTGAAATTTTTCAGTTGAGTCCGATAAAGGTCAATCTTGCTTTTAATATTTTCATTCATAATAAAATATAAGAATTTACTTACTTATTTGATAAAAATGTGTTATTGGTTGATATTTTTAATTTTTTAAAGAAACAAGTTTGTATTGAAAATTTTAATTATTAAGTAAGTATGACTTAATCTTTTTAAAATTTTAATTGTTTAAAGTCTGAGACTCAGCATGATAAATTTTAAAATTTTACATAAACAAAAATCTTAATTATTAAGTTAAAAACTTAACATGATAACTTTTACGAAAATAAAAATTTTAACTACTGAGTGAGAGTGAGACCTAACATGATTATAAATATTTTGGAACTTGTATGGAATCAAAAGTAGATCTGATACTCATGATAATTAAAAATTGTAGAGAAACAAAAATAATTATAAAGTATATTCGAGATGCAGCATGATAATTAATATTTTTTAAAATATATTTAATATTTATATATACAAAAAGAACCTATAATATATTTTATGATTATTAATGTTATTTGATTGCTAAACAACCAATTAAATGAGAGGTAGAAAAGCGGGCCCTATGCACAACAACTTACCAACATAAACCCCCAAATTTGGCATGTAAAATGCAGAAGAACAAAAAATAATTATTGGTGTACAAATAAAAGCAAAAAAAGTGACCCCAACCATGCTACAAATGCTACGTGAACGAGGAGAAAGACAGCAATAGAAAATTACACAAAATTAGACAACATTTGACAAAATGATGAACCAAGATTTAAAACGTGAAAACATAAAGGGAATTTATTTTTTCAACAGGGTTGAAAGATAGGGGAGTCCAATTCAATTTAAGAATGAAATGAAAGAATAAAAAGGATGTCTCATTTATCTTAGGTATGAATGATTCTTCACCATTAATTTTCGAGTTCCTACCAATTGAACCTTTTAGTCAATGTTCCTTCATGTATAGAAAGATTTGTCCCATTATTCAAATGTAAACCCCTGTGAGCATATTGTCTGAAAATAATTTTTAACTCAAATGAAATAGAAAAAACGAACTAAATTCTGATTATTAAAAGTTTGGAATTATCACATAAAGAAACAAAATAACATGTACTGATAGAGTCTAGTTTCATAAAACAAATTCACTTTGAACTATTTAGTTAAAAGAGACAAATTACTAGTTAACAAATATTGGAAACAAGATTAAAGCATACAAATACTTGTTTACCACATTAAATAACATAACTGCAATATGGCCCTTTATCTCTAAGTATTATATCTGTTAGTGTTTTTCTGATAGATATCATGTTAGTCTGTCTTAGATGTCAGTGTCATTAATGTTATTGAAACACAGACCATGGTTATGTTTTGATGGAAAATATCTAGAAATCTCAAATTAAATATTATTTAATTCTTTAATAATAATTTACAAGTTAAGTTTATGTTAAGCAACAATTGAATAAGACTAATTAAAACAGCTGCTACTCAAACACAACTTAAATACTAAATCCTCGTTTAACAGAGGAGCCTCTAGAAACGCCAAGTTGGTAATTTATAGAGAACTCTGATTGTTGTTGCATGTTTTTATATAGTATCGTCTTTATTATAATTTTTTGTATGATTTAACCTTGTAACAGAAAAGATAAGGACAAAGTTGGCCTATAGCAGAACACGGTGATGCTGATGCAGATGCAGCCAAAACCAGCCCAAGGTTTGGTCCCAGTAAAGTGTCCAAGACTCCTCCAATTTTGCATCTCTCATCATATCAATAATTAAATCATTCTGCATAATTCATACTTAGATAACTAACATCTCTGACCATTTCTTTTTTACCATATGATATGGTGAATATATATGTATATATATATATATATACTACACCTACCCTATATGTTCCTTCACGTGCTGGTTGGTGATGACTTGTGATCAACTCAACATCTCACGAATTGAAGGTTTGAAAAGAAAGCTAAGAGTTATGGATACTATAACTAAATTTGAACTTGATGAATGTATATAGAGAGAGTGAAGAATATTTTCTAAGACAACATATATTCTCTACAGAAAACAACTTTGGTTGAAGCGGATACTATAGAGCATTGTTAACAGTAAAATTGTCTTATTTTGACTCACAGAAACTTCATTTATGAATAAATCTATGAACCTGCAACCAAATCCAATGTGCCAGTTTATCCAAAATCATTAACCAATTAGATAGCTTTAACTGCTAATGAATACTCAATTTTGACTTTTGAAAAGCTTCATTGAGATCAGAGTTTTGATCATAAACTAGTTAAAAACATAAAAAAAAAAAAAAAAAAAAAAAAAAAAAAAGAGAGAAAAAAAAAAAAAAAAAAAAAAAAAAAAAAAAAAAAAAAAAAAAAAAAAAAAAAAAAAAGTGGGAGGAATAGAAACTTTGTTGGTAACCAGGAAAATAGGACCTGCACATATTTCAACAAAAAGAACATATAAACAAGAACTGGACCAAGAAATTGTTCTACAAGACAACAGTGTTTAATCAAGGGAACTCATCTTTGAAAAAGATTAGAGGGAAACAGAGAGAGAAAAAGAATAAACTAAACCGAACTACTATTTGGAAACTGACGCATAAAGGCTTTATGAATTATTGTTTCTATAAAAGCATGGATACATATGAACTGAATATAACTAAAGTCCACTTTTTGTTTTCTGATATTAACAGGGTTCAACAAGGGAACCCTTTTATAATTAAACATTTTGAACACATGAAATATACCTATAATTCACTCTTATAAAAGGTATCATTGGAGAAGGCATTGGTAGTTAGATCAGACAAGCTAAAATCATTATCCAAGAGCAAACCGTCAGAGACATCCATGCTAGTGCTAACTGAGTTACCCGAACTTGGAATAAAACCACTGCTCTTCACATAATCAAACGAGTAACCACTTTGTTGCTGCAACAACTGCTGAGGCAGTTGTTGTTCCTCGTGCTTCTGCCAAGGAAGTGATGCAGGCACTTGATGAACCTGGTTGCTGTTGCGGTTGTGGTTGTGGTGGTAGCTTCTGCCACTAAATGGTAGCACTGCTCTAGTACTTGTGTTCTGGTGAATCTTGTGTTCACTGCTTCCTTTTTGGAAGTTCAAGGTGATAGGACCCTTATGGACCCCTAGTGTTGACATGGCTGTGGTAGGGCACCCTGTGAATTGTTGTACTAAAGCTCTAAAATTTGTGGTGTTGGCATTGAGGAGTGTGGTGGGGGTTCTCTTAGAAGCTCTAGACCTTCTTCTTATTGGTTTGCTTACATTACCCTTTGGTGTCAGTTGGCAGGAGGAGATGCTATTGCTCTCTGATGAAGGCATGGTTGGAGGTGGACTAGTTGTCATCACAGTAGCATCAGAGAAGCCATCTTTGTTTGGTGCCAAAGCATGATCATGCTCATGCTCATGATCATGATCATCATGACCATGGCCATCCATTAGAGGTTGCTGATAGAACTGCATCCATTGATCAGTAGCAGCAGTCATGGTCATGGTATCCCTCATGAGGGTTAGAAGGAAGTAGGTGGTTCAGTGATCACTCCCTCACTCTATCACACATTCCTTCATTTAAAGAAAGAATCAAAGTTGGCTCTATTATGAACACATGTGCCTTGTAATGGTCAAAGTAAAAATGTCCAAGTTTTGACTATTCTTTGATAGGGACTGCCGAAGAAACTTGATAAAGAATGGTGTGCTTCCTCGAAATATCGTGTTCATACTATTCTCATCACTTTGACACAAACCACAAAACCTTTCCAACACAATCATCCTCAAATTAAATAAGATCATTATCTGCCATGCTTTTTTATTTTTGTTCAAGCATTCATCATATTTAAGATTAAACTTAAAAATGGTGACAAAAGTTGAAACATTTTCCTAGGTGTGTTCATACTAATGACGACATGAAAATGTGGATTGACATCATTGTTGGACTGGTTGTTTGTTATGTTGGAGGTTGTGTAGTGATGTTGGTCATAAAATTGTGTACTGTTGAGTTGAAAAGATAAGATGCACATGGTCTGAGCCACCCACCCACCATACCTTGTTCATAAATTTTGCTATGTTTTATGAGATGAGCGTGTAAGATACTTCCTGCAATGGTAGCAATTCAACATGGAGTGCCCACGTGTTTTTACTAGAAACCGAGTCTTTGTCAAAGTGATGTGCACAAAGGAGAAAGAAATTAATATGGAAGAACACCCACAATTGTAAGCAAAGGTCTTGGTTGACCATATTTATAGTGAAGAGGCACACACTTTGGATTTATACATCTCTATCCATTATAAAATTTATCCACTTAACTTATATTCTAAACCTAAATTCAACTTTAGAAGTATTGCACAAAACTAAACTAAATTGTATAATTATTTTGATCAACTAAACTAAATGGTAAAAATAGTTAAATAACAAGTATAAAGCAAGCAAGAAAGGTGAAATAGTTAGGGTTTTTTTGATAGTTTGAGAAAGAATTAAGAAACCCTATGGTTCTAATTTATTTGGATTCCAAAAATCACAAAAGGGTATATATGTAGTGTATACATATGCCATGAATTAATTCAAATAGCTTAAATTACCTTTTTAGTCTATATTAAAAAATTTAATCAAATTTACAAATTTATATGAGTTTGAGAAGAAGTAATTTAACTTGAAAAGTGCAACTTTATTTGTGGGTGCCTCCAAGGTGGAAGATTTGGCGACATCACATGGAACAGGCTTTCACTTTAGACGAAATTCAAGGGACTTGTTAATTTTTAATTTAATATGTAAAATGTGCGCGATAATTAATTATGTTTAATTAACTAAAAAAATTCAAGTAAATTTAAGTTGCGTATGCTATCAATCTTAATTGTCGTTATAAATTAGTTAATATCCTAATAATTAACACATAACTGATCAGCACTTGAACCGTACACGTCTTTCTTAAATTTAAATAGCAAAATAAAATGTCCATTATTTATTACATAAGATATCTTGGAATGCACGTGTTTTCTTATAATTTAAATAGGGAAATATTATATTCATTTGCCATATATCATGGATTTTTCTTGTTGTAACTATGCATACATTATAAGGGGAATTTTAGTTGAAACTTTTATCCTTTACTTCTTCGAAATTTAGGATTTATTTAAAAAAAACTAGTTTACTACACTTATATTACAAGTTAATAAAAAAGCTATAAGTTTATAAACCAACTATAATCAATCCTTTATTTTAGAATTTGGTTTGGATTTAATTTATTCTTATAAAAGAGTTTGTAAGATGAGGGTTAGTTTTATTTATACACATATATATATAATATAGAATCTTTAACTCATCTTCTCATGTCTTTTCTCGCGTTGAAAAAAGAAATAAATGTTGGATGACAATAATCTGTCTTATTCATATCAATAACCTATAAACCTTAATATTACTGAGAATTAACTTAAATTTGATTTAAAATTCCAAAACTAACATAAAAATAAAAGATATATTATCACCTTACACGTATATTTTCGTCATTTCATATCTCACAATGATGTGTAACTTCATCATTTATGGGTAAGAGTGCAATTGATAAGATTAATAAATTATTTACTGGTTTATTTAATTATTTTATAAGCTAATTTAATTTTCATAAAATTATTTGATAAAATTTAAGTGAGTTTATTTTAAAATTTTTTTACTTATAAATTATAAATTACTTTAACCAAATTTTAATTTACAATTCTTTCATAATTACTTCTTATATTTTAATATATATTTTTCTTAATTTATTTTAAATTATTATTAAATAAATAAAAACACTGCAAATTTTAATAATAATTTAATTACTTTTAAAAAACTAAAATTATAATTATATATACCTAAAAGATACAATATATATAATAATAATAATAAAACTTATAATTGTATAATAACTCATCTAATTATATTTTTATCATTTTAAATTTACTAATTAGCAATAATTTAACTTGTAAATTATAAATGTATTATAAACTTAATTTATTATTATTACAAGAAGATATTTTACCTGGGTTGTTTACAACTTATTATATCAATTTAGAAGTTGATATACATGTCATATATTACCTCAATTATTAATTAATATAATATGTACAAATATTACATCAATTTTAAATACAAACTAATTTCTATAAAGCAATAAAAATCGAGACATGTTACATAACTAACCGAGATAATATCCTTTCATGTTTAAAAAAACCACGTTGATTAACACATATTACAAGTAAAAGAAAATATATTGATTAAAACATATCATCAATGAAATATTCTAAAAAAACATCACATTAGTTAAAAGAAAAAATCTATATTACATTAATTAAAATATATTTTAACAGATATGATATTCTCTCTAACACATTAATAAACGTAAAAAAAAATTATATTACATTAATTAAAATATATTACAGCGCAAAAAAAAAGTATATTAATAAGCTAAAGACACAAATAAAATAAAGTTATATTACACCAGTTAGACTACGTAACCGATGTAATCTACCCAGACAAAAACAAACTACAATAATACAAAAATTTTACATAAATCAGAATGAACAACCGGTGTAAATTATAAATATTTCAGTAGTTCATATTAAAACCAATGTATAAATACTTCAATCACTACAATTCTACCTTATTTTACACTGTTTTCTAAATAAAATAAAAAAAACATAATATCTCATAGTACACTAACAATTAGTAATTAATGAAAATCTATTTAACAGCAACTAATTCATAAACTAGTTTTGAAAAATAAATTTATATTTTTTATTGTGAAATAATCTTGAAAGTTCTTTCAAAGAGAAAGGGTTAAAGATTATCTTTTTCATTCTGCGAGTTTATTTTATGTAGGGATGGGTGGACGCGTGGCAAATGCCATTTTGCTTTTCGGTTTCTGAGTTTATTGATTTTGTATATGTTATTATTTTACGTTTTAGACGATAACGATGCAATATAATAGTTAAAACACAACGTTAAGGAAATTAAAAAAATGCATATACGTGCCAAGAACAGAGGGAGATAGAGTGGCATGTAATGAAATTGGGATGAAATTTATATGCAGAAATTGCAGTCAGCAGAAAGAGACAATGGACCCCACAACCATGCATGATGCAAGAACACCATCAAGGACTCATCAACATTTGTATCAAATTAATATGCCTTCTTCTTCAATCCAAAGTTCTGCATCCTTCTTCGTTTCTGCTTACATTTGACTCAGTAAAAGAAAAACTGGACTGAAGTATATTTGCGATTTGTTTAGATATTTATAAAAATTGAAAAATAAAATTAGCTAATATCAAAATTAACTTTTGAAAAAGACATAATTCTTTTAGTCTTAAATTAGTTTTAAGTGATTTATAAATTTTTTGTACTTTTAATTAAGTGTATGTTAAAAGAGTTTATTCAAATGAGTGTTTATATTTATTTTCTGTTTTCTTTTGATTTTACTATGAATAGGATTATATAATTATTACTTCTGTCTTCAATCTTCAATTCCACAATCAACTTGGTATTTCCTTTCCAATATTCTTTAACTTATCTGCCAACTTATTCTTGAAAACAAGAAAGAGTGAGTTGACTATTGAGGTGAAAGAAATTAGAAAAAAAAAAAAACTAATTGATTGGTGAGACAGAAATAATAATCACATTTTGTTGTTAATATCAAAAATTAAATAATAAAATATTTAAATAAAAATACAAAAAAATATTTTAAACACCTAATAAAACAAAAACCTCAATAATAAAAACTCACTTAAAAGTACCTAAATATATGAATATGAATTACATAAAACTTAAGTAAAGTTTTTTTTATGAAAGTATTTGAGAAGAAATTTATCCATACATAGCCCTAAACATGAATATATTACATAAACCATAAGTTATACAACATGAAATATATCCAAATGAAAAGGAAGGGAAAAGAAACCAATTTAAAGAGTGACTGGTTCTGTCATCTTTGCCAAAAAATTGAAGGTTTCAGACAATTTTTACATTATTTAAGAGTTGAAGTTAGGTATAATGTTTATATCAATCTTCTTTAATCAACTTTCTTATTAATCTCTTGGTAAGCAAAAAAGTTTCTTTTAATATATATTTTAACAAAAACTTAACCTAGTTTAGAATCTTATAATATTATTAGTGTGAAGTGATGGACTGAAACAAAAGATTGAAGCTATATATATAGTGTTTGTAATGCGTCAGAGAAGGAAATGTTTAACTGTTCTTGATGTTAGCTTCCATGAAACATTTCTTACGGCATATATAATATATGTATATATAGTCAAACATAATTTTCCGTACACAGAGAAACAGAGGAAGGTTGAGGAAGGGAAGTCTGACTTGGTGTAATGCAATTTACACGAAAAATCAACTCTCACTGTTACTTTCTTCACTCTTCTCTTGTTCAATTCAACGCACGCCACAAAAAATAATAACAAAGTACCAATCAGGTTCACATGCAATATGATATTTCTTTGGGAAAAGTATTGTTAGGTTTTAGCCTGGTACTTTATAGCCAATCACTATACATAGAGAAGGTCTAATGTAGAGTCTTGGTCACATTTAATATTAGACTGAGTTTGGTTTTGAATACCAATAAGTTTGAGGATGAAACTTTTCTACAACCAAGGCCAATAATATCACCAAAGGATCTCAAGCTACTAGAGGATATGTTGGATCAATTAATTCAGCTCAATCCATAGCTCATGTTCAAATGCTCAACTATGTATGTAAATAGAAAAGGAAAAAAAAGCGTTAAAAATAATTTGTCACTTATAGTTAAAAAAAGTTTAAAATCCATCTGTTACAAAATATAAAATAATGGTTATCAAATCCATTCGTTTAATTTTAAAGATGGTTAAAAACAATCATCTATTATTTCTCAAAATCTAACTTACCTTCTTATGGATACTTATGGATCAAAATTCATCCAACCAACTTTTTTATAATTAAATTTTTCTAAATTTATCTTTTTTAAAAGTTTTCAAAAACTATATTTTTAATTTGTTGTACAAAATATAGTTTCGTATTTCTTTTCAAAAAAAAATTATTTTTTTAAAAGGTATGACTTTAAGTAAGATTTGCATATTCAGAAAAAAGCTACTAATTAATGGATTTCATAGATTAAATTGGATTTGTATTAAATCAATAGGATTAGATTGATTTTTAATTTAAATTTTCAATAAATCAAAATGGATTAATAGATTTTTTTTTATCCAATTCTTTTTTATTCAAAATAAAATATATCCCTTTCATCTACCTTTTCACCATAATCCAATGGATGCAGGAAACATTGGAAAAATGGATATGGAAGCTATACGGACATAAGTATTCTGTACGGAGTTTTGGTTTCACTTTTGCATGGAAAGGAGATTAAAAAGACGAAGAGCCTACATCTTTTATTGTCCATCCAAAATTAAAAGGAACGGAGGAGAGAAAGTGCCGTTATGAAATAAAAAAAGCACTACTTTTATTTTTGCATACTTCTTTTTTATTGAGAATATTTGTTCAATATACAATCAAATGAGTGAAGAAAAAAAAAAGACTAGAACCTAGGTGCCTAACGAGGTTGGAAAGATCTCATCGACCGTGTGAACTTCAGAACACCAAATACACATTCAAATCGTCCCTTATATGTGGCTCCATCGAAGAAGTTGAGCATAAATAAATAGTGAAAGTGTGGTTGTTTTTGTAGGGGGAAAGTGGTGCATAAATTACAATCCAAGTACAATTTACAATTAATTGGCGGCTACAGTTACAGCAGCATCTCGCACGGATGCACAAAATTGGAATTGCAGATTCCGATCCAAATTCATTTATACCCTCACAAGCTAAAACCTACAATTATTCTCGTTGCTTTCTTGCTATTGTACAATTATTTCAAGTATTGCAGTAAGTCTGGGTCTTCTATATCTTTTAAGAAGCAAAGAAGAGCATACAACACTTACAGAAGAGAGAGCCATGCAGGCACCAGCAACCCACGGTGGTAGCTTGATCCCCAGTGAAGGGTAGAAAACACCAGCGGCAACTGGTATGGCCACAACATTGTAAGCCATTGCAAACACATAATTCAATCGAATTCGAGAGAACGTCTTCCGGGAAAGATCAATGGCTGTGATCACATCTTCTAAGTTATTTCTCATCAGCACATAGTCAGCAGCTTCAATTGCAATATCAGTTCCAGCTCCGATAGCCATACCAACATCAGCTGCAGCTAATGCAGGAGAATCATTGATGCCATCACCCACCATTGCAACTATGCTTCCGTCTTTTTGGAATGAACGAACAACATCAGCTTTTCCTGCTGGCATAACCTCTGCCCTAACATCTTGTATGTTAACCTGTCACACAGTACGTTTTTTAAACACTAGTTTGACAACATCAGTTTATATCCTACAATCAATTCTTGTATAAATTTCTATCCCATAAAATTTATGATGCAACTCTGTACAAGTACTAATTTTGCTTTAGACGGACGATTTGTTAGTTATGATTCACAATGGACAGCTAAAAACCCGGTAACTAATGATTCCATATTTTAAATAAGACCAGTGTTACAACTTATACCATTGTTGTTATGAATTAAGAATACCTACAGGAGGCCTTCTAAAAAAGGCCAGATTATAAGTTAAAACATGTTTTTTCATCCCTGGATCTTAAGCATGTCTTTTCCACATCCCTTGATTTTAAACCCCAAAATTACAACAATATTTCAGTGGTTATTGATCTTTTTATATAAGCAATAGTACAGTTGTTGAATGCGGATCCTAGAAGGACAACCTTTGAATATACACCCTAATAGTTATAAGAAGTCAGAACACAGATTTTAATGGTAAATATAAATAAAACATAATACAGAAATGTACAGACCTCCTTGGCAACAGCACGAGCTGTTCTCCAGTTATCTCCTGTAACCATAACAGGTGTGACACCCATTTTCTGCAGACCCTCTATGACTACAGAAGCTTCTCTTTTTAGTGGGTCCGCAATCCCCAAGACTCCAGTTAATATATCGTTATATGCTACCAGTATCCCTGTCTTTGCACTTTCTTCAAGCTCTACCACAAAATTTTCCACCTCTGTTGAAATATGTATGCCATTTTCCACCATCAACTTCCTGTTACCAACCTGTTGAGGACAAATTGCCATTGTTAAGACTCTCTGGAAAACAAGAAGCAAATTCCACGATTTGTAGAGATCAAGATGACCACGATAGTAAAAGGACATACCAAAATACGCTTCCCATCTATAAAACATTGAACACCTCTTCCGGGAAGAGCAGAGAAGTCTGAGACGTCAAAAAGCCAACCAGTTTTCACGTCATTCTCAGCATCATTCTCGGTACCAGTGTGATCAGAAGAGTCATCAAAGAAATGAAAATGACGTGCATATGCTACTATTGCATTAGCTAGTGGGTGTTCACTGCTAGCCTGAATCACAAAAATTAAATGTAATATAACAAGTCATAATTGGTTACCCAAAAGGCATCAGACAAGATGTAGAAGGGTAATTTTCTGACAATCAAACATATAAGAAATTATGATCCGTTAATCTACTCTAAACTTGCTAATCATGTCATGACACTATTCAAGAAGTTAAGCAGACAAGAAGAGGGAAGGAAATATAGAAATATCCCCTATGAATCCGCTCTGAACCAGATATGTACCAATATTATAAATAGACAATAAGTAAAAAAACGTAACAATCATTTAAAAATTAAAATTCACCTCAGCAGAAGCCACCAATTTAAGAAATTGTCCACGTTCCATTCCTGTGAATGTCTTGGCAGTAGTAACAGTGGCTTTTCCCTGAGTTAGAGTGCCTGTTTTATCAAATATCACATACTTCACCCTCTGGGCCCTTTCCAATGCATCTCCACCTTTGATTAACACTCCATTGTTAGCCCCAACCCCTGTTGCCACCATCACAGCCGTTGGTGTTGCCAAGCCAAGTGCACAGGGACATGCAATCACTACTACAGATATTGAGAACATGAGGGCAAAAACAAAGTGATTTCCATTTTCTGGCAGCCACTCTTCTGGATAAGCTCCAATAGACCCAGCAATGTACCTAAAGATAATGAACCAAATTTAAAGAGAAGGAATAAGAATTCCAATCACAGTAGTTATCAACATTTATTAATATGCCTAAACCAGTTACGTGACCTTACCAGCACAATAATGTCAATAATGCCAAAGAAACGACCACAGGAACAAATATGCTTGCCACCTGCAAACCAAGAGAATAGAACTTAAGCTAATATCTAATATATCTTCACTCATCTACGGACCAATAAACTACTCTATGTATCTTTTATTAGGATGATGCTGCTTTGAAAAATAAACATAGAGACTACTTTCAGAAAATGATAAAACATTCCCAACATTTAGGATGAAAACCACAAATTGGAATAACTAGATTCATTTAACCACCCAATTTTCAGAGACCAGAGAGACTTCAAAAGACTACACCAACATTACAAGCTTAACCAAATTAGCCAGAAAACAGTCAAAGAACAGACTATATGATTCCTTTCTACTCAATGTATCTTATTAAGATGAGCGTATCCCAAATTCCACAAATTTTCCCTTAAAAAAATATAGAGTAACAATAACAACCACAATAGAACTACAATCCATCCATCATGAACCAAATATTACCATCCCTCTCTCCATATAGCCATAATATATACCAAGTTCTGTCAGGGTGAGTAAATATAACTTAACAATTGAGATTGCCAAAGTAAGAAAAATTGCAACATTTGAAAAAAAAATTTATTGGTTGTCAAGTGCCAGGTCACCTTGAAACATTAAACAATTGGCTGAACTGAAGCACAGTTTCACAAGCTAATCCTTTCTTTACAAAAAAAATACTATAAGCAAAAGGCATTCACTATGAAAGTAACTCCAGGAAAATATAGGTCACCCTGAGGGCAACATAGGCAAACACAACCATGACCAATATACTTACATAATCAGCAAACTTTTGAATAGGAGCTTTGGACATCTGCGCTGTCTCAACCAAACTAATAATCTGGCTCAAAATTGTATCAGATCCTACTTTGGCAGCTTGAACATGAAGGACACCATGCAAATTTATTGTGCCTCCAATAACAGGAGCATTGGCCTCCTTCAAAATAGGTACAGATTCACCAGTTACCATGCTTTCATTTACATAACTTGAGCCCCAAGTAACAATACCATCAGCAGGGATCTTTGCACCAGGAAGAACTTTCAATGTGTCCCCAGGTTGAACAAGCAAACAATCAATTTCCCTTTCTTCAATACATTTACCACCTAGATATCAATATAATCTTAGTTGTCATCATTTTCATCCAGAACATGACAAATGTGATAACTAACCTTAATAAATGATCTTTCAATCTACATATAACATAATCAAATACAAATATGTCTCGTGTTCCTTCTACAAACCAAAAAAAAAAAAAAGACATAAATAAATTGAAATTCATGCGCACCTTTATCTTTGACAACTAGTAAAGCTGTTGCAGGAGCAAGTTCTACTAATTTCTTGATAGCATCAGATGTCTTTCCCTTGGCAAGGCATTCCAAATACTTGCCCAACAATACAAATGTTATGAGCATAGCACTTGTTTCAAAGTAAGTTGGAGACCAAAATCCAGTAAAAGCACCATATAGAAGAGCACAAACAGAATAAACATACGAAGCAGTAGTTCCCACTGCAACCAGGACATCCATGTTTGTAGAACCATTTCTAAGAGCTCTGCCAGCTGCAATGTAGAAGCGCTTACCGATCACAAATTGGATGAGACTCACCAATGCCCATTTCAACCAATCACTCATGAGGAAAGGCCCACATCGCCGAAGTAACAGGGAATACACCAATGGTATATGAGGACAAACTACCCTCACGAAGAAGAGAGGAATCTGAGACCAGCATCAAGTAAAAATACATTCAAAAAATCAAACAATAACCTAAAAACAGAAGGGACTGTTAATACACAGACTCAAATTTTGAATAGAACTATTTTTCCGTTTGGCAATTTTTCATGAAGAGAAGATGATACTAAGGTAGAACACTTCTCCTTTTATGTTTAATGTAGGGATGAATTCCCTACAAACCATATGTTTATGGGGTTTGACAATTACAGACTCTCCAAAGATGGTAAGATGCCTTAATTTTTGAGAATACTGAAGCAAAGCAATAAATGATTTCTATCCAACACCCACAACTTCTTTACAGTTCTAATTTTCCTTCCTTGAATGCAATATATATAAGAATCTGTCTCTAAAAATATACAAGATTTTGTTTCTGTGTCAATGAGTTTTCAAGATAAAGCACATTTCACAACTTAACACAAATAATATGGAGCTGTTTCAGTGCCAGAACATCATCTAACAAGAACTTTGACATGTATATTATGTACCCATAGAGATCACAATTAGACGGAAAGGAATGCAAATAAAGAAGACAAGGAATACAATAAGACTATATGATCATTATATGATTTGAGATTAAAAAAAAATACTCACACTAAGAAACAGACTGGAGATAAAGAGCCGAAATATAGTTGAGATCTCTTCAACGCCTTTAGAAGTCATTCTCATATAAGGGCTTCTAACATGTAATTTAAACTTCCCATTGCTTCCCCCCTGGATTGCATCAACTAAGGATCTAGAACTGAGAACTTCAGGATCAAACAGAACATCCAATTCACCTGAAATCTGGTCAAAATGAAACTGCCTGACTCCTTTTATGCTGCTAATAATGCCCTCTAAAACTTGTCCATCAATCACACTGTACACACCAACCAACCCTAAAATTACTTTATCCTGTTCATTGCTTTGTAGAAATGAAGCATCAAAGCCAGAATCTTCAATTGCGTTGACTATGTCATCTTTACTAATTGCACTGGAATCATATTCAACTTCACCTGACGAAGTAGCCAAAGCTACCACCGCCCTCTTGACCCCTGGAAGATTTCTTAAAATGCCTTCAACGGAATTTACACATGCTGCACATGTCATACCTCCAATTGTGAACTGTCCCACCACGGTTCCATGTGGCATTTTTCCAACAGTACTGGATTCAGGTAATATGTCTGCTTCAAATCCAGCATCTTCAATTGCATTTTTAATGTCTTCATCCTGGAATATGATAGGTTTCAATACATAGCACAATATCTGATCAAATACAAGCTTCGAGTACTAAATCACTGGAAAAAATTGTTGTTATTCATATTATATAGGACTAAAGGACTGGCTAATCATTACTTAACATGCATCAGTCAACCAATAATCTTCCCAATCAAATATACTCTTTTTATCTCATGATGACTTCAGTTTAAGGGGTTTTTTTTTTTTTTTTGCGTAGATTAAGAACGATAGTAAATATATCACTTTTTCAAACAGTATTTACTAAAATAACTCTACTCATTCAATGAATGTGTTACTCTTATTGAGACAGTAATTAATTTGGGAACGAATTGGGAATAAGAACATTAATATATTTCGTTGAAAACTGCTAACATTAGTCAATTAGAAATTTTTTTAGAACGTTAAAGTTGCAATCATTTTGGGACAGAGGGAGTATCATCTTTCAGTAGTAGCAGAACCAGATGGTTAAAGGCTCTCTGCTTTAGTGGTCAAATTATGATATCTGAGCACAAAAATATTTATACCACTAAAAAGAAATAATAAGCACCAAGGGAATGAGTTAATGAAAGGAATATAGATATCAGTTGAAGTATTATGATATAAATTATCGTGAAAGAGCTGAGAGAAGCTTTACATCAATTTTAGTCAACATCTTAAGAGAAAAACGTACACACAGGGATCATCTGTACCTGAGGACCCCAAAAAACCTGGTTTCATATCCAAGTATAAGTAACCCCACCACTGAACATTAGTTATAACTAACAAAAACAATGCAATCACCATAGATACTTTAAAATCTGAGTTGGAGAATTTTTTCTAGATAAAAAAGTTATATATCACAATTGACAGGAACACAGTATATAAATGTCCACTTAAATGCAATCACCAGCGACCCAAGCAATAAATATAGAAACCAGACTTTAAATAACTGCAATAAAAAAAACACAACAGCAAAATTCACCCGGAAAAACAGCATGATTACTGATTTAAGGAGCACGCATCTCAATTCCAGACGTAAAGCACGTGTTCACGATGGACCAAATGCAATCAATTAAGGCAAAAAAAAAAAAAAAAAAAAAAAAAAAAAAAAAAAAAAAAACACCAAAACCACAAAAACGTAAATACACTCTCGATTCATCAAGAGATGAAATTAAGTAATTGTTTAGTAGAGATCGTTTCTAAAGAAAAGAAATGATTAATTATCTAAAATAGTTAAAACAAACTATAAGTATAAACTTCTCCATAAATTAGGAAAAAAATAAATAAAAAGTTAAAACTAATTAATTTTCTCCCTAAATTAAAATTAAGTTACGACGCACACATTTTCTGAAAGTTACAAGAAAAAGCTTCTATATAAGTTATCACGAGTTCAATTCAATTTAACTTTTCTTCTTCTTAATTTTTTCTGCTACAAGTGCTAACTGCAAAGATTTATATCCAAGCAGAACCTTAACTAAAACTTAGTTAGCTAAAACATCAAACAAGTTAAATTTTCATAAGCAGTAAATAAAAGATGCAAAAGTAACTGCGAAGAGAGAGAAAGACGAACATTAAGCAGAGCCGAGTTGAAAACTACGTCGGCTTTGTTCTGAAGCAGTGCGACGGAGGCGCTGATAACTCCGTCGAGTGATCTGAGAGCTGATTCGACGGAATTAGAGCAAGCGGCGCAGGTCATGCCGGTGACCGTCACCTGAATCCGCCTCGCTCCGGCATCGGTTTCATCGTAGGAGTCCAAGAGCCGCACATCCTCGAGGTCATCGGAATCAGCGGCGGCGGCTCTCCCGCCACCGGCCAGGGAAGTGAGCTGCAGGCCTCCGACTCCCGGCGCCATCGCGTGAAAGAGCGTAGAGAAACAAAAACACTGAGATCGTTAAGGCAAGAGAAACCAGAAAGAATGTGCAGAAAAGGTGAAATGGAAAAGAAAAAGGGGAAAATATTTACGATACCAAATTTTCATTATGAGATTTATTCTATTCATTAAAAAACAGGTGGAAAATGCGCGGTGTTTTTGTTTCCTATTTTGCCCTTATACCTTTTGTTGAATTCCCGTTGCCGTCCATTGTACTTCCACTCACAGTGATGTTGTACTGCACGTTACGGAGACCGTGTCTGTGTGGCAATGCAACTTGCGTATATAATTATTTTTTCTTTAGGATTTTAATTAAATTTGTTGTAAAAATATAGTATAAAAGGAAAAAAATATATTCATTGGTAATTTCTCATCAGGACTAAATTAAATAGTAAAAATCAATATTCCTAAAATATTTTCAATAACATAAGCATTGAATTGAAATAATATAACCAAGATTTATCTTTGTTCTGAGGAGGGTAGAATCGTGATTTGAAATTTATGTTGTCAGAAGCTACACAAATCAAAATTGTTCTGCTCCTGCATCTATTGTTCTTCAAAAACCCATTCAACTTCCAATTTCAATGGTCTTCGTTTTCTTCCAAAGAGACACCCAATTTTCTTATGTTCTTCCTTGAAAACAAGAAAGTGCTAATGAGACTCTATAAATAATTGGAATTGGAACTATATATGTTAATGCCATTTAACTTGACATAGACAATAGACAAGTATTATTAACTTAGTGGTATCTCACAGTTTAACTAATTAAATTTTTCCAAATATAGATTGTTTGATTTGTAAATTAATCCAAATGAGTTATTCAGATTCATTTTATATTAGGTAATTTTTAAAAGAATAAGTAATGTGATTTTATTTTTATTTTTATTTTAAATAAATGAAATAAATATAGTGGAAAAAATTAGTGTGTGTGATTTTAATAATTATTTTTACAACGCGTTTGTTTATAAGTTTCCATAAAAATAATGATATAAAAAAATAAATTAAAAATTAAATCTAATTTCAACAAAAATTAGCATTTCCGTTGAGTCATGTATAAATGAATTTTAAAAATTGAGTCCAAATTCAACCATTTTTATTGGTGTAGACCCAGTGTTGCTTACCTCAAAATCCGCTTACCTAATTTAATTCATTTATTTTAAAAAGTACTTGCAATTTATAAGAGTATTGTCCCGTTGAAAACATATTATTGTTGAAGTCTACTAGCAACGAGTAAAAGAAAACAATCCTAGCTAGTGCATTTATCTAAGGTGGCCTATCTAAATTTTTAAACACTAAAAAACAAAAAATAAGATAAGAAAAAATATTCAAATAAATTAAAGTATTCATGTCTTAAATATTCATAAAAGAAAATTCAAAATCTCAATCAACATAAAAAAAAGTTTGATGTGAAAAGGAAAGGAAAAAGATGAAAGTGATTGAGTGAAAAAAAAAATAAATAAATAAATGAAAGAAAGCAAAATTTAAATTATTTAGATATAGAAAAAGCGAGTAAGTTTAAATAAAAAGTTTGTAATAGATATAGTTAATGTGATTGGAAATAAATATTTTTTTTATTTTAATTTTAATAAATATATATATATATATATATATTTATTTATTATAATAAGTAAAAACATAAAAAGTAAAAAATAATAATAATCAATAATATCTTTATATATACATTATATATAAAAATATGAATATAATCTATTATTTATCGTATATAGATTATACATGAAGACATAATTAATTATACATTATAACATAACACATTATATTTGTATTTTTCTTCAAATCTTTTCATATATACCAAGAAAGTTTTATTATTAATTTTGTCTCTTTTTTAAAAATATTTGTCTTGATTTTTATGCTCCCTCTTCGTTCTCCCTACAGGATATATTTATGATCTTTTTATCCGCATGCTCAAACAAGTTATCACAATGGAAACAAAAGAAAAATATATTGATATAGCAATGCTAGTTGTATATTAATTTTGTATAACATTTGTTTTATAAAAATAAGAGAGATGGGAAGAAGGGAGAAGATTGTGTTTGTGTGATTAATGAATAAATCAATATATAGAAGAATTACTGTAAGTTCTTCTTGAAAAAAATGAAAAATATAATTACTAAATACAACTCAACTATCAGTATTTTCATTTCAAATAGTAATCATACTCCCATGTATCAAAAAGAATGTATAAGACATTAGTAGAAAGAAGATAAAACAAAAGTTGGGAAATGGAGAAAATAAGTATGTATGAAAATGAAGATAAGAAAAAGACTAACTTTTTTTGGATGGCATAAATGTTGTTGGAAAGATGACAATTCTCTCCACTACACATCCATTTTGATAATTTTGTTAGGAAGAAGACAGAAAAAAAAGGAACATTTCCACTACCTTCACTAAAACTACTATATATATCTCAATCAAATAAAAAGAAAATGTAAAGGAAAACCATATAAAACAGTGTCTTCCACCAATAACAATGTGGCATCCACAAAAGCCTCTTTTCTCCCTCACTCATTCCTACCATTCATGAATAGTTAGAAAGGAATAACATGAAAAATAATTATTTAATATGAATGGAAATATAGGTTAAAACTATGTCTTTGGGTATCTATACCTAAAAGTTAAATAATGTTAAATAATGTAATTTATCTTCTTTTTTACATATTATATCCAATTGCGTGGAAAAAAAAAAAAAACACGACTATTTCAGTTGTTATTTATTTTCTAACTTTGAAAACTGACACCTTTATAAAAAAATAAAAATTGGAAACTGTCAATTTTTCAACCTTCGTAGGGACTTTCACTCTTTTGCCGTTTCTAACTGTACTACACAGTCTCGTAATGTACTTCTTTTCTTCATAAGCATTTTTTTTCTTGTATAAATAATAATGTGTAATGTAATATCTATATATTAACAAAAAGACATGCTATGTTATACTTTTGTAAGTATAATTTAAAAAGTATATAGCTATTTTTGAGTTAAAGGATTAGGATGTTCCTTTCCGTTAATGAATTATACGTTATTATATTTTATTAAATGATAAATTATCTTAATTTAATAAATACTAAAAATAACACAAAAGAAAATATATCAGTAATATAAATAATCAATATGCAATATAGTTGTCGCTGTCAGAACATAGCTTGTGGTTTATGAAAAAAACAAAATGTTATACAACGCATTTTACACGTTTGGATATTGCTAGTAATTTAGCAGAAGACAAAGTTGAGAGAATTTTAAAAATATACATATTAAATCAAATTTTGAACTAAAAATAATAATATGACAAGTAAATTTTGGTGATTATTTATTATATAACTTGATGTGAAGAAATAAAAAAAGCAAATTGATTATTTCAGAAATTGTTCTTGCTTATGGAGAAAAAAATTTAATTAGAAATAAACTAGAATTTGAGGAAAGTTGAAAGCATAAGTGGTTTTGGTGACGAAACCAGAGGAAGAGAAAGTTACAAAACAACCATGGGATTTCTGTGGGCTTTCAATGCATATAAAATTGAAGTTTCTGTTATTTTCAAAATATTATCCTCATTTTATTTTAGTACAAAAAATCAATTCACTCTGTATCTTATTGTTTTCCTGGCTGGTCTTCACTCTCGCACACGTATTGTTATAAATAATTACTTTAATGCTGATTAGTTTTTTACATTTCATATTTAATATTATTTGACTTTATACATTTAATGCATAATAATGGTAAGTAAATGATGTTATTTTCAATGATTTGTAATCTTTAAGATTAAGTTACATTTGTATTTATAGATAGAGAATTTTTATTTGATGGAAATAAATGAGAAAATTATTTTAATTTATTTTCTCTTGTTCTCTTGTCTATTTTGTGTTTTAAGTTTATATTATTCATATATGTCATCTTTACAAATAATTTATAGTTTCTAATTCTTTTAGTTTTTTTGTGATTTTACTTTCTTTTTTAATTTTATTGTTGTTATTTTGTTTTGAATTTTTGTTTATTTACTACTCAAATTATACATTATAAGTTGATTTTATAATTATTATTGTGAATTATTAATATAGTTATTAGTAAAAAATATTGAAACTTCCTTTATTGGTTTTGATTCATCTTAATAATTAGATGCAGTAATATATTATTTTTATAATAATAATTGTGATCGAGATCATTTAGATATGATTTTGAATAATCTTATATATGTATTTTTTTCATTAAAAATGAAAAATAATATAAAAAATAAAAGGAAAAAGACGTAAAGAACAACAAAAGATAAAGATAAAAATATATCTTATCATGATAAACAGATCATTAGTTTCCTACTTAGACACACACCAAAACATGTTGATGAACTTTACTCAAATATCACTATAAAAACATAGAAACATTTTTTGGCTTATGAATATAGTGATTTGAATTATAAAGATGTCCCTCACCTTAATTTTATTTATTTATTTGTTAATTCAAATGAAAATATTGATAATAAAATATGACGATAATCTCTTCGAATATAAAATGAGATAAAATGAATTAACATTGCTTTTAACAAAGTTTATATACATAAGAATATACCTTTTTATATGGATGCGAGATTAGTCTTTGAAAGTAGAAGAATAAATTAATTTTTGCATCTTTTTTCTAAACCTATAAAAAGGTTGAGGTATACTATAATGCATTTTGGACAATGAATAAGATATGTATTGACACACAAATGAAAACTATCACTTATGTTTCATTATAACTTAGAAAATACCAAGTTAATTGTCTCATACATTATTTAAAATTAATTGTAATGATGTTTACATTAAAAACATGGATGTAAGAGTCAATATTTCTAAATCCAATAATTCACTTTAAGGAAATGACATAACTTTCAATCGAAAAGCCTCTTTTATGTGGATCTGACTCAGTTCTCATTTTTGTGAGATTTTTTCGATGTTTTTCTTTCAAATTCTTCTTAACAAGTGGTATAAGAGTCGATGATTTGTGGCTTGGGTGACCATATGTGTCAAAAGTTTTCATGACGGAGGTTTTAGGCAAGACGGTCCTGTATAAGTGTGTGAACGGCAATACAAATAAAGGGTCGTTTCCTTCCGCTCGAAGGGGAGTGTATCAACGTGGAAGAAGGGCTCTCACTTGAAAGAGATTGTTAGGTATCCAAGTGTGAGTCTAAGTCTCACGTTGAGTAAGAATGAAAAAATTGAGCAAGATAAGAAAGAATACCCATAAATTTAATGAGTAAGTTAAGTAACATATAAGAAAAAAGACCCACAAACTCAATACTTTTAAGTTTTTTGGTTAAAAGTGATATCATTCTTTTATATATTTGTGGTTATATTCTTTCGCCCTCTCAAAGGGCTACAAAAATTTAGAATCGCCGATTCTTAGAAATTTCCTCGTACACCACATAGAAGAAGGAAAATGTTGTTTTACTTTTAATAAAAAAATAAATATTATCATCTTTAATTACTTTTATATTTTAAAATATGTAATCCGAAATACAATACAATTTTTTTATATTATAAATTTTATAATTTAAAAACTTTTATATTATGAATTATAAAAACCAGAATATAGTAACTTTTTTTTATATTTTTAATTGTACAATTAAAATTTTAAATGAGTATTTTGGCATTTTCGAAAGTATGGTATATAAGAAAAACATGGAGGTACAAGAAGAATATGCTAAAATGAGACTCTAAATAAAACAAGAGTCATTCTTCCTGCATTTTGATACTTTCTTCCGACACTCCAATATTTTAAAAAATATCAGAAATATTTTTTTAATTATATATTTTGAAATATAACTTTTGTATTATAAATTATATAATTTAGAATATAATATTTTGTTGTATTTAAGATTGCATGATTTAGGATACAATTACTTTTTATTTCAGATTAAGAGATGAACAGGTGAAGGATTTATTCAATTTTATCATTAAGGGTATAATAGTCATTCAGTTAAATATATGCAGGCTCAAGGAGAAAGTAGGGAGTGCAGGAAGCAATCAATCATAAAATAGGTGTATTTTGAAAACACAGGCCAGCAAGGCCCAAGTGGAGTCCTTTAGGGTTTCTACATCTATAAGTTGGCAAACCCTAATTTGTTCGCGTCTTCAGGTTCAGAGTGAGTGAGAAGGCACAGGGAGAGAGAGAGGCGCAAAAATGGTGAAGTTTCTGAAGACGAACAAAGCAGTGATAGTGCTGCAGGGGCGTTATGCAGGGAAGAAGGCGGTGATAGTGCGAACCTTCGATGAGGGCACGCGCGAGCGCCCCTATGGTCACTGTTTGGTTGCAGGGATAAAGAAATACCCAAGCAAGGTCATAAAGAAGGACTCGGCCAAGAAGACCGCGAAGAAGTCGCGCGTGAAGGCCTTCATCAAGCTCGTCAACTACCAGCACTTGATGCCCACGCGATACACGCTCGACGTGGACCTCAAGGACGCCGTCACCCCCGACGTCCTCCACGCCAAGGATAAGAAGGTCACCGCCCTCAAGGAGACCAAGAAGCGCTTGGAGGAACGCTTCAAAACCGGCAAGAACCGGTGGTTCTTCACCAAGCTCAGGTTCTGAGCTAAATTGTACGTTTTTGTGTTCAACCGTTTTCATTGGATCTCGCTCTGTCGTTTTAAGTCTTGCTTTATAATGCTATTTTGAGGTTAGATTTTAAACTATTGCTTAAATTTTGGCTCAATTAAATGTTTAATGTGCTTGTGGAGATTATAGATGAAGCTTTTAGCGATTATAGATTGAATGCGTTTGGTTTGATTGTGATGAATTTGCGTTTTGTTTATGCTGTTTGATTTCGATAGGTAGCCGCGTTCTGCCTTCAACCCTAAAATTATAATTAGGAAAAATAAAAAATTAGAAATGATAACGCATTCAGCTATTGAAGTCTGAAATTTTAGAGATCAAATCTAATTTATCGTTTTGTCGTTCCAAGTATCTACTGATTTTGCAATATCTGATTTATTGATATAAAGTTCGATACTGGATTAAAATTAACGATTAGGTGTTGTCCTTTTTTGGTTTTAGGGTTTGATTATGGTGTGTTTGGTTTAGTGTTTGTGAAATTGATTTTGAATGAAGTTGATTTGGGAGAGAAATGCGTAGTTCTTGGTACCGCATTGTTGTGATTTTCTGTTATCTTCAATGACACACCTTAGTTTTTAGCTTCTGCTTCCACTGACGTTGTTTTCGAACACAATCTAGGCTGGGGATGTTTGTCTGCATAACTAGGATTGTTATTATAGTATAAGTGTAAATAAACAAAAATTATTGTTTTTGAAACTCCAATTAAGTATTTAAAAGTATTAAACTATATATATATATATACATATATTAAAATTGATGCTATATTATGTGTGGACCTACGAAAGAATATTTCAAAACTGTAATTGTTTCTAACTTCTGTTAAAAGTATACATTTTGTTATTGTAAAATTGTCGGGGAATAATTTATACACTTAAAAAAAATTGTAGTACATTTACATGTAATTTTTTTAATAAGAATTGATTAGAAAAGTTATTATAATGTATAATTATATATTAGTTTAGGGTTTAGGGTACATTTAGAGTTATTTTTTAGAAAAAAGAAATTTAATAATCAGATTGAAAAACTAATCGTGGAAGGACATGATATTATGTGTTTAAATGGATTGAAGAAATTATATATTTTTAACCGTGTAAGATGTATTAAAATTTTTAACCATATTATATTTATTAAAATTTTTATGATATAAAAGTTAAGTTTAAAATTATTAAAATTTCTCCTCGTGAATGTTGTAAGAGTTTTTTAAAAATAATAAACTTCACAACTTAAGTTGTAAATTTTGCCCCAATTTTAATTAATAATTTTTGCTAATGTATGGGGTACCTTCCTTTTATACCAAAGAGGTTGAGTTAAATCTTCTTTCTTATACAAAGAACTCTTGCGGAGGAAATTTTGAAGACAACTCAAAATATATACAAGTATGTTTTTTTTTTTCCTTTTTCCTGAACATTGCGATCTATTTTAATGTAGTTGTTTATGCATGAGTTAACTTTTAAGAATGCAAAAAGATAAATTCATTTATTTCATTGGATTATGTAATTTTAGAGTTGATAAATTGTGGATTCTATTGTGAGATTCATCAGTAATTTTTTGCAGCTGTCACTATGCTGTGATTTAGTTTGTTAACATCATGGTTGTAAGCGTAAAATGATTCTAAAAATATGTAATTAATATTCGGGTTAGTTTTTATTTGAATAATCTAATAATAATCCATAATTTATGTGATTGATTTAAAAACTATATCAATTTCAACCAAATCACAAGTTATTTTTATTTTTGGATTAAATGACTTTTTAACCTAAAATTACTTACACACATAAGATGTTTTGAAAAATATGTTTAATGGTCTAATGTAAAAAAAGAAAAGAAAAGTGCAGTGGCATTAAATCAGTTTGGGTTGTAAATGGTTAAAATTAAGGTTAAATTTTGATTTTCTTCCTCTAAATTTAAGAAAATATCTTTTAGTCGATTAAAATTTAAATAAATGTGCTTTTCTAAACATAAATGTGAAAAAAAAATGAGGCTTTTGGGAATTTTCAATTATAATTTAAGGTTTAAAATTTATGTTTGAAAATGTTTCTAATCCTTTTAAATTTAGTATTTGAAAATTAAAATTACAGTTTAAAATTATAAGGGTATAGTTCTTTAAACAAATAGATTAAAACTAAAATTATCTCATGTTCTATGAACTAATTACATAGTTAACTTTTTTTTTTTCAATTTTATTCCCAAATCCTGACATATATTTGTTTCCGCTTTCATTTTCATTGAATTTCTTCTACTCTATGGATCAATCACTAAAACTAATCACTACATATTCTATGTCAATTTAATCTACTCTATGGATTAATCACTTAACTAATCACTACATATTCTATGTCAATTTAATGATTTCATATTTAAAAAAAATAGTTAAAAAGTTCATTTTTGTTAACTTTTTTTAATATTATAATAGCAACACAAATGGGGTATATATAATGATAATTTTATCATTTAAACACACTATTATAAAAAAAATAGTGTTCAAAATTTCGACATCTCCCTTTCTAATATCAATGTACTCAATATACCACAATTAAAGAATACATGGAAAGTTAAGCATAAAATCAATGCGAGTCAAATAATATACTTTATAATAACATTACTTTTACTAAAATTAAATGTTCAATTCAACCAAATAATGTAAGTAAATGGAACTAAAAAAACATGTGTCTATTCCAAGAGAACGATAACTTGATTTAACTAAATTCTAAACAAAATTTGTTTTCCTAACACTTTGTTTACTTTTTAGCGCATGATTTTTAAATTTTATTATATATATATATATTATTTCTATTTAATGCATATTCTGTCATGTATTTCTAATATATTATTATCTAAAATGTATTTTAAACAATAAAAAAATTTAATTCCATAAGCATCATTTAAAAAAATTATTAAAATTTTATACTTAAAATTAAGTTTATATTTGATATTTTCTAATTTTAACTTTTTTTATACTAGCTATGTTCTACTGAATTTTAACTAGTTTAGCTAATTAAAGTTTTTTTTTATTTATAACTTTAAAACTAATGATGGTAAAATTTATCTTCTAAACTAACCAATCACTTGGAAATATATATTAACGAATTAATTTAACGAAATTAGGAATATACTTGAAATTTAGAAAATTCAAGATACACATGAATGTTTGACAAAAAAAATTAAGGAAAACTTCAAAGTTGGAGGATGTCTTATGGACTAATTGTGATGGTGGTGTTGATAGAGATAGAAAGACAAAAAGAGTGAATAAGATAATATGAAGGATTAGAAAAACTATATCACATTAATATTTGAATGAAATACAATAATGAAATCATCACCTACAAAAATAACACATAAGTGAAGTAACAATTGTTACATTTATTCATATATGTAATAGTTGTACATAACTGTTGTATTTCCATATATAAATGTTAATTTTTTTCTATTTAATTATCTGAAATAATTTTTAGGTAATGTACTAAAATAGGATCTAATAACTATGAATGATGTTAAAAATATAAAAAATATATATAATTTTTATTGATTAAATATTTTAAATTATAATATATGGAATACACTAATTTTAGTTTAATACTTGTTTAAGATTTGAAGTTAAGTACTTTTCTACATACTTGTTTTTAGTATGATTAAATATTTGGTAATTGGATCAAATTTTTCACCACTTTATTGTCCGATGTCCATATCTAGTCTTTGTTTGATCTGAAATTATTTTAGATGTTTTCAATTCTTAAGATTTAACTATAATACAAATTTCACGTATGTAATTAATAATTTACACTTCAATTCATTGAATAATTTATCATAAATTTTGAATCACCGAATTTATGTACATGTGTGATATGCATACTTGTATCACCGAATTCATGTACATGATTAAAGTGTGATATGTGATATCAATATTTGCATATGATATGTGTGTTTATGTGCATAATTTATCTAACCTTATTAATGTGATTTATAATTAGTATTATATTTTCTTAGAGTTTAGATTAATTGTGGTATTAGTATCACATTCAATTACTCTAATAATGTTTGACTTAAGAGATCATTCAAAATAAGAAGTTAATCTAAAATATTGTGAATTTATATTAAAATTCATTATAATGAAAGCCCTTGAGTGTCTATAGCTATAACTAATAATTATAATATTAATTTTTCTAAAAAAGATTATGCAAAAAAATGTAAATTAATTTACTTAAATAATTATATAATATCCCACAAATTAATATTTGTTACATCTTTTTTTGCTTTCTAAAAGTTTTAAAGATTTTTTTTAAAGAGATAGTCTAAAAATGGTCTCTCCACGACCGATTTCCAACCCTCAGGTTTGGAGAGTCTATGACTTGCTACATTATGATATCCTCTTTTATATATTTTGATAAAAATTTATTTGTGTAATTTTATTGCAAAACGGGATTATTTAGAATTTTCTTTTAACCAGAACAAGACAATAAAAAAAAATAGCAAAAAAAGGAAATAAGAGGAGTGAGATGATGGCAAAAACCCGCAATCTTGAGAATTGATCCCTAACCTCTGTTTTGCCCTCACCTCTTCCGATTCCCAATTCCCTTCCAACTGCAAATTTAAATTCCTTTGTTTCTCTCAAAACCAAACATCTTTGCCAAACCCTAAAACCACCAGATCAAATCCAAATCGAATAAAATCAACGCAATTGCGCCATCAAAAGGTTCTCTCTAGATTCTCTTGTGAAATCTGCTTTTCCGTTCACTCTTCCTCCGCCATCCATAGTCTATCGCACGCGCATCGTCAACAATTTTTGTTGTTTATTTATTTATTGATTAGTTAATTTTGTTGGAGACCAATGGAGGATGCCTTTAACAAATGAGTGAATTGTGTTGTCTTGTCATAAATTAGTGTACAGCGGATGAGAGAGTTTTGAATGATAGGCAAAAGGTTTGTTGTGAGATAAATTATAGGTGAATTGTTATTCCGTTCATGATTATGCTTGTTTCTCTTTCTATGTTTCGTAGAAGGTGTCAGTGTTTCAGGTGACAGTTATGTGGTATTGTGTATGCATTGCAAAGAGGAACGGAAAGATGAAGGAAGTAAAAAATAATGCCACTGATGGATTTATATAATTTATGAATGATAGTCTTAAACATCTGTTTGTCTTCTTTTGTCATCTATACGCAAATTTTTGTTTGTCTACCCATAGAGTTTGAACTGAAGCCCTGAATCTATAGCAAAGTGTCATTGTTCTATCAAATGAGGCCAAATTATGTTTGCCTTGAATTGATGGTTCAGCTCCAAATTAACTCTTTTATTCTATGAGTTATTATGATATAAGATTGGCTGTAGTTCTATTTAGGTTGGTACAAAGACCTATGCATGTCATGCAACATAGTTGGTGTGTTTCTCTGATATACTGACATTTTTCAGATCACTTCTATTACTATTACCTGTAAACTCCTTTGTTCTAAAATTAAAGTAATGCAACAGTAGTTAATTACTGTTAGTAAGTTTACGTTAGTTATCACAGGGATATAGTTTTATTAGGGTTTAGTATTGTTCCAGAGTGCTGATCTGGAATCCCTTTATTATACGGAGCAGGTCAATTGCAAATTTATTTCATGGTAATTATTCAGTAGCTACAAACTGTAAGGGTAATGATGCATACATTTTGCTTATAAAGTACTCATATCTTGTAGCAAATCGACCCAAACCAACCAGAAGAGTGAAAGTTGTATCTTAGATCCATTGCCTCAACGGTGCAATCATGGTAATCTGAACAGTGAGCACTTGGCTTATTCAATCTTCCTTTTCCATTCAGGTTTGCTATGGGGAAGGGGAGTAGAAGTTTCTAGACTTATTATTCAATGTTGTAAAATTTCAAGATCTTATATGGGATGTGGAGGGAATGAGAGGTCAGAAATTGAAGGACTGTAAGTGATTATGGTCTCAGCTCAGTGCAAAAATCAAAAGTTTGTGCAAGAATGATCATAAATAGAAGCCTTAATTTTCACAATATCAAGATTGTGCGATAATCCTCACAATTTTCACATTTTTATTGACAAGTGGTAGTATTATAAGACAGAAGATTATTTTATATTTGCAATTTTCTGTGTTTGGTCATTTGGTCCTTTTCAAGTACTAACTTTTAATTATGTGTTATACGGTGAAGTATTTATGCCAAAATTATATGTTGGAAATAAATGGAGGAAATTTGACTTATATACTCATTGATTTGTTTAGTTTTATTACATGTCAAGCTGATAACTTTATAATAGAATGGTTACCTTTTTTTTATTCATTTTTTATATACTAATTTTTAACTGTCACATTACTTTGCATATTTAATTAGTTGAATCCTTTTTTGTTGACACATAATTTTCTATTGCCAAAGGTTCATGGTCTTCTCAACTGCTTTTCTCCATGAAGGTGTCCCATTTATTTTTAGAAAAAAGCCTAGAGCATTAGATCTTGGACATCAAGATATAAATTTACATGCAGATGCAGGAATTTCCAGTGATTTTTCCTTCTTTTCCTCGGATCAAAATATAGAAAGATCTTCAATTTTTTGTCATTACATAATATTCTGACTTGTTCTTTTGGTGATATAGGCATTTTATGTGGTGAAATTAATCAATTTTTTACATTGATAGCCTGTTAAACATGTTTTATCACTCACTTCACTGAGGTTAAATTTGGTTGTATGTTTGATTGTGATTGTTCTAACAAGTCATTTGATTTAAGAGTCCATTAATTATTATGTTATGATTTTATCTATTTGTCATCCTTTGAACGCTAGTAAATCTATATTTCTGACATGCTCCGGTATCATTTCATAAGGACTTTTATTTGGATTTTGGATCTTCTGTTTGCTTTTTTTGTATTCCTGAGTAGGATATTTCATATTAATTATTGGTTGTATCCCTTCTAATAAATTATTTTCTTTTATAAAAGAATGAAAGACATGGCAAGCTGCGGACAATTGGATGGAATTAAATGAACGTGAAAGATATAGCATATCCATGTGATAATAAAACTGCTACTGATTTAAGGCCACCTTTTACACTTTAGACCTCAGCCTGTGAAAAAATCTTTACCTCCCCTCCTTTTACTTATTAAATTTTCTCATTTGTTTGCGTGCTTCCCTAGGTGCATAAGTACTGGTGATGTTCCCTCTTCCAGTAACACTGACGGTAAAGTTGATCCGGATTCTGGAATGGAGATGAGCTGTCCATCAAATGTTAATAGCGGCTATGTTCCTGTGTGTTCTACCACAGCAAATATATCACACATGGACCAGAGTTTCTATGGCTATGTGCAACAGCCTGCTTTAGTGAGTGGATGGATGTATGTGAATGAAAATGGGCAGATGTGTGGTCCCTATATCAAGGAGCAGTTATATGAGGGCCTAACTACTGGTTTCTTGCCATCTGAGCTTCCTGTGTATCCAGTGATTAATGGCACAACAATGAACCCTGTACCACTGAATTACTTCAAGCAGTTCCCTGATCATGTTTCCACTGGGTTTGCATATCTGATTATGGGTATCTCAGGCACAAGGATGCCTACAATGGCAGTATGCGAACAGGATAGATCTTTCGAGCTTGCTGGTCCTCTGGCGGGTAACCCAGATTCACAGTCTGTGTCACATTCGCATGTCAATTACAGCAGTAAGGAATCCAATCACTTAAATCCACACTCGGAGGCATTCGACAGTTTAATATCTTGTCAGATGGTAGTGCAATATCTACTCTTTGTTTTATCATGTAAAAGTAAGTTTACAGTACATTGAGGGCTTGTCTTATTGCTTATTTCAGTTACGTGAAGAATGCTGCTGGCTTTATGAGGATGAGAAGGGTATGAAACATGGGCCACATTCTGTCAATGAATTGATTTCTTGGCACAGTCATGGATATCTTAAAGATTCAACAATGGTAAGATGCAGTTTTTTTTCAATGAAATAATATTGTAGGCCGCAGATCTGTTGCTGGAAATGATTGAATGATTATCCCATTGTCTAGCATAATATTTTACAGCGTGTTAAATTTCCCCTTCACACACAGTTCAAGTCACTCAAATGTGACTCGAAGAAATTAATTGTAGGATTTCTGTTCAACGTGGTTTAGAATGGAAATACAAACATGCACTTAATCTTTTGCCTAAATTGCCATTTTGGTTCTGGAACATTGCGTGTACCTTTTGATTGGGTGGTCCTCTAAAATCGTATGGGAAGGAAGGAGAAAACACAATAATTTTATTCTCATATCATTTATACAATTGATATTTACAGTATATAAATAGGAAGAGAATAATAAAAGCCCAATCCTAAAAATACATAATGTATTTATTTTCCCCTTAATTCTTGAGATTGTGATGTCCTAGCGTAGTCTGAATTTAGCACCCAAATCTGAACTTTCCTAAATTACTGACAGCATTCAGAAATTTAATGGAAATTGCTGACTCTTGTAGAAGTATACTGATAATGTAATTGGAAAATTGTTGGCGTAGTCAACAAATATTTTGATTCTGCTGCAGCATGTTTGTTCCCATCTCAGTACTTTTCCTTAAGTTTCTGTGATGATTCTTTTTAAAAGTATTTAATTGAAAATCTTTAATTTTTAAAGACTCGAGTGAAGCCCATATTTTTAAAGTATTCAGTTTTGAAGTAACTCAATTTCCAGGAACCAAAATTATGTTTTTGATGTACTTTTAAAATTGGACTTTATTACCAGTATACTTTATGAGTTAGTACTTTTACTTTCTTGTGTAGTAGTTTTGGTTTTTCTGTGTTGTACTGGTGTTTGTTTTGAGATATGAGGCCATAGTCAGAGGCATACCACTGTATTGGGATTGGTTTACAAGGAGGCTACAGGGGTTGGGGTTGGTATTGAGACGGAAGTGTCTTTTGTGTTTGGATAATGGTTTAGTTTCTTTTAAGTAGGTGGGCTTTTTAGAAGTATATTGTAGTCCTTGTTTTTTCATTTTGTAAAAGGGTTGGTGCACCTCTTAAGTGCTCCTTTTTATTCATTTTATTCTTGGCTGTTAAAAAAAAAAAAAAACAAGTATACTTTATAATCCTGGTGGTCCTCTTGGACTACCATTTATTTTGCCTTTTGAAAACCAGATTTAGTCGTTGTGGCTTCCCTCACTCAAGCAATTTTGCTTAAAATGTTATTGGCCTCTTGCTCTTTCCTTATAAAATCTCTGGCAACCAAACCCTCTAATTCAATCTTCAACCAATGGTAGATGGTTAGAGGTCCTCCTTTGCTGCTGCCAGTGGATTTTTTGTGACCCCAACACAATGCATTGTCTTGATCTGTTCTGTTTAACTAGCTCCTCTAGTGGCAGTGGTGATGATGTGGTGGTGACAAGGAGAGGGGACGGGGAAGGGTTGCTGATGATATTAGGGAGGACTGATAAACAATTATTTAAAAGAGATATCAAGTTGCATGTTAACTTAATATGGAACATTCTTGTTTCACTGGTAGGGAAGGGAAACCCCCACTTTAAAAGGCATCTTGAAACCCATTGACAATCTGAGTTCCACTGCCTCTGGTTCTGCACTCTCGAAACTTGACTTAAGTCAACCTGGCTAATACATTTTGAATTTTATTTTTTATTAGTTTCCAACCATTCGTTATTATTGTTTTTCTCTCTGCATGTTCACTCTTATGTGTATTTCTGTTATCAGTTGCCTTTTCCTAAAATATATCTCGAGGCTTGAAATTTGTTTTTGTATTTTTGTTTGTGAAACTTTAATGTAATTATCCAGTACATGTAGTTTCTGCTTTGAACTCGACTTGGATTAGTTTTCTTTCTGATGCATGGGTTTAGAGGTATCCAAATGGTTTGGTATTTCATGATGCTTTTATAAAATCTACTGCTCTTTTCTTTCTTCTTACAGTGATGTGAGTTTGAGCATTGTTCCGGGGACAAAAATTCTGTCCTACTGTACTTATCTGTGAAAAAACATAAATGAAATTGCTGGAGCATTATTTATTGCCTGTGTTTATTTTAGGATACAATGTTTGGGGCCTAAGCCAATAAATTAGTCAAACAAAAAATTTATTAGAATTGTTAATGTGGTCAGTTTGTTAGAGGACGAAGCATATATATAGCGAGTGGGCATAGCATGGGGAATGATTCAGAATAATTTTTTAATAGAATCTCAGATTTTGGGCCGAAATCATCTAATGTCTCAGGAGCAATAGCTCTGGGGTCACTGTGGGGAGCTTTTGTTATGTAATACGTCTAGTTATCCAATTCATGATACTCTTTCTGTTTCTCTTTAATTCATATCCCTATCAATTTTCACTTGTTTTCCCTAGAAATAGTAATGTTACTCTGTCAATCACCCTTGTGACCAACTTTTATTAATTTACAGATCTTTCATTCTGATAAGAAGTATGACACCTTTGTGCTAGTGTCTGTTGTCAATGCATTAAAAGGAGATACCACTGGAACCATTTGTAGATCCGGTTCTACAAGTAATGAGGTTGGCGATATGGTAGACTTGATTAGTGAAATATCTGAGAACATTTCTTCCCAATTGCATATGAGTATCATGAAAGCTGGTCGCAGAGTTGTGCTAGATGGAATTATTGGTGATATAATTGCTGAATATGTTACGGAAAAGAAATGTAAGAGGCATAAACTTGAATCAGCTGCCCATACTCCTGAAAACAAGATGGTGATGTTTAAATCCTTTTCAAGTACTATTGTTGAAAGCTTGAAATTGTGTGCGTCTTACTAAGATGTTCAATGTTTGCTTTAACAGTCTAAGTCTTATGTGGAAGTCAGTAAAGGTTCTGCTATTCCCAGTGATTCTGCTGCTTCCCATCTTTTTGATGATCAGGCTTGTCATGAAAGTTCCAGACTACCCTCGGCCAGTTTTAAATCAGTTGGGAGCGTTGAGAATTTTTGGTGGTCATATGCTGTTGTTCGCAAGGTACTTCTTGATTATTGCATGCAAGTCATGTGGAATGCAGTGTTTTTTGATACAATAGCAGATTACTTATCTTCTTGGAGAAAGAGGAAGATTTGGTCTCATCCTGAGCCTCAACCATCTACTAATGGATGTAAATATCATGCTGAAAAGATTGAATCGGAAGCTGTGAGTACCGACTTCTGCATAGCTTGCTTGAGTTTTTTTGCTTAAATTGTGCCTGTAATGATCATGCGATTATTCTACAGTTGGCTCCCAAGCCAGATTTCTCTGAAAGCAATGCCGATGGCTATAATCAGTTTGGAGTAATAACAAAAAGAAATCATCCTCAGTTATTTTTATCTCCTAGTAGGTTCGAAGGTGGAAACTTACTAAAAGGTCAAAATGTTTCTTACCATGACTCTAAAGGTTTTACATTCATTCTTGAAAGTGTGGAGAAGGAGCTTCACTTCTCTTCAAAGGCATCTTTTGCTGATTACATACGACATTTTGTTGAGAACGAAGTGAGCAGAATAGCTCCTTTCCCAGAAATCAAATTAGATGAGGTTAGTTGATTTTAAGTGTTTGTATCGTTTTTTTTTTGTGCAGACACTTTTATATTGAAAAATCCTTTAATTCTTGCAGGTTGCTGTTAGTGACACTTGTTTTTCAGATATACTTGCTGACAAAACGTCTGTGAAGGGAACTCTAAATGACAATTCTCTGGATTCTGTTGAAACAGGAAATTCATCTGGCAAATCTGCATCTGGAAACCTTATGTCTGATATATTTTCAAAAGCATTTAAGGAGTTGTCTGGATATGTAGATGATGTGGTTGAAGAGGAGATTGATACCCTACCACCTGGAATTGAAGAGAAGTCTCAACCAGTTCTCCTACACCACAATTCGAAATTTCGACCTTCAAGGTTGGTTGAATGTCATCCTAAGATTACAGAATATATTGCAACTGCACTGTGCCGACAGAAACTGCATGATGAAGCTCTGGAAGAGTGGAAGTCGCTGTATCTTGATTCTGTGCTCAATCAAGTTTTTATATCATCAAGTACCATAAAGAAACTTATTTTGTCTGATGGTCAGGGGGTAAGACTTTTATCAATTTAAATATTTAAATATTTGAGAGCATAAAATACTGCATTTCAACTTGATCTCTACTTGTCTTTTTTGCTTAGTTTTAGTTTGTCTTATTATTGAAACTTTATTGTTTTGCTTTAATTGTTTATATTCTACATAAGGGAGAAACGTTCAATTCAAGCAAGGAAAATTTGAATGGTGCTACTTCTGGACTGGGAAGAGTGAAGGAAGGAGCAAAGAGTTCTTCTGAAGTTCGTCTAGTGATTGGAAAGAATACTTATAGCCGCAAGAAGCTATCACGGAAGCAGTTAACTTCCTCACAGAGTATAGCAGAAAATGATTCTAGGCCAGGGAAGAAGCCCGCCGCCAAGTTAAGGAAACTTGTTTGTGGAGATGTTGGTGAGGCTGTTGAGGTTGAAATAGCTTCTGATAAACATGGAAAGACGAGGAGGATTAAAGGGAAGAAGGATTCTTGTTCTAAGGGCAGGTCTTCTGTCACTGTCAATGGTAGCTCACACAGTGATCAATTATCTTTAAAGAATAAATCTGGTCAGTGAAGTTCAAAGTATATTTCGTGATTAATTTGTAGATACTGGTTTCATGATTATAAATTTTGTATTTTAACAAGTGCTGTCCACTTTTCCTTATTCAGAGAATGTTAAGGATACTGTGAAATCCACTGTAAAGAAGCTTTCAGTGTCAACTGATAATAGTGTTGGTGAGAAGAAGGTTGTCAAAAGTGATGGAACTGTTAAGGAGAAAACCACAGGTCATTGCTCGAGAGAGATTAAAAGTGGTAGGTTAATGGTACATTCGCGCTGGATTTTTGTATGTTTCTCAGCTTCTTGTTCCTGGTTGAAACTTATCCGACATTTGTAGAATGGTTGCCTTTATTCAATTTTCAGTCTTTGCACACACACACTAGAAAAACAAAAGCCTTGTATGTCAATAGGTGAGGTTGGCTACATAGATAGATCACATGACGATAACATTTGGCTTGGTTATGAATGAAATCTTCAGATATATTTTGCAGGAGATATCTTTTAACAATTTCCTTCAATGTTTATGGTCTGCTTCTCCCCGTTTTTCATTGGACTAAAAACCTTTAGTATACTCATTGGTGCTTCCAATGACCTTCTTTGTACTTGCCGAAACCACTGTTATTGATTTTTTGTCATGCTTTTCTCAATACTAATGTCTCCTCGCATAAAATAATTTCATGTTCCGTCTTTCTTGCGTGACTACACATTCATCTTAACACTCTTTTTTGCTACTCCCACTTTTTCCTCTGGTTGTCCTTGCCAACAGTTTACTACCATAGAGTGTAGCTATATACTTATACATTCATTTCCCATCATCTTAACATCATGTTTCTATATAGAAGCAATATAATTATTCCTTCATAAATTTACCGGCAATATTTTCTTGTGTGTGCACTCTTCTTAAGATCATCTTTGTATCATTTCTGACGTTTTCATCTAATTTCCCATGATTTTGTGGCATTGCTCCCAAATATTTGAATTTTTGCAGTATGAAATTTTCTCTCTTTTTACTTCCTTGGCATAATCCTTTTTTTCTCCTAGTAAAATTGCAAAGCATATTCTTAGTCTTACTCTTAAGTAAAAACCCTTTGTTTCCAAAGTTTGTCTCTAAAGCTCAAGCTTAAAGTTAACTACTTCCCTTGATTTCTCAATCAAAAATATATCATTTTGCAAAAATGGTGCACAATTAGGGATAATCCTTTGTGTTTCCTTGCTAAGCTTGTCCAATACTTTATTAAAGGACTTAAGCTTGAGCCCTTTTTAATCCTATCCTTATAGGAAAGCATTAGTTTCTCCTCCTGGAGTTGCCCCGTTATATATATATGTCTTGTATGGTTCACATATAAGCCATGCTCACACCTTTTCTAAGTTTTCAAGAACATCGTTTCTTGTATGGTTCACATAACTCAATCTTAAAAATCTTTTCCAAGTTAATAAAGACTAAGTTAGTTTCAACCTTGTCTTTAATGCCTTTCTATCAACTTGTAAAATATTTGACTTTTGTTGTAGACCTTCTTGTCATGAAACCAAATTCATTCTATGCAATTCTTATTTCTTCTCTTAGTCTATGCCCAATCACCTTTTCCCTTAATTTCGTTGTGTGACTCATAAGTTTTATGCCTTTGTAGTAGTTAGCACTAATAGGAAGTGGTTTTAAGCTTAACCCAACCTTACAAAACTGACTTTTAAAGTGAGGTTTACTTCATTTATATGCGTAATTTGATCTTATCTTTAGTCGATGTGGGATCTTTATGCATCCTTTTTCGTCAAAGATTGGATATCTTGAGCATGATACTAGATATTTGTAGGTGGTCTAACAACGACATGTTAGCAGGTGGCACGATAGGCTTAAGAAACCTCATTAGTATAAGTTCTAATACTATATTATGAAATTAGTTTAAGCCTAACTCAATCTCACAAAATCAACCTATAAAGTGAGGTTTGTCCTTCCTTATGTATTATAATTTGTCCTTATCTTGAGTTGATATGGAATCTCCAACAAACACAATTATGGATATTTCCTTTGTTGTTAAATGAAGGAACTCAAGTGTTGTTCTATCCCTCATTTGACATTTTTTTAGATCTCATAATCACATTAAATAGCTTACCGAGACAAATTATACCTTATTATCCCACATACTTTCAAACTAAAAATAGTGATACCATATTGGCCAACGTACCATTATTCATCCTCCGAAGAGTCTCTTTTACCTCCAATCCGAAAATCAACTGTTGTATCCCAAAATTTGTTCTTCATTTTGTCTTTCTAGTCTTTCCATAGTACAAAGAAATCCTTGTTCATCCTTTAAAAGCTTGTTCATCCTTTTGATATTTTGATATGTGGCCAAAATTGTTGTTAGTTCATCTTATGCTCTCCATTTTTTGTGCAGATATCTTTGTAAAACTTTTCAAAAGCTTGAGATCGTGCCTCACTTACAAATTTTATGGTGTCTTCTCTAAATTCAGATAGATGCCTTGCTCATTTTTCTGGTTTATTGCACCCATGCGGGGCTTTAAATTTGTTTCTTACCTTGTCTTGGACGCATTCATTCCGTCGTTAACTTATACATATATTTTATGGGTTGCCTTTCTTATATTTACAGCAACGAATAAAGCATCAAAATCAAAAAGGAAACATCAAATGGATGGTCCAGCATCTACACATCCCACAAAGATTTTGAAAATTTCAAATGGTGGTGCTTATATGGGAACCAGTAAACAAGTTACTGTGGAAAGGACGAAGTCTGCTAAATCCAAACAATTGAATTTGTGTCCTAGATCTGGTGGATGTGCTAGGACTTCTATTGATGGTTGGGAGTGGCATAAATGGTCTAGAAGTGCCAGTCCTGCATATAAAGCACTTGTTAGGGGCCTTCCGTTTGTGCAGAACAAGTGCATATATTCTGAAAATAATTTATCTCAGTTGCCAAATGGTAAGGGTCTTTCTGCAAGAACAAATAGAGTGAAATTGCGTAACCTTCTTGCTGCTGCAGAGGGTGCGGATCTTCTGAAAGTGCCTCAATTGAAGGTGATTGAATAATTAAAGTGTTTTTGGTCATTTTTATTCAGCGCATCCTGATATGTCAGATTTAAGTTATTTATTTGCATTTCTCAGGCACGTAAGAAGCGTTTACGCTTTCAAAGGAGCAAGATCCATGACTGGGGACTTGTTGCCTTGGAGCCAATTGAGGCAGAGGACTTTGTGATTGAGTATATTGGAGAGCTAATTCGTCCTCGGGTAAAAAACACTTTTGTGACAACTATTCATATTTTAAGGTCATATTGTTAGTTGATTTTGCAAAGTGAATTTTAATCTATATATTTTGTATGTAACATTATGTATAAAGACCGTTAAATTAGCCGGTTTCTTGTTTATAGCATTTCCAAATTTCTTATAAATAAATGTTTAGGATGATAGAGTACTTTTTGTCTGTCTAATTGCACTTGAATGAGCACATATATTCTGGGTGCTAGGTTTTTTACAAGTTTCTTATCTAGTAGTTGGTTGCTTTTTGAAGAATGAATGCAGCATCAGTCTTTTGATGGCTGTAGAATCAGTAGAGTTGTATAGGATGGTTGAAGAGATCTTTCCTTGCTGATCATGTGTTCCAAACACGGATTTAGGTGATGTCATGGCATTTGGAATTTCATAAGTTGCAATTTGTTGTGAATCTTCATCCAAATGATACAATTATATGGAGTTGTTTTTTACCAGAATCCCAAATTGAATTGGCAGAACTCAAAGAAATTGCTTGAATATTAGTTCTGTTGTGATTCTTGCAATATGATATGGAGGGATAGTGAAATGCTGCAGTGGGATGATGAGCCAAGGATGCAATGGGTGGGAGTGTTTAGAATGCTTGTTGTTGGTTAAACTTTTTAAGATGGGTCTGGGCATTGGTACTGAGGATGGGGTTGTTGTGAGGTGAGATGTCATATTTGTGCATCTTAAGATGTACAGGGGCAGTCGAAAGGAACTGAAGAGGTGGCTGAACAACAAAATGGGTGTTTTCTGGTTAGGTTTTGAAAATTAGATAGATAAGAGTTTGGAGAAACATAAGCATTATTGTGCATTGTGTTATTTATCTTAAAACCAATAAAAATCAAGTGAAGTCATCATACAGTTATATATAAGCAGTGGACCCCAAAAAATTTGAGGCAAGTGATGTGCGACCCTCCAGCACATTGATAATCAGGAAATGATTTATTTCTAATTTTAGAGTTTTTTGTATTAAAAAATATTCTGTATTATTTTGAACAATTGATAATGAATCTTAATTTGTCTTCTGATTTGCATTTCAATTCTTGATTGAAACCATCCAATGGTCAATATTGTATGGGAAACTGATATGATTTTGTCTTTGGCAGATATCAGATATACGTGAGAGGCAATATGAGAAGATGGGAATTGGAAGCAGTTACCTTTTTAGACTTGATGATGGTTATGTGGTCAGTATATATTGCTTTAGTAATTAATTTTGATTTTGGATGTTTCATTTATCTTGCTTCTGTAAGGTGACTATGAAGTCGTTCTTTCAGATGAATCTGATATTTTATTCTCCCTATCCTCCCTATGTTGGTATTGATTGATATCTTTACTATGTTTTTCTGCAATTGAATTATAATGACGTTCGTATTTTGTTTTGAATATTTTGTGGCTTTCAAAAAGTCAATAAGGACTCTTGCTGACCTGTTCATGTGATAATCTGGTTATACAGTAAAATGGTTATTGATTTATAACTAAAATGTTGAATGTCAGACCTAGTTAATTATTAACTCTAGTTAGGTTTGAGTTGAATAATTTGTTAAAGCAAATATTCTTACAAATGGGCTAGTGGATGCTTATCTAAATAGATAGCTGTAGTTAAATTCCCTGTTATATCATATGTGGCTTACTGTCAAACACTTTGTAAGGCAATCCTGACACATGATAATTTTTTCTTGTGATGGTTATTACTCCACTAGATAGGCTTAAATAAGACCTAATCTACAAAATTATTACCTAAATGAAGTGTTAAATTACATGTATTTTTCATGTTTTCCCATTACTATTCTCTGGATAAAAATATATATTGATAAATTCAAATCCAGTGATAACTATTGAAATGGTACATTTACTTTTCCTGTTCGAGTATGTAGGTTGATGCCACAAAGAGAGGTGGGATTGCTAGATTTATTAACCACTCATGTCAGGTACTTTTGTACTATTAAATACATTTTTTTTGTATTATTCATGACGTGGTTCGGCTGTATACATGTCACTTTGTTCTTGATTTCACGTTCTTAATTTGGACTTGTTTTTGGCAGCCTAATTGCTATACAAAGGTTATATCTGTTGAGGGTCAAAAGAAGATTTTCATATATGCAAAACGACATATAAAAGCTGGTGAAGAAATAACATACAATTATAAGTTCCCCTTGGAGGAGAAAAAGATTCCATGCAACTGTGGTTCCAGAAAGTAAGATGATGACACTTCAATTTCTGAGCATGTTTTATTTTTGCTATCGCGGCTAGATATTTTAGCTACCTTAACTTATTAAGAAAAGTTGCTGTGTACACTGTGATGCATGTATACCCTCTTGAAGGATTGACACGTGTTACATGTACATTTGGTACAAGTACTTGTTGCATACACGTGAATATTCAAGCATTGCCATGAAGTAATACTTAATATCACTCAAGTACAAGCCAGATCATGAAACACAAGTTTTCTATTTTATTGCTTGATTTGCTACTGGTGCAAAACGTTTGCATTGCCCTTTTCATTATTGCTTTCTAATTTTATGTAGTATTGCACATACTTATTCGGCACATCCAACTATGCAGGAACTAGTGTCTCATTGTGATAGGAACTTTGGGTGAAACACACCATATAAGCTAGCCATTGTAGTTGGAGTTTTGGGGAGCCCAATGCATTATAAACCCTTCACTAGAGTCCTATGCTTCCAGTCTTGGACTCAGTCCTGTACAACTAAAACAATGCATGTTTTTTTTTTTTTTCTTTTTCTGATGATATAATCCTAGTTGATGAGTATCAAGGGATAAATTTTAACTGTTGCTTGTGGAAGAGAAACAAAAGGTTTTCTGTTACACTGAAATATTATTATGGTGAAAAAAGTGGGATGCAATTTTAGCAAGATATAGGTTATAGCAATTGCAGCAAGTATTCTGGATCTATTTTACTTGTTTAGAGATGAGCGTAGATTCAGGTTGGATGAACGCAATGTTGTTAAATAGGGGCCATGGTGGAATGTGTTGGCGGAAATCACATAGGTTGCCACGAAATGGCAGTGGTGTGTTGGATTTTTGATGGTCGGCAGTGGCAGCCACAAAAGGAGTGGCGGACAATGTCTGAAATGACCATGGGGGAATACCTGTGGAGAATGAAGAGGAGAAGGGTTGGGTCATGTGACCGCCCGTTACTCAGTCCCAAAAACAGTTTGAACTCTAAAAGTAGTAAATAAAATGGGTGGGCCATCCAACCTGACCAAAACCATCCTATAAAAGCTTGAAAAACCTTTTAAAATGGTGGAAAACAGGTTGGGCAGCGTGACCCAACCTTTAACATACCCAAAAACTTTTAAAAACCAAAAAAAAGGCATTGGACTTGTGACATTACACACCAAGCAATTATTTAAACAGGCCACTAGTTAGAAAACCTCAAACAGGCTGCAAATAAAGTTTCATTGTCGATCCAACTTTACAAAGTATGGTGATCAAGCCAAATCCCCCCACTTCAGGCTGCAGAGCTGCCCCAAAATATCATTGACTCCTCCCAGGTCAAATGCAAACAGTTTAATACTTCTATTCTTCACTGCTCTGTTTCCATCGTTGATTTTGGCTATGAAACAGTGTCAGTGCCTCTCCCATGTGCCTCTCCCATGGCAAGTGACAGCTGATGATGCTATTGTACTCATTCGCTACCACCTTTAACAATTTCATCTCTACGTTCAGGACCCACCAATTCGCACTTCAGTGTCAGTCATCACATGAAGAAAAGTTCTGTGGACCTTGTGATTATGGTGGTTGTTTGATGTCAGGTCAAACCCAAAACCTCCATTGTTGTTGTCGGGCCTGTCTTTGGCTCTCCCCTAGGGAAACATAGGTTTCCCTAAGTTTTTGCACCCTCTTTGCAATCCAAAAGTAGACTCAGTTTTGTGTCATCTTTGTCATTGCAATTCTTGATCACACCTAATTTTAAATGAGTTTTATGATTTTTTGTCCAAAATACTGTTCTACTTCCCATTTTTTGTAGTTTGTATTCATTTCCAGCCCTTGAGCCATTGGTTATACCTTCTTCAATATTTTGTCTTCTGTTTTCTTGCTTACGTTTGTCATCAAGTTCTTCGATATTTACAGTGTTGATGTCCCCATTGTACAGCTAGTTTGCAGCTGAGGTTGTGATACATGATGGAAGGTGCTGATACTAATTGATAGAAACCCTGTATCTTATTAGAAAGAACACACAATTTCTATCCTACAGAATTTCAAGGGTCTGTATCTCCTAATGCCCAAAGGTTACAATTCTCACAAATGACAAGATGATCTCTTTCTTCCCTACCGTATCTTATTGACAACACCCTTATTTTCTGATTACCCAATCTCCAACTATGTTGCTAACCATTTCTATCTATTAACTAACTATCTATCTAATGGGTATCCAACTTATCATAACTAATTCCTAATGGTTTCCTAACAAAAACCATCAGGGAAGACCTTGTTCTGAATTGTTAGAATTAGTCACATCGTATTTCTGTACAGATCCCAGGTTAGGTGTTTATTAGCCTTAGATTTAGAAATTACATTCATTTGTAATTAATGCACATATTATAAATACAATTGGTGTGTGGTCTGGTTTAGACACACAAATGAATGATTTTTTCTGTAAAATTGGTTTTTGATGAAGCACAATGGTGTTATTTAAGCTTGTATAACTGACCCCTGCTCATGGGATAGGTCATGGTTGTTTTATAAATAATAGTCATAGAATATCTTAGTTTATTTAACTGATATTTGAACTTGATGTGTATTCGTTCAGAACATTTAGGACAAAATGAAGGTGGAAAACTGCCTTTCGGTTGTCATTGCATGTGGTTGAGATATACTCGTATTATAACATAGCTGTCTTTTTTTTATGCAGGTGTCGTGGATCATTGAATTAGGCATTGATTGGATTTTTGATACTGGTATGCATTTAGTGCTGAAGGTGAATTTCGATGTGTACATCTGCACTCTAACTTGTGTCATGCTTTTGTAGGTCATTCTTTTCAAAGTCCACACGTTAAATTATTGAGTGGACAGGATTTCAACATAGGTTTGTACTCATATTTCATAGAGTTTAATCATGGTATTTAATCCTGTTAATCATTTCATTTGAGAAGCTTATGCTTTGTTGTCCCTTTACATGTCCTCATGCTGTAAATTTTTGGTTTAGGGAGTTTATGCACTTACGAGCATTCAACTCTCTAAACTTGTGAATATGACTTTAACTTATTGAACATGTGAATTAATCTTTTGAAGAAGAGTATACCTTAAGTGTGATTGTTTGGTACGTACAGCTGAGCTGAAAAATTAAGGCTTTGATTGGAACATTTGGTATATTATTAATCTTGTTGTCTTGTTTCCAGGATTATATTCTTTCCACAATTGTTCGATGTCACTTTCTGAAGACTTGACTCTTATTTTAATATTTCACTTGACATCAAATGGGATGAGTTGCTAAACTAGTTGTTTGTGATCATACCTTGTACGTTTCTGCTCTCAAAATAAGTTCACAGGGGTTATTTTTATTTTTAAATACTAGCTTGCTATTCTATTTTTATATTACATGATGTGGCTACCTCTGTAGATAGGTAACTGCCAAAGGAATATACAGGGTAATAGTTGTATAGATTCAGTTTAATCATCCGTGTAAAGACTGGCTATGTTAACCTGTTAATAAGTGCGTAGTCTTATACTCGTTGGGTGGCCGTTCAATATCTGCTTTCTGCTCCGTTATTTTATGTACTCGTTGGGTGGCTGCTTAATATCTGCTTTCTGCTCGTTATTTTATGTACTCGCTGGGTGACTGCTTAATATCTGCTTTATACTCGGTTATTGTACAATTTGATTTGTGTTTTTAGTCATCACATTTCTAGGGTTGGCTGCTTAATAACTGCTTTCTACTCTGTTATTTTACAATTTGATTTGTGTTTTTAGTCATCACATTTCTAGGATTTTGGTAAGTACATGGAGATCTCTTTATGGTTGTTGATATATATTTTTATGAAAATGTCCAAGTACTGTTCTTTGATTGTGTACTCCAAATATCATCAAATTTTTTGTATGAACTAATCCAATTCCAATTAATAATGAATACATGGTTCCTTAGTATAATTCGGAAAGTCTAAACGTCTTAATGATTTTGGTGGGGCCAGCGTGTCTGTGGCTATAAATTCTATTGTACAATTATGAGTTTATATGGCCACCATTTTATTAGGATAGCTATGAATCATTTAGCTCTATTTTCAGAAGTCACGTGTACACGTATGTGCTATTTTTCGACTTTTTTTTTTTTTTTTTTTTTTTTTTGTCAACTGTAATGTATATGATCCAATAAAGCAATTGTATTTATCTTCAAAAGTTAATTTGATGCATGTCTAGACATCTAAATGTTGGTTTCCTTGTTGATTTGCTTCTAGATGAGATATGTTGAAATTGAGTCCCTAAGTAGAAAATGTAGCCTTATAGTTTTGATAGCTCTTAGCACTCCTATCATTCTTTTACCTTTAAGGTTCTTACTGTATAATAATATAATGTTATTGATTTAAGTATTGTGGTGGTTCTTGTTATTGATTTAAGTATTGTGGTGGTTCTTGTTATTGATTTGAGTATTGTGGTGTTTCAGGTTATCTATCAGCATCGTTGATGATATAGGCTGCAGTGAATGAATAATATTGATGATTGATATACAATTTGGATTGCCTTCTCGTTTGGTGATGAATTAAGTAGCTCGTTCATTCTTGTGGACTTTTTGGTGGCAGTTGAGTTTCTTCTCTTTGAAGCTGTAAATAATTGTTTCCATGTATATATATTTTTTTTTGTAGTGAAGGAATGATTTGTTACAGAAATTGTCTAATTCATTAATGAGTAAAAAGCTTTGGAAACATTAGTACAAGCTACTGAAAATCAAAACAGTGCTAATCTCAAATCTCCATTCTGCCCCCTAATTATTCACATTTCTTAGTCACAACCTCCTTGTTTGTATAACAAGGATTTGATTGAATTATATTAAAAGCTGCGGCTTAATATATCTCCGTGCCCATAATGATGTATTGAAATGGTATTGAAATTTCTTATGACTAGTGGGTTGTTAAATTCGTCGACATTGATATCATCCTTTTTAAACAGTTAACTATTAAATAGTAATGTAGACTTTAATGTAGACTGTTTCTTTAGCATAGAGTGAATGCTTTTTTGGTCTCTATGGAAGTATAGGCCTCATATAAAAAATAGGGTTAATTGCACTTTTGGTTAGATATTATTGCAATTGTGCAAATTTAGTCCTCTTAGTTTCAGTTATGTTAGTTGGAATTTTTATGTATTGTAAATGTGTGATTTTGTCCCTCAGATTTCAATTGAGTTCCTTAACTATCACAATTGTGATTTTATTCCTTTTATTATTTGGAATTTGTTGATGTGATATTGATTGATGACTTGTTTGAAAGATTAAAATTGCACAAGTGTGCCATACGTTAGGACCAAATTGATACATTGAATCTTTGGGACTAAAATTACTTATGTGTAATATGTAAGAGATTGAATTGACTCAATTGAAATTTAAGGGACTAAAATCTTGGAATTGCAACATCCGAGGAAGCAAAAATTCAATTAACTCAAAATTTTTAGGTGTACTTGGAGGCTTGTTCCATTTGTTAATTTTAGACATGACCCAAACTAGAGAAATGGTAATATTCGAAGTGAAAGGGGTTGTATTTGGGAAGTTCAATTTTATTATGGTTAAGGGTGATATTTTTGTTATTCAGTGAAATGTATACTAGTATGTATTTATGTATGAAATTAATGTTTATTTTAGCACTCTAGTCTAGGGATTCTAAAAAGAAATTGTGGTTATTGACTAGAAGAAGTCCGTTGTGATATATGATAGATAACCTGATGTATCAAGATGTGAGTATAGTTGTTAATCTGTGTTGGCAGTTGTGATATATGATAGATAACATGATGTATCAAGATGTGAGTATAGTTGTTAATCTGTGTTGGCAGTTTTAACCGTGTATGCGTCGTGTAAATAGTTGAAAAAAAAAAAAAAAAGTCTCTTGTAGGAATTTTTAATTAGTGTATCTTAATAGTTTAAGAGTACTTAGAAATTGTAGATGAAATTGGTTGCTTTTTATCCTCTATTTATTTTGCTTCCCTCCTTCAATTCCTGTGGTTGCAGGATTAGCTCAAGTAGGAAATACCGTTTTAGTTTGCTGAGTTGGATTGTGCCTACTGGTATGTTTCTCTTTCCGTTTCTTGTTTAGTGGTTCCTGTTGGCTGGTGAGTTCTTTCTTATTTGTTCTCCGTTGATTCCCATTTCGATAAACCCCACTACAAAATATAGGGTGCACCAGCCAAAGGTGTTTGACCTCCAAATTTCTGATTAAAAATTACACTTTGGAGTGCACAAAATAAAAAGATTTCGTCTTTATGCTTAAATTAAGTTCCTTCTCATACTTTATTTACCTAGGTAAATAACAACCAATAAGACGAACTCATTGCAAATTATACTCTCTTTTTTTTTCACGTCTTATTTTACTTGTTTTAATAAATCACTCATTTCAACAACTATTATTTTCTGTTAAAGTATCAAGTTCATTTGGAGGTTATATCATCAAATAAATGATAAATTAAGAAACCGTCATTATACAAGTTTCTTTAATGTCTATGAATTGATAAATTAACATGTGTTGAGAAATTTACTAAAAAAACATGGGGATATGTGTTATATATACAAATTGGGAATATTAGATTATATTGTTTTGTTTTGTACTTATTAGATTCACGTTGTGAACATTTGTGATATAACAAAATCAGTTATCTTGCAAATTCATTGAGGAATTGTCTGTGTTTTATTATTAGCATTTGCAAATGACACACTTTAAAAAAAAAAAAAAAAAAAAAATCTAAGGGGCCAAGCATGGTTGGGATTTACTCACCTGATCCATTAATTAGTCTGTTCATAATCATTTAATGACTTAAATCAGAGCGTTACAAATCCTATTTAGGACGGTGGTTTGCCTTGGCTTTCCAAAAGATCAGAATCCAATTTTCCAACTTCAAAAATGGATGGAGGGCCTAAAACCGTATGTGCAGTTGCATACAGAATAGTCTAGTAAAAAAACCGTCAGTCACGCGATTACACTTACTGATCTTTGATAAATTGTAATTAAATATATATATATTTTTTTGTAACTCATAAGTTTTTTTAATTATATTTTGTCCCCACTAGTTCAGGGTCTTGGATCTGCCGCTGGCCATCATAAAGCTTGGCTGCACGGGTTGGCCTTCCCAATTGTAAAACATTAGGCAAATTCAACTGACCGAAGTTTAAGGATGAACCCCTCCATTGTTTTGCATCATGATCATCTAAGTGGGTACTGCCATAATTTTTGAAGTGCTTGATTTACTTTTCCCATAAGCAATCCTCATTGGCACTAAGAAATGATCATGTATTTCGAGCAATTAACTCCGCCTGTGTCTCATAATAAAACACAGCCGGTCCCCAGCCCGGATAAAGGAGGAGGGTTGCAATTTCAAGTTTATGATGAAAATTAAAATATGACCACCAATCGTGTACATCTTCTTTAATCAAAATAATACATGTTTCATATAAATAATTCACTTATCAACTTAATAATTTATATATTTTTTTAACTAACAATAAAAAATTTAATTAAAAAGAGACAAAATTTATACAAAACAGTGCTCTGTGTTATATCTCTTATAGAATATATTACTTTAACTATATAATGTTTTGGCCTATACATACCGATTCATGACTTGTTTTATTGTATTAATTTTATGTTGAACTAGTTTGATTTAGATTTTGTAATGTTTCATTTAATCTTGTGTCTTGAAGTCTTTATTTTGAATTGAATAGTCAAATTCCTTACACTGATATTTTTGTATTTTAACCAAAGTTTGGTGGTAGGAGTTCCACAAGAGACATAATGTTTTGTATTTGAAGCATTGAACGGTTTCACTTGTTTTTGAGTCATTCCCACAAGTTATTCCATTGGGAGTAGCCAATGTTTATTTATTGACATGATCAACGAAAATGTCTACATAAACCCTTTGTTTGAACTATTAATAAGTTCTGCATTTTTTAGTTAACATCTCAAAGATACAAGTAATCTAAGGAATAATTTAAGGAATTATCCACGTAATATGACCTCACTACTCTAACTAATGTTAACTTTGTATGGAATTACTATGGAATTAGGTGATGCAATATATGATTTCAGAGTCCTATTAGGAACAGAAAGTTTAGTTGTGGATTTAATGATGTAATTTTGTTAGTTTTATAAGGTTGTATGTTATTGTTTTCCTGAGATCCTATAACCCAAGATTTACTTGCAATAGGAAAGAAGGTCAAGGACACGGTAGCATATGGAACTTTTAACAAAGAAGACGTAGTCATGTAACAGATCTAACTTTTTACACGTCAACGTTTTCGGAGTACACAAATTCAGTCCGAATGTTATTTAATCCAGATTAAATCAACGTTTTTTTAATCACATCTAACCCACACGGGCTACAATCATTTTAAACATAATTTTGTCAATTTAATATTCAAGAATGATTAAAGATAGTGTATCTTTACAATAAATATCACTGAATATATATATATATATATATAATATAAGTCTTTAAGAAATCTATACTTAAAAAGGACTCAGGACTACTAATGAACATTATGTAAAGTGTCCATTCATTCTAAAATTCTAACTTCTCTTAGCTCTTTATCCTCTGTTAAAGGTTAGGGTTTAACACACCTTATTACTTCAAGTGTGTAATTTTACAAGAGCGGAATGATGTATATATGTATCATCACACTTTATGTATTTTTGTGGTAAAGGAGTGAATTGTTACGTTGTGATTTTGCATGTCTGATATATGTTGGAGTTTTCATTTTGCATGTCAAGGAAAGAGGTCAACCGAAGAAAACGGAAGAATCATGCTGAAGGAGGAGGGACAGTGACAAAAGGCTAAAGAAGAAAATATCTTTGCTTTTTCGAAAGAACAAGTGATTCCAATGCCCACAACATAATAGAAGATGTTACATACATGTACAATGGGAACAATTTTGCTTTGAATGGAACAATTTTGCTTTATTAAAATCAAATCAACAGGTAGAAAAACTTATATGAACAAAATCCATTACTGAATACTTTAATAAATTGTTATAAAATTATATAATTTTATATTAATTTATTGTTATATAATTATATTAAATTTCTTCAAATTAATTTTAGTTTTGTTAATAGTTTAATCTTATTTGAATAAAATGATTTCAAATAAATGCGAAAGGAAAGTAACTATTCCCTTACACTTCTATTTCAAAAGGAAAGAATAAAATGAGTATGGGATATTTTGACACCTCTTTTTCACTTTCACCATACATTATTGGCAAGGGTATCTCTATGCTCTAGTGGGCTTGGGGATTGCAACCGTCAGTATCATTTTTTAGTCTATTAAGGTTGCACGTGGTCTTATTATAGCACTCAAATTTAATTTATTTACTTATTTATGAATTTCAATTTTGTGTTTTTATCCATAATTTATTTACTTATTAGATAAAATTGATAAAGATCAATTTTAGAATTTAATTAACTTTACAAAAAGAGACTAAAACAAGAAATTTAACAAATTTAAAAAGAGACGATTCTGATAATACAGATCAATTAAATATTATAATAAAATTAATATTATCATTTGAGAGATTTTGCACAACATATATCATTATCATCTTGATACATTATATTGGAAATGACTTTGCCAACAAGATCATTAACCACATTATTGACAAAATATAACTAAGAATAAAAATCCAAAACATAAACTTCCAAATTTTGCAAGGAAAAGAGGTTATTATTGTTTCTATGCTGCTTTACATGGATATTTTGTTCTTAACAATATTATGAAAGATTAGGACATCTATCTCCATTAATAAACCACTACATTATATCTTTCCAAAAAGATTCTTCCAACGCGAGGGTGATATTATGTTCTAATTTAGCTTTTAATTTTCTTTTTTTTCCAACAATGTACATACTTCATCAATTGGGGAAGCATTACGATCTTGCAAGACTTGCAAACACTATTGTGCAGGGGTGTAGAACAATGGTCAAAAAAGACCAATGATGATAATTAGCCCATGATTTACTAATGTAGTCTATAATTTCAGTGTCTAACTGCTGTGGATTTCTAAATAAACACACAAATTAAAATAAGTGGATAATTGATAAATAACTAATTAACACATATCAGTTTTAAAATTATATTTTACATATTATATCCTAAACTTTTTTTTTTCTTTTCTAATTCCCACTCTTGTTGTGGTTGTAATCCATTACATAATGTAGTTACTATTTTTTCTTATTTTTTTAAAGTATGTTCTTGAATAATTAAAGGAATCTTCTTATTTATTATATTTAAATTTATCAATCTTAATACTGTTCATAATTGTGTGAATTTAGTTGAATTAAAGTAAAACAAAGTTTTTTTATATTTAATTTTTTTTTTCACACACTTGCATTTGTGAAAAAAATTATACTCCAACATCACAAATTATGTTTTTCAATCAATTTTCCATATATTTAAATCAGCTGAATCTTCGATTTAATTTACATTTAGCAAATCAAAGTGTAATATCTTTCTTATACTCATTAGTTTACGAATTTTGTTAATTCAACTTTGATCCATAGCTAAATTCTATATATGTGGAATGAAAATTTTAATGCATCTTAATCTCACTTTTTTTAATGAAAGAGTTCTTACCATTCAGAAAAACTAAACTTTTTATAGTTAATTAATATGTAATATTTAATCAACATTTTTTATATTTCACAAAATTTCAACAACATTTTATATTGATTTTCGGATAACATTAATAAAAATGATAACATCAAATCAACCACTTTAAAATATGTATTTAAAGATTGATACAAAATATAATTGGCTAAAATTTTATGGAATATATGAGATATAATTAAAATATATATACTAATAAACTAATACAAATAATTAATATTCCTAAATTATGTAACTGAACAATTTAAAATTAAATACAATTATTTTCAACACTATCTGGTATATAAAAGAAATAAAAACATTTTAAAATATAAATAGTATTTAATCTTAATATTGAATGTCAATTAAGATATTAAAGTTCATTATAATTTGACCTAAAATTTCATGATCATACATCTAAATTATGCACATTGATTAAACAATAAATTTTAACCTCAGCAGTTTCAAAACAAGGACACTTTTTATTAAACGCATCATTATGTAAGGGCTTCTTACCTGTTGTGAAAAATATTATATTTTATTATTAGTTTTGTGATGAATATTAACAAGACATTCTTTGTTTCTTACTTCTAACAATTTAACCTTGTTAAGTTTCTATTGCATAATGTATATCCTATCACCTTTTCTTAACCTGACAAGATGTAGAATGTTCTTTTGAAATGGATAGAGAGACTCCAACGATAGATATTTTAATTCAAACAACTATTTATTGATATATGTTGTAAAACAAATACTTTTCAAGTCACGGAAAGATATGTGTTTAGATCTCACATTTCAAATCTTCCTTTCTTTTTATTTATTATTTAAGTATTTTTTTTCTTTGTTGATATATATCAACAAAGAAAAATGTGAAAAACAATACAAAACAACTTTAAAAATAGATCAATATTTTTTTATAAAAAGAAATAATAAAAAGATAACTTTTTTTATTAAAAATAAATAGATGTATTAACATGTTAAATATGTACGAGGAAATAGTAAAACACATATATTACATTACATGTTATGTATTGAGGTTTGAGTAAAATATGATAATGTATTTATATAAGAGTTGAAACACTTCTGAACTGTTTTCTTTTAATTTAATTTATTTTTTACTGTTAAAAAAAATTAATTTATAACTTTCTTTTTATCTTTATTAGTGAATACAGCTCATGATTCCTGAAAAAGAACTCATTTTGTACTTACTTTCTTATTTTGTATTTTGTACTTACTGTTTTACTATATACTCATTTTGTACTTTACTTGATTCTTTTGAAAAACAAGTAAAGAAAATATGTAATGGATATCCATAATGAATGAACTTTCCTTATTTTTTCTCTAAAACGAATAAGGAATTACTATGTATCTTTTGTTCTTATTCATGTGGGGACAAATGAATACGCTATGCTCATTATTTATATTCTGTTTTGAAGATTGATTTTCTCCCTTCCTTCACCAGCCTTTGTTTTGACATCAAGGTGTGGCATCAAATTATGTGGGGATGATAACTCTTAGCAGAAGGCATCCCAAATGAAACAAATATTATTGGTTTGCCAACACCACCTGTCACATTTTCATTTGTTTCAGACTCTATGATCAAATCCTGATTAATATAGTGCAACCCAAATTTAATATTTGATTATTTAACTCCTTATAGATTGTTTTGATTTTGCAATTAATTAAAAACACTCTTTATATTGTTAATTAATATCTATATATAGATTTTATTAAATTTTTATTTTATTTAATTTCATAATTTTTTAATTAATAAAATATATGTACTAGAAATAGCCTTCTATGATTTGAGTAGTGTATATTTATCATAATGCTAATGCCATGACAAATATATATATAGTTTTTAGGTAACATATCATGGTTTGATTGACAAGACGTATTAAATAAAGCTAAATATAAATAAGTTTTTTCTCAATTTAAATTCTATCTTTTATATTTCTAATTTTGTGGTTTCTCTGACAAAATATATGTTTTTGTTTTCATTGATATTTGATATTTTTCTTTTTAAACTCTAGTTAAGTTTTGAATATGTTTGTAAAATTTATTCAATAAGAATTTTTGGAAGGAAAAAAGAAGAAAAAAATATAATAAAGTTTATATAAACTAAAATTAACTTAGGTACAAATTGATTTTTTTTTTATAAAATTTATATAAAATAAATTTAATAAAATGATTTATCCATTAATTAATTAAAACTTACTAGAAAATGATTAAAGATGATAATAAATAACAACTTTTTTCACGGTTTTACAATTACTTTTTATAATGTAAATGTTATATTCGACTTGGTTTGAAAGGAATGGATAAGAAAATTAGAAGTGATGAGATTATATATATATAAAAGTATTATTATTAATCGCTCTCTTTTTCTCTTAGAAAAAGAAAAAAAAGTAGAATTTCTATAATATTTTTTTCTTTTCTTTCTCTTCAGTTATCTATTTTTCATCTAAACCAACGAAACAATGTCACAACTTTCATAATGATTTTATGTTCCCCAACAATGATTTTCCTGCAAGTATAGGATATATGTAATATTATCTTCAATATAGTTACTTGATTATGTTAGAACTAGTATATAGGACGATTAAAGTTTTAGTTTCATTTATAAAAAAGTAAAATGTTAATTAAGTATATTGTTGGAAAATTTAGTGAGTATATTTAAGTTCATATTGAGAAAAGAATTCCATGTAAATATAGCAAGTGGCATTAGAAGTCATGACTGAATTAACAAGAGTATCATATTCGTGATCCATTGATGAACCTTTATATGTATATATATAGATCATTGTGTGTGAATGAAAAGTGAAGAAGTGGAAGCAGAAGATAAAAGTTGTAGTTTCTTTGTTATATAAGGATGCAGAAGGAACAAGTTTGGACAGATTTATCACTAAGTTCACCCCCCTTGGAAAGGAAAAAGAATGAGAGTTCAACATGTTACAAGAAGCCGTGGAAGATAAGTAAAGTGTTGACGAAGAGCGACATTGGGAGACTGAGCAGGCTCTTGCTGCGGGCAGATGAGGTGGAGAAGTTCATGCTGCCCGTGCTGGGTTTGCATGCGCAAAGAGAGGTGCAAAATGGAACGGGCAGCCCGGTCAGCGTGTGGGACGTTGACACCATGTCCATGCACCAGCTCATTCTGAAGCGTTGGAAGTCTTCCGGTAACTTTGTCCTCAATGGAGGATGGAGCCGTGACTTTGTTCGGAGAAGAGGCTTGGTCAAAGGCGATCAAATTCGACTTCTCTGGGATTCCTTCAAACGCTGCTTTCACTTCTCTGTGCTCAAACCACTTCACTGCCCAACTGTGTCTTAGATATGTTGAAGTTTAAATATTTCATAAATAAATTTCGAGATATCATGTTTCCAACTACTATATTTTAAGTTAATAATGGGTAACGATATTATAACTATTGTGTGTTTCATCTTGGATTTTGATTAATTTATGTTTATGATCCGTTCTAAGTTATTCTTTTATCTTTAATCTTGTTTTGATTGAGTGAGTAATTTATTTGACTTGTTTAAAATGTTAAATTATATTGCAATGGATTAAATAACTTTTCATTGTTAAAATATTCTGAAGCCTGTTGGGATAATAAGGAAAAATATTTTAATGGATTATAACTATCAAAAACTCAAATTAATAGTTTTAGAGAAGAATTAAACTATTTCAAGAGTTAACATTGAATAAGTATGAGGTTCATCTTAAACTATAATTGAAATTATACCAAGGGGATTGGCGGAGTGAATCCTATTTAGCTAATCAAGCATTATGCAAAAAATAAAGGTTAAAGCTGAAAACAAAACATAAAAAAAAAAATTAAAACTCAATAAAAGTTAAAACACATTTAAAAAGGTTGTGACAAATGGAGAAATTTAAAGTATGCCAGTCACAACAGTTCAATAATTTACTTAAAGAGTAATATTTATATAATACTTTAGAAGTAAATAGTATTAGATTGTATTTTCCTGTTTTAATAGAGACATTATGCACTTTACTCTATATTTAATATTGGGAAGAAATTAGTAAATAACGTAACAGGAATTTGTAAGTAGTAGGATGCCAAGAGGAGCTATAAAACCAAATATTTTGAATTTGTATTGGTGGAATTAGGTATAGAATGCTGTAATTGTAAACACAGACGTGGTAAAGAGTGTAAATGTGCCAATTGTAAGTCTGACTATTTGTCTGGGCGTAAAGTTTCGAGACACTTTATTGTTGATATATGAATTAGTGTATCTTAAAATATTTCATTTTATTTAATTTTTTTTAGTTGTTAAAAAAAATTGTATAAGTAATAAAAAATAGGAAATAATACTTGTTATCATTTGTAATTAATAAAACTGTTAAGAAATTATAAAGAAGAAATAAATGTCTCTCAGTATGAGATAAACTAATATAAACTACGCGTTCAATACTTTATTTATTATTTGAGTGATTTATTTGTTATCCTTTTAAAAGTCTTCAAAAAATTGTTTATGAACTAGATTTTTAAACTCATTAAACAATGTCCAACGCCTAATTGATTTAAACTTCCAAACATTTTTTAAATATTTTCTATTCTCTATTCAACAACTCTTTTTTTAATTAAGTGTCCCTTTCGAAGATATAGGAAAAGTCATTTACCATTATTAAAGCCAACATAAATGAAAGTAACAATAATAAAAATAAAAACAATTATAATATCCAAAACAATTACCTTATCTTCATGTCTTGGAACAACATCTCTCTCCAAATCTTGGTTCCCAAACTTGAGGAACATCAATATATTTGATGAGGCACAAGAAAAGATGACTTGGGATATTTAGAAGATATATATAAAAATAGCACGATTAAACATCAAGGTTTGATTTCTCTAATAAGATAGTCACTGCATGCATAATATTAACCAATTGAGTACAAGTATTCGATCTCACAGTACTAATAGCGTAGGTTTTCCTAGATTTATGTTTCAAATCATACACACACATCAAAGGGCAGTATAGTAACTGGATTTTATCACATACCAAATTCTCTGAACAGTATTGCATAACGTGTACAAAATTCTCCATGGTAGAAGAGGAGACTATAAAAAGAATTTCAAAAACTGAAGACTAGGTATACCTGAAAAAGGGTGAATCAATTGATAGCTCAACAATTGAGGAATCTTTTACTCCCAATGCACATGACTAAGATAAGTTAATCAGTTTAGCAAGAATGATTTGGCACCAAGTAGTGTAATAAAAGAAAATTACTAATATAATTAAGGTGGAACTTACAACTGCACTAGTTTGTTGCCAAAGCAGGTCTAGAGGACCACGAAGGATGCGATTTAGATGGGCAAAGGCGACACCTCCATGTGTTACAAACAAGAAGAATGTTCCAACTTGATGTAACTTCATATTTCTTTAAAACTCTTTTCTTTTTTGACACAGTGATGTTAAAGTTGAAGTATAAAACTTGATGTATATCAATATTATTGGTTGACACAAGTCGATTAACTCATTCTTTATGATACTGCATAATGTACCAAAAGGGAACAATATACCAGCATCATTGGGTATGGTTAAGGATCTATATAAGTCAAAACAAAAAAAAATTATTACAAAAGCTCATGTGTTACACTTCCAAAAGAATTTAGTGATTAATGATATCAAGACTTTTGGTTAAGTTAGCTCACCACTTTGTTATTATTATGATAATGGAGAGTCCCTCTAATTCTATATGAGTTGGGGTAGACACATGGTAGTAATGCAAATGTGTGTAAAAAAAATGTTAAAATACAAAACTTCATGTTTATAATAAATATTGGTTAACAAAATTGTAGATTTTGGTAAAATCGGTATAAAAGTTGTGTAGGTATTGTAGTCGTAACTCGGTTATACTTTATTGCAAGAGAGTTGAAAAAATTGATTTTGTGGCAGGGAACTGATGTATATAGACTGCATAAAGCTGCATAATTGTTAATTTATCCAATACTAAAGGGTGGTTGTTGGAAAGGATTGTTATATGATGTTTGGTTTTTTTTTTTTTTTTTTTTTTAGTGGGTTAGAACATTTTTAATTCTTGTAAAGGGTAGCAATAATCTGAATGGGTAGAGGCAATCTCAGATGTTTGTAATCGTTTGTAATTTTTTGATTCTATTATTTATAAATGCTTTCAGTGAAAGTGATGTAGATATGTTGTTTTGCTTATAGGTTAGAATATCTTAATTGTTCTATATTTATTTGTTTTTTTATTGTTGACAAAAAAATTGTTTAACTTATTATCTTATAGTACTTCAAATTGTATCATATCAAAACACCTTGCTTACATCCTAAAAGCAAAATAAAACTGAAAAAGAGTGTTATTTGACTCAAATCCAGTTTTTATTATGACTTGAGAGGAAAACCGACATAGGGTTTAAGAAGAAATGGAAAGTGAAAAGTGATGAGAGATGAGTGGAAAGGAATAGAGCATTGACCTTAAAAGAAAGAGTGCATGGTGGGGGTTTTGGAACATCACGACTATAAAACGAAACTGTTAGAACTACACCAAGAAAGGAAACATGAATAAGAAAATCAATAAAGAAGAAACTGTAAATATGTAAATCAAGAAAAATAAAAGAAATGTACAATATTAAAAAATGAAAAAATATTTAAGTAAAAAATAAAAAATATTTAAGTAAAAAATGAAGTTAGCGTATAGATTTACAATATACTATATGAAAGTATAGGTTTATAATAACTCTATTAACAATAAAAAAAAAATATTTACTTGATCGTACGTAGAATCTACAAAAGATTAACAATAAAATGTTAAAAGGTTGCCCATATACACTTTTAAAGGATATTATATAGAAAGCACGTATAAATTTAAGAGAAAACACATATATAATATTGTAATATTAAAATAATGTAATTATTACAATTACGTCTAACATAATTCAAAATTTGAAATCAATCAACATATGTTTGATCTGAAATTTTGTTATTACGAATATATTTGACCTTAAGTTTAAGTATGTTTTGATTTTGATAATACATTCACGCCAATATATTTGTTTGAACTATAGTGTTTTAAATCAAACTAGATTAGTTCCACATTTTAAAAGTGTTTTATTAGAAAACTAACTGTATACAAAAGCATGATTTTTTATGATGACTCCATGGTGTTAATTTGATCACACGTTTTCTATAATTGGAACTTCTTTAGTAAAATTGTAATATTCTCTCTTAGGCATGCCACTTTGGAAAAGTAGCAAGAGGCTTTACCTATTGAGTTGCAGAGACTGCCCCTCTTGGGCACATTAATTTCTTAAAATAGCTCATATAGTTTTAATTAAAAAATAATAAGGTGGAGTAGTTTATTTGGTCAATTTGTGTTAGAAAAACTAATTACTTTTCACTGAATGATGTAATATTATATTATCACCTTATTCACAGATAGTTTTATCTCTTATTATGATGTTTAAGATGAGTTTAATCTCTTAATATTGAGAAAAATAAATTCTTTAAGTATATCTTATTATTTGAAGATATTAGGTAGGATGTCTTGGTTTAAAAAAAAATGTAATATTATTTTTACTTGAAAAAGACCAATGCTTCATTTTAAAATGACAACTAAAGCTAATGGTTGCACATTTTTGGGCCTATAGATAGGTAATGCTGATGGGTTTTCTTTTTCGTTACATTTTTTTTTACTAAACCTTAAATATATACGATTATAATTGTCAAAATCTATGGCTATATTTTTTGATCATTATTAAAAGAAATTAATTAGAGTATGTATTATCTCTTCCGCCTTTCATTTTATAATATTTTTGGGCCTGTAGATAGGTAATGCTGATGTATTTTTTTTTCTTCCACTTTTTCGCTAAACCTTAAATATATATGATTATAATCGTCAAATCTTTGGCTATATTATATGATCATTATTAAAAAAAAAAGACTGAACAATTAGAGTATTTATTATCTCTTCCACATATATTTATCATTTAAGTTGAAGGTGAGAATTTTAAAAAACTTTATACATATTTTATTTTAAGACATATAACTTTATTTAGCAAATTAATATAATCTCACATCATTACCTCCTATTCTATTAAGGAGATAAAAGTTCTAAAAAGATAAATTTGAGTAGAATGAATAAAATGAAATGTGGAGTCACATTGTTTACATTCTAAGTGACTCTGTTTTAAGTAACTTTCAATTTTTCACTTCCCAAACATAAATTTGAGTATTGAATATTAAACCAAAATGAAACTTTTTAAATAGTTTATGTTAACATCAAGAACATGTCTCGTTATTTCATAACCTGTCATACTGATCTAAGACTACAACAGCCTCTCCTCTAGTCTCAACTTGCATCATTACTGAATAAAGCTCCAAGTCAATGCAATTGATCTATAACGTGCAAATTTGTCCCACTCTACCACAAGGTATATATATTTTTATGATGTCTAAATCTTTCTGTAAAATTCTAAATTTGACATAATATTTTATTTTATATTGTGGTTATTGAAATTATTTAGTTTACTGTTTTTTTCACCGAACAAGTAACAGAAAAAGAAAGAAGCAACTTTCTGACAGGTCTCAAGGAGAATTATGTTTATTGAAAACAACTCCTATATGCATATCATGGTGTTCTTTCAGCAGCAGGACAAGAGCTTAGAAAGTAGTTGTCATAGCTGGTTAGCAGTAACAATTCTGCATCTTGCAGAAATGGGTGGACCAATGGAGCATGTGATCAAATTTTAAGCATTTAGTTATATGTGTATGCAAAAGAATACTATTGTTGGAGACTTCACAGTTCAAAGTGAACCCCAAGAGCACAACAATGTGAGTTGTTACATAAATAACAACATACCCAGATTTAAGAATATATTTAATCAAATTTTGAAGGAGAGTTAACCTTAACCCTTTGTCTATTAATGAATTATAAAAAAAATTATAATATATTTTAAGAATCTCAAACAGACATTTAAAGGTTGATTTTTAATGAATAACTTCAATATAAACTCATAATGATTACCGATACTTGAATTTCTTATAAAAATTCATAGGAAGAATATAGGAAATTCCCAGCCATAATACAGACATTTTCCCCAACAGAGATAACAGTTGTCAAACAATATATTTCCTGATGTTAAACCAATATTAAGTTCAATATCAATATCAATATTAACAGTATGTTATCTCAAATACATTAGTGTAAATAACTTATTGATCATCTCAAATATCTTCATGTCCTAAAACCAAACAGTTAAACACAGTATATGAATTTAGTCTATCATTCTCAAACATTTAATTCATAATTAAGTTTCAATTGGTATAATATAAATTGTTAAATTAAGGCCTAATATAAGTTAAAAATAGATCTCCCTACCAGTCCTAAATCAAATTGGAAAAACTTAATGTAATAGTTTAGTCCAAACAAAATATATACTTTTAGACTATTAATTTTTTAAATACACTCCTTATTTAATATATATATACCACAAATTATGTGATAAATGCAATCTTTTAAACCCCAACTTTTTGTACTTTTTCTATGAAATAATGTATTTGCTAAGTATTTACTTTTTAATACTTATTAAGACTACAAATAAAAATATTGATACATAAAATTAGAAAAGAGACCTTATTTAAGCTTTTTAAGAATTAAATAGCCTACCTTAATTTTTCTAGGACCAAAGCAATCGTTCTATCTTTAATTCATCAACCATGTTTATATTTGTACATGATTAATTAAAATTTAAAGCAACATCTCAATTCCCAAATGCAATTTATTACATAAAAGATGATTATTAGAATAAGTGAAGGAGAGAGATAAGCAATTTGGTAAACAAACTGTTGTAATAAACATTTTCAAAACTCAGTCAAAAGTTAAAGAATAAAAGAGCAAAATTTTGAGCATCGGATTCTTGTCACTCACTTTTTTGTCACATTCTTCTGTGTCCCTGATAATTAAGATTACAAAACCTAACTAGAAAGTAGTATAACTATTTTTTTCTTGATATCACATTAGTTTAGCGAATGTTCTCCACCTGAAACTCTGCCATATGCAATTTTACAAATGTCAGCAGCACTAAGATTAAATTGGAAATTGAAAATCAGACACAGCTCCCAAAATTAGTAGACAGCAACACTACAATTGGGTGTTTTGAGTCATTCAATAAATACAATACTAACCATTTTAGCATCTCGATGAATTTAAAAACAAAAGCAAATATACATAGTTCCAGCATTTGCAATTATGTACGTGTCTTCTCTGCTGAAGGTCCATAATAAAGAAATAGAAGGGGTGAGGAACAGACCATGAATACTACTGTTTCGGATAGCTACAAATGAAGGAGGCTTTGGTCATATGACCAAGCTACAAACCGAGGTAGAGCTACAGACAAACACAAACTTAACCTTCACACACTGTTTATGTCTTCATCATGCCATAACTTCTTTAGAATAATGAGGATAAAATTTTGAATTCACTAGGTACATAATCTAGGTAACTCTAAGTTTATAACCTCATAACTGATCTTTGAATTTGTTAAAAATAGAGCTATACTCATTCTATAAAAAAAAATTACAAGCAAGCACACATTATGTGAGAAGACTCCTCACTATTAGAATATCATTATACACAATGTTATTCTTTCATATGAAAAAAAAAAAATCTACACACCCATATTATAATATTAGCCAGTATATTTTATTAATAATTAGTATATCTCCCTTGTAGAATAAGGGAAATGGATTCTTTATGCTTTGTCTCTAGATAATTTTAAAAAATAAAAATAATGTTCAATACTATCTTTTATTTACATTACTTTTAATCAGTTTTCTTGTAATTAGGGCACATAAACTATGTGGAGAGTGATGATCATCAAGTGTATCAAATTTAATGTATGTTAAAAACTGATCCAATGTGAAGTTTAAAGTACTAAATCTCAAATTTAATGTTTTTAAACCACATAATTGGGTATAGTTGTTTTGAATTATATATAACATAATATTCACAAATTAAATTTTATAGTTTATATATCTTATTTAAATGATATTATTTTTAATAAAAATAAATATAATCTATAAAAAAACCTAGTGCACTGTAAGGTGAACCATCAGTATATGTTTTATTTTATTTTACTTTATACATAAAGTGTTATATTATTCCCCACATATTATTATGATTTTTGAATGATCATTGTTGCGTGATAACAGCCAAGAGGAATGTGAACTATTTGACGTAACTGAATAAATATGATTTAAATTTGACCAACATGATTGATTGGACAGTACAGACCATAGCTTTCGAAAGATCTAACACAATTTACTGTATATTGGTAAAAAAGAAACTGTACTTGCTTTCTTTTCTATTTTTCTAAATTGAATTTAGTCTCAAAATCCAATCATTACAATACTGCTCAATAGGGTTTTCTTCACTATGTTAAATACCATGTTTAAAAAAAATTAGGTTAAATATTTAAGTTGTTTTCTAAAAACAAAAATCTTACATTTGGCTTTTTTGTCTCAAAACATGTGTTTCTTGGTTAAGTAATGGGTATTCAAACACCTACAAATTCAAGGAACTTTTCTGCACAACTGAAAAATGCTACGAACTCAAAATTGCTTGTTACAATTCAACTAGTTGGACAAATAACAATTGTAGAAATTAAAAAATAAAAATAATTATTCTCTATTCTTACCAACCAATTAAGAGAGAACAAATTATATAATTATTCATATAATTAAGAGAAACAATAAGAGATAAAAGAGAAATAAAATAAAAATATGAATATAATAATTAATGTAATCATTAGATTTAAAAATATGCTTCCTAAGATGTTGTATAAATGATGTAACTCGTTTTGAATCAGTTTATAAAAATATATAAAACTCATAAAAAAAAGTTATTACAGTAATCTTTACATTTTATAAAACTTTAATATTTTTTGTTACTTTATGAAGAAAATATTAGATAAAAATTAAGATTTCTAGTATTTTAAATAAATAAGAAAATATTTTTGAAAAAAACTTATAGTCATTCCAGTATAATTAAATTCATTTATAACTCTCAATTTTGTAGTTGACTTGCATATATCAAAAATATAATAAATACTTAAATTTAATAATTATACTATACTTATTATATATTGAAATGTATTAATATTGTTAATTTAAATGTAAAAAATAAATAAGATTTTTCATGATTAGATATAACTTTTATAAAAAAAATGTTGGATTTTATTAAGTTTATTACTCAACTCAAAAAAATAATGTTCTATTTTGAAACTTTTGAGACTGTAGAAATTTTATCAGCATTCTTGTAATATAGGAATGCAAGAACAACATTTGTTGCAAGCTTATTTTGACCATTAAGCAGCTTCAATTTTTTTAATGACTTATTCATTGTGATGAGCTACATTGTGAATAATAATACATTAAATATATTATATGTAACATTAAATATTTTTTTTCTTTTACATATCATTTTAAGAATTGGATTTACTTATCTCTTTTTGAACAGTGTATTTTTTCTTAAATTTGTCTAAAGTATAAAGTAATAGGAAACAGATAGTCTATCTAGAGTTGACAATGTTAGCTTTAGAGAATTTATTGAAGAAAAACAGGTTTAGCTCTTTATCCAAGAGATAACTTAATGTGACTTGTGCTTTGAAGATAAATATTCTTGAAAAACAAAAGTAATGACCATTCTCTGTAGTATAAAATAAGCATGCATATGTTTTTGTGTAGTACGAGGCTGACTAGTTTAAATTTATGTGCTTATTGTTTGAGCATATTCATGTTTTATCATACATAAATTAAGATTGTATAGTGTTGTATGATCTATCTATTAGATGGAATACTTGCATTGAATAAACTATGATTTTTCAGATAAAGAATGATCATGTTTTATACTTAGTTGTTTTCAACATTTAATCAAAATCATAAATGTTGGGTTTTTCCTTAATAATAACTCAACACAAATTCAAATTTTTGAACTACTTAATCAATTCTCACTTCTTTATCATCAAAGCAAATATTGGAAGAATTCTTTTATCAAGACACTTGTCACAACATTGACCTTTCCTAAAATGTACATTAATTAAAAATCATAGTCTTTCAATAACTTCATTCATTCCCTTTGTATTATGTTTAATGTTTATGATAAAACAAGTGCTGCTCGTTGATACATCAAACTTGGTACCATAAAGATAATGTCTCCTATCTTAAAAAAACTGTACTTGCTAACTCCATGTCATTAGATGGATAATTTTTACAAATCCTCAACTTCATTGAATCATAAGCTAATACTTTCCTTTTCTGCATCAAATACATATAACTCAATCGTTGGTAAGATGCATCACGATAAATCTTAAAAGGTTTTCTTATATCAGGAATACCAACACTAATCACTGGTCAACCTCTTCTTTAACTTCAAAAAATTTCCTCATACATGTCTACTCAGAAAAAATATTGATCCTGAATTTTGATTGAGTTAAAAAATTCATTATCTTGAAAAATCCCTCAATGAATATCTTATAATAGCCAACTAGACCCTAAAAAATTTCATCTCTAATATTATCTTAAAACACTCCTTTGTAGCACTGTCTTTATTATAAAAAGATTTGCTAAAACTCTTTGAGTTTGTCACATGTCTTAAAGAATTTCATTTTAATCATTCAAAATTCAAACTTAAACAATTCGATATACAATTGTTTCCATTTCAAAACATCCAACACTATTTTAAAATGCTTCTCATGAGTACAAGAAAATATTAAATTGTGAGATATAACCAAAAACTTGTCTAAAAATGAACAAAAATCTTGTTTATGTAGTTCATAAACAGAGGAGGAACGTTCTTCATTTAAAAAGACATTACTATATAATCATAATGGTCGTATTTAACTCACAAAGTCATCTTTTGTATATTATTTCATTAAAATATGATAATATCTTAATTTGAAGTATGTCTTTAAAAACACAACCGCCTCCTTCTCACCCCATTTCTATGTAACTGATTCATAAAATTACTCAAAGGTTTAAAATTATTTAGTTACATCCTGGGTTTTAAATTGATTCAAAAACTCAAGAAAATTTATCATGTAAATATAAACCTAATTTTTTTGTGCTTGGTTTGGATTTGTTGATTGAATTTTAGTTGAAATGTGAATATAAACCTAACACCAATAAAATGAAATATGAAAAACCATTTACAATAAAAAAAATAAAAGTTAAACTCTTTTTAAATTAATTTTCCTTTCACATACCCAAGAAAAATATAGAAAAATAGTACTTGTTAGAAAGCAGGTAAGTGAGATACAAATATTTTTCAGTTACTGATCTTAGAAGGAAGAGCTTTGATTTACACATTTCAACTTTATAATATAGAGAAAAGATTATTGTCCTTAGGTGTATGATACTTAAACTTCAGTTTTATATTAATGCGTAAAACTGTACGCTTTTATAAATACATATTCTATATTTTAATTTTATAACTAGAGCCTTGCACTTCAATTTTATTTAAAAAGATGGTTAAAATTTTATGTTTTCTTTACATCTTTTGTTATATTGAGATTGAGATTAAAATATCAAATGAAATGTACCATAATAATTTTTTTAAACGATTCTCGAAATTTTGGACTCATATGAAATAGTTCACTTTATTATGTTTATTCACACATTTTAACAATCCCATGTCGGTTAAATGATACTATTTGCATTACCAGTTTCTTTGTACAAAATCATTCATATAAGAGGGAATAAAAAAAACTGGACTTCATAAATTTTTTATAAACTTGATAGTTAATTTTATTTAAAAATTAATTAGTTATTTTTAGAAGATTAGTTTTTTAGTTATATTCTTGTTGATTAATTTTCCAATTAGTACACGTGCCCGTAACAGTGCTCCCCTTCTTTCATTTATAAGAATAGTACAAATAATTGCACACAGAGCAGAATTCATTTTGGGAAAACTAAATTCTGATCTCTTCTTTTAATTAATGAGAATCAAATATCCTCTATTAACCAAAAAATTTAGAGTTCGATTTATGGACAAGAATTTTTGAGGAGTTAAATTCTGTTTTGTAAACCCTAAAGTTGGTAAGAATAAAACATGGTCTGTAAAGAAAAAACAGAATCATAGTGGAATTTATGGGCAACCCAATTTCAGAAAAACTAAAGTTTGACATCACAGAATGAATTATATTTAATGTGAGATGAATTTATAAGATAATTTAGAGTGAGATTAGTTTTTAGAAGGAGAAGAAGAAGAAGAATTATGTATGTATTTATAGAAACATACTATTTAGTTGTAAAGTGGTAAGGACATTTGGTCAAATGTAAAAGTGGAGACCTTAATAAATGAGGGGTATGACATGGTGGAGAGTGCTCAGATGACTGAGGGCAAAAATTGTTAGTATGCACAGACAGTACACATTGGTGGGCTGTCTTCCCGCCATTAAAACCACTCTGCTCTTTCCACCACACCATTCATTTCTGTCACTGTTTCTTCTCTCTCCTCTCATTTTTCTTTTATTTTCTCTCTCTCTCACTCTCTCACTCTCTCCAACCTCTTCTATAAATATATATATATGCTCTTTCTTGTGTTTTCGCTAGGGTTCTCTTCACCATATAAAAAAAAATAATGAAAAAGAAAGTGGTGAGTAAGAAAGAAATCAACATCAACCAGTTGACATAAGCAAGTAGCTAGCTGCTAGCACAGGGGCAGAGGGCTCAACTCATAAATATCCATCTTCCAAGGCTTTTCATTTTTCATTCATTCATCATCTTAAGAGTGAAGGGAGAGAGAGAAGGAGAGAGGAGAATAATTTGAAGACATGGTGAGAGAGAGAGACATGATGGGCACATACTCATCATCAAGAGGGTGTGGTGGGGGAGACATGAATGAGAAACCTGCATGGCTAGAGAGGTTGATGGCTGAGACATTCTTTGGTGGTTGTGGGGTCCACGAGGATCGCAGGAAGAACGAGAAGAACGTCTTTTGCTTGCACTGTTGCCTTAGCATCTGCCCCCACTGCCTCTCTTCCCACCGTTCTCACCCTCTACTCCAGGTATTATATTATTATATTCTACTATACTACTACATGCCAATTCTCATCATAATTTCATTCAATTACCCTTTTGCTTTTAATCCAAAAAAGCTTCCATTTTTGCTGCTACCATGGTGCCTCCTTCCCTTTTTTCTTCTGCTTTTCAACTTGTAGCCTTCAAATTTCAAGAGGGCAAGTGGAGATTGTTCACGTGATGGTCTTTTTGTTTGCAAGTTCCTTTTTTTTTTTTTTTTTTTTTTTTTTTTTTTTTTTTTTTTTTTTTTTTTTTTTGGCTCCTCCAATTGTTTGATGGGTATTTGGAAACACCTGGACTTTTACCTGTTCCTAGCTAGTTGGTCCTTTTTCTAGAATTTTCTTCTGAGCTGCTTGTTTTTACTCTTTCCTATTTTGGGAGTTTTTGCCTTTCAACTTTTGAACTTTTTCAATTCAGATGCAGCTGGATCTCTCAGGTTTTTATCGAAATTCTCTCTTTGAAGACCGCTTTTTTGTCACCTTACTTCCTTGTGCTTTCTCTCACATGCAACTTTGGAGGATATGCATAATACCTAGCTACCATCAGCTTCTGGTTTAATTTGTCTTTTTTTAATTCTCTGAACACTGATAAAGTTGGTTCCATCAATCAGCTGCTAATTTCAGATGAATTTCACACCAATTTCCATGAATTAATGGTTACTCAAAGATGCTCTTCTTGTACTGTTGTTATCTGCCAAGATATCCCTCAAAACCCTTTTCTGGAATCTTGTAATAGTCTGGGAAAAAATAAATAAAAAACAAGAGTGAGCTTAAATTTTCTTTTCCGCAGTGGAGAGAAACAACTAAGGAGAACTATGAAAGATATCAAATTGAAATTATCAGTTTAACTTTGTTCATGCAATTTCACTTGTGAATGATTTCCAAGAAGTGGTCAATGGGGTTACAGGGTTCCTTCTGCCAGATTCTTTTCCCTACTTTTATAACTTAAAAGAAAAAAGAAAACAACAATTGAGTTTTGTTGTCTAAACTTAAAGAAGTCTTTGGTTTGGGTGAGTAATTGCATGGTTGAACTCACCAATATTGTCTCATTCTATTTGGTGTTTCCCCATATCTATGTTTATGCATATTTATATATGGTTTCCATAAGGGTTCACCATGTCTTCCTTGATTCCCCTTTTTGGTTTCGGTTTCTTTCCCATTAATGGAAGCTCTCTTTTTTATCCATTTCTCCCTGCAAAGGTTTATCAGCTGTTCCTTTCATTGAAAGTGAAAAGTTTGACCCACTGGTTCCCAATTCATGCTGTGTCTCACTATTAAATAATTTGCACAGGAACCCACCACTTCTCCCAAATTATTCTCCCACTTCACACTTCATTTATTTTCTCTAGCCCCCTTGAATTGATGGAAGGTTTAAACCTCCAAGGGTGGTTGCCAACCCCTTCTTACAATAAGATCCTTTCAACTCCCCACAATTTACCCTTTCCCTCTCAATAAATATCACATTTCATTAATTGTGCTCGTAACTGTTGACAGTTAAGTTTACCCCAGATAAAAAAAATAAGAGAGATACAAAGGAGTTTACTAGAAACTTGAGCTAACTTTGCTGACATAAATATGGAATGTATAGTTACTTTATTTAATTTTTACTTGTTCAAAGTTAATCTCATTTGTTTGAATCAACAATAATAAGAGTCTCTCATACCATGTCACAGGTGCGAAGGTATGTTTATCACGACGTGATTCGATTAGATGATCTGGAAAAACTCGTTGATTGTTCCAATATTCAGGTCAGACAAATTTCTGCCAAGGAACAACATCAAAAAGCTTGCAGATTTATATATATAATTGAGTTCTCCAATAAACATTTTAATTTTCATCGAGAAAGTAAATGCAGTACTAAATTAATATCAGAATAATTTCAGGTTGTAATAATTAGATGAAAAAACAGTTATTAAATCATTTTGTTATGTGTAGAGAATAATCATGGTTATGAGACTGAAATGGACATTCTTTGTTTGTATTGGATACATGGCAGCCCTATACTATAAACAGTGCCAAAGTAATATTCTTAAATCAGAGGCCACAATCAAGGACATGCAAAGGTCCTGCAAATGCTTGCTTCACTTGTGACAGGATTCTTCAGGAGCCATTTCATTTCTGTTCTCTATCATGCAAGGTTTTTATCTCTTTCTCATACTATTTCTTTCTTGTTTTGGTTTAAACTTGGTGAAACAAATCAGCACTCAGCATAAAATTAAGTTATACTTTTGTTAAGTAAGATGTTTCAACATAGATCATTCTAAAATAAAGACTAATGATAATTAACTAGGTTTTATAAGGGAATCTATTTGTGTTTGGTGAGGGATTCAAATCTTAGGTTCTCTCTCTCTTTGTTGATGATCATTCCTTAATTACTATTAGTTCACAGTTTTATTATAAAAAGGAACAAAATATTGATTCCAACTATTGAGTGCATATGTAAATATAACAAAATGGGAATGTCTTTACGGAAATGAAAGGGAAATTTCATTTCTTTCTTGGCAAAGAAACATCAATATGGGGGACATGGATCATTTGATGGGAGAAAAAAAAAGGAAGAAAGAGAGAAAAAAAATAGAAATCTATTGATAGGATTTGATCTATGAAATTTGCAAGGATCCTTATTTGGGTAAATAAAATTACCCTATTGGATGGCATTTATGAAACTGATAAAAGTGTTTTTCTTTCACATATTCAGGTCACTTTCAAAATCTTCTACTTTCCTATTGTTTAGAAGAAATGATTTTGATTTTCTCTCTCACTTTTCCTTGCATATCTTTTGCTTCTTTTTACCACCATTTTTTTATTACGTCATCCATTACCTTTCTCCTTTCCTCCTTTCTTCTTTCTATCATCCCCAATTTCTCACTCCACCACAAACATTGCCCTTAGAAGAAAACGGGATAACGTAAGCTGAACAATGCAAAACAAAATTGTACTCTAATATATCAAAAACTTTTTCAATTAATTATTTTCATATCAATTTTGGATGACTTTCTTAAAAATTTGCTTCCTCTATAATCAATGAATTAGCTATTTATCTATCCAAAAACTAAATTGAAAAAAAAAAAAAAAAAGAGTTGCGTACTGACGATATTGTATTACTTAGCCTTGGTTGATGTAGCATTTAAATAAAACAAACTATTAATATAAATGGTGTCTCTCTACACTAAGTATAGTGTATTAAGCTAATAAATAATCTCACTGATAGAGAGAATTATAATATGTCCTCTTAGTACATTATAAAATATTAGTATAAATTTGATATATCATGATATATTAAAATTTAATTCCCTTTACATTGAAGGATATATTTTTTTCTGGAGATTCTATTATACTAACAATGCTTATAATTTTTGTCATTTAACTAGTAAAAAAAATGCTTTACGTCAGTGCAAAATTTTTGTCGGTGAGATATAATTAATAAATAGTCAGTGTGTATCCTTAGCAAGCAGCTGAAGTTCATTTTCAAAAAAAGAAAAAGGATTAAGTTCAATAAATATTTTATGCATTTCCATTGGAAAGGTGAATTATTTTGCATGATGATATATAGTGTAATATTATTAAAAAAATAATAGTAATATAATTATTTTAAACTCCAGTTTTTTTCATTCTTGTGAATAACAAAGATACTGTAATGAGAGCATTTCAGGTGCATCATAATCCATAAACCAATGACAATTTTATATAGCATTTACCAATGCAGACCCTAGGATTGATTAACCAATCATCAAAAGGAAACACCCTTGACTCCACTTCATCACCACAACCCATGCTTAATAAGTTCCAAGACCTTTTACCCATCCCATAAAAACATTAAAAAAACCATGTCATTTCTAAACACTCATTCTGACCAAACACATGCAAAACCATAACACCACCCTAGCCCTACTTCCTATGCTTGCCTCCAATATCACCTGCATGTCGCAGAAAGTGCTTCTTCATTATCATCCATCTCACCAATGTGCTCTACAAATGTCCAACCATCATTGGTAACATGTACATGCATGTCACTACAAATTAATTGGATCATATAATAACAATATATTAACTTTTGTTCATTAGGGTCTAGAAGTTTATACTCTAACCAAAAAATGAAAAACAAAAGACCCTCTTGATTAATGGGTTAGATTAGATGAAAAATGAATGTTTTTAATCTTAAAACCATGACAAAGTGCAGGTTGATTACATGGTGTACGCGGGTCAAAGCTTGTCCAACATTTTACATCGATTCGATGAATCTGATTTTGCAATATCGCAGTTCGAGGGTTTAAGGGTGGATGGTTCTGAGGTAATTGATGAAGATACCCAAATTGCCCCTAGCTCCTCCTACTCCAACACTGAAGCCACCAGCAATTCCGTAATTTCACGTGAACCTAATAACAACGTGAAGAAGGGCAAGGGCAACAGCTTCCTTCCAGGGATAGTCCTTTCTCTTGGCAGTAGAAGAAAGGGTGCCCCTCATAGGGCCCCCCTCTCCTGAATTACCACCACTTCTATGTCATTATCATTATCATTATAATAATAAAAGTGCTAAAAATTTAAGTTAATAATATATTATTACTATTAATTAGTATAAAGTTATGGCCAGAATAAATATCCGGGATTTAGTTATTATTTGTCATATATGTATGGTAAAAAAACTATTTGTATTAATATGTGCTTCCTTTAGTAGATTTTAAGGGCGTGGTTAGTTTTTAAGGGCTTTTTTTATGAATGAAAGTATGGTATGTGCATGATGCATGGTTAGGATTCTCCATTGTCATCTTAGGCGGTTGTTGAAACCACCAATTTTGTATTGGATGCTATGGAAATTTGGCTTATGCATTGTTTATGAGATGTGTTGTATAAATGGAAAACACAATTCCCTCCTTATCTTATATGCTGTGTTTGCTTGTTTCTTAATTTTGGAGTTATCGTTTGGAGATTTTCCTTGTCACAATAAATATTTTATACGAAGGGCTGCTCTATATGAATGATGTTGTGATATTCAGCAGAAGAGTTTGAGCTTTATGATTGTGGCACTGCTGATATATAAAAAAACCATAGAATTGTGATAGAAACTTCACAGAACTTAATATTCTTAACAATGGTAGAATAATCTTTTAATTTTTTTATAATGAGTGCATAGACTATTTTTTTACTCATAATTCCTTATTAAGTTTTGGATTCTTCAACGAGATACTGTAGAGGAAGATTATCTGCAACTGTACTTTTGAAATAACTTTTGAAACTAGATCCTAGTCTGACTTGAGATGGTGACTTCACTAGTGAAGGAATCCTATTGTAATTCAAACGTGAGATGCTAAGAAGGAAATGGTGATTTAACAAAGAATATTTTATCCAAGAGGGTTGTAGTGTCTGTTTGTTATTGAAGGACAAAAAAAAAATTGTTTTAAGTTACACACAAAGCAGCTTTTTCTCTAAACAAAATTTCTGGGGAAGAGCTTCTTCTAATAGGATCTTAGGCTCGAAGGTTCTAGGGCACAGGCACAGTACCTTTACTTCACCTTTTTGTTATTTCGCCACGTGATTCCTAGTAAAAGGACATAATAATACTTATTACAAAAATAAAAATAACCTACAAAACTAAACTCACCAAGAGGTTGACCTATATATGAAAGTTCTAACGAAATATAAAGGTGAAGGAACCTACAACACTTCCCCACCCCAACAGTTTAGGCCGGTTTCAACAGTTGACCTAAGAGTTAGACTTGAAAGTGAAAGAATTCACCGTTTCTTTGATTTGTCTGGTGATGAATTCATTCTTGATCCAACATTTTAAAATATACTGTAAATAATTTCATGTTTTGGTGAATGTGTAGAAATACCCTTACTATCAAGTTGATTAACTGTAATTGTAAAATTCTGATGAAATATGGGCTTACCCATTTGACGAAAACAAGGTAAAACATCAAGTGCACTTATAAAATTCTTATTTAGTATTTGTTAGACCAAATTGATAATGTTGGTCGTTATATTATACACGTACCTAGTTGAAACACACGTGGCATAAATTGCTTAGTCCTTCTCCTGTTACCAACTGAATCGGGAACTTTTTATATTGTACTTATTTTATCACCATCAATTAAAGACCTTAAACTTAAACTTACAAATAACAAGGGTTGAATGATGAATGACAGGATCAAACTCAAGTATCAAAAAACGTTTGATGATATTCATGTTTATGAAATTATTCTGATTTCAACATTTCGCCTTGTTCTTCCCAGGTACTTTGTGGACTAACAGATCCTTCTCACTCCGAAGTTCACTTTTTTTTTTTTTTTCTTAACTATTGAACATACACAGCTACAAATATCAAAGCTTAATGCAGCCCTTAAGAAATTTGATCTTTGTCAACTTTTCATTCTAAGTTAAGGTCGAAATGCCATTATCTGAAGAGCCTAAATGTATAAAATTAGGTATGAACAGTTATTAACACGTTTGAAATGCTGCTAAACAAAATTAACACGTTTGAAACGATTGTTATCTAACATTTGCGTTTCTCATTAAATGACACGTGTTGGTTTTCAAGTGCATAATCCTATGAATATTTGGTTAGGTTATGTTATTCATACAAGAAATTGATTGCTTGGCTTATATCAGGCTTAGGCTAAGTTTTGTGCCCTTAACCAATAAGTACGAGTAAATTTCTAATTTTTATTATAAATAAATTTGTAAATATACTTTAGACACAAGCGGTCTTGCTGGTGTATATTGTTTGGTGTTAGCATAACAGATACCCTTGAATTAATGGTTTGGGTTATACATTTATGTTGGTGCAGAAGAAAAAGAAAAAAGAAAAAGAAAAAAGAAAGAAGGCTTGAATGATGGAAAAGTGAGAGTTTTGGTAGAGAGTAATGAGGGTGCAAGGAGATTTGGTGGAAGCTATATCTGTAGAAGAATGTTAGCATAGTATAGTAGAGTGTAGAATAAAGCAGAAGTAAGTACTAAAAGTTAAGAGATTTCGTTCAAGCTTGGATCGTACGTGCTTGTTAGGTATTTATGCTCACGTCATAACACATTCCACCTAGTTTTGGAGGGATCTTAAATAACAATATATTATAAACTTTAGAATGTTTTGTAGTAAAAACATTCCTACATTCATGAAAAGCTCCACAAACAATAAGAATATACATAACAGCAACATTATTACCATTATTATCCTTTACTTTTTAATTTTCTTTATTTATTATTGTATAAATTATTGACAGTGCAAGAATGTATTTTTTTCTTTATCGTACATTATATTTTTCATTATTAAAATAAAGATTTAATTATAATTTTAGTTCATCTACCGCCACCACTCTCTTTCATTTTAATTCCTACACGAAAAAGCTCCATATTTTTATTACTACACGAAAAACTGTTTACGAATTCATACTCTTTGTTTATTCATACTATATATAATAGTATTCCAGTTTATATATACATATGTAATATTGTAGGCTTAAAATATAAAATCGTATTGATTAAAATTTTCATGTATCGAAATGTTCATTTTTTTTTTCATCTAGGTTCTCGCTATAACAAAACAATGTTACGTGTAGAAAGCAAAATTTTAATTACCCAATATATATATTCATATTGTTTATATTAATGTACTATAAAAAATTAATATATCAAGGAATGGTCAAATTTAAATGTGCTCTCCTTATAATCCTCCGATTATAACTAATGTAAGTTAACTACTATAAGAAAAAAAGTTATTTAAAGATAATCTTTTTAGTTATAGAATAAAATAGTTGTTAATTGTAATCAAAATAATCACCAAATTAATTTTTTATTGTTAAATAACTACAAAATAAAAGTAATAATTGAATTTAATGACGAATTAAGTCGAGATAAGTAATATCTAACATTAACTACCAAAATTTTAGTGTAAATTGATATCTAACTTAATTAGAAATCATTTTTTTCTACTTTTATATATATATATATATATATATATATATATATATATATATATTTAATTTTTTTTGTCACATTTAAAAGGTTAGTGTTGTCCCATAGATTTTCTAAATAGATGTAAAAAGTTATAAGAGATTAAAGAAAGGATAAACTCATTTTAATATTACCACTTATTTTTCTAATTTTTCAGTGTAGACAACAACAAAAATCAAACAATATTTTGAAAATATAAAATGCGTAGAGCAATTATAATTTATAGAAGCATAGATATTTTAGATTTCTTTTTTATCTTGAAAACTTCTAATGCGTTTCTTTTGCCAAAATATTATAAACTATTTATTTGGTCCACTAGAAAAGTAGCAAACAGATTTTCAGTACATCTACTACACAAAGAAAATAAGGAATGGGAAGTAAAAGGGATAATGTCAATGAGTAAGGGACTACAAAACGGGGAAAAGAAGCAAGAAAGAAAAAAGATTGGCGACAATTTTTTTTTCTAAAGGGGTTAGGGTTAGGACTGTGGAGAAGTCGAAGGTAATTAGTATTTTCATAAATTAAAAATATATTGGCTGTGAAAATAGAAGAAAGTGGATTGAGAAGGCACCAGAAGGTAGCGATTTCATAATCTAAAACGTCACCCATGTATAATATAAAAATTCAATTTTACCTTCTGAAAATTATATTTTAATATGTACACTATACAAAAGATGTATTAGGACTTACACTCTTAAGTACATTTTTTATATTCTGAATTATATATTTTAAAATATATATATTTTTATTTTATATGGTATATTTCAAAATGTACAATTGAAAATATAAAAGATGTATTCTAAAATATATAATTCAAAAATATATTATTTTTATATTTTTTTAAATATTTGAAAAACTTTTTTATTTTTAAATTGTACAATTTAAAATTATTTTTTATGAAAAAAACTTTCAAATTAGATAATATAAAAATTACATTTTATTAAAAAAAAAGCTGTATATAAGATTGTCTAATCTGAAAATAATCTTTTAAATTATATAAATATGTTTTTGAATTCATTCCAGAACACGCATATAAGAGTTTTGCTGAAAAAAAAAATAAAAAAAAAAATATAGACAAGAGTGACGGTGACATTAAAGAGACAATAATGCGAAAGTAAAATACTAATATCACGTTACTATTTACTTATACTCCTATTTAATATTGTATTTTATATTTAATATTGTATTTTATTAAAAATGGCAGTGGCAGTGATGTAGCGATGGGCGCAAGGCTGATGGTAGCAAAGGGATAATTTTGTCTTTAAACACCTAATAGGGGTGCACATAGAAACTATGGTCTGGAGAAAGAAATAGCCTTGAGAAAGATGCTGCTACGACTCTTCGATGCTTCGATTCTTTTCTTAAGTCATCTTCTTAGAAATGAAGTTTGAATTTTTATTTTTTTTTAATTTCACTGTCACATTATTAAAATTTTATAATAACTTTTGCTTAGTATGAGGGTCTTATGGGTCTAAGATCCTACTTTAATAATTTTATTTTAAGTTTGTTGAGAAGAATTGTTTTTAAGATATAAATAATTTACTTATTCTCATTTCCAGTGAAGGGGTCTTATGGACCCATATGTTGAGGGGAACATTTAATGCACGGATGAACCTGAAAATATTGTAATACAGTTACAGATTACTTAATACAATTCTTGTCGAGTTCAGTAGTCATGACACAGGTTGCTTGCACCAAATTGAATCTTGTCTTTCACTTATTAATACAATTCTTTACTGCAGTAGTGCCAGTCAAAAGCAACACACTAATTAAGTTTAGACTTGGAGGTGGCTTAGTTAAGTTTACATGGATGTTCTCAATTTTTTTATTTTTCAATTAAGTTACCGCTGTTTGATTTTTTTTTAATGTGATATAACTATTATTTTATTCCATTATTTTAGTTACTTGTCTTGAGATATTATGAAATGTGAAGAAGAATGACTTTTATTATTAATCAAACATTTCTTGTTATTCAATACATTTTTAATAAAAATAATAAAAATCACGCAAGATTACATAACACACCAGTTCCATCACTCAAATAACAAAATTTTAAATAATCATTACCCTTACACATGCTTAAAATTTAATTAATTATTTGAAACTTCACATTCATGCTTTTCCATCAACTTCTCAGTCAAAAACGTGTTTTACTTTTAATAAGTTGCGTGGAAGACAGCCCCCAATTAAAATAGGCATCGACCCCCTATTGTGAGGGATGAGAGAAGATACAATACAAGGGTTGCAGAGGAAAAAAAAATACTAAGCTGAATGACTGACTTTGGGAGGATATGCATGTCACCTGAGGGAGAGAGATTTTGAGGCTCCTATCCAAGCTACAAAAATCATTCAATTCGCAATCAAGCACTTAAGGCACAGAAACTCGATTTCTGCGAGGTTTCTTTATCCGCACTTCTTACCAGCTAGAATAAGACAACTACAGCTAAACTGTATGTGCCATAAATTTGCTGTGAATAATTAAACCAAATACCAGGATATCAAATGTCATTTGAAGCGTAAAATACAAATTCGATATCAAGATTAATACATTAGATAAAACATCTCAACACAATTTACACATTAATCTCAATTCTCAACCTCATCACCAAAGAAAAACCTCAGGTACAGTCAATCACTCTATGGTAAAAATTCTAATTTGCCCAAATGTCAATGTTTACAAGAGCATCACGAATGCATTCTATCAAGAAACCACATTCAAACACTATTCCCTACCACAAGGTATGACAAACCCACTCCACCCAGAAGACCACGAGGCAAATTATATAAGATCAGCCACATTCATTGGCATTTCATCAATCTGAGTACTGTAGTATTGCTCAATGTCTCTCAAGATCTTGATGTCATCACTCTTCACAAAATTTATCGCAACACCCTACAAACCATGATTGGACCAATTATAAATTATATACAGGACAGACAAGAGTCAATAGCCAAAAGAACATGCAACCAAATGGAAGCAACGAACACCAGAACCACCAAACAGAAGAGAATCTCTCAAAATTGTTCTAGAGTGCAAAACAGTTTTTCATGAAAATTAAACTAAACAAATAACATTACTTAAACTATTTAGACATTTCCAATACCTTTCGTCCAAAACGTCCAGAGCGACCAATTCGATGAATGTAAAGCTCTCGATTATTTGGAAGGTCATAATTGATAACTAGAGACACCTGATAACAAAAGTAAATGGATGACTATCAGCGATTAAATCCTCCATCATGTACATACAGTTGAACTCTAATTAACAAAAGAATTTCTCAATATATTTCATTTGATATCGGTGAACTTGGTTATCAAAAAACTCCATTCAATTGCATTTCTTAAGAACAAAAACAAATTGCCAATGTAAGCAACCAAGAATAGGCTTATTGACTCGTGACATATTAACACGTACCCACACATTGTGTCGGATATTAATGATGTGAATTTATCTTATTCAACAGATAAAACAAAGGATAGTAAACACACAAAAGACCGGTACCACCACTTGCCTGCTGTACATCTAGACCACGGGCCCAAACATCAGTTGTTATAAGTACCCGAGTTGTTCCAGCACGAAATTCTCCCATAATAGCATCTCTTTCTTTCTGAGGCATGTCACCATGCATTGACGAGACAGTGAAATTATTGTTACGCATTTTTTCAGTTAACCAGTCCACCTGTACCAAGAGGATACAAATATTAACATGACAGAAACTATCATAACAAGCAAACACAGACGGATGGTATACAATCTAAAATTCAATTATTTACAGTGAGTTTGAAGTGATGGCCTATTCTAGTAGGAATGTTTGATAGTTTTCATGTACCTTCCGCTTAGTGTTACAGAATATAACAGCTTGAGTGATAGTGAGGGTATCATAAAGATCACACAGGGTATCAAACTTCCATTCCTCCCTTTCGACTGCAACAAAAAATTGCTTGATGCCCTGTAATTGTACAGTGGGGCAATTGCATCAATATCCATTTAAAAATCAAAAATCAACAAGAATATGAAAACAATTGCTTACCTCCAATGTCAATTCATCACGTTTCACAAGGATCCTTACAGGATCAGTCATGAATTTGTTTGTCATTTCCAGTATTTCATGAGGAAGGGTAGCAGAAATCAACACAACCTACACAGTAAAAACTCGGTTATTCGAAGACTAATACACTTCATAATATTAATCAGGCTTTAAAAGAATCCAAACAACAATGATCCACAATAATGCAGTTTGAGCAATATGAATACGCATCACTTCAGTAACCTAGACTAGACCCTAAAGATGCATCCAATTAAGTTATAAGATAAACCTCAAAAGTAAACTTTCAAGTAACTGGTCCAAAGTGTTTCAACAGCTTCTCACCTAGTTACTTAATTTAAGAATGGCGCAACAATCAAATGATTATTGCTGGCCTCCTATTGTGATGAAAAGCAGAAGTCCCATTATTTCGTTATTGACTTAAATTTTAATGTCATTGATTTTATGTACATAGTTTGTAATGAATTGAAAATTTGAACCAACTTAAACTTATACACAAGCAAAACTTCAAAAAAGAGGTCAGAACCCCATTATTTCCCCAACAGTGTCACACCTTCAGATGATGTCAACCATGAGTTTTCTAACAGACATTGATTCACATCACACATCCCGTATCCCTATTTGACAGCAAAGTTGTTCTGAATTGGAATTCTGGTCTTTGATTCAATGTCACTTTTTTTTCATTGTCATTCCTTAGCCTATAGTCAAGCAACTTAGGTTGTGGTTGAGTAAAAGATATTAACTTGTTCAACAAGCTTTTACTACATAAGAACTAGTCATAAATTTGATCTTGAACCCAATCACTATTTGTTATTCTTCTCAGGTAAACTTGTGCCAAAATTAACTACAACTATGCACCTTAACAATTAAGATTTCAAATTGCAGAAATATGATTCCAAAAATCAAAGACATTAATAGAAAAAGGACAACAAGGGAGAACCTGAAGGTCAGGTGGGAGATATCTATACACATCATAAATTTGATCCTTAAATCCTCTGCTCAACATCTCGTCAGATTCGTCCTGTTACCAAAAGGACAAAATATATGAAAGTCCTTGACACATGAAAACAAAAAGAAATATGAAATCAATTATTCACAAGTGGAAGCAATGAACTCACCAGAACTAGCATCTTGATAGCCCTCGTGCGCAATGTTCTCCTTTTTATCATGTCACAGACTCGGCCAGGAGTTCCAGACACCACATGAACTCCATACTCAAGTTTCCTAATATCTTCACCCACACTTTTACCTCCAATGCAAGCATGTGCTTGTATGTTAATGAAATCCCCAATAGCCAATATAACCTTCTCAGTCTGTGAGGCCAGTTCCCTTGTTGGTGATAATATCAAGGCCTGAACCCTGTCAAAAATTACAAAACAATGACCCTAAATAAATACTTAATCAACATATTCTAAAAGATAATACAATCAGTCAGAAGTAATACACTAACACACACACACACATACAACTTTAACAATACATTCTTAGAGTAGGTTGGGTGGAGGCTTCAGGAGGATAATGACAAACAATAATTTGTCATTTCAAATTTAAGTTGTTACTCAATCTTCTCAAAATGAATAATCAGAACATTCCGGAAAGCCTATGAATTTTATTCTTCCCATTCTTAAGAATACAAATCTCAATCTTCAGAATATTCACTTAAACTAAAAAATTAACCCTCTATCAGTGCCTAACCAAAGTCTCTTGTTTTTCTGGACAAGCTTTTCAAAATACGCCCCTCAAACAACCACAGTTTCAGTCAAAACGTCAAGGTTTATGCCATCTGTGACTGCAATTTCAGCTGCATACACAGCACTTTCAATAATTTCAAATGAATCCGAAATTTCAAATCTCTAACCCTCTCTCAACACCCGCTTATAGCCAATGTTTGTCCACAATTTCCAGAATATGAAAAGCAACCGCGAAACAAAACCTCTCCACACACCGCGCCGTAAAAAAACCCTAACCTAGAAATTCAAATCCTGGGAACAATGAGAGGGCAAATAAAACAGAAGAAACGAAGGTTACTTACTCTCTGACGGAGGTATCGACGACCTGGCAAACGGTGAGGGCAATCATGGAGGTTTTGCCGGTTCCGGATTGCGCCTGGGCGATGACGTCACGGCCCTGGATGATTGGCGTGACAGCCCGTTGCTGAATGGCAGAGGGCTTCTCAAAGCCGTATTGGTAGATTCCGCGGAGCAGATCGTCCTTTATCCCCATCTCCTCGAAGCTCGCGATCGCCTTCACACCCTCCGTGGTCTCGAAGTCCATATCATCCGCCGCATTCACCGTCCTCCGCCGGTTCCCCGGCACCACCGACGTCGTTGCCATCGCCGCCGCCGCTCTACGATTTGGTTTTGGTTGGAGAGAGTAAAAGGAGGCAACGAATTTGGGAGATTAGTTCAGTGTGCGAGCCCTAGAACAGGTTGAACCCGTATATTATATGAACGCGTGTGGCCCATAACATAACGTAACCTTTTGTTGGGTCTGTTTCAGCTTTATCCTCAGTTCCACGTCAGAATGTGATGCTAAATGTTATAATTATAATTATATATGTAACCTGTCTGAGTTAAATAAATTCTAGATGTTAAATAAAATATTTTAAATTTTGAATATTATACTCTGTATATATAATATGTGTGACCAATTAGATTGAACAATGTTAATATATCTTATAAGTGTAAGAAACTGACATAATTACTATGTTAATATATCACAATTTACTTTGTGATTTTTTTCAATATATTTATTATGAAAGTGAACAAAATTTGTTTACATGAATTTATAATTGAAGGTATGCAAAACATTTATACAAAATGCAGATTAGACGGGACTTTTTTTTGTTAAAAAGAATAAACATATTTTAGTGTATTCAACACTTTCTAACATTTTTTTTCAGTTATATAAGTTTTTTTAGAATTTTTTATAATTGCAATTACTATAATTTTTCTTTTAGATTTAAGTGAAAATTTTAAATAAATCAGTTAACCACGTCTTATAGATTAGAGTTAATTTTTCTAATTATTTTAACGCACTAATCTATTTTAAATTTTCATTTTTCTAAACATTTTTTGAAATTCAAAAATAAAGGAAAATTTTATTTAGTTTATAGAAATAAAATTTAGATACATGAATATGTATTACCCAATTAATTTTATAATTATAGTTTATTTAATAGACTTAATTGCACTATTAATTTTTCAGTTTTAACACTTTCTTGCACATCTTCTGTATTTGTGTCATATGTATGATTTTCTCTCATGTTAATGGTAGAAAAAAGATTATTATGAAGTTACAAGAATGAAGCACAATAAGATTAAGATTAGATCATCAATCTTTGATTGGTATGAAATTATATGAACTTCTACGTTCAAAAATTGTTAACAAAATAAATTTATTGTTTTAAGAAAGAGTTTTAATAATGAAGTGACATGTATATCAACAGTACTATCTATAAATGTATGTAGGGCATATTACTTATTTAGGCTAAACAATTATATATGAGGATTAGGCTATTTTATAACTATTTACATTGGGCTTCTATAACATAGATCAACTATTAGGAGGTGTTTTAAATTTTTTTACTCAATGAAACATGACTAATAAATTTTTTCATTTCTTTTAAATAAATGTATACCTTCTAAAGTAAGATGAGCCATGGGTGGGATATTTCATTACTTGTTCTAAACTTCAAGTCTAAGGTGAACATTAACTATGGTATGTGGTCAACCTACTAAATTTAAGGAAATGATTCAAATTGAGGGTCTATTTTTGGTGAAAATTAAGAACCTACTTTGAAATAATTTGTTCGGAACTTGGTAAGTCAAGGCGCGTGAATGTTTCCATGATATTCAAGATATTAATATTATATGATGGGATAAGATTATACAGACTTTCTACACTTTACAATTGATCTATTTAATTGAGAAGTCATTCAAATGGTTTATAGATTCCTAGTTTTTGTCCAAGCATAACTATCATTTTAAAGTTCTTTTCAATGGAGGTGTTACCAACAATTATAAATATAAAAGGCCCGTTAGTTCATTAAAGAAAATATTAACCACATGCATTCATGATTTTTCTGCATGGTTGAACATGCCTTATTTTGTAATAGTGTTTCACATGATTTTTTTATATTGTCACAATAAATAAGTGTGTTTAATGTTGCTTACATTTTGGTTTTTTTTTATCTAATGATAAAAATTTAAAAATTTAAATCACTTTGGTTGTCCAGATTATTTGTTATTTACTGAAGGTTTTTATTGTTTAATAGTTTATATATTAACTAATCCAGTTAGTATGAAAATTTATGTCACATGTCATAAATAATTTTTCTTGAGTGATTTATTGTGTGATTCACAAAATTATATATCTAAACTTTGTCTAAAATATATATGACATATTAAATTGTTCTTATTAAATTATTAATGACATAAATTAAAGTTTTTAAACTTTCATTTTTTTCATTTTTTTAATTATTAGTGGTGTTTATTTGAGGTGTTATTGAACTGTGTCAATTTAGTGAAATTGTGGTAAATCCATAATATATAAATTAAAGAACGTATAATTGTTCAATGAAATCTTCAGCAAACTACAAAGTTAGTTGAGAAGTTCAATAGAAGCAATGATTTTGGATTACAGTAACCGAAGATGTGAACTTTTTTCGGTCACCAAGGTCTTCTATAAACATAGAAGGTGAATCCAATTTTGATGTTATTGTGATTGAGAAGGGAAAGAAAACATTGTCGAAAAAAGGTTCATAATACATTGTCTTTAATCTTGGTTATAAAGTGTTGAGTCAGGTGTTGAAGAAAAATATTATTGTGAGGTTATAAATGAAGCTCAAAAGGTCGTATAAGATGAAGTTTCTAGTTAATAATTTATATCTAAAGCAAGCATTGTGTTCATATAGATGAGTTGTGAAAAGTCAATTAGTAAACAAGTAAATGAGTTCAACAAAATGATTATGGATTTGGAGAACATCAATGTGCATATTAACAATGAGGATAAACCATTATTGTTGTTGTGTTTGGTGAGTAAGACACGTGATCATTTTAAAGAAACATTGTTGTATGCAAGAGATGTTGTTTCTCTTAAAGAAGTTCAACTTACTTTGTGATAAAGTAATATGAAAATATTGATGGACTAATAACAATGGACAGGATGTTTAAGAATGAAAACAAGAATAGGAAAAGGTATAAGTATAGACAAAGGAATGGTGGAGGTAATATTTTGAACATCATATGTTACCGTTGTAAGAAGGAATGTCACACAAGGAGATGTAGTCCTGATAGATAAAAGAAAGTTGACAATTATGAATAATCAAAAATTCTTATGTTCATTCCACATGACTCATAATAGTTTGTGATTCCATGAGTTTATATTATGAAATTGATACCGTATTATAAAATGGAAAGATGAACAAAAGAAATGAAAATAAAAAGATTATCTTTATTTTTCTATTTGGAACAAAAGTAAATGGTTGAATATATATCAACAGTGTACCTAATCTAGGTCTAGCTAAAAAGAGATTAAACAAGCAAAAATATTACACTCTGATTCTATCATAAAAGACAAAATAATATAATTGATGACAACTTGATTGTTATAAAGACCATCCATATAACATAATTGAAATTAATTTTGTTTTAGAAGTCTTGTATCTATATATTCTGAAGCCCCCGACAAGTTGGGAAGCAAATATTGATGAGACCCAGTTTGAAACAAATATTCTTGATCTGTGGTTGAAATGGAAAGCACATGGATGAGACTCTTCTTTAATCTTTCTCTAACAATGTGACAATTTATTTCTATGTGTTCCATAGGCTTGTGAAACACTGAAAGAGAGCAGATGGATGGGACCTTTATTTAATCTTTCTCTAACAATGTGAAATTTATTTCTATGTGTTTTACACACTCGTGAAACACTAGATTTGCTGTAATGTATTTTGTCGAGTAATTGTCACAGTATATAAGAGATGAGTGCTAATCTTGAAGAATATAAACTAGTCATTGAATTTCGAATTTCACATGTAACAATGGTCATTATCGTGTATTTAACTTCATAGAAACTTTTTGATATTATTTATTGCTTCTTTGATTTCCATTATATAAGGAAGTTCCCAAGATACACACTAAAACTAGCTATTGAATCATTGCAAGTGCCCCAATTACTATCACTAGTGGTAGAATATGAAAAATCATCAAATCTCTGTAAGATTGGGATAGGTAAATCTTATTACACCATCTTTAATAGTTATTAGTGAGATTTTAGAAAATAAGTCCACCAGTGTATGGTATATTCTAACAAGTAAAAAGAGTATTAAATAATTGAATGTCATGAAGGAGGAGATTAAATAAATTCATCAAATTATACCTAAAGTTTTGATAAGTAGACATGTGGGTTCTATAATTTGTAAATGAATTTTCAAATGACAAAAGGATAAATTATAAGAATTAATGATAATTCAATTAAAGATTAGTAGTTAGATACTTTATTAGAAGGAAAAATGTTCATTATATTGATGTATTCAATCTAGTAGTGAAACATATATCCATTAGAAATTTTTTAGTCATAGTTGTTAAACTTGATCTTGAGTTGGAATAAATAAATGTTAATATAATTTTCATGTACCTAGATCTTGATGAGACCATCTACGTTAAGCAACCAGACAAATTTTAGTTATAAGATAAAATTAATTATGTTTATAAAATAAATAGATCCTTGTATAGTCTGAAATAGTCTTCAAGGGAATGGAACAAACATTATGATGCATTCATTGTTAGTTTCAATTTCATGAGATGTAAATATGACAATTGTGTATACTTTCCTAAACTTTTTAGTTTAAAATTTTCATGAACTTTTGGTCATTTTCACTTCGGTACTTTTCGGATTGGGTAGTAGATAGATTTTGTCTTAAGGATCATTTGACCAACACCTTCTAAATGCAAAACCTTTAGTATATTTTTTTAATTGTGTTGGTTGAATACTTACTTTGTTGGGAGCACAACACTTGCATCTTTACTATTACAAAATCTTAATTCACAAGTGTTCAATAAAAGATTATCATACAATTTCAAGATAATCAAAAGAATATAAGAGAGAAAACTTACAAGAATTATATATAGTTCAAAGAAAGAAAGATAAGAATTAAAATATAGTATTTTATTTTCTAGAAATAATGTGCCTTGAAACTTTGTTTTGGTAATTTTCAAAAAACTAATGTTAACACTTTCTTTATACGATAATATTCAACAAAGACACTTAAAGTTTTACCTACTTGATTTAGCAAGCAAATGAACAACTAAAAAAAACAAACTAAAAAGAATTGAACAAAAAACACCGAGAAGATTGAATTACCAAATAAAGTGAAAAAATATTATGGTTGTTAATCTTATAAAGAACATACTTGTAATAAATTAGTGACAAATTTTTGAGGATTAGCAACAAATTTTTTAGATGTATTTATTTGTGATTGATTTTAGGTTCTTAATTTTTTTGGAATTGTGAAGCTTGGAATTATTCAAGTTTTGGTACCACTTGATGGAGACCTCATTGAGGCTCACAAGTAGGAGATGGACCATCCAAACAAACTTCAAAAGCATAGAGAGATCAATATAATTTTTTGCTTTGATTCTTAACTAGTTTCTTGACTGATTTTTGGTGTTACTTTATAGGTTATGCTTCAATTTATGTGAAACCAGGTGTGATGAATGAACCTAAATAAATGTGTGTATTAGAGATCTTGGATTAATCTTTATGAAGTTTTTAGAGAAAACTTAAGATCAACATTATGATAGCTATATTAAAGTGTGTGTGAGTTCTTTGATGGAATGATTATAGTTTTATCATTATTTTGGATATAATTTGTTTAGTCATATAGTAGAAGGGTTAGGAAGTCTTAGTTGGAATTTAGATTCTTATTTTTGATAGCTCTTGACTTAGGATAGAGAGATATATTAATGTTCTTAGATAAAATATAATTTAATTATTAAATGAAACTTGATAGTGATGTATAAAAAAGTTCTTGATTAAGCTTTGTTTATATTTGAAGTGTAATTTAACTAATTGTGATTATAGATAAATGATGAATGTTGAAAGCATAACAAGAACACAAACTATAGAAACTATACAAAGATTGAAATTAAAAACCTTGTGATTAAAACTTTTTAAGTTATTTAAATTTTCTCTTTCCCTTTCTTTAACTTTTATAGTATTATTTCTAGTTACTATTTTTTTTATAATATTAGTGTTTATCGTATATGATTTCATTTTTTCGTAAAGATACTTATAGAAAAAAAGTATATTGATGCAAATCCTAAAATTTACAAATAAACTAACATGCCAAATTTAAATACTTCAACAAACTAAGCTTTACTTTAATAATAATAAATATACAAGTTTGATAAGAATGTATATATATATATATATATATATATATATAAATATCAAAAATAAATACAATAAAAAATGATGAAGAACAAATAAATAAAATAAATAAAGGAGGATTTGCTCGACAATATCCTACCAGTAGAAATTTTTATAATAGACCAACCCTTCCAGACATTC
>Ga0209700_100279_pt1 | contig 90670 bp, 37 predicted proteins | sample SiratroredBW_FD_187528 | JGI IMG/M metagenome (GOLD analysis project Ga0209700, IMG submission 187528) | Root nodule microbial communities of legume samples collected from California, USA - Siratro red BW (SPAdes) (version 2) | ecosystem: Host-associated > Plants > Roots > Nodule | place: USA... | reverse complement strand
AAAAAAAATTTATTTTTTTTTTTTTTTTTTATAGATGATTAAAAGATCATGCTTAAAGTTTTACGAATGATAAGATGGTGAAAAAAGTGAACAGAATAAGATATTGAAAACTATAAACAGTATAAATACCATTAATAAAATTCATAAAATTAAGTGAAAGCAATAAAAAAATATCTATGTTGATTTTATTCATATGAACTAAGTGTAGTTTTTGAGAAATCTGATAAAATTTACTAATATGAATATTATTCGAATATTATTTATGACTTATTATTTAAATGTTTTACACTTATTATTTAGCCTTTTCGCATATAAAGCTTTTTGTGTTTGTGCATATGCCTGTAGTTTCCTATACATACACACGTGTATTCTTCTTCTTCTTTATACAATATAACAAGGTGCTATAATACTAGATGTTCTCACAAGTAACTTAATTTCTTTTCTTCTTATGCACTTGACTTCTTATTTTCTTCGTCTTTGTTTGCCTAGATGAATGTTGAAGCATTTATGGTTTAACACATTTGCTATTGTGTCCTGTGACTCACTTAGGTAACATTTATGTTTGATGTCTCTAAACTTTAAATGTGTTTAACACTTGCATTCTCTTGGTGTTTTTTTCTTAAGTGTTATTTTGACAAAGCACTTGGATTCTTTTATCTTTGTGTCTAATAAGAATTGTGTTGTGTGTTTCTATTCTTTTAGAATGCATTTGTCTTATAAGTCTTTTATTTATTGAAAGTAATTTTGATTGGACTAGAGTGTCTTCATTTATTGTGAGCTCATCAAAACTTGAAGGTTTTGTACTTAAGAAGGTTTTGTACTTAAGATGTGACTTTTATCTTATCACAATGGTGTTTGCAGTCTAACATTGTATGAACATATTTATCAAATAAGAGATACCTTTTAATGTGTTATTCAATATTTAATATATATTTCACACTAAGTAATACTATTAGACATATCAAAATTATGTTTGATCTTTGATATTAACACTAAAACACTCACATAAAACAAATGAAAATAAGAAACATTGGTTTTCTTCCTCTCCACATAGTAAGTTTTGTTTAACATGATTTGTTATCAATATTTTATTTTATATATATTAGACAATGTTTAGAGTTTTTATCTAACAATGTTTTGAAAAATATTTTTCATAAAGTATGATATTAACAATATTTTAGAGTTTAAGTTTTCCTTTAAACTAAATTCTAAACCCTAGACGATAAAAAAAAGTTACCAAAAATATCATTATTCTCAAATGCTATAAAAATTACACCAATCAACTTAGTGTCATAATTACTTTTGATATTTGAGACTCAACTTTTCATCTACACTAACTATTTCATTGAGGATCTCAAATATCATAAAAAGTTTATGACTAAAAAAATATCTATATTAATAAATAAAAAATAAAGAATATCCACGTTAATAAATAAAAAATATATTTTTTTAACTAATTTAGACTATAAAAATAATAAAACCTTTATTCTATTTTCTATATATATATATATATATATATATATATATATATATATATATATATATATATATATATATATATATATATTACATGTAAAAGATAGTGGGGCAAATTAGTTTTTAGGCAACAAATCAAAGAGCCCATTTTGATAGCTTGATAAGCCACAAAAACTAAGGAATTTGGGCACAAAACTTACAATTGACAAAGCTGATCATAAACAGCCAGCAAATTTCTACTCTCTTTTTTCAAAATCGTGCAAAATCATGAGAATAAGGTACTGAGATGCCAGAATTACGTACATTCTTTTCACCACTCATCAAGTTCATTTTTAGTCCAACATAAAGGATAACAACATCTTTCAAACACTTACAATACTGATTTGAAATATAATTCTAAATTGAATAAATAAAATTACATAACCTTAAATATAATTATTCTATTTTGTATATAAAATTACATAACCATAAAGTCAATCAATTCTCTTTTTAATTTTCAATATTTTTTTTCTTTTTGTCTTATATGTTTAGTTATAACATAAGAAAAAGAAAGACAACAAATGGCAATAAAGAAATAAAATCTAACAAAGAAAATGCATGGTGTAAATAGTAAAAATTATTATTATTATTATTTTCACCATTTAAATATGTTCAAAAGCATTTTAGACTTACATTAATATAACTTTACTGAGAAAAAAAAATTTAAATATTTTTAACAGTATATTATATAAATTTTACGTTTAAATTAGATTAAAAATAAAAATCAACAAAATGTATTAAAATGAAGAATTAGAGAATTATATAAAATTTAGTTTAATATAACTTTATAAGGGAAATTATATATTCTATTTTTTTTTTCATTTTACTTTATTAGAAAATAATATAATATGGCATGATTGATCAATATTTTTACTTTAATTGATGCAATTGGATTTATGTTCAAACTAAAATAAAACTGACATTTTTTTTTATTCTTGACTTTACCTTATTTGATATTAAATTAAATTAGTTGTCACATTCATTTATGTTTAAATTTATCTAATATGAAAATAAAAATATTATGCATTCTAGACTTTACCCTCTCTGATATTAATTTATCTTCATTATCAATTTCATTTATGTTAATTTATCTACTATTATACTGCATCAGTTTTTGTTTGTATATTCTCTACTATGTTGAAAGTAAAACAGGACAACTTTTTGCATTTTAGATTTTTATCCTATCAGACATTAAGAAGTAACAGGGGCTATATGGTTCTTAAAGATGTGGTGGATATTTGATGTTTGAATTCTTAATGTACACTAGAGGCTATATATTGAAAGACTAGAGGCTATATTGAAAGACTAGGTATTCGAGGCATACGGGTACTTAACTGAGTATGCTAATGTCATTATTATACTTACTAAATATTCATATAAACTATAGATATTATTATGAGCTTACAACAATTTATATAATTAATAAGCAATATAATACTAAAAATCATATGATACAGTCGAAGGGTTTCTGAGTATTAGATATTATTAATTATTTTTGTTTTAGATAAAGGAAAATATCAATTTTATGAATTTTGTGTATCCTTTTATAAATATGTTCTAAAAGGTAATTGGACTGCAGCTAAAGTGATATTAGAAAACTACAATGAGAGACTGAAGCATGCCCCAATAATAAGTGGTTGGAGTACACTGCTCCATGTTGCTATAGATGCAAACCATTTTTCTTTTGTAGAAGAGTTGTTATAAAAAGGACAACACTACCTCTTGCCTTGCTGCTGCATCTGAAAACATGTGTATTGTTGAATTGTTGATGACAAGAAACCCACACCTACCCAAAATCGCAGGCGGAGGTGGACGCATCCCGGTTCTGTTAGGTATGATGCAAGGATATTGTCAAATGACATGATTTCTGTATAGAAAAATCATCACAGAAGAATTTTAAAATGGTCACAAGAAATTATTAATTTTCGCTGGTATAAAAACTGGCGACTATGGTAAACATTTATTCTTTTTAACTATATTGTTGATGTTCTTTTTCTTTATTATTGTTTAAAGTTATTAAGTATTATGAAGTTCACTCATAAACTTAGAATAAAGATAAGACAAATCACTATTAAAGTTAGTTATTACTTGTAATTTAATTAGAATTACAAATAATTTTATATTTTTTAATTAATTTTAATGACAAATATCTTAAGAAAATGTTTTAGGACTATGTATATAGTACTCAGTGAAGTACATTAAATATTTATCCAAATACGTTTTAGGATTGGTCTTAAAAATGACAAGAGACTCGGAAGATCTAGCCTGGGCACGTGATGGAAATAATGACACAGCTTTGCATCTTGGCTCTAAATCAAATCCCTTTGCATTCTTGTTCTCATTGTCCAGAGATTACAGATCCCATCAGGATCAACCCAGGTAAATTTACCAAATATAAAAAAAAAATTAAGTGGTTTTGAATTTTTATTTATTTGTGGAGCTTTCAACTCCCCTACTCTTTCACATGTTTAGATATTTTGTAATGCAGGAATGAAAGAAGTGGTGACTTTTCAATTGGTTAACTTTCTCTGGAAAACGATTATTCGCTGCAAAAGCTTCACGAAAACAATTGAAATCATAAGTGAACTTTACCCGACATTAGTTCACTTATCATAGCTTATTAGTGCTTACCCTAGTTTGATATGGGAAGTTAACAACAAAAATCACAATATAATTCACACAGTAGTTTCATGTTGCTATACTAACATCTTCAATCTAATACACGAGATAGAGTCCTAAAAGGATCATATATCGTGGATCAAAGTAATTCTTCATCTTCTTAGCCAATAACAAAAAATAACACTTAATTACATTTGGTTGCAAAGTTAGTCCCACCAGGTCAACTTGAATTAGTTTCTGGAGCAGCACTCCAGATGTGCCTCGAGATAATATGGTTTGAGATAACCAATCTTATATTTCAATAGTTTTACATGCATTACTTTTTCAAATGGAACTATATATTCTTTATACTCATTTGACCCCAACACCAACACATTTCAATCCTATATGTGTTTTAAAAATTCATTTATAGTTATTCCAAATATTGTTAACTAATAAATTATGGGACTGAAGTGTATTTTACTATGTTTTTATATGTTTTAACTAGTTAGACTTTTTATTCTAAGACACATCCATGAGTTTTTGACATATTGAATCTGGATTGGATAGTGTGTTTGAGCTAGTGTTTTTGGTGAAGGTTTTAAGTAAACGGAACCAGACATTTTCGTTAAGATTTGAATACTTAGAAAATATAATTAAAAGTGGTTTTCATTGAACTATAATTTAAGATATTATTTTGATATTAAATCATAAATAATTTTGTATTGAGTTATAAAATTTAAGAAAATTTTATTTCTTATAACATATAAGCTTACAACTACTTATATTTGAGGTCCATTCATCATTATCTTCTATATTAACTCTTCAACATATACGTGACAAGAGGTGAAGAAGATAATGCCACCATCATTCATAATAATGAAAAATTCTGAGGGCTTAACCGCTCAGGAATTATTCACAAAAAAAGAATGAAAGATTGAGGAAAGAATGGATTAAACGCACTGCTTACTTATTTCAATTGTTATTGCTACAACAGTGTTATCCATGATCAAACGAAAAAACCAAATTACTTGGACAAAGCTGCATTCCTATATTTTCAATATCAGATGCAATATGGATATTCTTGTCTATTCTTATCTCACATTATGTTCAGTACGACTTTTACATGTCACTACCCTTGAAGTTAATATTTGGACTCATAGCTCTATTCATCTTCATAGCTTGTATGATGGTAGCATTTACCAGTTCCTTCTTCTTAACCTACACCTATGGTTCGAAGATTGTTCCTCATTTAGTTTCAATAGTAGCAATGCTACCATTAGTTCTGTATTTACGTCTATAATATTCACTATGGTCAAATATCATTTATTCAAGCTTCTATTGTAGAACACTATTTCGGCCAAGTAAATATACGATATACGACTAAGGAGGTGTTTTTGTTATCATGATCGTTAGAGGAAGGTGAGAATAATTGGTGTTTTGACTTCCCTTCCTTATAAGTAGTGGGTGAATGTCATGAAAAGACCACATTCAAAAAATGTAAGCTTAAGTTTAGTGGAAGATTTTTAAACTTTTAAATGTTTTTTTTATATAAACATATTTGATTCAATAATATTTTTTACAGACATAAAATTTTAGTATATTTAAACTTTGATTTAATATGATTTGATCTTATTAAAAAGGACCTAATAAAATTTAATCTTGTTTTGTATTAATGAAAATTTTATACTACATATCCAAACTCGCACAAGTTTTGATACACCAGGAACAATAATAAAATAAACATGTTAAGATCATATTAAATGAAAAATTAATTCTACGCATCAAACTTGATAATTTCTTAAACACATTATAGGAACACTCATTTAAAAGATTCTAAAATGTGGTATTTCCATGACATTCACCCACTACTTATCAGGAAGGGAAGCCAAAGCACCAATTCTCTCCTTCCTCTAAGGATCATAATAACATAAACACCTCATTAGTCGTAAATCATACATTTATTTGGCCGAAATAGTGTCTTACAATAGAAGCTTGAATAGATGACGTCTGGCCATAGTGAATATTGTAAAATACATAACTAATGGTAGAATTGCTGCTATTGAAACTAAAGAGGAACCATCTTTGAACCATAGGTGTATGTTATCAAGAATGAACTACTAAATGCTACCATCATACAAGCTATGGAGATGGATAAAGCTATGAGTCAAAATATTAACTTTAAGGGCAATGACCTGCGAAGGTTGTACTGAGAGTATAAGGTGAGATAAGAATAAACAAGAATATCCATATAGTAGTTGCAGATGAGATGAATGCAGCTGCATCTGATATTGTAAATACCAGGAATGCAATTTTGTCCAAGTAATTTGGTTTTTTCGTTTGATCACTAATTCCACCTAATATGTTAATTGTATAGGAGAATATTGTTATAGCAATAACAGTTGAAATAAGCATACAAAACTCAGCAGTGTGTTTAATCCATACTTCTCCTTCTTTCCTCAATCCTTCATGCTCTTTTGTGAATAATTCCTAAGCAATTAAGCCCTCAGAATTTTTCATTGTTATGAATGATGGTGGCATTATATTCTTCACCTCCCGACACATATATATGTTAAAGATGTTAAAGAGTTAGTATAGAAGACAATGATGAATGGACCTCAAATATCACTTGTAAGCTTATATGTTATAAGAAGTAAAATTTTCTTAAATATTATAACTCAATACAAAATGATCTATGAGTTAATATCAAAATAATATCTTAAATTACAGTTAAATGAAAACCTAGTCTTATAAAGTTTAAGACGCAACTGTATTGTCATATTTTCTAAGTATTCAATCTTAAAGGAAATGTCTGATTCCATTTACTTCAAACCTTCACCAAAGACACTGGCTCAAACACACTAGATCCCCAATCCAGATTCAATTAGTGTCAAAACTCAAGGATGTCTTAGAATAAAAACTCTAACTAGTTAAAATATATAAAAATCGTGAGGAAATAGTAAAATATACTTCAGTCTCATAATTTCTTAGTTTAACAATATTTGGAATAACTATAAATAAATTTTTAAAACACATATAGGATTGAAATGTGTGGGTGTTGGGGTCAAACGAGTACAGAGAATATATAATTCCATCAAAAAAAGTAATGCATGCAAAGCTAATGAAATATAAAATTGGCCTCAACCATATTATCTTGAGGTACATCTGTAGTGCTATTTTAGAAACTAATTCAAGTTGACCTGGTAGGGCTAACTTTGCAGCCAAATGCAATAAAGTGTTATGTTTTGTTGTTGGCTGAAAAGATGAACAATATAATCCTTTTGGGACTCTATCTCATGTATTAGATTGAAGATGTTAGCATGACAACATGAAACTGCTGTGTGAATTATACTGGGATTTTTGTTGTCAACTTCCCATATCAAACTAGGGTAAGCATTAATAAGAATCCAAAGTTACCAACTTCAACTGCTTGTATGGTAAGGTTCACTTATGATTTCAAGTGCTTCAGTTAACCAATTGAAAAATTGAAAAGTCATTAGTCATTCACAGGCGCGAGCATCTTCTTCTGTGCTCACCTTTTGCTTGGTGGCGGTTGTGTTGTTCTAAAAATTAGGGTTTCTCCTTAAGAAACTATCATAGTTATTTAATAAGACTTCTTTTTTAAGGCCCAACTCAAAAGTAAAACCTATTATATTAAGGTTATCAAATAGATAGCATCAAATTTACTTTCATTCCCTCTCAAACTTTCAGCTAAGTTATTTCTAAGGCCAAAAAGTATTTGGATAAATATTTAATGTATTTCACTGACTCTTATATATGTACTGAAACATTTTCTTAAAATATCTGTCATTGAAATTAATTAAAAATTACGAAATTATTTGTAACATTGATTAAATTACACGTAATAACCAACTAACTTTAATAATAAACTGTCTTATCTTTATTCTAAGTTTATGTCATAATACTTAATAAATTTAAATAATAATAAAGAACATCAACAATATAGTTAAAAAAAAATGCTTACCATAGCTGCGAGTTTTTATACCAGCGAAAAACAACGATTTTTTTGTGATTATCTTGAAATTCTTCTCTGATGATTTTTTCTATACAAAAACCATGTCATTTAACAATTTTCTTGCATCATAGCAAACTGAACAGGGAAGCATCCACCTCGACCTGCGATTTTGGGGTTGTGTAGGTTTCTTGTCATCAACAATTCAGTAATATGCATGTTTTCAGATGCAACAACAAGGTAGAGAAGGCAGTGTTGCCCTTCCTATCTTTCAATGAAACATGTTCATCTTGGAGCATCTCTAGCAGCTCTTCCACAGAAGAAGAATAGTTTGCACCTACAGTAACATGGAGCAGTGTACTCCAACCATTTATTATTGCAGCGTGCTTCAATCTCTCATTGTTGTTTTCTAGGATCGCTTTAGCTGCTTTCTAATTGCCTTTTAGAACATATTTTGCTAAAGGGGCACGCAAAATTCATAAAATTGGTGCTTTTCTTCCTCTGAAACAAAGATAATTAATAATATTTAGTACTAAGAAACCCTTCCACTTTATGATATGATTAGTATTATACTACTTACTAATTTACTAATTATATAGATTTTTTTAAGCTCATAGTAATATCTCTAGTTTATATGAATATTTAGTAAGTATAAAAATGAGATTAGTATACTCTGAAAAATTGAGGAAACACTTTATTCATGGATACTAATATTGTGAGAATATGCAAAGGTGAAAGAACATGAATGGTAGTATCTAGTATTTCTTTTATATACATATATATATATATATATAGCAATAGATGAAAAATGGAAAAGTGAACATCAACTCCTTCTTCTCCCATACTTTCATCAACCTTTGGTGAGTATGAGATGGAAAAGATTTTTAAGAGGTGGGAAAGGTAGAAGATGTTTTTATTTCAAAAAGGCTAAATCAATGTGGAGAATGCTTTGGTTTTATAGGGTTACAAACTTAAATGCTCTCAAAAAACAATTAGGTAACATATGGATTAAAGACAAGAAGATACACATTAATAGACCAAGTATAGACGTTATGAACTCAACATGAACATATATGTAGAAAGCAAGGAACAATAAACAAATGATGTGAAAGTCTAAAATAAGATCAGAAAACAGAGTGGCTAATGTACTAATACGCTGACCATATTAGTCTGTAAAACAAAATAACTCTCTTCTTGCAACAAGTTAGGCGGTGAAAATTTTGCAGGGCTACGAATGAACTTACACAAGAGGTGTGTATCAGCAAGCGAGCACAACTTTTGTGAAATTCACATTTGCTGCTCAAAAAGCTGATAAAAAATATACACCAGTGCACAAAGCATGAGTCTAAGGAAGTAAACAAAGGGTATCATGCTATGGTTCTAAGTTTTCACTTATACTTTTGGCCAAATTATTGGAACCATGACACAACTCACAATGCAGATCAGCCCCTACGAGGAGATATGTCTTACTCTGCTTATACACCAAACTGCCAATACGTGCAACTTCAGCAACCAGCACAAAACAAAGTCCGAGGAATTTGAAGATATACCAATGGAAGACGCAATTTGTTATGTATTCTTGAATGTCATTTTCATGTGCTTAATAAAAAAAGTAAATAATAATAAAAAAGTAGTTGGAGAATGAAATAACCAGACTTATAGGTGATGAAATATAATAAAAAAAAGTAGTTTTATGTTGTGGATGAATGAAGAAATGTAAATAATTTTTATCCTGTAAAAAGCAAAGGTTAGAGCATCAAGATCAGCATTAGATGTCTGTTGTGTGGTTGGAGAGAGTTATAATGTTGGAGTTCGAGAGTCAATCATTTCTTTTTCTTGCTAGATAATGTGAAAGAGGATATCCTTCTATGTCCAAAAAAACGCATTCACAAAATAAGCATAAATTTCATACACAGACGGTAATTTAGAAATTTAATAAATATTTAAGATATGAAAGCAATAAAAATCAAGTATAAAAATTCTTATTATTTAATTTTGTTTATAAAGAAAAATATTGCATAAAAAAATTAGAATAATATAAGAGAAAACGAACAATTGTGTGCCTTTTTATACTCAAATCATCTTTTAATTTTTTTATTCAATGCCAATTCAAATTTTTCAAGAAAAAAATAATGCCAACACATTATGCTAACTTAATTCACGTTGACTCAATGCTTCATTCAATAACGGTCACTTCTTTTTAATGTTACCCCCGCTCCATGTACCCCAACACACTATTCTTTCTCTCCAACAGAAGGTCAAATGTTTATTTTATTCGCACGCCACCTTCACTTTCTCATACTCACGTATATTTTATTCTTCTATACCACCAAACCATATAAATGAATTAGGCTAAGCCAAATTAAAAAAAAAAAAACTTTTTAGATGTGTTTTTACCTAAACTACATTAGGATTTTGAAAAAATAACTATGGGCTTCCGGCGGCATGAAAGAGATTCAGAACATGGTGGAGAAGCGCGGAGCCTAGGGTTAGGGGCGCGGTAGTAGCTAGGGTTGTGGTGTTTGAAAGAAGATGCCATGGCGGCTCGCGATTTGCGACAATGGTGTGAGGGCACCAACATGACGGTGACAGTGAAGTTGTTGGTGGTGCTGTTTGGAGGCTGTGGGAGCGGGACTGTGAATGCGACGGCCACCATGGTTTCAAGGTTAAGACGTAGTAGTGGTGGGAATCATAAGGCCGATGACAAGGGTGGCTATGACGGAGGTAGTTTTGAATTCAAGAAAGCATGAATAGGGACTTAACATTTATATTTTTGATGCAGGAATGACTCAGCAGCAGATAAAAACTTTGAACATGAACCATTATCAAGCAGAACCAGCAGCGAAATACAAGTAAAAGCAATCAATTGGAACCATAACACAGCTCATACCTCTTGAATCGTGATTGGCTTGAGCGGATGTACGAGTCTCCACCAGTGTATGTGTTTTTTGATGCAGGTGTGTGAAAGGGTGTATCTGAAAAAAATTTGAATTCTCCCCTTCCCAAATCTTCAATTCTTTCCTTTATAGGAATCAAATTTGACCATTCAAACTTTTGGCCATTACAAAAAAACGGCTAGTTTGTTTTATGTCACCACAAAATTGGTTAATGGGCAATGTGCAACGGTAATAAAATGGTTATTTTGGCCATTGTCGTTGACAATTATTTTATTTTTAAAAAGATAAAATTATATTTCTTTGAATAAAATGATTTTTAGTTCATAACGATATACAAAAATAAAAACTGTATGAGAAGAAAAGTTGGGAGAAAGAAGAAAAGTCGAGAGCGAGAAATTTACTTATGTCCATATTTTCTTACCAAGGTCCACCAAAATTATTTCTTTTTTATTTTTACAACTTTAACGTTTTAGAGAATAATTAAGTGAAGAAAAAATCTTCTTTAAGGTTCTCCTATTAGTTACTTTTCTTATGTTTAATAAAGATTATTATTATTCTCTAAAATTACAGATAAGGATATTGTAAATTTTTTTAATAATATTATATGATTGTTTATTGTCTATTAGAACAGTTATGTTTCTGATTGTATTACGTTGTTACTGTTGTAAGAATAATATGATAGAAAAATTTTAGAATGTTATGTGATTGTAACTGCTCTAATCTTTCATGTAAAATAGCAAGTATTTTTGTTATTATATATATAAAGTATGGTGGTGTGAAACTTAAGAAAGTTGTAATAAGGGAGATACTTGATATTTAATTGTATCTATTAGTGATCAATATCTTTTTTTTATAACTATATTGATATACTAGTTCACGGGCTATTGTTGTTATAATAAGTAGTGTTACTTATAGTGGAAAAAACATAAGTTGATTTTAAAGTCAAATGAGATAGAATAGTTGACAATAATTTCTTGTTATGAAACTGAAGATGAAGACAAATTTGAGAATTGCAATTGAAGAAAAACTTGTGGTTAAAACAGATGCTTTCTATTTAACATTGCAAATAATACTAAGGAAGAAGATTTGGAACATTCTCATTAAATTGTACGAGGATAAATGAGTGAATGTTGGTACACTTATTCTGTTTTAACCATATTAATGGGTGGTGGTTGACTGGTGCAACGGTGGAGGAAGAAGAAGAGAAATGAAAAAGAATTAAACAGATGTAAAAAGCCATTTGGATGCTATTCCAATAATTTTGAATATGAAATATTCAATAGGTTTATGAGAACGTAAAGAAGCTGCTATGTAATTGAAACGTTGCTACGTGGCATGAAGAGGTTCGGTGCAGGTTCTAGCTAATTACTCTCTGTTTGGTTTTGAAAAGTCAGAGAGTTGAAAAGGCTATGTAAGTCCTTGTTTTGTTTTACATTTTCACACACTTCTCTTAATTTAACGATTTAAAGGGTAATTTAATTTTAAAAGTTAGATTCAGAAAGAAGAAAAGACGAGAACAAAAATAACTCTGGAAATTATTCCTAAGCGAACATGATTATATCATATTGAGTTATACTTTTTGGTAACAAAACTCAATTTGGGAAATGAGAGTTGTAAGAAGAAGCTAGACAAACTGAAACCCTAAAACAGTGCAAACAATTTGATAATTATAGATGGTGATTTTACTCAACTAAAAATTGTTCATCATATTACTGAACTACATGTAGTTTATCAAATGTATGTTTCGTGAAAGTGTAGGGTTTGTTTATGCTGTATGAGGATTTTTTTTTTATAATTATTACTAATGTAAAATAGCCATTGATTATTTTAAATAACTTAGGTTAGTTATTGGATCTACATATATTAGAAGATTTAAAAATAATTTTTTACTATAATATAATCTTCCCTTGGATATAGTTACAAAAGGTACATGGCCTGTCAATAAGTAGAGAAACCGTCAAAAGGTGTGAGTTTATCTTACCTCCATGTATTTTCACCGTACGTAAGTGAAATAGTATATTATAAATATTTTTGTCGGTTATGACAATAAATTAATGTAAAATGAGTTTTTTTTTTTAAATTCCAAAAAGTTATCTGTTATTATTTATTATTTATTTTTTTATTATCTTTTACATATTTTTTTTATTTTATCTATCTACACTTGTCAATAAATTATGGAATTTTTGTGGTATTTTATTGTATAGAATTTTTTTAAAAAATTTTAAAAAAATTTAGATTTTTTTTTTAAAATTAGATTTTATGTCGGTTATAAGTTACAACCGATGTAATAAAAGACTTTTTACATTGGTTGTTAGCTACAACTGACATAAAAAGTCTTTTATTATGTCAGTTTAGTTCCAATCGACATAATATCAACCTCTTACGCTGTAATTCAATTATTTTAATTAGGTATTTGACGTTGATTTCTATTTTCAATCGATGTAGTGATATACATATTACGTTGATTACATAACCGACGTTATATATTCAAGACTTTCTATGTCGCCTTCATATCCTCTATAGTCAGACGTAAAATGTCATTTTTCACTAATGATTGTACTAGTGAAATAAATTTGTAATATTTAATTATATTTAAAAACAACTAAATAATATGTAAATATGATGGTTAAATAATAAAATTTACAATTTAAATAATATCTTAATATTTATCTAATCTATAAAAATATAATTAAATGAATAAAATATAATTAAATATTGTAATTACTTTAAAAGTGGTGAAAGGAGAATGACAATAATAATAACTCTTTTTTTTGCTTACATTTATACTTAGGAGTAGCGGTTACCATGCAACTCCTTGCATGTGGGTGACATGACGATAACTGAAAAGTGAGGTAACATGACAAAATCATGTTCTTAAAAAAAGAACAACACAACAAAATGTAAGTGATAATAAAAGAAAAGTTAAGAAAAAACAAGACGATCACAAAACACGGCAGAAGTTGGAGGAAATAATGAACAAAGAATGACACAAAATAAAAAGAAACAACTGTTACAATGATATATATAGAATATTAATTGTTAAACAATGTAATATAATATAATGAGAGACCTATGTTAAATGAACTAATATAGTAATAACATACTACATAGGTTTTTACCTTTAGTAACCAATGTAATACGTTACATATTACATCAAATTTAAACAAATAATATAATATGTAATGTCGTAGTTATAAAAATAATCATCACACTCTATTAGTTTTACATATATTTATGGGAAACAAATATAAAATATAATGTATGTAACGAAAAATCATGTTTTGCCATTAGTGAATAGTATAAATATAATTACGTCTTAATCCCACCTTATAAAAATTATTTTATAAATTATTGACAAAGTTTATTAACATTTTTCAAAAATTTATTTTTTCTCTATTAATTTTATTTCTTTCTTGTCTGTTGCTTTTCCTATAATTATGAACAATTGCATTATAACTCAAGTATGAAGTTTTCATTATAACACAATTACGAAGTTTTCCTTGACATTATCACTCTAATGCTTAAAATTACATATCTTATAATAATTACATATTTTATAATTTATAGTATAAATTATACAAGAAATAACACGAAAATACTATGAATAATATATATATATATATATATATATATATATATATATATATATATATATTTTGCGTTTAGAGTTATTGGACCAAACAATTGCGTCTTATATGAATGCTTATAATATATAATTACAAAAATGTAAACATAGGACATAAAGTTTCATATGTGACTATTGAAATTATAAGGGTTAAGAATAAGTTTTTAATGTTTATATCAGTATATTGATTTTGAAAATTTTCATTCAGTCTCTCAAATTTATTTTCAAACCGAAGTAATTAAATATTTATTCAATTACTTCAATATATAATTTATCTTAAAATTCTTTGGTAAACATATTTTATGAGATCGATATATATATATATATATATATATATATATATATATATATATATATATATATATATATATATTTGGAAAAAAGTACTCAAATACAAAAAAATGTAAATGATTGAATTATGTAATATAAGTGTTTTACATAGATGACCAGAATTTTATTTGAAATGGGCTAAATAAATGTTTCCATGACAAATTCACTCTAATATTGAAAACTACATATTTTATAGTTTGTATATGTATTAACTTTTCAATATTTTTTATATCAATATATCTATTTTAAATTTTTTCATTAAGTCTTACAAAATTATTTTCAAACTAAGGTACCTAAACATTCATTTAACTTATTCATTTTCACTTCAGGTATAATTTATTGTGAAATTTCTTGGTGTATATATTTTTTAAAATAAATATATATATATATATATATATATATATATATATATATATGAAATAAATATAAATGTAAAATATTAACATTTAAATTTTATTAAAATATTTATTTCACCCAATTTATTCTCAGTCATCTCCGTATGAGATCACTGATTAATTTCTATTAATTGTACATTTATAATTTAATAGTTGGATAGGTATGGTGGTTTGTTTTATAGATAATGTCTAAAGCAATATTTAATATATAAAACTAACTAAATAGTATGCAAACAACATGAGATGGAAAGTAGTTTCCTTTTAATGTCTTATGGTTTCATCTAATGCCTTTTCTAATTGATACTTTTGCAACATAATTTTAGAGTTTCCTTATAATAATTCCTGTTTAAGAAAAATATTAAATATTAATTCCTCACATGTTTCACAAACAGTCTAGTATTAAACATTCATGCTATAAACCACTAATATATTAAAATCTATTCGAAGCATTCTCACCAATCAAATATAATTTTAATTTTTTTAATAATAATAGTAATGATATTAACAATAATATTATTATTAATAATATAATGTTAATAATAATAATATTAATATTATTAACATTGATATTAACTTGAATAATAACAATAATAACATTGATTATAATAATTTTAATAAAATCAATTATTAATACTAATTAAAAAAATTTATAAGTAATTGCCTATGATTTTTTTTATGTAATCCATAAATAAAACTTATAAGTAAAATTTAATTACAATTTTTTATCTATACGTAATTATCTATGAATTTGTTTATATATAAAATTTGAAGGTTACTGTATAAATCAAATTTTTTTATATATAAAATTTGAAGGTTATTGTATAAATCAAAATCTTTTATAACCTGTCACACATTTGACTTGCAATATATGATATGTTTGAATATACTTATTTAAAAATAAATTGTATATAACTATTTATTTTCATTATCTAGAACATTTAGACTGAGATGTGAAAAATGAGATTACTTAATAGTAAATGAATGAAAAATTTGTATTAGATATTACTGATGTGACTGATTTTTTTTTAAATAATTGTGTTATATAATAAATTAGTGACATGTCTTCAATTGTATTTCATTGAGAATGAGTATAAAACAAATTTAAATAATGGGTAATCTGGAAGTGATTTGTTTATTTAATGAACTTCTTTTGAGAAAATTTATTTAATTAAGTATATTTATATATTCCAAGTTTAATTTATGAACATCATTAGTATATATTTAACATATTTCACTTTTATTTAATGACTATTTTCATAATTTAAAAGTATAGTCTATCAATATATTTTATTTTTAATCAATTTTAATTAATAATATATAATTTTTTAGACATACTAATATTATTAGTACAAATTATTTATCATAGAAAATAATAATTAACCATGTGGAAAACTTTTAATGCGTAGAGGGATTAGAAATAATATCATAAATTTTTTCTTTTTTGAATATTTAATGTAGTAGTAATATTTTAAAAACTTGAATAAAAAGTGGGTGATTAGGTTGATGAATTTTGTATGAATTGAATTACATACTTTACAATTAAATATAATACTAATAATGATACATATAAAGTAACTCTAATAAATAATAATTCTTTGAAGTTGAAAAGTAGAGCAAAATTTTGTTCTTATTTTTCCCTTTTACTAACTCCACATGTTACTTCAATTAAAGAATGCATTTTTCATTATTTTTAGAGTAAATTGTCGAATCCAAATAAAGCATAAATGTCCTTTTAGACAAATATGTCTAAACATACCTATAAATAGTGTCATTTTATTACTAAATTTCCCTTAAATGCAAATCTTTACACCATTTTCCAATTTTTATATAAATCCTTCTTTTATGATAGTTTTAAAAACATTTCACATAAATTATTTTTTATGACCGTTTAAAGAAAATGCTTGGCAAAGTAAAAGTCGAAATGGCATGTTATCTTTCTCCTTCTCAACACACATTTTTGTCCTAAAGTAACAAATTCATAAAAACAATTAATATATATATATATATATATATATATATATATATATATATATATATATATATATTATAAATATTAATTATATTTATAAAGTTATATAGAATATAACAAATATACTTTTTTTCTATCCTGTGCAATTAAAAGTATTAGAAAATAGTTTTTCATAATACATTGGATATTTTGTTATTATTAGTCATCCTTTTGTATGCAATTAATTTCTTTACATAATATTATACGATAACAAGCAATTATTATTTACGAAAACAATATCAAAATTACCAGGTATAACATAGTAAAAAAAATTAAAAAAATAAACTATATGCAATTATTTTTATAATAAATAGTAAATACATTATTTAATTTAATTAAGTACTTAACATAATATAATTATTTTAATTTTAGAAAAAATATTTATTATCTTAATTATTATTTTCGATTTTTAACACTAACTTAATTATAGTACACAGTAAAGATTAAAAAAGAACAGTAAAAAATGTTTTAAATTTAAAAATAACAAAGTAAAATATGCCAGAACAATATTTACATAAACTTAAAATATATTTAAACTAAATACTCAACGTAAATTATTTTTTTCTTGTTCATGATGAAGTTAATAATAAATCCTTTTTTTCTAATGATCTGTCTAGTGAGAGGAGAGAAAGATAGCGGATGAAAATTTTAAATAAGTGATAAAAGAAAGTTAAAAATAATAGAAAAGAAGAAAAAATGTAAAATTTCATAATTTTTTTCCATTTTTCTACTACCAACTTAAATATATGATTATTATTTTTCCTCTCTTTCCTTTTACCAAACAAATCATAAACATTTCTTTATAGTAATTGAAAAAAGTGATTTTTGTTTTAAAATAATTGTGACTCAGTTTCACAAACACTTGTCAAAGGTATAGAAATCAAAAGACAAAGGCAAAAAAACAAATGCGAAAAACTTGTTACCTTTACAATCCGAAAATCTTGATTTGCATGAAATAAATAAATAAAATCAATATAATATCAGAACCGCACGTGCACTTCCTATGTGACAACTTTCACAGTTTAACTGCCACTTTTATTATTCTATTTTTCCAATTTCAGAAATTCACTCACATAATTTTCTGTAGCAATTCCCACCTTCATAATAATAATAATAATAATAATAATAATAATTCATTGACCCTATTCTATTTTTTAATTTTAATTTCCATTTTATTTTTTTTGTTTTCCCCTTCAGGGATAAATCTCTCGGTTTTCTCAACTGGTTTCTTCTAATGTTTCAATAGGGTTTCGAATTTTTCTGTGTTTCCCTCTGAGATTCTCTCTGCTTTGGTTTTCTCAGATTTTTTTTTTGCCAAATTCGCGGCTCTCCCAGGTTGAATTTGGTAGGTTTTTTCAATTTAGGGTTAGGGTTTTGTGAATGCTAGTCAATGGTTTGTTGCGTGCAAATTTAATTGGGAGTGCTTTTATTTCCTTACCCGCTTCAGTTTCGTCGTTGGTTCTGTTGCAGAGAGAAATGGGCACTTTCCCCTTTTGATTTTCCCGTAGAATCAAGTATCAAAATCTGAGCTTTTTTTTTTGTTCTCCCGCTGGTTTTTTGATTTGGGGTGGATTTTTTTGTTCTTTCTATTTTGGGCATCCTAGTACATTGAATTGGCGCGGCATTCACTCGAATTTGCAACGTGAGAGCTGGAGAAGCTGCGATGAAGTGGGTATTTTCAAAGTAGCATTCAATTCGAGGTCGAATTTTCAGTCCGAGCATGGATTCTGCAAGGGATGCGGGTGGTGTGGCAGGGACAGTGCTAATTCCCATGCGTTTTGTGTGGCCATATGGAGGAAGGAGTGTGTTTCTCTGCGGTTCTTTCACACGGTGCATATTTTGATGATTGTTGCATGGACATCTTAATTTTTTGCTTAGAATGTTATGGTTTAGCCTTGCTTATCTCTCCTTTTATTCCTAATTTTATCTGAAAGGTGGTCTGAGCTTCTACCGATGTCGCCAGTGGAAGGTTGTCCAACAGTGTTTCAAGTTATTTATAATTTGCCACCCGGTTACCATCAGGTCAGTTTATGGTTGTGTTACCAGCTTAATGGTGCGTGTGTTGCGTTTTATGTTCTGTGGATTTGATAATTTGTATTGGCAATTAGTTAAAGAGATGTCTTGGTGGGAAAGCATTCCTTTCGCTTGTGAGGGTATGTCACTGACTGTACTCTATATCACTCCCATGTAACCAAATTATAAAATTCATGGAAGTGTAATAGGACATGGCGCTTGAGGTTTTTTGCAAAGGTTTAGAATGCTAGGTTCTGTTTCATAATAATTATTTAAATTTCTTTGAATGTTATTAGGTGTTGTCAATATTCTTATATGAGCTTGAGGTGTGATGTGTGCTCAAATTTGGCATTTCAAGTAGCTGATTATGATAAGCACTGGAGGATTTGAAAAGATGTTATTTTGAGGAAAATGTTTGACCATAATTCATGGTGGTTGGATACTTATTATGAAATTATGTGAATGCAGTACAAGTTTTTTGTTGATGGAGAATGGCAGCATGATGAACATCAACCTTACGGACCAGGAGAATATGGGATGGTCAACACTGTCTTCTTGCCAACTGATTCCAATTACATGCCTGTTTTGAATCCAGATGTTGCACCTGGAAATAGCATGGATGTGGATAATGAGGCTTTTCGCCGAGTGGTGAGAGTTAGTCGTAGCCTGACATTTGTGTTTGTTTTTATTGACTGGACTGCTTTATGCATTGAAAATTGAATTTCAAAACATAGGATCAATCAATACTTAATTCTATGAACTGACTGGATTCTAGAGAGTGTTTTGTAACTCATTTTGAAGTCAAGGTCTTTAGTGATGTAGGCCTATTGAGTCTTCTCTCGGGAATGAAATTAAATAAAATCGTCCGGAGTCCTTATTTGTTATAACTCAAGCCTGGTAACATACAATATCTTGTTGCCCATGATGTTCTGATGCCTCTCATATTGCGATTTCTGATCATGTTTGAAATTGTATCTATGAAAGAGGAAGAAATAGAGGCATTACATCAATCATTCATAAATAGAAGAAGTTCTGTTTTCTCTAAATTAAAGATTATATGCCTATCAACTGCTGTAGTTACCATAAATAAATACAGCATATTGTATTCTGTTTTTCACCAGTATCTTATTTATTTGCACAAGACATGTAATTGTTCAGAGTTCAGACTTTAAGTATATTATGCTGTTCACTTGAAAAACAGGTCCGGGTGACCGATGGTACATTCAGTGAGGTACTGCCAAGAATATCAGATGCTGATGTACAAATCTCCCGTCAGCGTATTTCTGCATTTCTGTCTTCCCACACTGCTTATGAATTACTTCCCGAGTCAGGCAAGGTTTGGAAGTTTTTACCTTGACCCTTTATTTTGGACGTTACGAATTGACTACATTGCAAACCTCAAATTTGTATTATAAAATTACTAAGTTAGTGACTCGTGGCCACAGGTTGTTGCTTTGGATGTTGATCTACCAGTGAAACAGGCATTTCATATACTGCATGAGCAGGTAAATATTTATCTTTTTCAGATGAATTGAAAGTTTCCAGGGTCCTTTTAGCCTATACTAAGTAATTTTGCTAAACGCGTGTGTTACATACCTTTACACTGATAACTAGGTGAGAATGAAATCATGCATTTTGAATTATTCTATGGAATTTGACCAGTTATTTTAGAATCTTTGCTTTGACAATTTTAAGTTTTTTCCTTATTCCTTCATATGCATTAGTTTTCTTAGGTTTAGTGTGAATTGCTGATAGAAATTTGCATATGCAATTTTTCTGATCTGGATAACTTACAGGGAATTTTCATGGCTCCTCTTTGGGACTTCTGCAAGGGGCAATTTGTTGGTGTTCTTAGTGCTTTGGATTTTATTTTAATTTTAAGAGAGGTATTGATTTTATATTTTATTTTAATTTAATTAGAGATATCATATGTTTAGGATCATATTTATTGTATTGGCAAGTTTTTCAATGCTGCAATGCTTTGTGTGGTGATGTTTTGTGATGCTGTGAAGAAAGGCTATTATGTCTGCTTGTTATGACAAGTTACCAAACAGTCTACTTGTATGACTGAACATGTGGCTTGTGCAATAAACTTCTTGCCAGTGATATATAAATTGATTGATTCTGCATATTTGCGTAACCAGCTCCGACTTGTTGCTATAACTATTTCTTTTTAAAATTATTTCATGTTGATTATGGATAATATGAATTGGTGTGTAAAATGCTACTTCAAAAATTGAAATATTCTGTTGTGTCATTTCTAACATTTTATTTGCGTAACGACAATACTCAGTGACTAAGTTTTTAACTCTTAAAAGATGTTGATGTTAGCATTTATTTAGGAGTATAATATGAGAATCAATTTCAAGATTTCGAAGTATGATTTAACTGCTCATTGGAATTGCATAGTTTTGAGACTATTTTGTCTTTGTTGCTTTAGTATACATTGTTTATCCTTTGAGTTATACAAAGGAAACAATATACAACTTTTACAACTTGTTTATTCATGACCTTTTTCATCAAAAAGAATTTGAATGCAGATCTTCATCTGAAAAGAAGATATGTATCTCAATCCTATCTTCAAATAAAGCAAATCATAAGATTTGTTCTGTTCATGTGAGGGACTACAACAGTATTGAGCTTTTGCAATAGTTCCATTTGTATCATCGTGATATCCACTGCTAATCTGTTACTCACTACGTCCCTTTTGTTGTTTAATTTAAATAAGCTCCATGAGGTTCATATTAAGCAATCACGTTGTCAAAATAGTTCTCCACCAACAAATTTATAATTATTCTCTATACATTTTCAAAGAAAATTAGCTTCTGTTTTTTTGATAGAAACATATTTTTAATTTGACAGAAGGGAAATAAGTAAAAGTAATTATGATTTGGGCAGGAGCAAACTAAGTGTGCAAAGTCAAAGATGGAAAATTTTAATATTTAGCTGAACACCGGAGAGAGGATTTACAAGCAAACATATCATAGGAAGCCGGAGTCTGAGCTCCACTGTCAGAATTATTGTATAGAATTTTTTTTTTCTTATGTTGCTGCAATTGCGGTGACCTGAAACAAGGATGCTTATTAAGCTATCATTTGGACCACTCTTTTTTTGAGCTTCTCTTAATTATAAAATGTGAAGCTGGGCCAAACACATTTCCAGAGAAGCTCCAATAAGAAAAAGTAGTTCTTTTCATTGAAGAAAAAGCTATAAACAGAGCTTTTGCAAAAACTAATAGGAGGAGCTTCTTCTTTTATTGAGAAGAAAGGACAAACAAAGGCCAGTGCTGCCTAAGTATCCTAATTTGAGGGTGCTTTTAAATTATCATGAGAGTGAACTTACTCTCTTTTGCTACATGTGACCATTTCCCCCCATATTAACTGGTTTCTTTATATCAGATCATGAAGGCCTGGTTTTATCATGGGAAGAAAGAGTTACCTAGAGCATTTTTTATTTTTATTTTTATGTTTCTTGTCAGAGGAATCCATGTCTAGTAAACCTGATACAAAATTTATATTTTTTTATGTTAAACGTCGAAGGAGAAGGTCTGATCCATGGTATTGAATTTTTTCCAAACACACTCTTAACGATACAATGTAATCATTTTTCATTTTTCAGCATTATTCGTAAGAAGAAAAATTTGTTTGATATCAGTGGAATATATAGCTTTGGTTCTTTTGCTACTATTGTGCATAACTTATTATTCTTAAATTTTTGCACAGATACCCTAAAGTTTGTGTGTGCATAGCTTGTTGAAACTTTTATTTCCTATTTTCAGCTGGGGAATCATGGGTCCAATCTGACAGAAGAGGAGCTTGAAACACATTCCATATCAGCTTGGAAAGAAGGAAAGTCTTATCTAAATAGGCAGAACAATGGACATGGAGCTGTGTTTTCCAGACGTTTTATCCATGTATGTTTTTTATGATTGTAGTATGCATAACTCTCATTTTTTATTGCATATCATGTTTGTAAAATCTATAACAATTAATAAAGAGGATTAGTTGCGATAACTTTTTTTTGTTCACATTTTCTTACCGTTGTTATCCTTTGTATGGTCTTACCATCTTACTCTTATCTTCATTAACCAACCTTTTTGTTTTTATAATTTGCAAGAAACTACCCACAATTATTGTTTTTATTTTGATAATTATTATAATAATTGAAATTTTTAATTGTATTTATTGTTTTTAATTATCGTAAAAAAATATAGACACATGCGCGATAGCGTCTGTGTTTCCACTGGTATATAAAGATCATGGTGTATAATGAGCAGTTTGAGTTACTTACTGGTGTGTATTTTTTGTTAATTCTATCTGAGTAAAAGGCTGATGTGTTAAATGTAGATTAGTGTTTGAAATAAGCCTAAGAGGAAATTAAGGCACATTGATAACATAGTTGATAAATGATGGTTATGACACCACCATAATGGAATAGTGAGGTGCATTTTATGCTCACCACCATTTGCCTCCTGCCTTGCGCTGCTTTCTATTTTTTTTTTCTGTGGTTGCCATTGCCCTGGCAACATAGTGGTATACAGCGATCGTGGCAGAAATGGACTGTTTTTACAGAACACTTTTTAAAGAGTTTCAAATAGGAGTTGTAGAATCTTTCTTCACTCTTCGCTCTCTCCTAGACCTATTGAGACTCATTACCTTCTACCACCTTGTGATGATTATGAACCTGGTGACTCAAACCCTGGTGATCAGAACTTCCATAAACCCTGTCTGAGTTAAATATCTTATTACATTTTTTTTTTTTTTGTCAACATCTTTTCTTTTGTCCCTTTTTTCTGTTTTTATAATAGTATTTCATGCGGTCCAAACTTCACTGTATTGTTTATAAACTTATTAGGGCATAAAATATTGAAGTGTTATCATGACTATGACTATTTACTGTCCATCTCGTTTTCATTTGCTGTTATTTCAGGTTGAGAAGAAAGTAGCCTGTGTCTACTTACATTTGATCTTTACTTGTAACAAAAGACGAATAAATACTGTTGCTCCTTCATTATTCTTGTTTATCTTTTGTTCATTTTTAGTTTTGATTAATTAGGTTAAATTCAGTCTGTTTTGAGTAGGTAGTGTCCTTGACAGTCAAGGCATACAATGGAACATAAGACAAGGATCTTGAATTTAAATTTCTAGGGATGGAGTTGCCTTTGTAACCTTCCTGAAAACCTAATCTTGGCCTAGACTTGTATGGTTTCCATCATGAAACGATTCAGTGGTTTTAGTAATTATCATTGTATGCTTTAATTAAAGGCACTTGTCTATTGCATTGCACCACTGTAGTTCTATTAGTTCAATATGTTTGACATTCTTATGTATTATTCTATTGTGGTGCAGTCAGGGCCATATGACAATCTGAAAGATATTGCTGTGAAAATCCTCCAAAAGGAGGTTTCAACTGTTCCTATTATCCACTTTTCTTCTGAATGTGCTTCATTTCCGCAGTTACTACACCTTGCTTCACTTTCAGGAATACTTAAATGTAAGCTTTGTTGAAAGGTTTCTTTAACAATGTAGTTAGGTATGATCCTTACCAAATTGATTTTTCAGGCATTTGTAGGTATTTTAGGCACTGCTCCAGTTCCTTGCCTGTACTTCAATTTCCAATCTGTGCAATACCTGTGGGCACGTGGGTACCCAAAATTGGAGAATCAAATCGGCGGCCACTAGCAATGTTGAGACCAACCGCTTCTCTTGCTTCAGCCCTAAATTTATTAGTTCAAGGTGTGAACTTTTTGTCTGACCTTGAACATAGTGTATCAAAAAGAAAAGCAACAGAGAGAAAGAATGAAGATATTGGTATCCTATTATACTTTTGAGGTATTAGGCTGATGAAAGAGAGCATTGTCTCCCACTATGAGACAAATTTTGATGTATGACTAATCATCAAAAGAAAACATGAATTTTATGGGGTGATATCATTTTTTTATGCAAGCATTAAAATGCAAAAGAAACATTTTGTTTGAGAAAAAGCTCAATTTTAGTTACATTAATTCTCGCCCTTTGCTTTTGCAGCCCAAGTAAGCTCAATACCTATAGTTGATGATAATGACTCATTACTGGATATATATTGTCGGAGGTCTGTTGTGTTTTATATCCTTCTTATTGTTACACTTCATGATGCCTTGTTTGATATACTAGGACTCGGTCTATGGTTCAAACATTACTTCTCCTAGCATTTCGATCAATACATGGTTTGTGTAATCTAACTTTTCCACCCCATCCTTCTTTATTGGCAGTGACATAACGGCTTTGGCGAAGAACAGAGCATATACACATATTAATCTTGATGAAATGACTGTTCATCAGGCAAGTTCTTTTTCAATTTGCATACCTATAAACAGCAAACAATCTATGTTTTGAAAATTAAAAAATAACATATGTTCTGATTTCATCTTTTCCTCATTAATTTAGTTAGGATGTTTATTGAGCCTACTGGCCTAGCGATGGATGATGATCTTAAGAATTTGTAGATTTATTTAGCTCCCTTTCTCTAATTATTTTTCTTTTAAAAAATCTGTTTACTTGACATCATATAGCACAAGGTGAACAAGAAGGCTTTGATTTAGGGGTTTGGTCTTGTTGAAATATATAATTTCCTTTATTCTTAAGGTAGTGTAGCCTCATATGATGAATAACATTTGAACATATGTTTATTTTTCTTGAGTATTTGCTGCTGAGTAGATCCAGTGGATGATACTCAGTAAGCTTGATGAATAAATAGTTTCTTAAGTAAAATCTAGTATGATACGGAATTTGATTATTTTTTTCCTTCAAACATTAAGGTCAAGAAGGCTTTGATTTAGGTGTCTGGTCTTGGTGAAATATGCAATTGCCTTTATTCTTAAAATAATGTAGCCTCATTTCTTGAATAACATTTGATTATATGTTTATTTTTCTTGACTATTTGCTGTTGAGTAGGTACAGTGGATGACATCAATAAACATTGATGACTAAACAGATTCTTAACTAATGCTAAGGAAACTGTGTAATTTGATATTTTTTTTTTTTTTTTTTAAATATTAATGTTGATGCCAATTTCAGGCTTTCTACTTTTTGATGTCAAAAGTCAGTGTGCATTATATATGGGAAAAGATTCACTTACGCTGAGGGCAAGTCTTGCAAATTACTTAATAACTAATTCTGTAATATAAATTTCATAAATCCAACCATTGAATTTAGATAAATTGAACATTTTTGTATGTATATAATCTTATAATCAACATTGACTTATATTTTAAAATTATATTATGTTAAAATAAAGTTGATTGATGAAGTATCAAAAACCAAATTAAATATCTTCTAAATTATATGAAATTTTGTAGAATTAACGAGAATTCTCTATCCAGCAGTTCGATTAAAGAAATTCAATGTCTATGAATAGTAAATTTGATGGAATAAGTTAGACAAGCCACCCTCTTGGAATAACTAAATTCCTCCACCCAACATCCCTGTATTATCTATTTTGTCAAATGATCTAATTTCGACAGAAGCCAGTCTATTTGTTAATACTGCTCATGTTATTTATCTGTATTAATATAAATGTTTCCTGAAGGCTATTCCTGTTATTTAGATATTTTTAATTGCCACATTTTTAAGACGAGGGTTGGAATTTTGTGGCTGCTCAGATTGGTTGCATTTGATAGCTTATTGTTGTAACTTAGTTGCACTACTGCACAAGGGCCAATATTTGTCAGATTTTGTCTTGGATGTTAATTGTGATTTCTTTTTCCATTTTAAAAAAAAATAGATTCTATTTTAATTGAAAATACAAATGTTAGCATCCCTGTCTGCCCATTTTCTAAGCTAAGGTTGCATACTTTATCTATTGATATGAAGGCATTTTAGTGTTTTACTTGTGACCTTATTATCTTTTGCATGCCTTTTTGTCCAGGCTTTGCAGTTGGGCCAGGACGCATATAGTCCCTATGAGCTTAGAAGTCAAAGATGTCAGATGTGTTTGCAGTCTGATTCTCTGCATAAAGTGATGGAACGCTTGGCAAATCCAGGTGGTCTTGTTTTCCCTTTCTGATGTAGCATGTCTTTCAGTATCATTTTCTACACAATTATGTGATTGGTTGACTATTAATTCAAAGGTTACCTTTTTAATTTTCTTTTGGTAATTCCGGGTTAGCTTTCAGTTCCTATCAAGCTTCTTTTGTATATTCTAAGCTTGGTAAAATGTAATATCTTATTTTGTAGACATGTAACCCCAAATTTCATAGAATATGGAGGACAGAAAATTATTTTACTTGACATTTGTGTATTTCCTACAGTTATGTTGTTTCTGGGGGTACCTTGGGTTAGCTCTCTTTCCTCCGGCAACTATCTGGTGGTTTTCCTCTGCCATACTGAAAATGATAGTTTTCTGTATCCCTAATCATTATATAGATTATTACTTAGCATTTAACATATTGTCCCAAGCTTAGAAGGATGTAGCATATTGCACTTAGCAGTTCACATATTCTGATGGCACCCACAAGGAATGTTCACCAAAACTAAATTCAGACACTAGTGGCCTGACAAAAACTGAAAGGAAATTGACTAGAAGAATCTTATTTAAAATAGTTAGTTGCTTAATGCTGTAATAAGACTTTTCTGATTTTTTTCATGGCATAAGCTTTCTTGAATTTTATTAATAGGGTTGGCTACCAAGTGGATGAAATGTAAACGTAAAAAATGAAGTGTTGTATCCATTTTATTGCCTAAATTTCATAGTATATGCTATTTCTCGAGATTTTGTTGATAGAATTGCATACCAGATGTCAATATAAACGATTGTGTCCAAGTTACAACTATGTGCGACATTCATTTTGTTTGTTTTTGTTTAAGTTGATATGGAAGTTAAGTTTTAATTTACCAGATATACACATTGATTTCATTTTGGAGATTGTCCTTCTGAATGTTTTAATGGTGTTGAATGCCGGAGTCAGGTGTGAGGCGGCTTGTGATTGTGGAAGCTGGCAGCAAGCGTGTAGAAGGCATTGTTTCATTGAGCGACATATTCAAGTTCTTCCTTGGTGGTTAGTTTGGATTGGTGAATGGAGAAGTGAAAGGTTATGTGTAGTGCTTATGACATACAATTAGCCGCCATGACTTGTCCAGCCATTGAAAGTGCTTTCTACACGGTGATTTTATCTCATTTCATTGTAATACAATTGGATTGGCCTCTTGCTTTATTGCCTCTTTTTAAGATTTTAGGCTGAGAAAGAGGCCTGTAAATTCAGAGTATTTGATTGCCCCAAATTTATTCATCTCTCCCCATTCGTATTATCTTCAAATGTATTGTGCTCCTGACAATAGATACCAGCAAGGTGGGGGAGCACAACTTCTGTAATCATTCCATGCTGTGAAGATATCAAGTTTGAAGAAAAAAAATGAGGATGAAGATTGAGATACTGTTGTTTTATATTTGTTGATTAATAATCCTTGCTTTGGCTTTGATTGTTTACCTTACTTAAAAATAACTTTAGCCTAAGTAGCTTATCATTAAGGGACCTTTGCATATGAAGTTGTATCATTAGAGGGGCTGATGTCAACAAAAACCTATAAGCAACAATTGTTTGTACTAGTTTATCTAATAGTAGGACATATATGTCTGAGCAACTCTATTTGGTTGCATGGGGTGGTGGTAAATGTAATCATATTCTAAGGGTATTTATTACATTGGCCAAAATTACACATTCCAAAGCTAGTCTTTTGCATATCAAAATTCCACTTTCACATGGAGTAAGGATGAGTTTAAAAGGGCACTCTGACAGAAGATATTTAAAATTATACGATAAAAATCTAAATGAATTTATTTTTACTTTTGCCTAAACATAATGACAGTCAAATTAAATTCTGCAATGTAAAAAAATCTGGAATACAAAAAGTTACTTAAATATATTGCCATAAGTGATGGATTCATTTATGGTTGTGATGATATACACGTTAGGTAAAGATTGGGAGAGAATTAGCTGTAGGAAGTGGTAATGACTAGTTCCAAGGCATCAATAGTTTTTAAATTGTTGAAAAGAACATAATGATGAAGCTAGTACAAGCATAACTTGTTTTGATATATGTATGTATAGGATGATTTAGATAAGAAGGAAGTTTTCATTTATGAGAGTGCAAACGTATTTAATTGATACTTTTTAAAATGGAGATCACTTGATACCTAGAAAAATAATATTAATTAATGTGAAATTCAATTGTGAATATCTTGTGATTATGAGAAAACTAACTCTTTAATAATTAAGAATATACTAGTTACGTAAATTTCTTATTATTGTATTTTCTATGTTATATTATTTAATATTTATAAATTGAATGATTAATACTGTTTTGATATATATATAATGATTTCATATTATTTAGAAATTGAGATGAGAAATCATTTACATATATTTTCCTATCTTAACTTATTAATATGTGTTTTATAAATAAAATCGTGATAAAATTTTAAATTCTAAAATGAACAATATATGATCTAGATAACTGTTAAAATTATTAATTTTATATAGTTAATAATTGTTATGTACTTAATCCAAAAGTTTATTTATATAATTCTTCAGCAGGCTTCTCTCCCTCTCCTCTTGTTTCCGATATTAAAAATTTTGATCATTTGAAGCATTAAATTTAAAGAAGTATTTCAAAGAACCTCACCATGCTTTTTAAAAAGTACCCAGCTTCCGCTGCGTAATATACATTTATTTATTGATACACTATTGATACTTAAACGTGTGAGGTTTGCCAATTTAATCCTTAAAAAAATAAAAAAATAATTTAATCTATCAATATTTCAAATTAGTCCTTTGTATTATAATTAATAATAAAATAAGTTTCAATCTTTGAAATGGTATTTTAATAGTCAACTAATCACGTAGGTCGTAATTGCATAATTTTTTCTACATTCAAATACTAAAATAAAGCAGTCAATCAAAAAGTAAAATGATAATGATATGGACTATGAAGAAAAATTATCTTTATTAATAGTTATACTTACATATTATAGATATTTTTTAAACTCTTTAAATTTTAAATATTATCTAATCTCAGTCAACTTCCATAGCAAATAATAAAACTTTTGTGTACAGTAAATTAAATTGATTTCAAACTAGAAAGAAGAAAGAGTAACTAGGATTTGAAGATAGACTCCGACAGCAGATTTTTCCCCAAATTGAAATGGTGAAAGATATTGAAACTCTGACAGAAGATGAAAGACGCGCACTTCGTGGTAGCAAATTCGCCCCTCTTCCAAGAACTTCCAGTTCCAAACCCAGGTTCGCCTCTTTTTCTTTTTAGGGTTTTTGTCCCCTTTTAATTTTATACTTAATTGTCAACCCCATGATCAAATTTTTTATTTTGAATCCACAGTTTCAATTCTCGCCCCTTTAATTTTAGTGGGTCTGACGTGAATCTTGGATTGGTGGATTTTTGTGACAGGTTGGCTCATCCCGGTGGACCCTTGGCGACGAATAAAGCAGCGGCATTGGCGAAGTTTCTTGAGAGAAAGCTGAAGGACCCGAATGGATTGGCATCTATTAACCCTGATCTCCTTGAACTGGCTGTAAATAATGCCAAACAAACTGTCCATGCAAGTAACACTTCTAACTCTATCTTTGTGTTTATATACAATCATTTACTCATACATTGTGATGTAGGATAAGTTTGCAGAGTTTTGCAATAATCGCTTTAAAAGTCATATATGATGATTTTTTATTAGTTGACAATGTAGAATTCTTATTACATCTTTTGAAGTTGTACTCCTTTTTGTGTATTAGATCAGTTGTTTATGTTTCATTACTTTGCTGTTTTGACCTTATGAGCAATACCGGTAGACATCACTTGGGCAATCATGATTAATGTTTACACTGTTCTGTGATATTTATTCTTTTCAAATCAAGTACACAGAGGTAAGGTTTCCAGATTAGAGCTACGACTCACATTCTATTTTATTTCACCCTTTTGCAATGTTAGGTATAATCTTTTCTGTTGGATTTTGGTTTCTAGTTTCTTTATCCCATGTCTTTAATTTAATTTATATTATATTCATTAATTGTAATCTTTTATGATTCCCTACAACACTAGGTGGTACTTCCAATTTACAAAGAACTATTCGGCATGTGGACTCCTTTGGTGACTCTGATTCTAAGGTTCTTGCTTCATTAGTGTTAATGGTGTCTGAACAGTTGTTGAGATATCTGCCTTTTTCACTTTCTCAGTTTGTTATCGCTGTTGACAGGATTCTAGCGAAGAAGAACTGAATGAACTATCTGAGGTAAAGGAATGCAAGAGGAAGAAAAAAAAGAAAGAGAAAAAGAAGAAAGAAAAAAACAAAAACAAAAACAAAAAGCGAAAGGTCTCTACTTGTTAATGTGACTGGTTATTTACCTTGAGACTTTTACCATTCACATAATTAGGTTTCTTTTGCTGCAGAATGTTGAGGACCTTGGATGTGCAGTGATGAAAAAGCCTAAACAGAAGTTTAAATTCTGATGTTACTTGTACTAGCAGATATTTGAAATAGAGGATTAGTGCCAAAATATTTTAGTCATGGTTTCTTTCCTCGCCCAAATTTGTTAGTTACAAGTAAATACGGAGCAGTAGATGCAATGTTGTGCCAGGGCTTTTGATTCTATCGATATTCCCAGCAAGCTACAATATAGACTACAAACTTTTTTTTTACTTCATTCTTTCAAGGTGTGCTGCTGGAAGGAATTTGGTTGGAAACAACTCTAATTTCCATAGGCTATGGATGGTGGTGTTATTTAGATCTTCGATGTGATACTCAACTTCAGCAGGGATAAACACTTCCTTTTGGCCACCCGCTGTTTCAATATTTTTGTATTTTCGTCTTTATTTTATCCCTTATTCGTTTTGTTGATACTAATCTCTTTTTACTATTTAATTTAGTTTTGCAAAAAGAATAAACTCTAGTTTTGATCTTAGTTGATCCCACTTTATTTTTGGCTGTTTGCTCACATATACACAACAGTTCTGTCATATATGCCTTGGATACAAGGAGGGTTGTTTATTATGGGATGTGGAAGAAGCATTTTTTGCTTAAAGTATGCAAACAGAGTCTGGTTCAATGACGTAAATGGTTGAAGTAATTCTACAGTCAGGGACTTCTCTGATAGTTCTGAGAGTATATTGGGAAGGTTTGTATGGCAGATAATTATGTGCTTTAGTACCTTGCAATCAGGATTTTTATTAGCAGATATGGATATGATTGCTACTGGATTGTAGTTGAGCTCACTTTTTGTTGTGATAGAAATATCATTAAAAAATCATCTACATGTTGATAAATTGAGATGTGTTGGTTATACGTTGTGTAGAGATTTACAAATTCTGCGTCGTAATCAAAATGAATCTGATCAAAATAAGGGCATCGTATTCTGCATCCCCATATATTGATCCATCAATTATGAACAAGTTTAAATGTACCAACAACGAAATCATGTCACCTTGGTTGAGTTCGTGTTTGATGGAGGTCTTGCAAAGATGGTTCTAACTCTTCAATAACATAGAAAAAGATGATGTATGAAAAAGGGAAAAAGAAGCTAAAATTAAAATGACCTTTGATTAATACCTTTAATTTATAGCAATGCATATAAAAAATGTCATTAGGTCTTTCTTTTTTAAAGACGAAAGCAAAGAGCTTTTCTAAAAGAAAACAAGAAGTGAGATATACTCTGTGGATGGAGTGCAAAAGTGAAAGAAAGTGATGGAACGAAAATTTTGATATTTTGAATTTGGTGAAAGAATGAAAATAATGAGTGAAAGTTTTATATGTACATAAGTTTGGTTAGAAAGATGAAAAAGAGAAAAATTGAATTTCTTATTAAATAACCATTATGCACTTTAATGGAGTCACTTCTTCATGCTTTCAAGTATTCCACAACGAAGACTCGGTTGAGGAGATCCGCTACTTGTTCACGAGTTGAGAAGGAGAGCAATGTAATCGAGTTTCCCTTGACCTGTTCCAAACCAGGCTAAAGAATCCAAGGAAGATTCTACCATTGGAACAGTTATGAAAGCAATGTTTTACAAATTCTCCTGACAGGTAAACTCAATTCACATACTAAATTCATAAATTACTAACGGAATCACTTGGCTAATAATTTAACTTTTTCTTCAAAAATAAATCAACTGTTTCATCCGATATAAATTATACACAAATACACGTAATAAGTTTGTTAAACAATCTCAGTGACATGGTTGATCAACCGAACAATTTTCAAGTCCTAGTTTAAATAGTTTGGTTGTGCCTTTTTTCTTGGATTTTTCATTAAAGCCTGCATTTTAAGAAAATAATAAAGAGTCACCTGTTCTTAAAAGAAACTGATTTTCAAACCAAAAAAAAAAAACTGTTTAAATATCTTAAAGGTGTCTCAATAAATATCCTAATATGCGACAACATGGTAAGCATGTCCAACAGTACAAATTTATTGAGCATGCCCCTTAATGAAAGCAAGGATAATGCCTAGTGTACTGCACAAGTGAATCACAAAGTCGATAGCTTGTCATTTCTTTTATATTGATCACTTGGGCAAAAGAATCACAATTTCCTCCTTTTGTTGGTGTTTTTCTTGTCCTCAAAGTTAACATTGTGATGAAGAGTTGTATCCTCAGCAGGATTTCTTTCCTGTTCTTGTAGTGCTTTTTTGACAAAAAAGTTTAGTTTCCATACTGTGTAGTCGGTCTGCATAAAGTAGTCAAATTGGTTAATAGCACCAAAGCACTTTCTATATAAAACAACTTAGTAGTTAGGACAGAAATAACAAAAGATGAATGAGAACAAACTTTATTAGCTATAGAGTAAGGTTGTAAACCTGATTATCAAGGTCAAGGTTCACTTCTTGATCATTAGGTTTGAAGGTTGGGTCATTCTCAGAAATTATCTGCAATGCCTTGTTGAGATTCTCAAAATTCAGTCTGCTGAAAGACTTCACAAGTTCCAGTTTCTCATGAATAGATATTTTCCTGCAGTATTGCCGACAAAATAACAATGCAAAATACACATAGTCAACACAATGCCACAACATCGACAAACAAATAACATAGCAAACTCAAAGTCATGTATTTCGAGGATCAAGTTATGAAAAACAAATATTTATGGACTAAATAATATACTGGTGTCTGCATTAATCCTTGTGAATAGTGATTTTCTAAAACTAACCAATCCATGCACGGTTAAAAGGGTTAAATTACAATCCAATGTTGAATTGTTGTTCATGAGTGCAACTATTGATGGTAGGTAACAGTTTATATAGCAGGATTTGAGCTTCTTAGGTTACAGTTTTCAAGATGGAGAGGAGAAGATTTCTTTTAATAGATATAGCCTTGTATATATAAAGTTCATATACTAAGAAAAAGATTTCAGAAGGATATAGAACAAGGCTTTCTTCTCTATCCATGATAACAAAGAATGCAGCTTTGGGACAATAGACAGCCAAAAGTAGTACAGAAAACAAAGCTTATACCTCAATGTCACATCATCAGTATAGAACAACTCGTTCAAAAGTAACTTTAAAGCAGAAAGTATCCGAGGGTAAAAGAAATGACTGTGTATTCCATAACAAGGAAACTTATCAAAAGGTACATTCGAAGTTAAAGAATGAAACCCGTCTGACCTGTTTGAAATCTAGTTACCGGAAAACCTATTACACCTTCATGAATATGCACACCACTCTAAACAATGCATATAAAAAGGATTTAACAACTTCAAAAGCAATTAAAAGTTCCTAAAGATACTCTACCCAAATCTGGAAGATTATCAGAACTTGATCACTTTATCTCAATGAAGAATGTCAACTGGTGTATGACCGAAAAACTAATTCAAAAACATTTATTTCCCAAGCAATGAACCACGAAGAACACCCTAATGACTCTCTTAATACAAACAAGGACAAAAACCTTTTAATTCAAGATACCATTTTGAATTCAGTATCCTTCATAGTCTCAAGATTTTAATAACATTTTAACTTCATTGTCAAAGAGAACAGTAAAAACACAGACGACTAATAACATTCATTTATTGCAATTTGAGCTTCATCACCATGTGATAATAAGTACTAAGGGACGACAATATCACGAACCTGCACTTTTCAATAACCATTTCTTTGAGATTCTTTAACTGCACCTCAACCTCGCATAGCTGAAACAAACTCATTAACCATCTGATTTAATTTAAAGTAATGCAATAAATTTACACACAACTCAACAAGAGAATAGTATATCAACCGAAAGGCTTATATCCTTTGCCATATTGGCATAAGTAGCTTCTTGAGCAAGCTGCTTTTCCAACTGCACACGTGCTTCTTCCTTTAATTGTTCACTTTCCTGAAATAATCACATGGAAAGTTATGAATATTTGGTACATATTTCATAGAATGACTAAAAATCACTACTATTTTGTATCTGCAGCCTCCAGAACTATATATATAAGAAAATTCCATTCATCCAAAGAAAAGAAGATATTTCGGAAAAACAGATTACCGCCAGAGCAACTTTAGGCAACAGCTGCAGCCATTTCTTCTCAAATTTTTCCAGCAATATCTTTGCCATAATGTGGATATCATGTTTTTCGTTGTTGTATTTCATTGCATTCTTAAAAATCAACCTGACATCAGAATATATCTCGCGCACGTTCTTATAACCAGAACCATCCTTGGCATTCATTTTCTTTTCTATCGTACTGAAATCCATAGGCTTTTCAATAATCTAGGAGAAGAAAATTAAACAAAATATTTTAATAAAGCATTAACCAAAGAACCCTGTTAAAATAGTATTTTAACAAGTAAAGTTGGCACCAGTAACAGTGATCAAGCAATTATCTACACATTTTTTTCAAAAAGCTAACAAGTATACATGCTTTTAAGTTGAAAATGATAATGATTTCAAAAGTGATTCTGTTGAAAGGGGAATGTCAAAAGAGGATTAAATCTCTATTTGATCCTCTGAAATATTTGCTCTTAATGTTTGGTTGTGCAGTTAATTTCTTTCCCAATATAGCTAGTAAATACTGTATTCTGTATGATTACTCTGTTATTATTTTTGTTTAGCTTATTTTTATTCTTTCACCTGACCCAATTCTTCTCTATAAAAAGGAGGAAACCTACAAAAATTAATCAGTAGTAAGATTGCTATTTTAATTGTATATGTGGATGATGACTGCTTGGAGCTTGCAGATTTGAAGAAGAAGCTTTTCAAAGTTGTTGAAGTAAAGGAACTTGGCCCATTAAAATACTTCCTTGGAATTGAATTTGCAAGATCTAAGGAAGCTATTTTTAAGAATCAGCGAAACTGATGGAAAGGTGGACAAAAGAAGGTATCAACAATTGGTGGAAGAATAATATATCCATCCTACACACCTCTATTGAAGGTTTTCAATTCTCCACTGATAAAGTAATGTGACAAATAATCTGCAAGATCTATAGGACCAAACATGTGGAAGTTGACAAACACTTCATTAGGAAGAAGATAGAAAGGCCATAAATTTGTATTACTTACGTTCTCAGTGTGGAACAAGTTTGGTTGTGTAGTTAAGTTGTTTCCCTGTGTAACTAGTAATTATCGTTTTTGTTTGACTTACTTTTAGGTAATCCAGTATTGTCATATTTTCTTTCCTTATTTCATCTAATGTAATTCTCCTCATCAATAATATTTCATATTTTGAAGTCATAAATAATATATTTATAGCTTTTCTGGCCTAGATATTTACAGTTTAAATCAAGACAAAAGCTTTACAAAGAAAAGAAAAATTACATACATCATGATAGTCATGCAACTCAAGACCTTCAACATCTACAGGCTTCAAGAATGGCCAGGCCCATGTATGCTCAGCTATCTGAGGAGAAAAAACAAATGTATCACTATTGATTTTCTGCAGGAAACTTGATGCAATCAATATAGAAGATTCAACAGGTCATTCGTTTATATAGTCAAGAAGATAAATAATTACTGCTTTGTTATTATTCTCAATGAAAGTAAGATGGTAGTAGATATTCTTTTCAAGAAAATAAATACATCTACATACGATAATTTATTTTTTATTTATGTACAAATAAGCAAATATAGCTTGAAGGTGATAAAATGCAGAAGCAATTGATAATTGGTTGCCGTCAGCTTTAGAAGAATACCAATAGATAATCACTACAACATGTGATGTACTCCAGTTTACTCTTAACAGAAACAACAAAATATATTTTTTAAATATTTTAATTATGATACACTTAACTTAAACCTTAAACTATCAGCACTTAGGAAAAAAATATGTAGAGTATGAAACTAAACAAAGTTATTATAAAATGACCACCACTAGTTTGTTGGTCCCCAGTTTTTAAGAAACATGAAATTTTTATGTTTAGCAATATATTTTTTCTGCACAAATTGCACCAAATAGTGTATGACTACATTTACATACTCTTAAAACTTGGAAATTTAAGTTTTTGAAATATTAATTAGCGACACACATTCTAAGAGAAATACAGTGACAATAAAGCAAAGAAGAAAAGAAATTCAAAAAACAAGTAAACTTGATAACCAAAAGTTTCAGTTGTGAAAGACAAACTACATATATAACATTCTAGAGGTGGAATGTAAAAATATCAAAGTACACTTTTGTACATTAATGACATGAAGAGCAGGTTATGACACGGTCACATGGAGCCTAATAGAGCCACATAGGCAAGATGACAAATATGTGGTCTGAACATAGTAGTAAAGGGAATATATGGGATTTCAATACAGGTCCCATCTGGCTAACAAGCACAACCAATTCATGGCAAAACATTTAATGTTGTCTGTCATTAAAAGCTGACCAAATGCTTCTGATTGATCCATGGTTCAAGTTCAATTCATGTAGGACCAGTAGAAAGTATAATCTTAACCACAATTGAAATCTGAACTAACAAAAATGGTTGCAAGGTATTTGCACTTGCCTGATGAAATATTGCAGAAAATTGTTGCATAACCTCTTGCATTGTGTTTGAAGAATTAGGTTCCTTACTTGATCCACCTTGTTGGTACCTTCTACTGCCAATAACAAGCTTCTCCCGGCCTTTGTCTTTGACATTCTTAACTAGAGGTTTGGTGGAACTGTAGAACTTCTCAACCTCAGCAACTTGTTCTTCAAGCTGTAGACATGCCACAATTTTTTCACTCATTGTCAATTTCAAACTTATACATAAATGCATAACACCAAAATATGTAGACATTATAAATATGATAATCAATCTTGTTGGTATATGCTAAAAGGAACTTACATTAATAAGTCATAGAAATTTATTGAAATACACAAGAGTTTATGAAAATCATAAATATTTTGCTAAGTTCACAAAGATTCTCGGTAAACACTAAATATCCTCCCATAATCCCACCAATTCGGGTATAAAACATGTTAAACAAACCTATTGCAGAAGTGCCAGGACTATTTAGCTTTCAAAGCAAATTTTCAGAATTGAAATCAATTTGTAGGTGACCAAACCCTACTCAAGGATAACAAAATCTGATCCAAAAAAACTTTCAAATATAATTCTTGAGCAAGACAAAGCAAACAAGCTAATACTACCCTCAAAAAAAAAAAATTAGGAAAAAAAGTTACGTCATACATTAAAGGAATTGTGGATCAAATGTTTCAGTGGGTTCATGCAAGGAGTCTTATTTAGTCCAACATGATAAAAAGCATCTCAGTATACCAATACTGTATGGTAGGGGGAAAATATTCATTTGTCTGACACGTGACTAGTACGACAAGACATGTTAGGTCTATACCAGATAACAAATGTTTGAAGTGTGACAAGAAACAGAGGGAAAATAAAACAGTGAATTAACATCAGAAGTCAAGAAATTCGAAAGCGAAATGCAACATCAACCACACGTGCCAGTGATATTCCAAGATTAATTGGTCCTACTTATACTCCAATTGAAAAACAGATAAATGGATTAGAAAATGAGAATTCACCTTTTGAACTTTGTTGAATTTTTCACAGAAAGAATTCCTAAACCGGTTCAAATCCTCCTTAATTGCATCAGGATTTGGATCCATTTCCTCACAATTTTTTTTGGTGTGTTGCTACTTTTCAATCTGAGATTACATAGATATGAATCCCTAAACTTTTTTCCACGTCACATTAACTATGATATTTTCAACCATCAGATTAAATTGACTGATCCAGCCCAGAACAAAGATTGTTTTTAATAACTGACAAGATAACGGGTGATTGAATTGAATCCTTAAATGAATGAAAACGATTTATTAAGGTGGCATCATGTTTCCGAGTTCTCAAAGTCAAATTAACAATTAATAGTGTTATAACGTTAAGAAAATTTTACAACAATTCTCAAATTAACAACTAATAGGGTTATTACGTTACAAAAATTTACAATTCCCCATACTACTGTTTCTAGAGCATGTATCCTTAGAAATATTTGAAATTGTTCAAGTCTCCAATGGTTCCATGTTGGAGTGTCTTAACATTGGTGGGAAGTGTCTTAATATTTGAAATTTTTTTTTTTCCAACACAAACTAGGCACTTCAAGACCAACTTTTCAACCTAAACTTTACACAGCCCAAATATCCTATCCTTTTTGTCTTATATTCATACTATATTCTTTTATTACCTACCATCTATGTTATATATTTTCTAACTTGTTTTTAAGTTAAAACAATTTGAAGGTTTACCTAGTAAATGTAGGTAATTGCTTCCTCAGGATACAAACTGCTTGCACTAGATAAATTCTCTTAAAATGTCAAAAATGTTCTTATTATTTTTTATTTTAAAATTTATTTATTATATATTTTTTTTCTTTCTCACATCAAGTCAAACGTTTTTTTAATAAGTGTAATAAAAAAATGTATTAACAAACTAAAAGTTATAAATATCTCATTTTAACAACCCAAAGTTATAAATATCTTACCAAAAAAATATTTTATTTTAAGAAACTTTTAAAAAATAAAATAACCATTAAGATTTAATTAATAAAAAGAAAATTTTATATTATATAGTAAATAATTGTCCATAATTATTTATAAATATCTCATTTTAACAAACTAAAATTGTAAATATCTTAACAATAAAATATCTCATTTTAACAAACTTTTGAAAAATAAAATAATCATTAATATTTAATTCATAAAAACAAAAATTTATATTGTGTAGTAGATAATTATCCATATTTATCGTTATACTTACATATGATAGAGATGTTTCTGAATATGTGAGAAATTTCTGAATATCTAAGAAAGAATAAAAGTTATTTAATATATAAATCTTAAACTAAAAATAGTAAAGACATTATTAATATATTAAAAAATATTTAGTGCAGAAATTATTTGTATCGTATACAATTAAATCAATATTATATATACGCATCCTTAGCTACCATCGTTGTGGGATATTATTAAGTATTTAAATAATACTCATGAAACATGAAATAATATGTAGGCATAAGGTCGTTAGGTACCACCATAAAATAAACATTTATTAAAATATGATTAAATGGGATGCAATTTAAGACAATTAAATCTCTATATTTTTCATATGATATATGTACTCTGAAGGTTTGTTATGTTGAAGTAAGATGTGTTGTTCTTTCTTTTTTAAATAATATATTCTACAAAAATTTTAGTTACTTTTTTAGAATTATGTTAGCGATTGTTGGAAATATTAGTATAATTTAAAGAGTTAATTTTAATCCTACTATTATTGTTACTTCTATGGTTAAAATATATTTTTCCATATGAATGCTTTGTATGTTACTTTTAAAAGTGAATGGGTGAATGTTACTACACTTTATATTTTAATCATATTTATTAGTACTTACTTCTTTATATCTATATATACAACATGCTCAAAGCAACAAAATAAATAAGAAATACAATAACTCTAATAAAAGTTTCCAATCTTTTGTTTTATATTATTTTTTAAAAATATCGATCATAAGATTCAAAAATTCTTTGTTGCACTTAATCTAGCATGTTGATGTATATTGGGAGAGAAGCACATTTTATTTAGTCTGTTTTCTTTTCAGAGACAACGTTCTGCGTATCTCAACCTAATCTCTTTCTAATTTTTACTATAACAATCTTTTATCTTAACATGTATTCTTTTTATTTGTTATATAATTTTTTTATTCATGCGTGTGGCCTTTTATCGTTAAAAGTGTTTTCTTTCAACATATTTATTTAATATGAAATAAATATAAATAGAAACAATATGCAAAAACATAATATTGCATAATAATATTATGTATTCTTTGTTAGTTCTAATTGATATACAAAAGAGTTGTTGCAAATAATGAATTCAAATAGTATTAATTTATATATAGAAGGTTTGTGTATTGAACGTTATATTTAGAAGGTTCTTATGTTTACAAATAATTGTATTAATTATTTAAAAATGACATAAAAAATCTTTACGCACGGTGGTTTAATACCCTTAAACTGATGAGTATTAGACTTTAATAATCTCACTTTTCTTATAATAACAAATATGGGGGTGTTCAAATTTGAACCAATAAAAAGAATAAAAAAGATCTAAATAATCGATAATCAATACAACTAAAAATTTAACTTGATTGCTAGTAAATCTATGACAAAAAAATAAAACACTATGATTAATATTTGAATGAAGTGAAGGAAAAATTGTTCAACTGGTGTGAATATGCATTGTTAGCCTTAGGAAAGAAAAGTGTTATGGTAAAATAAAATATCACTAAAAGGAAACAATATAGAGATAGATGTTATAAATGATACATTATGTAGTATTTATGCCACAATATATAGAATCAAACTGCCTCAGTTCTTATTGTTTGTTGATATCAAAAAAAGAAAAGAAAAGAATGTTACATGTATAACTAAATTATTTAATATTAGACACAATATTGAAAAATAAATAAATATTTATTTATAATATAAAAAATAAAACTATTCATCATGTTATAAGACTAAATGATTAAATTGAAAGATAAGACTGAATAATGTACTAATAAAAAATTCTATAATAAAATCACAAAATTCATCCAAACCAAAATGAAAAAATTGGTTGGATTTAGTTTAAAATTGTTTTATGGTTAAATGTAACTAAGTGAATCAAATCGCATATAATTTTATATTTAATTTGGATATATTTGAAAAAAAAAAAAACAAATCAAACCTCATTGTTATCACCCCTAAACAAATATTATAAATTTTGTTGTAACAATCGTGGCAATTTCATAATTCATCATAAAAAAATTTATAACAATTTTTTTTATCACAAAATATTGTTTTTTAGTAGTAACTCCTTATGATATGCGAAATGTTTGAATTTTCTTTTAACTTCTTACTAACAAAATTGAATAGTTTTCTTGCTATTATACCTATATCCAATATTCAATCTCAAATAATTTACTGCATAACGATTAATTTTAGATATAGGATTAACTAAACTTAATTTTTCACTTTTTATAATATATAATATATTTAGTAAAATTATTTATTACATAATATAAATAAAACTTAGAATTTGATTTGAAAACATTTCAAAATGGAAAATGTGTTGAGAATCAACTTTTTTCAGACAACTACTTAACTACTATTTTTAATAATAAAATATTATATTCAAATTATAATAAATATAAATAAAATTTTTAAATTAAATAATGTATAAAATGATAAAAATGCCAAAATGTACTTACTCTTTCCAAATAGAAGCTTGTGGGGCTTAATTCGTGTTGCTTTTATTGTTATTTTTATTTTAAAATTCTAGAAATTTTTTTCAGAAACATGTCCATAATTGAAAATAAAATAATAGTAAAATGCATGTTTATCTAATTTTATTTTAAATTTTATAGAAACATTTAAAAAAGAAAAAGTGTATATTTTTAAAAAAAAATATATATATATATATGTTTTCTGGATACCTTTTTTTTTTTTTCATGTTTTCAAATTTTAAAGCACTGTCAAAGCATAGTTCTATTTTGGCAAGAGAAATAACTGTTTGACAATGAGATTTATACATCTTTTAATAAACACTTATTCAATATTCTTCTTTTATTTATGTGTCTCTAATATATATATATATATATATATAACTTATAAATACAGCGAAATACAGAAAAAAAGAAAACTGCAGAGAAGCCAAATTGATCCTTTACGTGAAAATTCTAAGGAATTGAATTGCTGTGAAGGATCTAACAAGCAGCATAATAAGTGAATCAACACACACAGCCAAACAGAACTTCCATAATAGTGGAAATGAAACAACAGATAGCTGTAGGAAGGGTTCAATAAACCGAATTCATCTCACAGTTACTTGAATGAAAAATGAAAATCAAAATTACAAAACAATTCACCATAAAACATTCACATATATTAATCACCAAATCTGCAAAACAACATCAAACTAAGCAGCACAAAACCGATTTTACACAGGAATAAAAGAATAAGGGAATCATATGTGACAATTTTGAGTATATGCAAACTAAGAATACACGTATTCTTCAAGAAGCAGCTACATACATGTGTACCAAATTTTCAAGGCTTTGGTGGTTCTTCTTTCTCAGCTGGTTCAGCTTTCTCAGCTGGTTCAGCAGGTTTCTCTTCCTCTTTTGCAGCGAGCTCAGCTGGTTCTTCTTCCACCTTTTTCTCATCACTTGTCTCTATTACTTGTGTTTTCTCATCTTCCTTTTTCTCCTCTTCAACAACTATCTCTCTCTCTTGGACAACAGTACTACTTGTTTCTTCTGCTTTAGTTTCTGCAGAAGGGGCTCCACCCTTCTCTTCTTTCTCTTCTGTAACAATGAAAGTTGACACCTTCTCAAACACAAAGAAAACCGAGCTCGAAGCCAGGGCTGGTCCAAACTTAGAAGATGCTTCAGATGCTGCCTTTGATCCAGGGAAATCTGAAATTTTATTGGGGGTTCTCAGTTAAGAACAGTTGAATTATTTTCTTATAAGTAAAAGAGATCATAGTTGCAACTTTGAGGTAATAATAGCCAATAAATAAACTTATAAAATGGCCACAATCACTTTACCTATTTTAACAAGCTCTTCTAGGAACTTGTGAACTTCTGTGGAGTTCTTTAGTCCAACTTCGTTGCGTTCTTTAACCAAACTCTACAAGATGATAAAAAGTTTTAACCAATCAATCATATACGTGTTTTCTCTCTGTGCGTGTGATCTGAGTTCTCACCTTGATTTCAGTTGATGAACCCTCATATATTTCAACTACTTTAGTTTGAAGTTCAGTCTTCTTTTCTTCGAAGGCTTTGTTGTATTCCTCCTACAAAGCAAACACACATATGTTGTTTCATTTCCAACACATATATAAAAAGAAGTTGAAACAAAAAAGAGTGAACAAGTTGAGAAGAGTCTCAAACCTTAGAGTCATCAAAGGACTTGGTGGCCTCAGCAGCTGCAGCTTTCTTTGAGCTATTCTTCTCAAAAACCTTCTTGATCTTGGGAAGAACCTTAGACTTCCAATAACCCATCTTGTGTTTTCCAAATGTTCTCTCGAGTCCTTAACCTTAACTAATCAAACTAACTATGAATGCAAGTGTTGCAGCCACTTGTCCTTCCAAATCAACACAGATATATAAATTATAAGTATGTATTGCTGTGAAGCCACTCACTCACCAATCCAGCACACACATCATACATACTTCCAAGTTACAACAAAACAAAGCAACCTTAAAATTGGAAGCAAATTACATGCATGACCTCATGCCCATTCATGCCAGCAAAAATTTGCTGCTCAAATGACTTGGTAGCCACCCCTGTCGGTCCATGCAGCAAGTATGACACGTTAACGTCAAAGATGAAGCAAGGGCAAAGAGGTAAAGACAGCTTAATTTTAAAAGAGTTTGGTCTTACAGATATGCTTCATATGGTTGATGGTAAATATGAGGGTGGCAGAGGGGTATAAAAGGGATGGAAGGTTTTGTAGGGGGCGTGACAGTTGGCAGTAAACTTATTCCATAGGTGGCAGATATCAGAAGCGGGTCCCTTCCATTTTGTAATTATGTTATCTATCATTTTATTAATTTTATACATTTTAATAGCCCTGATGTTGATCTGTAACTCATAATTTGGCTTTATCATCTGCGTTGGGTATTGTTCAGGACAAAAATGCGTTTCTGTTTAATTTGCCTTCTCAACTGAAGCTTCGCACATGGCTTAGCTGGTATGCTGCTGCAACTCTCCAATCACGCTCACAATTTCTTATGTTCAAACGCTTTTCCGTTTAGAATTGCTAATAACGTTCTTTGACTGGCTATCCAACCTTATGGTTTGTGTGTGGATAAACTCAAATTCTAAACTTATTTTAAACCAAATCTACAGTTGAAATTTAGTTTAAGTAATATTTTCTATACGTGAATTTATTTTTTGAAAAGGATTTTAGTGTTAGAAGGGTATTTTTAGTTTAAAGTTGTTTTAAGACATTGTCAACAATATACAAAATGAGTGGTTTGAAATTTTGTTAATATACTTTGTAAGAAAGAATCGTAATATGATTGCATTATAAAATATATATTATATAATTGTACAGCTTTCATAATCTTCGTGACCTTATTTTTATAATTGATATAAGGCTTCTAAAATAGATATGAAATAGATGATTAGGTAAGGCATGAGATAACTGGTTGGCGTACAAGTATGTATATCATGAAATTTAGTTATATTAAATAATTTATTTATTTGAGGTTAAAAATGGCTTTTAAACTAATTAAAGCGTTTAAGAATATAAATAATGTTAGAGAAGCTTGTGTTTAATAAAATGTAGCATAATTCAATATGGATGGAGTAAAATATTATAGAAAATAAAAACTAGTGAATGAAACTGTGAGTCAAGTTGTGTCTAATTTGGGAATATAGTTGAATATAAAGTAAAAAGATGATGATAAATACATATATTCTACATACAAAAGGCCCATGTCATCAGCTGAAGACAAATGAACTATTTGTGAATGTAATTTCTAATTGCTTTCCCACTAAGACTGTCAGTCAACGACATAATTGGGAGCCACCGCTAAAATTCGGTTATTTCTAGGTGCGCCTCCTCCTTCGGCAGCCGCCTCTTGCCCATCATCTACCACTATCAAATGACCTTCTCTGCGAATTAAACTCTGCACCACCAAGTGCATATTTAAAATGCTCATCAATACTATTTCTTAATTCTTGAAAAGATGTAAGACTAAAATAAAATACTATCACCAACTCTAACATATTCTTTTCTACTTAATAAATTTCATTCATAATTTCACAATTTTTAATAAATTTTAATAAGAAAAGTCTGCTGAAAAGCTCTCAACAGAAATATACCTCTATAATAGCTTTAATTCTAGAAATTTCAGCTGTCACTTCCTCCATCGAACTGTAGTTATTTCTCTCGTTTTGTTGGTCTACGTACCATTGAATCAAATCTTTTTGTCTCATTCCAGCCAAACCATTTCCTGTAAAGTTCATAGAAATTTCCGTTTTAATACAATAAATAACATTTGACACATCTAGTATTCCTAACAAAAAATTAATAAAAATATCTTCATGTACACCAGCCAACATGATAAAGTATACAAGTATCCCATCCATTCAACCAAAAGCTAATTTGATTGAACATTTAACTTTTGTGGTGTTTCAGACTTAACAGGCGATGGTTTAAGTGATCACCTTGCACAGCAGCCTCTTCATGCTGCCTAAGACGCATGATAAGGGCACTGGTTACTCTTTGAAAATATTCATCACTTATAACCAGTTTTTTCGCTTGGGGTTTAGACCCATCTGCTGGATTTCCTGCAAGATAATTAAACCAGTGCATAAGTGCATAATTAAGCTTGCTTCTTTATCGACAGATAATTTCCAGGTAAAATGGGATAGAGACACCTTACCATCTTTTCCATCAGCTTGTTTCATCCCCTGTGAGTTAGATCCATCTGCTGGATTTCCTGCAGATAATTACCCAATGCATAACTAAGCTTAATAAAGTAATGATTGTCAGGGGAAAGTGGGTGAGAAGCAGCTTACCATCATTAGCACCTCTATTTTCGTTTCCATCACCACCTCTGCCATTAGCATCTCCATTATTATCATTTCCATCACCACCAACTGCCCCGGCATTCTCATTTTCTTCTTGAAACTCGGATAGATCGATCTCACTGGACTCCACACTGCAGGAAAAAAGTAAAATGCAACTATCACCAAAAGCTAGGTCCCAAAATAAAAACTGCAAAAGGTAAGCGTGAAATAAAAGTCTTACCTTATAATGGAAGTTTTCAGCAGTTTTACTGCTAGACGAACATGGCGAGGTTGTACCTGATACCGAAGGTTCTTTAGACCAAAATGACAATATGAAATCAATGAATATTGATAATAAGCCACTGAAACTTAAAGAACCTGATTCTCCAAATGACACCGTGCGATGGCCTCTGACAACCTGATTAATGCTTCCAACTGCCTAACTGTCATACGATAAGCAACCCTACTCCCTGGATTTGTATCACCTCTACGAAGCGCAACATAAGAGTCTACCAGTAGTTTTCTGGAATCTGACGTGAGCTGCATCAATAAGGCTAAATAATAAGCTAGGTGCAAAAGGCAAAAGTTATCCTCATTAAGAGAAGCACTCCATATAAAGGAGACGTTAACCTTTGGTTTAAGAGTTTTTGCATATGCTATATAACGCTTCAGCTCTGCTGTAGTGAACGCTGGAGCAAGAGCAGCTTCTCGCTTTTGATGAACTCTCACAATATGATGGGCAATGTGATAATCCGTCTGATCATCTGGATCATCAATCATAACATATACGAGATCAAACCTCGAAAGTATAGCCGGTGGAAGAGCCACATTGTACTGATAAAAGAAAAGGGAAAAGAAAACAGTTAGGCCAAGTTGTATTTAACGGCACGGTGCTCCATAACTGGGTATTGGAACATCTTACCTTAAGTGGTTTAGATTTATCATAGCGTCCCCCAGCAGGATTGGCAGCGGCAAGAATGGACGTACGAGCATTAAGCGTTGCTTGTATTCCTGCTTTTGTGATACTAATAGTCTGCTGTTCCATGGCCTCGTGAATGGCAACCTGCGATCCAATCAAATGAGACACCAGCCACTCCACGACCACGGCATGTAATGCAAGTAAAAAAGAATATGCCTTACCTGATCTCTGATGTCCATCTTGTCAAATTCATCAATGCAGCAGATGCCATTGTCAGCAAGCATCAAAGCCCCAGCCTGAAACAAGAATTTATCTATATAAAAATCAAGTAGACAGGTAAATATCGGGCAAATCATATAATGATGATTATGCAACACCCAAGCATGTTGAAACCCTCCCTTCTGTTCTGTCCCACTCGATTTCATACAGTATCTTCTAGTCACGTTTCATAAATAGTTCTATGCTATACACGAGTTGTAAAAATGAAAAATTGTAGTTTCATGAATAGTTTCTAAGCTACTCTATATATTAGTTGTCATATTTTAAATGCAAAATTCTAATTGCAACATCATGCAAACAGTTTCGCATTACTAGAACTCACAATCCATGATGGATAAGAATGCATTAATGTGAGAAAAGACGACCAAAATACATGCTCTGACTTAGTTCTTTGAGTTTATGTAACATTTTATTATTTCTTGATTACTTCTTTCCAGGGAGTAATTCCAGGCTAAAGCAGTTTCTATTACTGCTAAAATGCTTTAACAAATAATATAAACGAATAGATGCTCCTGCTTAATGCTAACTCAAACTAGGAAATGTATTGCATATTTTAAAATTAAATTTCACTAAATCACAGAAAAACATGTCACGGTTAAACACAGATAACAACAAAAAACGTTAACAGATTTATAGGAACTTAGAAATAAACCGGCTGCCGCAATTGATAGTGCAACTAAATTTTACACTTCCAATAAAATACAAAAGGGTGAGAATTTTTACCTCAATACAAAACTCCCCAGTTTCTGGTTCCTTCGCAACAGTTGCAGTCAAGCCAGCAGCAGATGAGGATTTCCCAGATGTGTACACAGATCTTGGGACTATGCCTGAAGTATACCTACAACGATAAACTAGCATACATAACCATTCACTTTGCACAAACCAGTATAAAGTAACCAACAAAAAGAAAAATAGTAGGATTACTTAAGAAATTGAGATTTTGCACAGCTGGGATCTCCGACAACGCAAACATTTATGTCTCCTCTAAGGCTGATGCCTTCATGAGTAAATTTGTGAACACCACCCATGAGCATAAGAAGGATAGCTCTCTTTATATCTGGATGACCAAAAACAGTTGGAGCAACACTTTCAACTAGTTTAGTGAAAAAATCTGGAGTATTTCTCATTCTTTGAATTTCATCCAGTTCCTGTGTCTGTCAAATACCCAGGCAAATAAATATAGGGTTAATTATGCTTTTTCAAATGGACATAGGCAGGATAGCAATCAACCTAAAATTCTTAATCTAATTAAAGCAAAGGGCAACAGCAATGATATTGAGTTAATGATTAAAGCAAAATTACAGCTATAGATCAACTTGAATATCCAACAAGTTTCATAATAGAGGTAACACCGGTCACAAAAGCTTCCAATATAGAATTTAAACCAAAAGATAACATTATAAAGGATTAAGATGTAGTGCACCATGAAACTTACAGTAAACTGTTGGTCATCTTCATCGGCATCCTTCTTTCTATTCCTGATGTCTATTTCTCTTCTTCCATCACAAATCTGAATGAAATCATTCAAAAGCAACATCCGTCACAAAATCAATCAGATCACATGAACATGAATATTCGCAAATAACCTACCTGAACAGAGTTAGCAATAAACGCTAGACGATAGGAGAGGTCTCTGACTCCCAGGGCCTTAAGGCCACTGACACCTTCATTTCCAGCGGTAGAACCCTTGCGTTGAGAAGCATCCCGACGACACTCTGATCTTTCTCCAGGAGATGCTAATGCCATTATGTCAGGTATAACAACTACAGTACCTGTGAAGATCACCCTGCAGATAGCCAGAATGTGATCGATTATTCTGTTATTCAAATTCAGGCAATCGAAAGAGCCACTATAATTTGACTAGCTCAAGGAAATTTAGGGCAAGAGAAATCTCACGTGTCACCAGCCCTGGCCTGTTCGACGATCTCATGACGAAGAATAACATCCAATGACCTAGGAAGAGAGCCTGCAGGTATCTCTTTGGATGTCTCCTGCATTCTAACCCTCTGCCAATCAGCAAATTTGCTCTCATGGCGAAGCAATACCCACCTTGTTCGATTGCTACAGGTGGCATTTGTACAGATTGTTGGCTGCAGTGTGGCATAACATCAGAATGGATTAGTAAAATAGAAACCAATAGAACCAGCAAATGACAAATAACCTAATAAAATCCATACATGAGCATAACATTATTTTGATAAAACATGACAAGAATCAAAATTAAAACATCATATTGTTTTAACCACCTCGGTATACTTGAATTGCTGTTCAACATTCTTTATAACACTACCGCATTCCAAACACTTGAAAGTCCCTTGGAGAAGTTCAGGTCGAACCTCACTTGTCCTCGTCACCACTCCTGTAACGGATACAAGTCTCCCAATTTCCGATGTACCCAATTCCCTTAGCCTGCAAAAGGGTAAGTTTAGCAGTGAACAAAATGCACACAATTAATTCCATATGAGCTCACTCAAACTCTAGCAAATTGAAACACCACTGCCTTCAATTTAAGTTAAAATTCGACACAACCAACAAATTAAAAAAACAATTAACAGTAAAAGGTAGAGCAAAAATGTACAGACCGCTTAATAACGGGAATATTATAGAAAGCAACGTTGATATCCCTGTTAGGGCCATCGTCGGATACAACTGACGGCTTGAGTTCCATAACAAACCTCTTGCAAGCATTCTTCAAATGAGGTTCATATCTACAAAAAAGAAAATTTCAGTGCCGCGAAATATTAACAAAAATCTTGTGGCTTCCAATCTAGCGTCCCAAATCACAAAAAAATTCAAAGTTTCAAGACAGAAATAAAAACCTCAAATACTCATCAGAGATAGTCTGCTGGAGGAGGTCGCTGAATCTGATGACATGGGAGAAATCGATGAACATAGTGTTGGATTCGTTGACTCTCATCACTTCAATCTCCGCTTCGTATTGAAGCTCGTTCCGTTGGCTAGACTTGAAACTGTCGATTCCGCTCAAACAAAAAGCAGAGTTAGTAATTTTCAATCAGAAATGAAAGAAAGAATTAGAAGACGAAAGCGAAGAAGGGAACCTTTTGAGAAAATCCAAAAAAGCGTTCTCCACCGTAACGGCTTTCTCGTCCACCATGAACCCACCACCGAACGCTTCCATTGTCGATTGTTCTGCTTTCTCTGCTTCTTACTGAGAACTCCGAACCCTAAACACTTTCGCTTTCGGAATCTCAATTCTCTTGTACCGTTACTTACTAATGGGTGTGTGCTGTGGCGGGAAATAAACGACGGAGAACAACACCTTCCCGCCAAAACGTCACCTTGATGGGCCTCTTTGGGCTCATCTATCACGGCCCATTTTCCGTTTCTGCCTACATGAGCCCATATCTTCATCGTCAGGCCCGGCTATGCAAATTATGTAGAAATAAGACATCTCATTTCATAAAAAAAAAACATTTTTTCTTTCCATTGTATTTAAGGTTATTATATAAGGATTCAAAAAAAAAATTACTTAGTAGATATAAATATTTTTTTGATATCTAATATATAAATAGATCAAAAATTATTTATTTAATAATATGTGTCTTAATAATTAGTAATAATAAGTTAATCCTAAAAATTTCTACTTATCTTAATCGATTCCAATGACAACAAATGCGAACCATTAAAATTTATAATGGTATAATATTTGTCACACAACTTATTTTTTATCAGTGTATTTAATTTGAACTGAATAAAATAGTTTGTTTATATGCATTTATCTATCTCGTAAACATGAGATGATAATTAATCTAAAATAGTTTAGAAAAAATGTAAACAGGGTACAATTGAAAAAGATAATTAATTATATTTTGAAATTAAAAAAAATGAATTATTTTGGGGGAATTAATGGCTAAAATGTGAAAATTATATTTTATTTTATTTCACTGAGTCTTTTGCCACTAAGCATAGTTTCGAGGAAGAAATAGTTGGATGTGGATCTTAGGAGATACAGTGGTTCCATTGAAGACATGTTTGAGGTACAGAGTATTGCTTGTGAATCTTATGAGATGGAGTAGTTCCATTCACCCAAGAGATTGTTCTTTTATTCAAATGTGAACGTCAATGCTATTGGTTGGATAAAGGAACTGTGATCTAAAAATATGTAATGAATATTAGATTCTGAATCAGGCTTAAGAATCATATAACCTATAAAATCATGACACTAATATGAAAGAAATAATAAAACATCAATTTTCATAATCTATATCTACTAAGTTATTAAATATAATTAAATGAATTTTATTAAATATAATGAATCTGTCATTATTGACATAAATTAATAACCAGTTTGGTAAAATAAATAACTTATTTATTTATTTATATTTTAAAAATAAATAAAAATGTGATTTAATTAATATTCATTAAATCAATTATTTAAAATGAAAGTGGAATGGTGGAAGATGAAACGTTAAAGTACATGACATAAACACAAGTTCAGTAAGACACAATGTTGATGATGTGAGTGGAAGAGTTGTTGTTTGTGTTGAAGTTGTAGATGCCATAGACATAAGAGAGGAACCCCCAAATGCAGAGAATAGTGGACACAGCTTTGAAACCACCAAATGCATCCTATCACATTCATGGACAACAAGTTGGGAAGATATGAATTTCCCCATGAGAAGAAAAGGTTGTTGAATCCTATTGAAACTGAGATAATTAACATTCTTGGAGTGAAATCAGTGAAAGGAGATAAGGGACACATATTGGGATGATCAGGAGAGGAAAGTTCAAAGCCAAATGTTTGAACCTTTGTGGATGAAATAATACTTAGAGAGCAAACTAGCAGAAAGAGAATGACATAGTTAATCACCAAAAGGGACATGTACCTCTTCTTATGATCTGCATGCACCTGCATTGTTGTGTTGTTGTTGAAATTATTTATATTATATAGCCACTTCAGGCAGTTGTTTTTTTATACAGTACAAGTGCTTACTGTACTTAACAAATTATTAATTTTCTAATAATATCTTTATTATTTTTATTTTTAAATTTATTTATTAAATAATTGTTTTTTCTTTCACATAGAGCTGGTTGATTCACGCGTTATATAAATATAACCAAATTATATTTTTTTTTCTCTCTCTTATTTTATTTTAAAAGATACCCTTTTTAATTTTAAATTAATGAAGTAAGAATTTTTATTCTGTTTTTTTAGTAGTTTCTCTCTACCCACCTTCTTCTATTCTTCTTTTATTATATTACCTTCTTTTATCATATTATTTATTTTCGCTTCATCAATAGATATTAAAAAAATTAAATTATAAGAAAACAAAATCATAGTACATTGTAAAAAGAAATTATAAAATGCTTAAGATTCAACTTTCATGTAAAAAATAATTTGACAGCAAAATAACAAAAAATCATAAGAGATTATTTGTTATAAAAAAAAGATGAAAATAATAATTTATAAATGTTAAGAATAATTTTAGTATTTTAAAAAATTATAAATACAGGTCATATAACTAATAAATACAATCTTATAAATATTAAGAAATATTTATATCTTTTTAACCAACTAATTAATTTATTATTATAACTAAATATTCAAAAACAATGTATTCAACTGAATTTTTAAAATTAATTATATCATTATTTCATCTCAAATTATAAATATCCTAACAGCAAAATATCTCATTTTAGAAAACTAATAAAAAATAAAATAACTATTAATATATAATTGATTGAAAAAGTAAAGATTTGTATTGTATAGGAAACAATTATGCACTATACAAATTGTGACCCACACTTATAATTTTCTAAAATATTAAAATTATCCTTGACATTTATAAATTATTATTTTTTATTCATTCTTTTTTCCTAATATCCATAATTTGATGAAGTTACAACAAATAATACAAAATCTTACTTTATTAATTTATTAATTTGATGAACTACCGAGAAAAAAAATAGAAAATAAAATCTTGTAGAGAGAATTTGAATTTATTGATTTGATGAACTACGGAGAACAAAACAAAAAATAGAACAAAAAGTAAAATTTTACTTTATTAATTTAAAATTAAAGGCGATATATATGAGAGAGAAAAAGAAAAAAAAATGAAATAGAAAGTAAAATTTTACTTTATTAATTTAAAATTAAAAGAGATATAAATGAGAAAGAATAAATATAACGCGTGATTCACGAGCGAATGTAAAAGAAAAAAAAATTATTTATTTAATAAATTTAAAAATAGAAACAACAAATATATTATTTAAAAATTAATAATTTGTTAAGTGCAAGAAGTAACTTATACTGTACAGGAAGCAACTGTCCCTTATAATTCACATGTGTTTTTTCAACATTTGGTGTAATTTTTCCACCTAATGCGTATTTTTTTTTAAAGATTAAGTCGGATCAAGACGGCAAGATTTTATTTAAAAAAAAAAAGTAAAAAGTTGAAGAGAAGAAAAAATGGTGAAGTAGAAAGATGATTTCGATTAATTTTAAATAAAATGGTGTCTCTACACAATTTTATTAGAAAGATATAGTATTGAAATTGTGTAAAGAATAGATTAGAGATCCCGCAAATTTAGTGAAAAAAATAACACTAAATTAATTAATTCTACATGGTGACTAGTAAAATAATTAATTAATTTACATTGATGAAGTAATTAATTAATGGTAAAATAATTAATTAATTTACATTTACGAAGTAATTAATTAATTTGATGCATTAATTCTTAGGCACATTCTATTTTTGACACTATTTGAACACTATTTCTTTTTATTTAAATATCATTGAAAAAAAAAAGTTGTTTATAATTTAGAAATTTGTTTATATAAACAAAAATTTATAATTTCTAAATTTACTTCTCAATTTTAAACTATTTAATGTAATATTTGTATTAAAATAATATATTTTTCATAAATAATTTTTATAACTAGTTTCTATTGAAAATACTCTTAACTTCTTTTTATTTACATTGCAAATTATTTCTTATGAGTATTATGGAGAGAACATTGAATATTTAATAGAGGAAAATGAGTTAAAATTTATTTAAAAAAATAATTGAATTATTTAAATTAAGCAAATTATTTTTATGAAGAGGTGTTTAAAAAGTGTTACAGTATTACTTTTAAAACAATTCATTGAGAAAAAAATTAAAATATACAAAAAAACCTAGTGATCCTAATACATTAAATTTAATTAACTTAAAAAAAGTGTTTAAAAATTGCTATAGTATTATTTTTAAAATAATTAACTGGCAAATTTTTAAATATACAAGAAAAATGGTGATCCTAATACATTCACTTTAATTAATCTCAAGCAGTAAAGTTAATAATGTGTATAATGTTTTTCATAACAGTTATACAAACTTTTGAAAATAATTCTTGGATAATTGTTAATACATATATCATTATAAAGGTATTTAACATTTACGATTCAAGATAAAATTATCATACAATTCAAATTAATAAAGATATATTGATATAAGTTGATTGTTGATATAAAATATTTTTAAAAAAATCAAGTTTTTCAATTAATAATGGTTCATGGGAGAAGTGTATGGGAAAAGTGTAGTTGAAATGACGAAGCGATGATGATTTAGATAGTAATCATCTTCATATGTGTAATTGTTTTATACATTTGTTATTTTTGGCATAAATTACAAAAACAATATTATAAACATATAAGTACAAAGGTGAATTTTTGTGATCTTATATTTAATCTATCACTCAATATGTTACATTCAGATAAGTATTAAAATATCAAAATTTGATGTTAGAACACATATCATTATCCAAAGTCGTAATAATAGATGTTAAATAAATTAACTTACAAATCTACTATTTGTTTAAAATAGGTAGGATGCTTCTTGTGCAAGAAACATAACAATGCAATAATGTGATTTTGGACAAATATAATCAATCATTGTCAATGAAGCTTGCATTTAAAAATTAGTTTTTACAATATATTTAAATAATTTATTTATAACTTATTCAATAAAAATGGATTTGCTCGTAGATGTATGAAGTAAAGTAAATTTTTTTATCCCTTTATAAAGGTATTAGTGATATACGTTTGTATTTATACTCTTTTGTCACTCATTGGATGAATGAGTTAAGGGTCTAAAAATCTATGTGTTACATTTCTCCTTATTCGAACATAAATCATATATGTACCTAATAAATTATTAATAAAATATATATAATAAATAACAAATAATATTGAATTACATGATATGTTTATCTCCTGATTGCGTGATGCAATTCCGTCAAATCAAACATGTGTATGTATAATTATACATTATTGGCCTTGTCATAAGTAGTGTCATCCAATGGTACCTATACGGGATTTACACTTATGACTATAACAACCTTCACCAATGCAATCATAGGATATCAATAGACAGTGTTTTCTTTTGCTCCATAGGCATGTTGGTTTAATGTTATTGTCTTATCTAGTAAGTATTACTTGTATGTGTAAATTAATTAAACATTGATTCATATTTATGTTTTGTACATACGTCATTGGAATTATGTTTTGTATTGAAATTATATTTCATATGATGCAAATGTTTTTTTTTTTATCAAACATATGACCATATTCCATTTGAGAAAATTGACTTTTATTATAGTTAAATAGTATATAAACTTTACTCACCATTCTTTATATTTCATGAAACTTTACTCACTATTTTTCATTAGTCTTTAAGTAACCTGAAATGAAGGTAGTGACACAAAATATCTACAATCAAATATGCATATAAAAATTAACACAAAAACAACTAATCAAAATATATAAAATATAGATTATAAGTCATAGACTAATCAATTAATAAAATATATTTAATACAATTAGTGTCAGTATAACTTTCACTAATTTTTATATAAAGTTTAGTATCACATAGAGAAACCTTTAAAATTTGAAAGGAATACTACACAAATTAATATATTATATCTTAAATAATAAAAAGAAAATCTTTTAATGAACAAGTCTATAAACTTTTAAGATGTCCATCTATAAATTATGAGTAAGGAAGTTCCTTGAATAGACATGTAAATTTGAGTTAGAGATATAAACTTACCTAATAATAAGTTACTCGTTTAAATATTAGAACAATTAATTAAATTATGATTTTCTTTTAACTAATCGAAAGGTGGTTGTGTGATGTATTGAGTGTAAATGGGAACATCATAATTAAGTAGAAGCAAAACTGCCAACAACAACCTCGGACCTCATCGATTACATATAAAGCTCCCAAATCCCAGCTTCAACCCACCAACTTCCGACGGACACTTGTTTCAATTCTAAATCTTTTACGCTGTCGTATAGAATGACGTAAACTCCATCAAAACAAAATATACTAAACCCTTGTACCTTATTCCTCCAAAATAAATATTTTTCAATTTTTTCTTTTCAGAGATTGAGTTAGATTCAATCAACTTTTTAGACAAAGGGCAATAATATAACCCTCACACTAAAAACTCCTAATCATTTATTAAACCACGTTAGTATGAGCTGATTGGTGATTCACTTGGGTGGAATTGTTCCTTTATAATTCTTTATCTTTCATACCAACACTACTCATCAAACTGGCTTGTATCTTGGCGCTTGCAAGGGCTAATAATTCTTAATTCTTATTCATTTTCACTGTTTCAAACACTCCCAAAAGGCCTTCTGAGCATCCATGAGTAACAGTACTTGCAAGCCAATCAGATCAAAGATTCTTGGTTTGAACTTTGATTGCATTTATTTTGCAATGTAAAATGACTCAATTGGTTTGAGAGCAGCAGCATCAGACCCCACTAACTTAGTCATAGGGTTAGCATTTGCAAATATTAAATTTGTTTCATATGTGGGTTTAGGGATCATTCTTTTTAACCATGGTATAAGTTACCATTCACCAGTGTTTCCATGATTGATTTTTGTTAGAAAAAAGTGATTAGTTAGTTTTAGTGAAATTGTTCTTTTTGATCTACAAAATTTGAATTTAAATCATAGTTTAAAGAGACTGAGAGTTAGTATCATTCAAACCAAACCAAAGACATGTTGATTAGGTTTATACTTCATTAAAGTATTATAAGTTGTTTATGAAGTATGAGGGGAAAATATATATGCAGTGAAGCTTAAAGCTTTTGTATACCCTCCTGGTTCAATAACATGCCACCACATGGTAAATTTATTAACTGGTAATAATATTAAAGTTCACTTTTATTAATTATAAGCTTGTAATTTTTTTACATTAACACATATTCATTAAATTAGTAAAATATATTTTTTAAAAAAAAGTTTAAAGAGTTAATTTACCGGAATTAATGGCATATATATCATTTAATAAATGGACTTTATGATATTTCTTTTATAAAATGAATCTGTACTATGCAAATATTAGAAGCCTTATTTAACTTTTACTTTTAAGACAAGCCAGAATAGAAATAAGAAAGTTTAAAAGTCATTACTTTTCATTATACAAAAATATTATAATAATACGTATACTCTCTAACATAGTATTTTTATTATTATTCAAATTCAAGACAAAGTAATTTGAGTTTTGCCTTTTATTTAATGAGTTATATATGCTCAGAATCTTTTTATTCTGTAAAAGAAAAGTTATTAAAAGATTGGGTTAACATATACATACTTGTTATAAAATTAACCATGATCTCTTGTATACACACCATTTTCCTTTTTAACATATCATGATTAGCAAAAAAAAAATAAAAATTCTTTGAGTCAGAATTTAGACCAGAACATTTAGAGAATGAGTTGTTTAAATAGTGAGGTTTTCCATTTTATATATGGAACTCCCAAGAAAGTCTCAATTTAGATGGCATGAATTAATAGAAACAATTTTTATAATTCTCTAAGAAGTGATTACACTAATAGAACTCAGAAAAATCACTATTTAACCCAAAAAGTATAACTACATATTTTTTTTATCAGGGAATCTACTAACTCTATACTAATATTAGTATATAATCTGATCCCTAGGTTAAATTATTCTTTCAACACAATTACTTTATTTTTTAACAACAATTATCAATACAAAACTTAGAAGATCAGAACTTCTTTCTAGTCCTTTTCACTTATTCCATTAATAATTAAACACAAAAACATATCATGAAGTGAATTTTTTCTAACAATTGAATAAGAACATCTCTCTTTCAATCCCAAAAGCATCACTTTTTCACATGATACATGTCACAATAAACAATTGACAAGACACAGGTCACAACTTTAACTTTCATGTGTCACCGCAAGTGTGTTTGCCTAACACATGTATGCGTATTTGTCTATATATACAGCGGGATTGGATCTGGTCCTCGATTCTGAGTGGTATATTATAGTCAAAAGACTTTCTGGGGTACTGAGAAAAAATGGAAGATAGCTATGGAGGCAGTTCCTCCAAGGAAAACAGCAGCATCAAGGAACAAGACCGGTTGCTGCCAATAGCCAATGTTGGTCGGCTCATGAAGCAGATTTTGCCACAGAATGCCAAAATCTCGAAGGAAGCAAAAGAGACAATGCAAGAATGTGTGTCGGAGTTCATAAGCTTTGTGACAAGTGAGGCTTCGGAGAAGTGCAGAAAGGAGAGGAGAAAGACAGTGAATGGTGATGACATTTGCTGGGCATTGACCGCTCTAGGATTTGATGACTATGCTGCACCAATGAGAAGGTACTTGCATAGATATAGAGAGGTTGAGGTAGACCATAATAATAAGGCCAATCATCATCAAAGGGATCCATAATAGTCCTCAAGACAAGGATCAACTGTAACAAATTAAGGCCAGTTTCAGGTTTTCCAGATATGAAACATGTAATAAGTTTGTTTATCTTATAAATGGATTTGATTGAGCCAAGAAAATAGACTTTTTTCTTTTCTTGTCTTTATGGTTTCTGCAGGTTGAGAAATTTCATTAACTTCTGTCTGCAAATCAAATAACAAATTCAACATTCTGCACTCTCATCCCATGTATTGTTGTAACTAATTGATGATAACTTCATCCAGCATGTGCTTCTTACAAGAACCCTTGATTCAGGAATAGGAATATTCATCTTTCAAGCAATAAGCACCAGTTTGATCTGATAGAGAATCTTGGAACTGGCTAAATTTTTCATTTTTGGCTGGTTAATTTCCATGAATTTTCCCACATTTATAAGTTCTGTAAGTATAATCATGTTGGTGTTTGTTTTATCTCTGTGAACATTCTGGTTGATTATTTTGTGCTAATCTCAGAAGTCAGCATTGTCGTCGCCAAACACCCTAGCTTTTTAGGGTTTCTTCACATAATAGTGAATATACTAATTAGTACTGGTGTTTAATTTGCTTTTTCCAACTTTAGACTAAGGTTAGGGTTTCATTAAGTTGGGACCACAAATTCTACCCCACTTAATTATTATTCTATTTGTTATGATGTGGAATGTTAACATAACTGAAAACCACCATCTCCTCATAAACAATGGAGTTTATGGTGTTTAGTTGGATATATACACATGTACCATGTCGACCAACAAAAAAGAAATAAAAATTTTGTTTCGTACTTGTTGTTTTGTTCTTTCTATATTCAAGTGTTGCATTGAACCTACACTGTGACAGGAAATGAAGGACGAAAATCCAGAAAGCATGAACCAACCAGAATGATTGTGTAGGTTGAAAAATAATGGCAAGTTATGAAGAGCATATACATACATATAAAATATTATTATTGAATGAAGGACTCAGAGGTGTCCAATTAAATGGTGGAAGCATGAATTTACACTGTACTTACTCTTCCCTACATGGCAACTGTTACTGAATATATATGGTTATATAACAAGAACCAAGGTACTCTTTGCCATGGCCAATCATAACTCAACAAGTGTCTCTCACACAATTGGCAGCTTCAGAAAGTATGCAACATATTTAGCATCTTGCCGGTTGGACTAATGTGACTAGGTTAAGTGTGCCAATGTAATTAATTAGGTTAAAAAGTATAAATTATTAATAGTTAATGGGAGCTTTCAAGATAAGACAAGTATATATTTCATATTAATGACTCTATAAACAAACTTAGACTATGACACTATTTTTAATCCATGATTGTAAGATAATAAGTTTGATATATTATTCTTCTTTTACTTAGTTCTATCAAAAGTGTAATTCAACTCTTAGCACAAGGCAATGAAAACTCCTTACATGACTCATTTCTACCAAACTCCTTATATTTATCTCTTACAATTTGCATTAATAATAACAACAAAAATTCATTTCATTGCCATAGGTAACTTCTTTTAGTGATGCAGTGCATTTTATGTAGGAGCTTTGGAAAAGTGGGAGTGAAAGTAAACTACATTTTGTCCTGGTTAATTTTAGGTAATAAGGTTGAAATATTTATACATCCTGAAAAGTCAATTTTTTTCATTGGTAGAAAAAAAAAAATCTATAAGTAATTCTCATAAAAATGTCACTGAACTCTAAAACTAGCGAGAAGAAATTATTTGTTATCATTTAATAGTTAGTCACTAGTTCAGTCATTTTTAATAGTTTTTATATAATTGTACTAATTCAACTAATAATATTCCTAATTTAAATCCTCTAACCATATTATAATAACTATCATATATATATGTGTGTGTGTGTTAAGTTTGTTAAATTTTAGATGCAAAGTCATTCAATGATATATGAGTAATTCATAATGTAAAATTTATTAAGTTTTCTAAAACTTCTCCTAGTCATCTCTTATTTTTCAATTGAAAAATTAGTGGTTATCGATCTGACTCTAACAGGTTGAGAAGGATCAGTTTATTAACACTGTTCTCTTAGCCATGGCAACCTTTGAGAAGTCACGGGCAAATATAACAATATATATATATATATATATATATATATATATATATATATGAGATAAGCATTCAGCAGCCCCATTATAACCCTATATATTGCATGGTGTTGATTACATCATAGCCCAATTCATATATAAAATTTATATATGTGGCTATAATGGACATTTTTTAACTGTTTTCTATTACATTTGATTCATTTGAGGCCTAACAAACTAATTGTTAATCACCACGCAGACATTACATACTCCATATGATAGCCTTAATTATATTTTTAGTTTTTAAAATCTCAAAAAACTTTTATTTTATTTTATTTTAATTTTTTATTTAATTTCTAAATATTATATTTGAAAATTTAGAACCATTTTTAAAAAAATTATGAAACTAAAATATTTATAAAAAAAATTTAGAGCCTAAAACCGATTTTCAAAACTAATATGATAATTAAACCACACATATAACATGCTAATTACATAAATATTGTCTTTTTACATGAGACTTTGCAGATTTTGTATTGAGGCTATATTTGATAGGTTGAAATAAACTTTAGATAATGAAATATTTAAATAATAAGACTATCACAAAGTTGTTTATATGAGATATTTAAAAAAAATTATTATTTTAATGTTAATACTGAGTTGTTTAAACTTTGAAATTTATAAAGTAAAGGAAGTGCTTATATAACTTTTTTTTTATTTTATAAATAATTTTTTTAAATAAATCAGATTTAAGAATTATCAAGTGAATTCTAAGCCTAATTCAATTTTACAAAACCGGTTTATAAGATGAAGTTTGCACTCACTTAAACTATTAAAAAGTCTCGTCTCTAGGCGATGTGAGATCTCTAACACACCTCCTCACGTCAAGACTTCTAAACTCAAGCGTGAAACTTATATATAATGGTGATTCGATAGCGGCTTGATAGACCTAACAACCTTGCTAGGATAGACTCTGATACCATATCAAAACTGGACTTTGCCTAAATCAACCTTACAAAACCAGCTTGTAAGGTGATATTTGTACCTACAAACTATTGAAAAGAACTTGAGTGTAAAACTTATATGTAAGGGTGATCCGATAGTGGGTGGACTGATAGGCCCAACAATCTTGGTAGGATAGGCTCTGATACCATCACAAAAGTAGACTTTAAGCCTAACTCAACCATACAAACAAAACTGGCTTATAAGGTGAGGTTTGCATCTACTTATAAATTATTGAAAAACCTCATCTCTAGGCGATGTAAGATCTCTAAAACACCTTCCTCACGTCGAGACTCCTCAACTCAAGCATAAAACTTATATGTAAGGGTGGTATCGTAGTGGCCCGATAGGCCCAACAACCTTGGTAGGATAAACTCTAATATAGCTTGTAAAGTTGAGCTAGACTTAAAATTCCCTTATTATAAGAATTATATTAAAATAATATTTTTATTTATTAGAACTATAATAAGCAATTCATATGGTAGATAAGGTATTTTCTTGATTAATATCATGATTAAGTTTCACATACTTATCCATATCAAATTGTCGCCAAGGAACATTGGTAAAAAATAAAATTTAAATTATAAAGAATAATCTAACATGAATAATTTCAATTAACTTCTTTAATTTCTATAATTTTTGGTGAGGTTATGCGTAAAAACTGTATATGCATAAATACTTACAATAAATTAAAAAAATCATTTAAATAAAATTAGTTATAAAGTATAAATGTAACTAAAATTAAACATTATAAATTAGACAATAAATTAAAATTTAATTGAGGACATAATTTTTTTTATAAAGTATTAATGTAAAAGAAAATTAAACAATACCAATTACTACTATATGAATAATAGTTTGATTAAATGATACAATGATTTTATCATTGATATATTTATAAGATTGAAAATATAATAATGAATGAGTTACATGAGCATTGACACCTGAATCAATAATCCAATTATCTTTAAAGAAGTAATTAATAAATATGACAAAAAAATCTAAATCATTAGAAGAAAGACTAGTATCTAGAGTAGACATAATCATGCCAGTGAAAGCAATTGACTTTGACATTTGGTTTTCGACCCTAGATGAGATTCAACAATTATTAGTATTGTTGAAATGTAAGTTGAAAGAAAAAATCCTTTTGGGTGTCCTTGGAGACAACCTGAGTAAAAACTTGATTAACAAATGTAACCAACCAACCAACCTACAACATTGATTTTTGGTATGAACGCTAATTCTACAATGAACACACGAATGTACCTTTCTTGTTCTTAAAATTGAAACCATTATTGACTTTGAAAATATGGGAAGATTTAGTTTTGGCTAAACTCTCAATCTCCTTCTACTTCTCTTTTTTAATAATAATAGAGAATGTCTTGGTGATTAAGGAAAAATAATCCATTCAAAATTTGACCTCTGATAGAAGAATAGGCTTCATTAGGACCCATAAAAAGGTGCATAAGATGTTCCAATTGAATAGTCACACCATGGTTGAATGTCATTGCAAGTATACCCATGAGCAACTAAGATGAGATTGACATGGATCACTGTTGAAAAAAAAAACAAGATCATATTTACGATAACAAAAATTAATGGTACGCTGCATTGTTCAAAATACTCTTAGATATCACTCAAACTTTATTTAGCTCAAGAACAATATAAAACACTCATTTACTTGTATGTCTTTTAAAAGGGAATTCAAGAGACATGATACAACATTGTTGTCATTGTAAAGTCAAAGATATGGTAAATCCAATAGATTCTAGAATGGAACCTCTACAAAACCATAATTGTTTATCTAAATTATAATTACTTCACATATAATAAATTGAATTATTGGAAGGATAGAAGTAGAGATGACTTATCCATAAAATAAAAATAATAAAATATAGAAATATATGAAAAAAAATACTAATAATGCTAAAGAATTTTTAAAAAAATAATACACAATATTTAATGATATATTGCAAAATAAATATTTCAATCAACCCTCGGTTGATTTTCACATATGACATAACCATTTTGTCATATTTCCATCAACAATACTTAATAATCATTTGGAGCCATCTCAAAATAATATTAAAAAACCAAGCATAAAAGAATCACTAAAAGGGGATGTAGGAAAATACTTAGGGTTACTTTTTTTCACCTTTTAATGAAGTTGTAAATAAAAGAGAACATTACCTCGTCGAAAATTTCTTCCAAAAATGCTGCAATGGTGATTTCAACTTCAATTATGTATGGAGTATAGTGTACTTTTCCTTCAACTACTATTTTTTCATGTTGTTATTTGGTTTTTTATTCACTAAATAAAGACTAACCCAGTTTTTAGTACATTAAACTGCTATTAGTATAAGACGATTAATCATTTTGTTAATTTATCGAGTTTTAAAAAAACTATTTTAAGTTTTATCTTTATGCAATTGTTTCTTATATTAAGATTGCATTTATTTAATACTAAGCTTATAATTTGACAATTATGTGGATCATTTACTCTTAGCAAGATGGGCTTCCTATCCATATTGACTTCCTGCACTTCCATAATTTTAACATATTCTCATTTTAACCTTGAAAAAAGGCAAAAATAACCTTAACTATGGAAACTGAGATTTTTTTTTCACTTTGCGAGTTACACAAACCGTAATACAATTAAAAAATAAATACATTGCGGATTGTACAACCCGTAATTTCATGTTCTGCACCTTTCACGTTACGAGTTGTACAACCCGCAATATAAAACTTTTTCTAAATACATTGCGGGTTGTACAACCCGCAATACAAATTTTTTTTTTAAATACATTGCGGGTTGTACAACCCCGCAATGTATTTAAAAACAATTTGTGCAATGTATTTAAAAAAAAATTTGTATTGCGGGTTGTACAACTCGCAATGTATTTAAAAAAAATTTGTATTGCGGGTTGTACAACCCGTAATGTATTTAAAAAAAGTTTTATATTACAGGTTGTACAACCCGCAATGTATTTAAAAAAACTTTTATATTGCGGGTTGTACAACCCGCAATGTATTTGAAAAAAATTGTATTGCAGTTTGTACAACCCGCAATGTATTCAATGTATTTAGTTTTTAATTGTATTGCGGTTTGTACAACTCGCAAAGTAAAAAAAAAATGAATGACAGTTATCATGAATAAAGACTATTTTCGTATTTTTCTCAAGACTAAAATGAGAATATGCTAAAATTATGGAGGTGCAGGAAGTCACCATGGAGGTGCAGGAAGAATCAGTCCTGCTTTCCCTGCCCAAATACAGATTTCGGGCAGCACTAGGCCCAAGAACAAAAAATGTGTTTCAATTTTTTTCATTAAATAAATTTAATTACTAATTAATCCTATTTTTTTTATAAAAACATTTAAATATCAGATTTGTTGTGTTCAAATCCCTGTGAGATAGTTTTATATAAAATTTAAGAATGAGTTTTCATACTTTTGTATAATTTTGAACTAAAAGTTTAACTTAAAAATTACTAATAAGCCAATTTTACTTTTAATTAATTTTAAAATAATTAAAACAATTAATAAAATATTTATTTACCCGGAAATAAATTATAGATAATTTTCTACGACTTTTAGATGTTGAACAAAAAAGGTTGAAACCCAAGGTGAGAATTGGATAAAAAAAAAAAAACTTTTATCAAAAGTATGCAAATTTTTGAGAGCAAATTTAAAGGCTAAAGCATGAACTTTGATGACCTACCTGAGTTAGCAGTTGAAAGAATTATTTCCGTTTGGATATTAAAACTCATTGTAAAATATTTATAAGAAGTGGATATAATATGGGACAAAATTATTTTAAGAATTGAAATACAATATGTAGTATATTGTTTAAGGTAATACCATTAATTAATATTTTAAAAAGTACTATAATTAATATATAGAGAAATGTAAATCACCTATATACATAAAAAATAACTGTCAATTCACAATAAAATATATTTTAATTGTAAATAATCCTACATTGTGATTTTTTAAGATGAGAATATGAGAAAACTTATTAGTTAATTTATAATAAAAAATAAATTACTATTTTTAAGTCAATACTGATTTAAATTTATTGTTTTGTGACTTTATTAATTTGAAATAAATTTACAAAAATCTGAATAATCAGTTATTAGTAATTTGTTTCAGCATATTCAAAAGTTCTATATTATTTAAAAATTTAGATTAATGAATATACTTCAATTCCTTTATTTCTTATTTCATTGATACGCTTTTTGGAAAAAATATATTTTCTTGATAGGGGTACTAAATTCTAAAATGTATAATATCTTAAATATGGAGATTTATTCTAAATTACTAAAATCAGTAGAAACATGAATAAAACTTATTCTGTTTATTGTTAATTATTAATAAAATAAAAATAAAAATTACAAAATGCAAATAGAAATGTGAAAAATAGTTATTATTAATAAAATAAAATAAAATATTAAACAAGCAATAATATCGGCTATCATTCTCTATAAAGAGTAGGAAAGACACATTTAGTTTCTCAAGAAATAAAATATAAACAGATGCTTAGATAAAAAATAGTTGTGATATGTAATATATTGTGTTGTTAAAAACTGCAATGATTTAAAATTTGTTACGTAATATATTCTGTTGTTAAAAACTGCAATGATTTACAATTTGTTGCTATTTGGAAGTTGGAGGCTAATTGCAATAATTTATTTTTTTTTCTTTTCATTCTAAAATACAATTCAAAGTAAAAGAAAGATATGAAAGGTGTATATGAAAATGATAATATCTGTATCATTAAATAAAAAGAATATTGTCATCTTGAAATAATTTAAACTTTTCATAAATAAAAAAATAATTTATTTATTTATTAAGAAAATAAATAAGTGAATAGCTTTTTTATTTTAAAATAATTTCACAACTTCCTCTTTAAAATAATGATTATATAATTATATTAAAATAATAGAATTTCATAATTGTATTAAAAGAATATTAAAAATATTAAAATAATAGGATATAATATATTTATATATAATTTTATAATAATAATATTAAAAAATTATGATAATAATCTTAAAAGAGAAGTAATTTGTTTATGATAACTACAAATTATCAAATATGAATATGAAGATATTATAGATTTATTTTTATTTATAACTTTTTTAAAATATAATTAAAAATAAAATAAAAATATGCAATCTGTTCCCGGAAAGGAAGAATTCTGGTATTTTGTTATAGATAATATTAAGTACAAGTAAATTATTTTAATAACATGATTTTAATACTAACTGTTATGATTATATCTATAATTATATAGGATTAATTTCATTAAAATAAGATATAAAAAAAAACCAAGACAGGTCCTATAATCAAAATTTTGGTTCTTCATTCTTTTCTGTTCTCTCTTTTACCCTTTCATTGCTCTCTTTACCATCACAACACAACCCTCTTGCAAATCCTCGTCCTGCTCCTTCTCGAATTCCTCTTCTTTTTTCTTTCATCCACCGTTTCTAGGGTTTCGCTTCACGCTCACGGTTTCTCGGCTTTCTACGGTAACGCGTTTTTTTTTTTCAATCTAATATCCTTGATTTCCTTCTGCTGCTTTCTCCCACATCCTTTATTCGCTTCATTATTCGGGGATTTCAGAATTCGGATGTTCAAGGTGGATTGTGGCGTTTTATGAAATAAGATTGGGGAAATCTGTGGATGATTTTGAATTTCACGTTGTTTCGGAACAGTTTAGGTTTAAGTTGGGGGAGGAATTGCGTCTTGTTGTTTGCTGTGATTTCCTTCTATGAGAGTTAAAATTGTTTGGTTGGAATTTTGGAATGGTTATTTATTGTTTTTGGTTGAGGTTTGGGGACTGTTTTTCTCACGAGGGTTTATGAAATTTTTTTTGTTGCAGATTTTGGCGTCGCTTGGAATTTAGCTTGCCGGCATGTCCATGAGTGAACGTAAGACGATTGACCTAGAGCAAGGATGGGATTTTATGCAGAAGGGCATTATGAAGCTGAAGAATATTCTAGAAGGGCTGCCTGAGCCTCAGTTCAGCTCTGAGGACTATATGATGCTATACACGTATCTATCTCTTATATGCTTTGTTTCTTTTCACGTTCAGTCCTATGTGCCATTTAGGGAAAGGGTCTTTGGAAAAGAATAATTGATTTTGTTTTTTAAAACCGTGTTACGATTCTTTTCATTAGGAGTCTTTTTGACCTTAAAGAATATAATTCAATAATTGCACTGAGTGGTTTATGTGTCTAAGTAATTTCTTCTTGCTTGAGTTGATTGGAAATTTCCTTTTAGAATTTAGTTTTCTTGATATTGTATTGCAGGACCATATACAATATGTGCACTCAGAAGCCACCTCATGACTATTCCCAACAATTGTATGACAAGTACAGGGAGTCCTTTGAAGAGTACATTGTATCTACAGTGAGTGATATGATTATATGAATATGATATGGTTCTCTGTATTTATGGTTGTATTTGAATTTCTTTTTGGTTCGTTATTTAGTGATTGCTGGTTTGCTAATTATAGGACATAGTTGGTTAAACAACCAGTATCGTTCCTATTATTGTTAACCTTTTTCTTATTTGGGGACCAAGGGAGTGTTGAAAAGGAGGGTAAAGCCCAACAACAAACACATCGTATTGGGGAAAGAAGCCCCTATAGATTCTTTTAAAGAAGCCTGTTACGAATATATATAGGTTCATCTGACACAGGGAGGTCTCAAGGAAAACATTAGCAGAGTGCTAGGTAGTGCACAGGTTTATTGGGCACAATGTAATTTGGTTTGATTGTGGTTTATGCAAAACTCCAGGACCACTTGTACTGTTGGCATGTCTTCTTTTCCTTTTAGGAAAATGTGTTCTCAATGGTATTGTAGTTTTAATTTTAGGATATCCTAAACAAGTAAAAAGAAGGCAACATAATCTGTGTTATCTAAAATAATATTTTGGAACATTCAATCCCCAATGTGACCAAATAACATTACAGTAGCTTTTACTTTTGACTGAGTACAAATGAAGAGTGGATGTTTTGAAAGTGAAGGTTGCTTTGCTGTGCAAGCACAAAATCAAGTACATAACGTGACAATGGGATAAGAGGTATCTTCTAAAAAAGAAATAGTGGTTTGGTAGCTGTTCTTATTTACTGGCTCCAGTCAGATCCACTACCAAATAGTGATATTAGATTTAGACGGAGGGAGATGAACAAGAACATCAAGATTCTAGAACTTGAAGAAGATAGTACATGAATTTGAAAGATAAAACAATTTTTCCTCTTATTTCTTAATAAGGTTGCTTGGTTGAGAAAACTTCCTTAGTATTAGGTTAAGTTTGGATGTTTGAGAGAATGAGATAAAATGAAATGGAAAGGGGATATTCTCTTGTGCTTGGATCATGAATATAAGACAAAAATCAAATGTAAGGGATTATAACTTCAAAATTTCAACATCCATTTGTAAGCATCTTAGTTATTGAGGAGCCAACAAATGACAAGTTCTCAAAACAACAAAGCTATTTTTATTCATTACTTCCAATTTGGATTACAATGAAAGGTGTTGGAGATTTCACATCGACTGGAAATAGAGTCAATTTACAGTGTGTGTGTGTGTGTGAGAGAGAGAGGGGGTAATCCTCACCTTACAAATCGGTTGTGAGGACAAGTTAGACTTAAACTCGCAAACTTCGCTAGAATAGACTTTGATACCATATTAGGAAGGAATCTCAAGCCAATTTTGTAGGGTTAATCTCACTTACTAAGATGGTATCAAAGTCATTAAGAGCCTATCTTAGTAAAGTTCATTGGGACTGTTGTGTTATCTGTTATGGGGTTCCTGTTAGACCACCCACAAATATCTAATCCCATGCTAATGATGTTCACTTCTTGGCCTAAGGAGATGTGTTGGAGATTTCAAATCAGTTAAGAATACGGCTAAATTATAATATATAAGTGAGGTGTAATCCTCACCTTATTAGCAGATTTTGTAAGGTTAAGTTATGCATAAACCCACTTACTAAGAAAATGTATAAATTTGGGAATCGTTTCCTTGCATTCCTTTCCATGCATAAATTTTTAGACTTCCAAGTAAGGAAAAAATGTAGTAAGTGTCTAGTTCCCTCCATTTTGACACACCACCAATAGGCTAACTTTGGGTTCTTGGTTTTACATATTTGATACAGGTTTATATAGATTCATTTCATATCTTAATTTCTGCAGTCAGAGGATAGGCCTTTTATTATAAACAGATTGGACCTAATTCACTCCTAAAGCTAACTTGAGGGAGGATTGCTCATGTTGAATCAGGAATGTTTCTCCCATATTCTTGGTCAATTCGAGACATCTGAACTTGCCTCCTTCAGTCCCAAGACTGCATGAAGCATGAAGTTTTCATGGCTGGACATATATGGGTGGCTCAACATCGACACTGCATATATTCTGATATTATATTAGAAATAGACTGGGCCCAACAAACCATTGAAAGTTAGTTCAAGGGAGGAGGATTGCCCAATTCCTATGAGGAATATTCTGGTCATATTTGTCGCTAATGTGGAACATCTTAACAAAATTTCATGAAGTATTGGAATGTGTTGATGTATTTCTTCTATCTCAGTTATGTCATAATTTGTGTGAGAATGAGGAAATTCTGTGTTCATTATTTTCTAGAGTGTCTTTCCTATCAGTTCGTTTGTTGTTTTCTTGATATAATAAATAAGTTGTTACCTTCGTTAACCCTTGAGAAAGTGTAAAACTGTCTTTTTCAGGAAATCCAAGTGTCAGTTGAAACTATCTACTAAATGGAGAAAATTCAGAGATTTATGACTTAATTTTCATTTTTTTATCTGCTCATGGCAATATTCAAACGGACAATAAGTAACAAAACAATATTGTGCAGTCTATTATCAAATACTGATTAGAACATTGTGTTGTAATTGTGTCCTAATTTGAGTTCTCTTTGTGTGTGTAATGGAGTTATTTTTTTTTTTTAAATTTAGCCCACACATGTATTTGTAAGTTGTTAGCAATATGGTTGAACGGATTCTCAAAGTTTGGGATTTGACTTCTCTAAAGTGAGGGATTCATTGTAGAACTAAATGTAAGGAATTATACCTGTTTATGAAAAGATCAAAGGAGTATATCTAAGCAGTTTCATTTTTGTAGTTTGTTTTGTTGTACATGTGCATGCATTTTATACTATTTCAACCATTGATTTTTTCAACTAGTGGTTATGATTCTCTGAGTTTAAAAAGCTAACTTCCAAGCAGTTTGATTGATCCGTTGGCTTACAGAAATACCCATTTTTTTGAAAACCCTAAGCAATATCTGGTTGACACTTTCAAAATCACCAATTCTGATAGCTGACATGTTTCATGATGAAAATGGTTTAGTTTTTGGATGGGGGGAGTAGTCATGTGACATTTAATTTCTTGTACATTTTAGCTGTAAAGCTTTTGAAAGTTTGTTTTCAGTTAGTTTTACAGTTTTATCTGCTACATTTACTAATTTGGTTCCCAACTTTTCATAAATTAATATCACTTCTTGGTCCAGGTATTACCTTCTTTGAGAGAGAAGCATGATGAATTTATGTTAAGAGAACTTGTGAAACGGTGGGCAAATCATAAAATTATGGTTAGGTGGCTTTCTCGTTTCTTTCACTATCTGGACCGCTACTTTATTGCTCGGAGGTCACTTCCGGCGCTTCATGAAGTGGGGTTGACATGCTTCCGTGATTTGGTAATTTTACAGTATACCTTGAATGGTGTAGAATGTATAGCTGAACCATGGTTGATGTTATGCCAATTTTTTCTATAAGCTGTTCATATTTTTGTCAGAACTCAAATATATTCGATTTATACTGCTATTGCACACTAGATTGCTTTCATTTTTTTTTGTTTCAGTTTAATGCTGTTTTATTAGAAGATAAATTTGTGGGTTTTATTATTTCCAGGTTTACAAGGAACTAAACGGGAAAGTCAGAGATGCAGTGATTTCCCTTGTATGCTTTTCCTTCTATTATTTTTGTACACAAATTTCAATTTTAAAAGTGTAGAGTAATTAACCTAACCTATTTTGTCCGTAGATTGATCAAGAACGTGAAGGAGAGCAGATTGACCGAGCTCTGTTGAAGAATGTATTAGATATATTTGTTGAAATTGGAATGGGGCAAATGGATCATTATGAGGTTGATTTTGAAGCTGCCATGCTCAAAGACACTTCTGCTTATTATTCTCGGAAGGCTTCAAACTGGATCCTTGAAGATTCTTGTCCTGATTATATGCTGAAGGTATGATTTCTTTGTGGTGATTACATTAACTGATTGATTCATTTAGACGTTTACAATATTTTTGTTTGGTTGCTTGATATTGTATCTTTCACTACAGGCCGAGGAATGCTTAAAACGGGAGAAAGATAGGGTTGCCCATTATTTGCATTCTAGTAGTGAACCAAAGTTATTAGAGGTATGGTTTACTTTTATTTCTGCTACTTGGTCTTCTACTGTGTTGAATGGAGTAATGTCTGGCAACTTGAAGAAAACATTGTCCAATTAACTATTGTGATGATTTTATGTGCTTCCAGTTTTTTGTTTCTGAACTTTTATGTCCTTTTTCTGTTTTAGAAAGTTCAACATGAACTGTTATCTGTATATGCGAACCAACTCCTTGAAAAAGAGCATTCTGGATGTCATGCTTTACTTAGAGATGACAAGGTTAATTTAAAGTTAACGTACTCGTGATTCTCACTATTTTTTTTTTTAAATTCTCTTAGATTTATCATAATCTCATGTTTCTTTATGATCTTTAGGTTGAAGATTTGTCAAGGATGTTCAGGCTCTTTTCTAAAATTCCCCGAGGCTTGGATCCTGTTTCCAGTATATTTAAGCAGGTTGTGGCATCAAACCTGTACATACTATTTTCTTCCCTTCTGCATGCGAGTTAAAATTAGGCTGTTCTTTTTCTCCTTTTGGTCTTGATGGTTTGTTTACACTGTGTTTCTCTCCTTCAACAACATAGCATGTCACAGCTGAAGGCATGGCATTAGTGAAGTTGGCTGAAGATGCAGTGAGTACCAAAAAGGTATTTTTCATTATTTGTTTCGTATTTTTTCTATTTAATTTCTGGGTCATTCTCTCCTGCAATAATTTAGGAAAGAGTGATATGCTTGATTTTTTTACTCCCAAGTCTCTGTATGTTTTAATAATTCTTACTCAACAGTGGACTGTTTGTAAATACTTAAGATGAAGTGATAATTTTCAACTTTGGTGTAGATTATCATTCCGTTAAGGTATCATGTCATGAAATTGGCTTTCTTCTAATGTTTATGAAGCGTTGTTCAGATGGAGAATGTATAAGGGATTTCTGTCAGGTTATTGTGAATATTGCATTTACATCTAAAGAAGTGAAAATACATGTTCAGGAATATTTAAAAAATAAAAAACAGCTGGAGTGGAGCCATGATATGTAAAAGTTAGTTTTATTGCTGGAGGATGTTTCATGCGTAACATATCCAGAAGTACAGATTAATGTTTAAAACCTGGAAATGTTTGAAAATATTTTCCATGTAGACAGCTGGAGTCACACGGATAGATGTATTGACCTATCATAAGTCTTAACACAGTATGTATGTGAATTTGTTTTATTGCTGGAGTTGCCATGTGTTTTGGAGAAGCACCTGGATTTTTTGTTTATACACAGAAATCAGTAGAACTCAAAGGTTGTTGAGAAAGCCCTTTAACTGCTATTTACCAAGAGAAATCATAATAAAATCATAACAGCAATAAAGTAATAATTATATGAAATATTAAATTGTATTTTGTGTTTTTATTTAGAGACAATTTCATCAGTATTCTGCAATCATTGAACGATACAGAGATGTTCAAGTTTACAATTTTAGTGAATTTTGACAACTGATTGGGAAAAGTAGAAGAAAGAAAGGCACACAATTGATCTTCCTGATCATGAGAAAACCTGATATTTTAATTGAATTCCTGAAGTTACCTGACATATATGTTTTTTATCTATTCATCTACGTCGATTACTAACTGCTTCCTTGGTAGTAGTTAGTACTCCTGGTCTGTCTCTTTTTGTGTTTTTGCAAATCTGCTATGAAGTTGATATTTCTATCGTTCATTTTATGTTTATGGTAGGTTGTGCGTAATTTGAATTTGCTTTTGAGATAAACTGTTGTTTCAATATCCTCATTTTATGAGCATGTGTTTGGAGCCATTTAAGTTTGCTGCTGACCATTCTGTTATCCTTTATATTAAATTGTCTACAGGCAGAGAAAAAGGATATTGTTGGTTTACAAGAGCAGGTAATCTCCTAATTTTCTAATTGTATAGTTTTACTGTAATTTATTCCATTTTGGAAACTGAAATTGATCTCTTTCTTCAGGTTTTTGTTCGGAAGGTGATTGAGCTGCATGACAAGTACCTGGCATATGTTAATGATTGTTTCCAAAATCATACTCTTTTCCACAAGGTTATGATCATTTAATGACTTTGAAATTGTTATATTGAATCTTTTATGTTTTCTATAAGAAGTTTTCATCCTATAGGCTCTTAAGGAGGCTTTTGAGATCTTTTGCAACAAGGGTGTTGCTGGAAGCTCAAGTGCGGAACTGCTTGCCACATTTTGTGACAATATTCTTAAGAAAGGAGGAAGTGAAAAATTGAGTGATGAAGCAATTGAAGAAACTCTTGAAAAGGTCTGCAATACATCAGTCGAGGTGTTCCAAATACTTTTATAAACATGATGCCTTCTTTATGAAATTCTTATTCTTTTTTTTTTTTTTTTTTTTTTTTTTTTTTTTTTTTTTTTTTTTTTTTTTTTTTTTTTTTCCATTTGCAGGTTGTCAAGTTGCTTGCCTATATCAGCGACAAAGATTTGTTTGCTGAATTTTATAGGTAAGACAACTTAGAAAAGGAAAATTATCATTGGAAATGTTTTTTAAGTTGTTTGCTATTGCCTCTGATTTGATTTGGGAACTAAACTTGATATTTACCACAAGCTTTACATTTTTTTTCTTGCTGTAGCAGAAAAGTGGAAGGTTATTTATGCGGAAAACTTAGAGAGCTAGATAAAATATTTTAAAATGGAAACTAATAGAGACAGTAGTCGGGTATAAGGAAAATGAATAGAAAGTTGATTGCAACTATTTGAAATTTTAATTTTTCATTCTATGTGTACCTTTACGACATATACCTCTATATTAGCTTCTCTTTCGAACATTTCTACACAACAAGGATTATTTTGTTGTTTTTGTGACAAGTGATTATAGAATGCATCTTATTGATTCTATAAACTAGTAGTATGGATGCCAGACAATATCCTTTTTGGTTTTTGCCTTTTGGGTTCTGATTGCTTTAATTCTTTTCACGCTGTACAGTTCTTTTGTATTTTATGATACATCACACTTCGATGCATCTTTGCAATATGATTGATGATACAGTGGTAGTTCAACATTGAAGTGCTGTTTCTGTGGCTAACATGGGTGTCTACATTGCAGGAAGAAACTAGCTCGAAGGCTCCTGTTTGACAAGAGTGCCAATGATGACCATGAGAGAAGCATTTTAACAAAGCTAAAGCAACAATGTGGTGGTCAATTTACCTCAAAGATGGAAGGAATGGTTAGTCTTTTCAAGTCTTTGTAAATGGATGGCATACTATATTCAACTAGGTAGAATGACTAAAGAAAACTTATTTGCTTGTGGCTTCTACCAGGTTACAGATTTGACACTTGCAAAGGAGAACCAAACAAGCTTTGAGGAGTATTTAAGCAATAATCCTAATGCCGACCCTGGAATAGACTTGACAGTTACAGTTCTGACTACTGGCTTCTGGCCTAGTTACAAATCTTTTGACCTCAATCTTCCCGCAGAAATGGTATTTGGTTTTATTGATGGGAACTGTTCAGAATTTATTGTCCAATTGTTCGGTACAACTAGATTAGTTCATTTTTGTTTACAAGTAACACCTCTTTTATATTTTAGGTTAGATGCGTTGAAGTTTTCAAGGAATTTTATCAAACAAAAACTAAGCACAGAAAGCTTACATGGATTTATTCCTTGGGAACCTGCAACATAAATGGGAAGTTTGATCCAAAAACTGTGGAGCTGATTGTAACAACTTATCAGGTTATTTTGTAACACCTGTCTAATGTGTTCAAGTGTATATATCATTGCTTTATTTTTGTATGTCTACAGATATTTTGTATGGATTTCTTTCTACTTACAAAGTGTTGTTTTGTGATTTTCACCAGGCTTCAGCATTGCTTCTATTTAATTCCTCAGACAGACTGAGTTATTCAGAGATAATGACTCAGTTAAATTTATCTGATGATGATGTTATTAGACTGCTCCACTCCTTGTCATGTGCCAAATACAAGATTCTTAACAAGGAACCAAACACAAAAACAATATCTTCTACAGATTATTTTGAATTTAATTCAAAATTTACGGACAAAATGAGGAGGATCAAGGTACAGTTATCTTAAAATATCTTTTGTATTTGCTTAATTGTCTTGATTTTTCTATTTTGTTTACAGACTTGAGTGATACTGACATTGACACGTAATTCATCATGCAGATTCCTCTTCCTCCCGTTGATGAGAAGAAAAAGGTAATTGAGGATGTTGACAAGGACAGAAGATATGCTATTGATGCCTCAATCGTGCGTATCATGAAGAGTCGGAAAGTTTTAAATTACCAACAGTTAGTAATGGAGTGTGTTGAGCAGTTAGGTCGCATGTTTAAGGTTCGTATTTCCCCCCTTTCCTAACACAGTTCGCTCTGCTTATACATGTTTCTCAAAATCCTGATAGTTAATATGCACTGATTAATTTGCATTTGCACAGCCTGATGTCAAGGCAATTAAGAAGCGGATTGAAGATTTGATTTCTCGAGACTATTTGGAAAGAGACAAAGATAACGCAAATCTGTTTAGGTATTTGGCGTGATTTGGTCTTGACGAATTTGCGAATGAAGATGTGGTTACTGCAGTTGCTACAAAGAGCAAAGCAAGAGGATCATATTTGAACATGCAAATCATCAGTTCCTCCATAATTTCCTTGGAAAGAGGAGCTGCGAGTGCTTGTACATTTTGCCTCCATATCCAGGTATGGATTACTACTGTAGATGTGTGTCCATGTTGGAGAAGTTGTAATGAATTCCATAAGTAGGGCCAGCTCACTTTCACTGGCACCTTCACTTCCTTTTTCTTTCTATTGCTGCAGTTCCATATTATATGACTTAGTTGATCCTGTGTTAATTATTTCTCCCAACCCCCATAAAGGAAATAGAAATCGTGTAACTCTAGTTTCAGTTAAATTGTAGTATGATTGTCATCTTCCAAACTATCAAGTGAATGGGTATCTCAAGTATTTCAACGTGAATGTGATTACTCTTCCATGTTTTGAAGTTGTTAGCTTCATCAAATTAGTACGTAAAATGAGACCCTTCATCAAAGTATAATGGTAATTTTGTAATTAAAATGGCAGTTTTATATTTTTGGAAAACAAAATTCGTTCGTGTGTTTCAATGTTACATGCTACGAAACACCTAACATTACAGGCGTAAAAGTATTTAATTTTGAAAGCTGACATCAAATTTTTGTTAAGGACGCAATGATATACACAAAGAACGATAACAAAAAAGACTTTCGTTTTATGTGATTAAATAAAATCAATTTTGTTTCGATTCATGATCCATTCTTGCACAATCAAAGGTTGAAATTTTGTTGAAAAGTCCTGTTGAAACAAAGTATATATTGACAATCCCACTGTCATCCAATCGTATTTAGTATGCGATTGGATATTGCTATAAAATTGTTTTAGACAGTATGGCCATTGAATTATTATTTTTAACAATAACTCACCCGCAATATATACACTATCAGTTTTTATAACCAATGAATATATAAAAAATATTATTTGACTTATAATTATTTTGAGATTGCATTCAATGACATCAGGGCGGAAAAGTTTCCAGGCCATTGAGTTAATTTGACGATCCACATATTGTTACTTGATTTGAAAGATCTTTTTTATTTAATTATTTAGTTTTGTATTTTACGTTTTAAAACCCTAAAGAATGATACTGGGTATGTACACTAACTAATGTAAAGTTATTTCAGTTTGATTAGATTTCAAATAGAGATGATAATGGGGCGTCGGTATCGCCCTTTCATTTTCGTTCTTGAATTAAAATTCATTATCATACTTGTTTTTATAATCTTCATCTTTATAATAAGATATATGTATTAATTCTTTTATTGGTTTAAATAGTAATTAAACATATTTCAAAGAAAATAAGAATAATAATAAAGAAAATATGATATTATTAAAGAATACATAATTTTTTTCTCCAATATTAAATATAAAAAAATAAATTATAATTACATAAATCTCAAATTAGAATATTAAATAATAATTAAAAGTATAATATTTATAAAAAATAAAAGTTATCGGATGTCTGTCTTAAAAATAAATCAAAATATGTTAATATAAACTTTTAGATTATCTAATAAACTAAAAATATTTTATTAATTTAAAATAAAGATTTATATAAGAAATTAAACAGGTGAATATATATAAAAAAATTAGATACCATTCATATTCATATCTATTATATTCACTTAATACAAAAATTTTCTATTAAAATAAAAAATATCCCAAAAGTAGATTATTTTTAATGAAAATTTAGAACTGATAACAATCATATTCAACTTAAATAGGATTGTCTCCTATAAAGCGCATATAGGCAACTTGTATAATTTTAACAGCTATAATTTTTTTTTCACAATTTTGCATTGTCGTTTTTGTCAACCGTCAATAATACTTTTTATTGTTAATCTAAAATTTAATAATACTTTTTATGGTTTTAAATTATAGGAATATAAAAATAATTTGATAATTAATTGAATATTTTTCAAAAAAATAACAGTGTACACGATTGATTAATCCAGTGGGTCGAAGTTTGGGTTAATGGTCGAATAAATGGATAAAAATTGAATCATGTAAACCAATGTAATAATATAAGAATATGGATAGTATTTGTGTCATATATTTGCAATATATAGTGCTATAATAAATTGTATTATTTCATATCATGTGTAATTTATCGAAATATAGGTTTGCACAGGTCAAGGTCTAATTTTCCGCTTGAAACGACTGGGCCAACTCAGCTTTTAAACCAACACTTTAAAGTCTAAGTTTAACATTTTAAGATGAGATATTTAATTGATATTAATGATATATAATATACAAGTAATAAGTGTATTTGTATTATTTGCAGTACAGAAGTTGTAAAATATGAAGGCTGTGATTTTTCTTTATAAAATTATATATTTGCTGGTGCATACTTAATTATATATATAACATGTACTAATAGTAACTTTACGAAATTAAAAATTTTCTTGATTAAAGTTCTAAATCTCAACGACCACAATCCTATTTTGAGAAGGCATAACATAATATAAATACTATATGTGGATATAAAATAATATAAAGCTTATTTTCAATTTTAATTAAGTGTAAAATAGTGATTAATTAATTTTAATTGCACAGACAAAGTATGCATCACATTTCTTAAATGCATGACTTGCTTTATTTATAATTTATAACTAAGATTACGAATTAATTATGTAGAAAATATTCAATGGAAAGAACAATGTTAAAAAGTTTTTTATAATTTTTTTAAAGGTTCACCTATAGAACAAATATAACTAGTACAAACTATTTTAAGTGTGTTATTATTGTATGAAAAAAATATACCTAAAAGTAGGAGAAAACACACCATCTAAGACTAATAAACAATATGAATGATCTTATAGAGTCATAAAGAAGAATAACATATAGGACAAATATAGAGAAATTATTTATCTTTAATAGTCAACATTGTTATAAGATTTCAATTTCTTCATATAATTTTCTATGAAGTTTTTTTTTTTTTTCAAATCTTGTAATAGTCTTCACTTTTATATTCTTGAGAGTTATCTAAATCTAAAGTGTGCCTAACTTTATATTCATCTTTAAAACTTTGAGTTATCTAGTTAATTTCAGCATATCATTTGTTTCACTGAACTCTTTCCGTCGTTTAAAAACCTTAGATAATAAACCATTCATTTTCAAAGAGCTTTTTTTTTAAAATAAAAACAATCCAAATTTCCTTTTTTTTTTTTTTCATTTTCTAGTGTTTTACATTAAACAAATCATAGGAAACAGAAAGAGGTGGGTAAGAGATCGTAAAGAAGCACTTGTTTGTTTTTTTTTTTTTTTGTGACAGTGAATATGCCCGGAAAGTAGTTCAAATTCTACGAATAATTTTCTATGACTAAATTCAAGTGATGTTTTGAACATAGGCAACTTGTCGAATGATATTTGGTGCCAAATTGTAGTGAACGAAGCAAAATAAACGGTTGCATTTGGTTGCCTAACTAAGCAGGAAAAGAAAGTATAGTTATTTTTTATTATGAATGTGAATTTTATGCACCTTTTGCTCCAAAATTTCCAATTCCACTTGTAGTTGAAGATGTCATCTTCCTCAATCACACTCTTTGCCAAAAATAGTGTTGGAAATGAAACATCATGAACCACGTTCTCAACCTAACAATAAAAAAAACACTTTGCGTAGAACCACTCAATTCTTTGTAGTGGCTATAGCCCTTTCTATTGTTTTCTCCTTCCTCGTACTCGCGGTAATAACTTAGTCAAATTTACGTCATTTTCTAATTTTATTTAAGGGCCAAAACCTAACAATAATACTTCATGCTTCTTTCCTTGCGTCATTAAATAGTTAGTTATTCTGTTTATAAGGAAGGGGAGAGACTAAGATTATTTGGAGGTAAAAGATGAAAAATCTAATTGTAAAATAGTTTTCGAACACTAAAGTTATACAAACTATTGAGGATATGAGTATTGAATCAAAGATTTGAATATATACTATATTATAGGTTGATAACAGTTCAATGATTATATTTATCAAAACTAAGCGAAAGTTTATATTATTATTATACATCTACTAATAGGATTAATGAATAGTATATTAATCCAATATCATTCTTATAAATAAGAAAACACCTTCTTAAGTATGATTATTGTTTTCATAACCTTTCATCTATATTTTAAATTAATTTGATTAACTTAATCGTCACAACGTTTATGTAAATACTCTAAAAAAGAAAAAATGTTTGACTTAAAATTCAATTAATCTCTAAAGACAAAAAGAATATCCTTAATCGGTTCCACATTTATTCTCCTCTTACCTTATTAACCTACTCCACTCTTTGAATCCGGAATATATACTATTTACATTATATATTTATAGATTTTTTTTCTTACTTTCTTTAATAAAGATTTAGATAGTAAAAAGATATTTGATAATTGCATCTGGTATTCATTCAATTATAACATTAAATATACTAGTATCCAGATAAAAAATGGTGTATAAAATTTGAACCCTGCCATAAAAGGAAACTATATTATCATTATACAAGATGCACTTTTAGTAATTATTATTTTTATTCTCCCAATTATTATTATTATTAAGTAAAAGTGAGAAAATGTCAGAGTCAAACAGTGGTTGATGTTGTACTTTTGTTGATGTTTTTACTCCGACTTAGTTAGGCAGCATATTCATGTTGCACCTAAAAGCTTTGCTCTGCAAGATAATAGGTTAACAGAATATGTTTGGAATAATTCTTTTAAAATAGAAATTATAATTAGTTTTTTTTTATAAATTAAAAGTGGTTTATGTATAAGATAATTTATAAATATCTTTTAATTAGTATAATTGAAAGATATATATTATGCAGAAGTTATTCTAAATATAATGTATTCTGAAATTAGTTGGGTAGTGAGTGTGAGCAGAGGACTTAAGGTACCACCCACCCAACTCCACCTTCCTTTATTTTTTGACTGTCTTCCCACCAATTAAAGTTATGCCTCCTTTGTATGCATGAGAGAAAATAAAAATAAGAAAACATTTTCTTTATGTGTGCAAGATTATGCTTTCTTTCAATTCATTTGGTTGATTTGGAGAGTAGAATCTAAAAAGTTGGAGGGTAATGTGAGAATGACACAGTAAGAAGTGTGAGAAAGAAATAGTAAGAAGATGAAATAACAAAATATATATATATATATATATATATATATATATATATATATATATATATATATATATATATATATATATTTGTATGTATATATAATATTCAAAATGTAACTAATCGATTATATTGTACAATTATATAATTAAAAGAAGAAGTATTTAATTAGGAAAATAAGTATTTTAAAGTGTTATGTGTACATAACCATAATAGGGTTATCTATGATTAATTATGAGTATTTTTTTTATTTCTAATAATAAACAATTAAAAAATAATAAATAAAATTATTAATAAAAATTATATTGTTTCACTTTTAGTTGTTTATACTCTCTTTCAATTCAACTTTAGGAATCTTTGACAGAGGAAATAACAAAAAGAATAATGAAAAACAAAGCTGAGAAGAAATAGAAAAAATATGATGAAAGTTAACTTTTTTAGGCTTATTTTTATTAAAAGGTATTTATTTGTTTTTATTAAAAATACTAATTGATTATACATAAAGAGATAATTGATTATTAATGACTAATAACATGTTCAAACAAGTCTTCTATTTTAGGTAAATTTCACAATTTTCATATTTATGCTCTTTCAAATATTCAGCTTTCACTCTTTTTCTTTCTTTGATAGTAAATAACATCTAAATGCTATAGTTAACAAAATAACGGTTTGTTATTTTTCCTTGTTTAAATGACATTATTGAAACTTTCTCACTTGTCATAGAAGGAATTGAAAAATAAACACACTGAATGATGAATGCATGAACAGCATTAACAGTTTTCACAATATGATTGAATTAGAAATGATAGTTTAGAATAACTTTATGAATTAAACTGTTGATGAATGGGGAAGTTAAAGCACCCAAATGTCATTTCAGGTGAGAATCACTATGAACCATCACAACTTGATGCACCATTTCAATTATATGAGGAGCTAACACATTCACAAATGACCACAAAGAAAAAGGGTCTCTCCTTAAGAACAATAAGACAGCCAATGATTTTGTCCCCTTCTCTTTGATTCTTTCATAAAATGTTTGTGTGGAAGTGCTCCACATGATTGCTTTGCTTCTTTCCGTATAAGAAATGTTAGAGAGAGCAATGGTACTGTCTTTATTCTTCTTGTTTTTTTATGTGCTTTGGACCATTAATGTCCACATATACCAAACAGTTCTGCAATAAAGCATATAAAATAACATGTCACTAGTTTCCATTCAAAGCATAGCATATGCATATTTAGAATAACAAACACTGAGTCTTGTGTATGTGACCCACATTCACACCCTCCTACATCACCCAACTAATTCCTTTGCCTATTTTTCAACAAAAATAGAATTGAGAGATTTGACCATGATACACTTTTATGTGGAACATAATTATATATATACACACACATAGTCAGTCTAATTATACTAGTTTTAGCTAGTTTGTGTTTTTGGTTTGGATCTTGGCAAAATCCAAGGTCTTTTTCCCTTGTAACTTGTTTGTTACATAGTGTTTACTATACTCCCCATGATTGTATCTTCTATACTTGCATGGCTGGTTTTCATCCACAAATTCTGGCATTGGACCAAGCTCTACCTCATAGCTAGGAGCAAAAAATGTAACAATTGAGAGTCTATCTTTCTCCTCATGAGCCACTGCTCTATGTTCCACACTCTTGTATTTTCCATTTGTGAGAACCTGCATGATGCAAATAAGGATCAGAAAGAGCTCAAAACATCAAAAAAGGAAAGAAAGTGAGTGAAACTACCAAGTGTGTGGCTGAAAGTTCTGTAGACAGAATAAAAAAGGAAAGAGAAAAAGTGAAGTAGTGGCCTTATTACTTCTATTGTGTCTCCAATGTTGATGACAAGAGCATTTGGAATTGGCTGAACAGGAACCCATGTATTGTCTTTGAGTATCTGAAGTCCCACTGGGCCTCCCTTTGCTTGCTGCAGCACAGTGAGGGCACTTCCATCTGAATGGGGACTCAGACCCAAAACCAGGTCAGGTCTTGAGCATGGAGGGTAGTAGTTCATCCTTATGGCTTGCACTGATACACCAAACATCTTCTCAAACACATCCCCTTTCAAATCCAGGCCTAAAGCTATGTACTTTAACAGATTATAGCACAGTTTCCTTATTTCTCCTGAGTACTCTTCCACCGTTTCACTGCATGAGTTTCAAGTTTTTTTAACTAGCATAAGGGCTAAATGAATAGAAGTTAAACACAGTTGTTAGAGTGTTTTTCTTGTTGTTCTATCATTAAAAAAAATTATCTTGTGAGATAAAAATCTACTTTTGATTCAAGAGCAGCATTAACTGTACTTAAAAACTGTGATTTGTGTCAAAAAATATATGGAACTACTACGTATGTAAGTTACCTGAATCTTTCTGGTCTCTTTGGCCACAGATTTGGGTTCCTAACATATTGAGGTTGAAGTCCAAGAGCAAACATGTTGCACCAGTCCAACTTCTGGTCCTCTGAGAAAACAAAAGCTTGTCCATACCCTTGAACAGTACCTGGAGCCATAGGGTATTTCTGTTTCTCTTCCAAAGGTAGCATGAAAAACTCCCTGCTCAGGTTCTCTATTCTGTCTAACAGATTGAGGTCAATCTCATGATTAATTACCTAATGACCACTAGCAACATTAGCTTCCATGAAGGAATATGTGACAAAAATATGTGTAAGTTTGGTTAGTTAATGAAAGTCCAAATAGTTATCAAACAATAGTAGTGTTGCTAAGAACCAAATGGTACATATTCACCTGAAAAAATCCCCACTCTTCACAAGCAGTTGCAAGATTGAAAATTTCACTAAGGACTTCCTCTTTGTTTCCTTTGGTAAGCTTAGAGAAATCAATGACAGGCATGTGAGTGTTTGATGGGGGGAGAGGTGTAGTAGGAAGTGTTGGTCTTTCTGTCTTGTCTCTTACAAATCTTTGAGGAATTGTCCTTGGCTTAGTTTTTCTTAGCTCTTGGACATCATCAATGTGCCCAACTTTGACAGGAGAAATAGGTACAGGAGCCATGGAAACAGAATCTGAACCTTCAGTTTTCACTACACACTGCTTACTCTATATCTCAACCCTCTCAACCATCTTCTATTTATAGTGGAATTTAGGCACCTTTATGACGTTGCATATTAAAAAATTGTGCCTAAGTCATATATCAGCTCATAATTATGCATACTTGGCACATGAATCATGCTCTTAAGTGAGAATTAATAATGTGCAGTGTTGACTGTGAAGCACCCTAAATAGCATTAGTTTCACAAAAATAGAAAGAGTTGCTCACAAAATTTGAGAGAGTTTTAAAGGGAAAATATTGTAGCAACTGTGTAAAATTATCAATTGATCACAAACTACCATATACAATAAGTCAGTGTGCTTTTTCCTTTAAAAAGGTTACTTTATCTTAAAAATTATATCAACAATAATTTATGAGTAGATGATAATCTAAAACTACACTGTATGATTATTAAATTCTATCTCACTTTCTGATTCTTACTCAATCCTATTCTCAGTGAATTTGATTTCAATTGTCACCTCCTAATGAATTAATCACTAAAGAGTCATCTGAATTAACACCTCTTTTTTTTTTTTCCATTTAAAAAGAAATAAACATATCTACTCTTGCATCAATTCAAGTACTTTGCTTTAATAGCTTTGGTTAGATTTTCATTGGTATCACTCATTCCTTGTAATCTATAAACACTAATGCTGGTGACATATGAAGCCTCCATTTGGAGCAGTTTGGAGGCAAGAAAACAAGGAATCTGAGACTAATTTGCAAGTTGGAGAAGTGAGATTTCTAGTGCCACCAAAATATACCATACCATACCAAACTTCTAATGCCATTATGGATGACTGATTGGCTCTCAAATCATGATTATGGACATTTGGTGCATTTTTGTGACTCCATCAGTTGTGACACCAATATAATTATTGGCCAATGAATGCAGTTTGAGAGGCACAGACCTCTTGGTTAATGCCTTTTTCACTGTCAAAAAGTGGAAGAAATATCTATGCAAGTGCACATGACACATGGTAAGTGGTGTAACATACACCTAGTCCTTTTCGCTGTGCTAGTGCCATAATTTAACAAGTTTAAAATTTCTATTCTATTTCCATGCTATTGGTTTGTAAAATAATCGATCAGTCATTAATAATTAAGCAATCAAATGAATGACATGAAACTTTACTTCTGTAATAATCTGCCACAGAATTATAGCATCAGCTTTGCATCTCTTTCCACTGCTTAATCAACTGATATGCATGATATCATCAACCATATCACAAAAAGGACATGTAAAAATACATTAGGAATTATGGTTTATTAATGTATTTTTAGATATTACATTGACATTTTTTTTTTTATTCTTACACCAACTCTCTTAATAGTTTGAAAACATTTTTTACAAGCATTCTCTGTACATTGTACCGAGTCACTTAATTGTGTGAAGAAGTAAATAATACATCTCTGTATTAAAGCCACAACAAACATTTAAAAAATTTACAGAATTATGTTCGACTAGGAAAAATAATAAAAACAATTGGTGTTAAGGTAATATTAAAGAAGATTTGTTTGAGTGATATGAAACTTCTGGTAGTAGTAGATGTACCCAAAAAAGGGTAGTAGTAGTAGTAGCACCATTCTGAATTGTCCCCCCCAAGAAAATGCCCCCATTTTGCAGACCAAATCTAGTGTAATATGTCATGGTGCCTTTGTCCACCCTTCCGTGTTTAACCTCCCTTACTTTTTCTTCCCCACATGTCTTATTGTTGAGGTAGGCACCAATCACTATTTACAAATGAGTATCAAACGTAGAAGAACATCTTCACTATAGAAATTTTAATTAGAATTTTAAAACTTAAATCTTAAAAAACAAAATCTACTGAAATATTTGGATATGATATAATAACATATGGAGAATAATTAATTTCTATAAATGAAAAGATGATTTAAAAGTTGTTAAATAGAATATTTATCACTAAATTAAAAGTTATAATTAATAATTAGAAGTTGTTATTGTATGTCCTACTTAATCAAATTAGTCTTGGGTTGGTTGTGTGATACTTCAATCTTCACACTTTAATAGTCGTCCTCGTATTTTCTTCTTGTCATTTCATTCTCAGTTCTGAGAGGGGTCCCTGCAAATATTCTGACACTTAAGTCAATTAACGGTCTAAGTATTAAAGGATGTCTAAGGATCAGAATAACAATATCTTATGTCTTAAAACTATCTCCTTAATTATAGGCTTCTAAATACGCTTCTTAGGGAATGGGCCAAAAGCCCAAGTTTTTGTGAACCGTTTTTACTTTCTTTAGTGTGGTACATGTGATAATTGTCACGTGTCTACTATCAATAATATGTTTCTACAAATGATAAGGGAATGATAATAAAAGCCGAAATCACATGCAATCAGCCCATCTATCCAATAGTGTTGACCATGTTAAGTTTGGAAAAACTAGAGATAGACAGGTCCATTTAGTAACACAAAGGCTATTAAATTAAAAGTTATAATTAATAGTTAGAATTAACTTGATATATTTGTTTCACATTAAATGATTAATGTCACATACAACAATTTAATAATTTATTTATTTATAATAATTATGGTACAAATAATTTCTTGCAATGGTATCGAGGGTTAAAAAAGGTTGAACAAAGATATGATAACTATGAACAAAAAATATGATAACATGGAAAAAGGTTGTTTATTGAATGTTATTTTCTTTAGCTCACTTAATATAGAATTCTAGGAAACTAAATATAGAAATTATTCTAAATAAATACATTTGATATTATACTGATATTTTATTAATTATCTATCTCTGATATTCTACTGATTTGTTTCTTTAATACTTCCTTGATTATCTTTTTGATATTCTTAATGATATTTTCTTGATTTTCTATGATATTCTACTTATTTATTTTTTTAATTATAATATTCTAATATAAATATCACTTATTCTTTCTTAACTTGGGAGAATTTTAAGCACAGACGTTTTTGTTATCATGCCAATAATACAAAGGAAAACAAACAAAAGCTTGGAAGTGGACACTGCCACTAAAGGATATATGCATACTATCAGCGTGCTACAATCTGTGTATACTGAAATGGAAATTTCTCCACAAAAAAGTAAGAAGGTATTGGAATCATTGAAAAATTACACACAACAAACAAGAAATGGTGTGTTTACTTTTCCTCTGTCTTAACCAGCTTTCTGCATTTCACCTCTTGTGGACACACTAATGGAGGTTTGGTGGCTTTCTTTTTCCAAATGCTGGCTGGGTCAAGAGTAATCTTACTAAAGTTCAAGGTTTAGGTTCAATAACAAAACAATATTTAATTATTAGTTCTTATAAAGTAAACAGTCACAGTTAGACAATAAAGTTTAGTACATAGTTATTTCAGATTTAAAATAAGCATTTTTATAAAGTAAACTTAGTTCATGTATAAATTAATTTGTAAAAATAATTTTATATCTTAAAATTTAATTTACTTTACTCATTAACTAATTTTATTATATAAGCTTTTATAAAAAAGAAAATATTTCAAACCGTGCTATAATGTTTGTTAAATGTCCTAAAAGCGTTGTCTACAATTTTTATGTAAATGTGTCCCTGCCATTTTCTTTCTTAAGAAGTGTCAATTTGTTTATTGATGACATAGACAACACATGAAAGGCCTTGAAAGACCACCTAGAAGTGAGACAATTTGCCCAATGTGATATTTAACCTTCTTTTTACTAATGCAACTTTACAAAAGGATTAACTTGTCTAACTATATTTATTTACAGATCTCTTTTTAATTTTTCATCTTTCACAAAGTTATTAGTGTCAACGAATTTATCAGTCACATTTTACTAAAACTTAAGCTTGTAAAAATTAATATAATATTTTATAATCCCTTTTTTTCTAAAGCTTTAAAATTTTAAGATTAAAACAAATATATTGTACATTGCTAACAAAATTTCGAAATTAAAAGGTGATAATAACTTAAACAAATTGGTCCTATATGTATAAAAAGAATTCACAAGTAATATAGAAAGCTTTAGTATTGACATTTTTATCACAATGTATTTTTTTAGTGAAAAAAAATATATATGCAAGAAAATTGTGAAGAAGACATTAATTTTTCAAATAATAAGAATTTAATATCAACCGGAACTAATACAAATAAATAAAATAAACAATATAGAAATATAAATATTCACAAGATGAATTAGATAAATAATATATATATATATATATATATATATATATATATATATATATATATATATATATATA
>Ga0209700_100278_pt1 | contig 90698 bp, 48 predicted proteins | sample SiratroredBW_FD_187528 | JGI IMG/M metagenome (GOLD analysis project Ga0209700, IMG submission 187528) | Root nodule microbial communities of legume samples collected from California, USA - Siratro red BW (SPAdes) (version 2) | ecosystem: Host-associated > Plants > Roots > Nodule | place: USA... | reverse complement strand
CCTAATTAAATATCTTAAAAGAGATTATAGGATTGGAAAATGATAAACCAAATGACATTCTTAATTATATAAAAAGAATAAATTCTTTTCCAAATGCATATAGAATAATGTTAACAATTTCAGTATCAGTTGCTTCAGCAGTTAACAATTTCAGTATCAGTTGTTTCCGCTGAAAGGAGTTTTTCAAAATTTAAACTAATAAAATCTTATTTAAGATCAACAATGTCTCAACAAAACAAAGATTAAAGGAATTAGCTTTATTGTCTATTGAAAAAGATTTTTTAAATGAAATTAATTATGATAATTTAATAGATAATTTTGCATCACAAAAAGTTTGAAAAATAAATTTTAGATAAAAATATCATAATTTTAATTATTTTATTAATTTAATAAAGGCCTCAATTTTTTTTTTTCGCTTTAGGCCTCTTAAAGTCTTGAGCCGCCACTGCATCCACTATCCAAACTTTAATGCATACTAGGGAATGGTGATTTGAAAAAAGACCTAGATGTTGTTATTGAGTATTTTAAGCTTGTAGGTGATAGCAGATTCACCTAAAAGGATAATGAATGTGCTAATAAACATGCAAGGGGAGCAGAAGACGTCAATGGCAGGTAAAACTTACACGATGATGATGGACAGGTGAAAGTATGCAATGCCAGAACAGCTTACACGCGAATCTGAAACTCTCCAAAATTTTCAGCAATACAGAAAAATGAAACTAAACTGAAATGGGATGGATATGACATTGCTGGTGTGGGAATAAAAAATGCCATTGCAATGCTTCACTCATTCACAGCTATGAACAGTGTGACAAGTGAATTGTCATTCAATGTCGAAAGATTCAACTAAAAAAAGCCACTGACTCAATTTTTGACTTATCTGATGCGTGCCCATGTGAAGAGAGAAGTCGTTTACACGCCATTTGAAAAAGAAGTCGTTCACGAACTGACGACTCCTATACAATGTGGCACCAAACAGGTCAAAATCCGTCCAAGCTCTAACGACTTCTGGTCAAAAAAAGCTCTAACGACTACTGGTAAAAAAAAATATGGTCAAAACTGAGGCACACCTTCAGTCTTCAATGTTGCTTTAGTCACGCGTGCTATAGGTTCTGCAGTGCTATTTATTAGTGCTATTTATTACTGTGTTAAGTCATCAAATAACATGGTTTGGTTTGTTTATATAGTAGTCTTCACCTTCTCTTTAAGAGAGAAGACATTGAACTGAAGAAGGAAGGGGAATGCAATCGTTGTGAAATTGTAGCACATCAACTTTGCGAGGTTAGTATTTTCTGTTTTTCAGATAAATTCTTATAATCTGTTAAAATTTTATGTACATATTTAGGTAAGTATAATAGTTTTCAGATAAATTCTTATAGTCTGTTAAAATTTTATGTACATACTTAGGTAAGTATAATAGTTTTTTTGAGATGTTAGACATAAGATAAAATAAAACGTGGTTGTTAAAATAAAGTTAGAAGAAAATTGGAGATGAAATATGGGTCAAACCAGATTAGATGTCTGTTTTCGATCTAATAGAGGCACCTTAGTATATGGAGTGGGTTCATGTGGTTTGTTAATATTTATTTGTGTGGTAATAGTTACAAAGTATACATTTATTAACATTAATTAACGTTAATATTTATGTCTGTTACTATTGAAAATTATTTAATGTCTTGTTATATGTATTAAGTAAAAGAAGGGTTAAATCATTATTATATTATCAATCTATTATAAATTTTAATTTGCAATGAATCAGTACTTAATCATTATATATTTAAATTTCATAAATCACTACTTAATTATATATATATATATATATATATATATATATATATATATATATATATATATATATATATATATATATGGATGAGTTTAAATTTTTGTGTTTAAATTTTATTCATTATCCATGTTAGTTAGGAGATATATTTTTTTTACTTTTATTAATTATGTATGTTATTACGAGATATAATTTTTTTTTTAAGTATACGTACATAGAAATATTATATTTTCGTTATCGGTTATTATGATGTCATGAATTACAGATGGATAATTATAATTTTGGACAAAGTTCTGGTGGTTCACATGAAGAACAACTTAATATTCCGGATATGCTTCATAACTTTAGTGAAGATGATGAACTACTACGAGCCTACTTCCGATGAAGAAGAACATTATGTACCTACTTTCTCACGTCATATTCAATGTGATCTATTTGAACGCATGTCTTTTGTTTCAAAGGAGGCAGCTGTGATGAACATTAAGCAATACCATATTGAGCAGGGGTATACATTTGTTGTTGTTGAATCTAAGTCTGACAGATATGTAGCAAAGTGCACTAAGTATGGTAATGGTTGTCAATGGAGGATTAGAGCTGCTTTCAGTAAAGTCCGACAACAATGGGAGATTAAAAAAATTGAAGCACCTCACACATGCTTCTCAACCATTATCTCCCAAGAGCACTATAATCTAGATTCCACCCAAATTGCTACAATTGTGCGAAATTCGGTTAAAACAAATCCTTCGATTCCCATCAAACGTTTAATAGCTAAGATCAAAAGTCGGTATGGTTATTCAATTACATATAGAAAAGCACGGCTCGCTAAACAGAAGGCTTTGGCCATGGAGTTTGGCGACTGGGAAGACTCCTATAACGAACTTCCAAGATGGCTACAAGCTATACAAGAAAGTCTTCCCGGAACCATTGTACAATATGGTGTTTCTCCTTATGTCATGGATGGTGTACGAGACCCCTCTATTTGTATATTCAAACGTGTGTTCTGGGCGTTCAAACCGTGCATTGAAGGCTTTAATTATTGCAAACCAATTGTTCAGGTGGACGACACGTTTTTGACTGGAAAATATCATGGCACTTTATTGGTAGCAATTGCTCAAGATGGAAATAGAAACATTTTTCCTTTAGCATTTGCAATTGTTGAAGGTGAGACGAAAGAAGCTTTGATTTGGTTCTTCCAGTTATTACGTCAATATGTCACACCACAACCAAACTTATGCTTGATTACGAATAGAGGATCAACTATCTTGTCAGCTTTGCAATCTAAAGAAGTTAGATGGGAGCAACAAGGCCTACAATCAGTGTACTGCATAAGACATATTGCATCCAATTTCAACAAGAAATTCAAAAATGCTGAGTTGAAGAGACAACTCATTAACATCGGTATTATAATATTTTTAACAAAAATTACTTTAGTTGACTCTGACGAAAACTAATTTACTCACTATTTTGTTTCAGGTTATGAAATGAAGCAACCCACAGTTCAAGCTAAGTTAGCAGTTATGAGGTCACAATTTGGTCAAACAGTTGCATGGATAGATCAAATACCATTACATAAGTGGACTCAAGCTTTTGATGATGGCAAGAGGTATGGGCACATGACAACAAACTTAGCTGAATGCATGAACTCCATTTTAAGGGGGGCACGATCATTACCAATTTCTGCTATTGTGAAATCAACATTTCAAAAAATAAATTCTTGGTTTGTTGAAAGAGGGATGAGGACAGATTCTATGTTGCGAGCAGGACATCAATACCCTAAGGATATCACAAACTTACTTCAGAAACATCAACAGGCATCGACCTTCTGTCATGTTGAACGTTATAATCGGCAAAAATTTGAGTTTGATGTTCAGGAGATACCAACTCCCCAACTCCGTGGACGACCAATGTCATACACAGTCAAACTAAATGAGTGGTGGTGTGATTGTGGAGCATTTCAAGCCCTTCGACTGCCTTGTCCTCATGTTATTGCTGTTTGTTCCATGTGTCACTTACAACTTCTAACATATGTTGACCTAATTTACACTCTACACAACATATTCAAGGCTTATGAACTTCAATTTCATCCAGTCCAAAATGAAGATTAATGGTCAGCATATACGGGCCCTAACTTCATCCCTGACCCTCACATGCGTCGTACAAAGTCCGGAAGACCAACAACAAGTCGTATCCGCAATGAAATGGATGAAGTAGGTCAAAATATTCGAAAAAAATGTTTTTATTGTTGTAGCGAGGGTCACAATAGTGCAAATTGCCCGTATAAACAATGACATATATTTTCTTTCATATTCATTATCCTTTCATTTTAATTAATTTTATTTAAATATTAACATATATTTTAATTTTATTGTTTTAATAAACTATTTCTTCTTTTATAACAAAATAAATTAATTTTTTCAACACCATATGACTCTCACCATGGTTTTTATGTGTTAGTAATTTATGTGTCTAAATATCAGAAATTATACCCAACATAAATTATATTCATTGAACAACTTAAGACGTCAAAAAAAATTAATAAAAAAGTCATACAGATTAAATTTCTATTAAGTCCTAACTTATGCTATTAAACACAATTTTTTAAAAAAATATCCTTTTAAAATTAATTTTTAATTTAATATACAACTTTTTTCTATATTCATCCAATTTATTTGATTTTAATAAATATCAATATCAAATACATTTTTTTAAATTAAATCTTAAATTGAAATCTCAATAATATTAAAAGATTAAATTTTTCATTTTCATAAAATAAATACAATAATATATATATATATATATATATATATATATATTTATAATATATTATATATATATATATAAATATATATATATATATATATATATATATATATATATATATATATATATATATATATAAACAAAGAGAAAGCAAACCTTAATTGGTTAGAAGTGGGAGATTCATTTGTTTTTGGATTCTCGTCATATTCTTACATTGTTATTCAAATTTCAAATATAATGATCATATCACATAAGTTATAGTTGGTTGAAGTTTATATCTTTTATGAACTATGGTCGATTTGGGTCAAAGCATATGTAATTGAGTAAGCGAAATAATCATCGCATATTTCAACCATTGTCTAAGATGTATCCATAAAACCAAAATTTAATACATTATTCTCGAAACTTAGGATTCAACAAAACTAATTATGACTTGATGCTACTCTATTGTTCTTTCAAGTGCTCACTATAGCTAAGCTCAGTGCTAGTTTGCAATGTATTCTCATCTTCCACACCAAGTAAAGCAAGACTTAGTTGTAACTCGATACTTGAACTTGGATACACTTCATTATTAATGTTTTCTCCATTTTTTGAATCCTCCTCATTGTTCCCATGAGAGTTCAGCAAATATTTAACTTTCTCATCGCCTTTTAGGATCTATAACTCTGAATAATTGTTAACCAATAACATAATATGTTAGTCGAAGAATGTCAGAGATTGTGTAGCTAGCAGACATTGACCTCAATTAAGGACACTAAACCAGCAGCCATCAAATGTTGGAGCACTCCACTCAAGAGGGTATGGGATCTTTATCCTGTGACAACATGCACCTAAATTATGATTAAAACTCAACTATTTTAAGAGATGTTTTTGGTACCAACTATGGAGCAGAAGAAATGAGGTTGGCCCGGTCTGTTCTGTAGTTATGTTGGGTTAAGTCAGGACGGTGCTTGTATAGGGTGAAAGGATGTGATCATATAATAAATAATACCATATTATAAAAAAATAATGGTGTAAGTTGTTTACTGTGGTGTTAGCTGAACAAAATAAAAAGGTTTTGGGAAGATAAAACATGAACAGTTGCATACTAATTACTTGTGAACAAGGCATTATATAACATTATATGCATGGTAATATAATATAAATTCATTGAAAATCAAATTAGTATTATCTTCTCTTTTGTTCTATGTGAAAGGACATGTTAGATAGGTTTGAATAAACTTTTCTAGAAGAACTTCTAGGAGAAAATAAATAAATTCATATAACATTTTTAATTTCTTTACTTTTTTAATTCAAGTAATTTTTAATTTACGACAAATTTTTTTATTTTTAATAGTTTTCTTTGTTTAAAAGTCTTTATGAGAAAATTTTTCTTGGTCCATAATATATTTTTGATGGAAGACTTGACAGAATTGATTGGAATAGCATATTAATAAGGAGAATAGAGGAAAAGCTTAAGACTGATCTACAACTATTAAAAGATAAATTATTGGGAACCTCAATCTAGTTTTAGTGTATTTAGTTTCATGGTCTTTATGGGAATTTTTCTTGTTACTGCAAGTGACTTTAAGAACATTAGAATAAGCTAAAATAACAGTGAGGTAAACAAAAGGGTAGAGTTAGGTTTTACAAAACTTTGGTCTTCTCAATATTTTAAGGCTTTGAACTTGGTTGATTTATTTGACATTGTTCTATTTTAGAGCTTGACTTTTTACAAAGCATAATTTGATTTGAAAGTGAAGTTTAAAAGTTCAATGGTAAGACCTTTTAAAGGTGAAAAATGTCTTTAAATTAGCTTGTGGGCCTAATAAATTCGCTAGTTATCTTTAGATCACTAAGAATATAATTTTAAACATTATATAATAATACTCTCCATGTCAATTTTTTTGTGGTTCAATGTACATTTCATCATCAATGTTTCCCATTTTTTGAATCCTCCTCATTGTTCCCATGCAAGTTCATCTTCTTTTAGGATTTATAACGCTGAATAATGGTTAACTAATAATACATAATTATCATGGGAGCATATACATAAACCTTCTAGTGCACACTCTTCCTTTGATATCATTAACTCTTCTTTCAGACGAAGCACTTGGTCTGTCCACTCGCTAGAGAATATGTTAGCACCAAGGCTAAGCATGTGATTTGATGAAGTCAATAAAGGCCATAGCTTGCTAAAGTTTCTGATGAATTGGATCTGGACTATGTTAGATCAATGCCTAGCACGTGAGCTGATGAAAAGTGCCTCATGAAGAATCTGTTGGAACCAACCTGGACCAGAATTGTTCAAGTGAAGACTTTGTGCCAACATGAAGATGGTTGGGTGGTCTTGGTCCTTAGTTGGGTTTGTGTGTTGGTGATTGGCTTAGAACTTAATCATTAGTGGCATGGTTCATCATTCCTGAGGTGCTAAAGAGATTCACAAATATTTTTTAAAACTGGTTTTAAGAAAAATAGCCCAAATTGTTTTTGCTGGAAAAGTTTTTTTTAATGAATTCAATTTCTAACAATCGATTGAATGTGACAGTTATTTCTGTTACAACTAGAATACAGTTATTTCTGTTACAGCTGGAATCTTTGACTGGGTCAACTAACGGTCAATTCAATCGATTGAATGGTTTGTTCAATTAATTGAACTGTGACAGCTAAGATGTTTTTAAACTGATTTGGGTATTTAAAGGAATGAGCACTATCATTTTTAGAAATCTAAGACTTTCGAAAAGCATTCCTTGAGATTTTCTAAGTGAGATATAGCGCCCCTTTTGTGCGATCATCATTTTGTCAAAGCTTTTCAAATCAAGAAACCTTCAAGAACGTGAATCTTTAAAGCATCCTTGAGTGAGGTTCTTGCGACTTTAGTTCTGGACCAAAGCTAAGTCTTCTACACCTGATCTTCATTCTTTGTAATCTGTTCTGTGTAGAAATACTGTGTGATCATTTCTGATCTTATTGTTCTGTAATCTGTTTGCTGTTTCCAATTATTGGGTTTGTAATTGAGTTGGTGCAGTGGGTTTGTACACTGGTCTCACATCTGCTGAAGGGTTCGGTAGAGGGTGAGTGCTGTGGGGAGCAGTGTTGCTTGCGGACTGCAAGTGTTGTCGTGCAGTGGGTTTCTGCACTGGTTACACACTAGCTGAGGGGTTCAGTGATGTGTGGGTTTATTGCTGGGAGCAGTTTGTAACTTGCTAGGAGCAAGGGTTGTAAACTGATCTTGTGATCCTTTAGTGAAAATCTTTCCTAGTTTGCAAAGGACTGAACGTAGCCCTTGTGGAAGGGTGAACCAAGATAAAAATTTTGTGTTCTTGCTTTTTTCCCTACTCTTCTTGATTTTTTTCATTCAACTGCTGTTATTATTTAAATTGACTGAATTAAAATCTGATCATATAGTTGATTATATTTTGAACATTTGTTTTCATATATCTGAATCAACTGTGATTCTGGATTATTTTTAATCTACTGGATTGTGTTTAATCATCTTGAATATTGATTAATACATTTCTATACTGAAATTGTTTTCTAGGTTTCTTTTTAATAATTTTCGTTGTGCACAATTGATTGTTTACTGGACAGTTCAGAATTACACGAGTTGATTGATTGAATTAAGAATTTTCATTCTCTGTTTCAAGAATAAATCAGATTTGCGAAAAGATTTTGAAAGTTCAATTCACCCCCCCTCTTGAACTCGGTCTAAACCTTATTTTACAATTGACATCATAGCTAGGATCTTGAATCCTAGTCAAGATTTCGATCCATGACCGAGAACAAGTTACCTTGTGCTGAAGGTGCATCAATTAATAGACCACCTATGTTTTCTGGGGTAAACTATCAATTCTGGAAAGTGAGAATGAAAATCTTCATTGAATCTATTGACCGTGTCATCTGGAATGCCATAGTAAATGGTCCATTCATTCCTATGCATGTTGTTGATGGTGTGTCTACTGCTAAGTGTTTTGATGAGTTAACTGATCTTGAGAACAAGAAAATACAGTATGATTGTGTAGCTAAAATATTGTAACTTCTGCATTAAATCTGGACGAGTTCTTTAGAGTATCTCAATGCAGTTCAGCCAAAGAAATGTGGGACATTCTAGAAGTCACACATGAAGGAACCACTGATGTGAAGAGAGCACGCAAACATGCATTGATCCAGGAATACGAGTTGTTCAGAATGTAGTAGGGAGAGACCATTGTTGATGTCCAGAAAAGATTCACACACATTGTCAATCATCTAATTGGACTGGACAAGCAGTTTGATAGAGAAGAGCTTAATATCAAGATTCTGAAGTGCTTGGACAGGAGCTGGCAGCCTAAAGTCACAGCAATTTCAGAAACTAGAGACTTGACAAGACTTACAACTGCAGCACTGTTTGGTAAACTGCGAGAACATGAACTGGAGATAATCAGATTGAAAGAAATGGAAACAGTGGAGAAAAAGACCAAGAGTCTGGCACTCAAGACTAGAACTGTTGTCCAGGAATCAACTGATGAAGGTTCAGAAGACTGCAGTGAATCTGAAGACATCAATCTGTTGACAAGAAAGTTTCAGAAATTCATAAAGATGAAGAACAGATTGAAGAACCAGCAAGGGAAAAGAGGTAAAAATAAATCTGATTATGGTTCAACTAAATCTGTGTGCTTTGGCTGTGGAAAACAGGGACATATGAAAGCTGAGTGTCCAAGCATTGCAATCAAAGACAAAGCACCAGAAAAGAAGAGCAATAAATCTGGAAAATCTAGACGTGCATATATAGCTTGGGAGGACAATGCTTCATCGTCTAGTTGCTCTTCAGAAGATGAGATTGAAGCCAATACATGTATGATGGCTGGAAAAGATTCAGATGTAAGTAGTACTGAATCCAGTGCTTCATTTAATAGTGCTAACTACAGTACACTTCTTCATGCATTTCAAGAAACACATGAAGAAGCTAACAAGTTAGCCCAATCCAATAGAAGATTGAAAGGCATGAATAGATGGCTGGAAAAGAGAGTTAAGCAATTGGAGGATGAGATTCTTGAAGCAAAAGATGATTTGGAAAATTTAGAAAAGCAGTTAAATTCTGCAAACTCCAATAAACTTAACTCTTGCAAGCCAGTTGATTGTGAAAACTGTAGCAAGCCAGTTGATTGCGAAAACTGTACTGTTTTGCAAAGCAAAGTGAACTATTTGATCACTACTGCTTCAAAACTTTCCATGGGGACAGCCAACCTAAATGCTCTTTTGGGATCCCAAAATTGTGTTTTTGAAAAAGCTGGCATTGGTTATCAAGCTGGTCCAAATGGAAAGCAAAAACTGTTTAACAATTTTTTTAAAGGTTCTGGATCACAGTCTTCACAATCGATTGCCTGCTTCTACTGTATGAGAAAGGGCCACTCTGTTAGAAACTGTAGAATTAGAAAATTTAGTGTGCCAAAAGGATTGGTTAGGTGGGTGCCAAAAAGCACATCTAACACTGCTGGACCCAAGCTTAACAGGGTACCAAATCCTTAAACTCAATCTGTTTTGCAGGAATGGTCAGCATCCAATAAACTGATGTGGTATCTGGACAGTGGATGCTCAAAGAACATGACAGGAGAGGCTTCTCAATTGATTAATTTGAAATGGAAACCAGCAGGATTTGTCACCTATGGAGACAACAATTGAGGAAGGATTCTAGGTGTTGGTGATATAGGAAGTGGCAATAAAGTAATCATAAAGGATGTGTTACTGGTAGAAGGTCTGAAGCATAGTCTGCTGAGTATCAGTCAACTGTATGATCATGGTTACAAGATTACATTTGAACCAGAGCAATGCATTATAGCAGATTCAGATTCTACTGAAACAGTTCTTGTAGGTAAAAGAGTAAGTAATGTTTACATGCTTAATGTCTCAAGCATCATCCCTAGTATGAACTGTTTGCTATCCCGAGATGATGAATCTTGGTTATGGCATAGGAGACTTGCACACATTCACATGCATCATCTAAATAGGATTGCATCTAAGGATCTTGTAATTGGTCTTCCTAAGCTTAAGTTTGAGAGGAACAAACTGTGTGAAGCATGCCAAAAGGGTAAGCAAACTAAAAGCTCTTTTAAACCTATTAATGTTGTTTCTACAACTAGACCACTTGAGCTGCTTCACATGGATTTATTTGGTCCCTCAAGAACTAAAAGCCTAGGTGGTAATTACTATGGTCTAGTAATTGTAGATGATTACTCACGGTTTACATGGACATTATTCATTGCCACAAAAGATAATGCTTATCTTGCTTTTAAGAAATTTGCCAAAGTGATTCAAAATGAGAAAGGATGTAGGATTTCTACCATTAAATCAAATCATGGGGGCGAATTTCAAAATGAAAGATTTGATAAATTTTGTGAGAAGCATGGAATCAAGCACAACTTTTCTGCACCAAGGACTCCACAACAGAATGGAGTGGTGGAGAGGAAGAATAGATCATTGGAGGAGCTGGCCAGGACGCTGCTGAATGCAACAGATTTGCCTAAATACCTCTGGGCTGATGTAGTTAGTACAACATGCTATGTACTGAATAGAGTACTCATTTGTCCAATCTTGAAGAAGACCCCCTATGAGCTATTTAAAGGTAGAAAGCCTAACATTTCCCATTTAAAAGTTTTTGGATGTAAATGTTTTATTTTAAACAATGGGAAAAACAACTTGGGCAAATTTGATCCAAAAGCGGATGAGGGTATCTTTCTTGGTTACTCACTGCACAGTCATGCATATAGAGTGTATAATAGGAGAACCATGGTTATAGAAGAATCCATGCATGTCGCTTTTGATAAAACTGACCACAAAGTGCAGGAAAGTATTAAGATTACTGCAGATGATGATGAACCAGTGAATCAGAAGATTGTCACAGATCAACTGAGTAAATCCGTAAAAGACAATCAATCAGATGAAGCTCAATCAATTGAACCACATGATCAACCGATTGAATCTAGCACTGGAGCAGCAGCAACTAGTACTGAACTACTTAGAGAATGGAGGGTTCCTAGGAATCTATCACTAGACAATATCATTGGTCAGGTACAGAAGGGTGTAACCACTAGAAGATTCATGAATCATTTTTGTGAACATATGGCCTTTGTGTCACAAGTTGAACCCAAGTCAGTGGGTGAAGCTCTTGAAGATAGCAGCTGGATAAATGCCATGCACGAGGATTTGAACTAGTTTGCAAGAAATGAGGTCTGGACACTTATTCTTAGATCAAAGGAGATGAATGTGATCGGAACCAAGTGGGTTTTCAAGAACAAGATATATGAACAAGGTGTCATTGTGAGGAACAAGGCGTGACTTGTTGCAAAAGGATATAACCAAGAAGAAGGCATCGATTTTGGTGAAACCTATGTGCCCAGTAGCTAGATTGGAAGCAGTTAGATTGCTACTAGCATATACTTGCTTGAAGGGGTTTAGATTACATCAAATGGATGTCAAAAGCGCATTCTTGAACGGGTTCATTGATCAAGAGGTATATGTGAGCCAACCCCCTGGATTTGAAGATCACAACAATCCAGATTACGTTTTCAAGCTCAAGAAGGCCTTGTATGGGTTAAAGCAAGCACCTCGAAAGTGGTATGAGAGGTTGAGTAACTTCTTGCTTTCTCAAGGCTATGAGAGAGGGAAAACAGATAAGACCTTGTTCATTAAGAATTCATGCAGTGATATAATACTTGTTCAAGTTTATGTTGATGACATTATTTTTGGTTCAACTAATGAAAGTTTATGTGAGCAGTTTGTTGCTACTATGCAAGGAGAATTTGAGATGTCCATGATGGGGGAACTCAATTTCTTTCTAAGCTTGCAGGTTAAACAAGTTGAACATGGCATATTTCTTTGTCAAGCAAAGTATTGCAGGGCATTATTGAAGAAATTCTATATGGAAAATTGCAAAGAAGCTTCCACCCCAATAGCCATTGGATGCTATTTAGATGCTGATGAAACTGGAGTTGATGTGGATCAGACTAAGTTCAGACAATTTGAGCAAGTAGACCAGACATCATGTTCAGTGTGGATTTATGTGCCAGATTTCAAGCTAAACCAAAGGAATCACACTATGTGGCAGCCAAAAGAATTTTAAAGTATCTCAAGAGAACCACTGAAGTTGGTCTATGGTATCCAAGTGAGGTAACTTTAAATCTTGTTGGATATTCTGATTCTGACTTTGCAGGTTGCAAAGTGGATAGGAAGAGCACTAGTGGAACATGTCACTTGCTAAGATCCAGTTTGATATCTTGGCACAGCAAGAAGCAAGCCTGTGTTGCATTGTCTACAGCTGAAGCAGAATACATAGCTACTAGAAGTTGTTGTGCTCAAACCATCTGGTTAAAACATCGGTTAAGTGATTTTGGACTTAATCTTTCTAAAATTTCATTGTTGTTTGATAACACAAGTGCAATTAACTTGACTAAAAATCCAGTTCAGCACTCTAGAACCAAACATATTGAAATTCGACACCATTTTATAAGGGATCACATTATGAATGGTGATTGCGAAATTCAATTTGTTAATTCAGAGAATCAACTTGCAGATTTATTCACAAAGCCCTTAAATAAAGAAAGATTTAATTTTCTCAAAAATGAGTTAGGCATTATTGATTTCAAAAATGTGAATTAATTCTGGACGTAGTTTACTGACTGGAATGTGTCTCAGTTAATTGAGAATCAATAAATTGAGCAGAAACTGCTGTAGCTGTTTGATGTGCAGACAAAATCTGTGTGTATTACTGCACCATAAGAGATGCTTCTTGGGAAGGCAATGACATCTGAACAATGGAGATGCTTCGCAGTGAAGAATAAGTACATGAAAAGGATCAAAAATCAATTCAGAACTGATCAACTGCAGTCAACAGAATCAGCACTATATGGGAATCACTACAACTGGAGAATAATAATAAGATTGTAACCTGCTTCTGGTCAAGGGACACAACTGGTCAACGTTCAGCAACATGTGACACACCTGCATGTGGAACGAGCATGCTTAAAGAGAAGAATCCTCACAGTGCCACGTGTCACAGATTAATTCGTGGTCAACTAGTCAAAAAGCAGTTCAGAATATTCTCTGGAGAAAAGTACAGTCAGTCTGTTTCTCTGCAACAGAATCTATGCATGCATTTGTTATGTCCTGCAGTGTTCAGTGTTTTGTTTGTTTGTGCATTTGAGTTTCTTTAAATTAGAATAGGTCTTGCATTCACTTGCACACACCTTACACTACTCATTATGTGAACACTAATCTCAAGAACCCATTGAGCATTCTGCCCTTGTCTTCAACCAAACCATGGCCTCCTCCTCAGCATCTAGAAAGAGAACAAAGAAAGCTGTAGCAAAACATGTTGAACAACATGATTCCGACGACAACAATGAATCTGACTTCCTTACTAGATGGTTCGGTGGCAATATGGAGAGCATCAACGAATATCACAGGGAGTTTAGCCAGAAAACATTTGTCAACCCAAAATTCCTAAGGATGGAGTTCCTTAGAAATGAAAATCTGAATCAAGTGGTGGATATCCTCAAGTTTCAAAGGCTTGAACACTTTGTCAAGTTGTCCGGGAATATCTATCCAGACTTGGTGAAGGTATTCCTTACCAATATGTGGATAGATGAAGGTGTGATTTATTCACAAGTGAAAGGGGTAGACATGGCTATCACGGATGAAGTTTGGCTCTCGGTGGCTGGCTTAAGGGATGCTGGAACAATAGTGAGCAGAGCTAACGTGGCAGATCTGGGTGGTTTTGACAAGGTCCAGTTCTTCAATGCTTGTCTAAGGAACCCAAACAGTTCAATGAGGAGCTATTCAGTGGGAGGACTTTCTATTATTCCAAGACTGTTGTCCTATATTGTCATATGGATACTTACACCTAGATGATTTAATCATGTTGTGCTTACTGAAGATGACCTGATCCTGATGTACTGCCTGGTCAACAAGATAAAGGTAAACTGGGTAAGTGTTATTAAGGAGCAGCTGGTCCGCATTAGGAAGAAGCCTGAGTTTAAAATTCCCTATGCAATGTTGATTTCTAGCTTCATTGAGTACTATGATATTGATGTGGAGAATGAGCTGAGTGAAGAAGTCAAAGCTCATAGTGAGATCACCGTGGCCACATTGAACAAAATCGGGCTGAAGAAGGTAAATGGAAATCAATGGATTTGCAAGACCAGTGCTGAAGATGACATAGATGGTGCTGGAAAAAGTGCAGCTGCTGAGCAGTTTACTGGAGAAGATCTGGGGACTGGAGAACAGTCTTACTCCAGGTTTGAGCAACTGATGATCAATCTGCTGAACAACATTGAAACTAATCATAGGTCTCATCATGAGTATTGTGAAACTCACTTCCAAAACCTAGAAGAGTGGGTTGATGACATTCAAGGCAAGCTGGGGCAAATGTTCTATGGGCCAGATGATTAGTGTGTACACTACAAGTCTGATGATTGTTCCCCTCCATTTGATGAACTCAATGGGGGAGAATTGTGTGTGTTTCGTGTGTCTGCCCTGTGTGATTTACAGTTTGTTGTTTGTCATATGTTTCAGTTTGTCTTTCAGTTTGGTTTGCTTTAGTTCAGATCTGCTTAGTATAGTACTAAGCTTGGTTGATTGAATATCTGTTGGGTATGTGCTAGCACCTGCAGCTCAGTTATATTTCCAGTTTGTTGTTGTTTTTCTTAATCATGATCTATGTCCTTGATGTAATTGGCAACTTCCTATGTTGATTGACCTTCACGGGTCAATATATATTAATGAAATGATTGCCTTATGTTATTAATCTCTTTATATGCTTTTAAGGGACATCAAAGTATGGGGGAGTAAAACATCTTGATCTGAATAAACTGAGTCTGGATACAGGAAGAAATTTAATTAACTGTGTTTTAACTCAACTAGTTGATTTGATATTTTTTGCTCTGAACCTATTGGACCTTGTGATGCTAATAAACTGTTTGAGTAAATAGACAGGTATTTCAGGTTCAGATTGTTAAAATCAACACACAACAGATTGCCTTCATCAAATTGGGAGAGATTGTTAGCACCAAGGCTAAGCATGTGATTTGATGAAGTCAATAAAGACCATAGCTTGCTAAAGTTTCTGATGAATTGTATCTGGACTATGTTAGATCAATGCCTAGCACGTGAGCTGATGAAGACTTCCTCATGAAGAATCTGTTGGAACCAACTTGGACCAGAATTGTTCAAGTGAAGACTTTGTGCCAACATGAAGATGGTTGGGTGATTAAGTTTTGGTCCTTAGTTGGGTTTGTTGTGTTGGTGATTGGCTTAGTCCTTAATCATTAGTGGCATGGTTCATCATTCCTGATGTGCTAAAGAAATTCACAAATATTTTTTAAAACTAGTTTTAAGAAAAATAGCCCAAACTGTTTTTGTTGGAAAAGTTTTTTCAATCAATTGAATTTCTAAAACAATCGATTGAATGTGACAGTTATTTCTATTACAACTGGAATCTTTGACTGGGTCAACTAACGGTCAATTCAATCGATTGAATGGTTTGTTCAATTAATTGAACTGTGACAGCTAAGATATTATTTAAACTAATTTGAGCATTTAAAGGAATGGGCACTATCATTTTCAGAAATCTAAGACTTTCGAAAAGCATTCCTTGAGATTTTCTAAGTGAGATATAGCGCCCCTTTTGTGCGATCATCATTTTGTCAAAGCCTTTCAAATCAAGAAACCTCCAAGAACGTGAATCTTTGAAGCATCCTTGAGTGAGGTTCTTGCGACTTTGGTTCTAGACCAAAGCTAAGTCTTCTACACCTGATCTTCATTCTTTGTAATTTGTTCTGTGTAAAAGTACTGTGTGATCATTTCTGATCTTATTATTCTGTAATCTGTTTGCTGTTTTCAATTACTGGGTTTGTAATTGAGTTGGTGCAGTGAGTTTCTACACTAGTCTCACATCTGCTGAAGGGTTCAGTAGAGGGTGAGTGCTGCGGGGAGCAGTGTTGCTTGCGGACTACAAGTGTTGTAGTACAGTGGGTTTCTGCACTGGTTACACACTAGTTGAGAGGTTCAGTGAGGTGTGGGTTTACTGCTGGGAGCAGTTTGTAACTTGCTGGGAGCAAGGGTTGTAAACTGATCTTGTGATCTTTTAGTGGAAATCTTTGCTAGTTTGCAAAGGATTAGACGTAGCCCTTGTGGAAGGGTGAACCAGGATAAAAATTTTGTGTTCTTGCTTTTCTCCCTACTCTTCTTGATTTCTTGCATTCAACTGTTGTTATCATTTAAATTGACTGGATTAAAATCTGATCATATAGTTGATTATATTTTGAACATCTGTTTTCATATATCTGAATCAACTGTGATTCTGGATTATTTTTAATCTACTGGATTGTGTTTAATCATCTTGAATATTGATTAACACATTTCTATACTGAAACTGTTTTCTGGGTTTTTCTTTAATAATTTCCGCTTTGCACAATTGATTGTTTACTGAACAGTTCAGAATTACACGAGTTGATTGATTGAATTAAGAATTTTCATTCTCTATTTCAAGAAAAAATCAGATTTGCGAAAAGATTTTGAAAGTTCAATTCACACCCCCTCTTGAACTCGGTCTAAACCTTATTTTATAGAATAGCCCTTGTGAATCATACTCATCTTTAACCTTCAAAAACTTCTCTGCATTTTTATACTTCTTCATTACTCCTTCAAATGCCACATTCCTATTCTTACTCCATTGGGGTAAACCTCCATATTTGAAAATCCCTATCTGCTCAACCTCTTCAATAATGTCTTCATTCAACCAGGAGTCATAGGGTCTTTAAAAACATTAATCCATGTAAGAGAAGAGAAAAACCTAGTTATCATTTATAGATGTTGTGTGAAACAAAACTATCAAAGGAAAACCAATTCATACTCGATAAGACAAATATCTCTTGATCCATGCTTTCGGAGAGGATTGACAGCCTTTCCAATCTTAGTGGCCTGGAAAAATTAATTGTTCAGATAACTGAAAGATGTACTGAAGCCAAAAATGGCAGGACAAAAACACATCTACAAGCCAAACAGCAGGAAAGAAAAATGGCAGGTTTAATGAATGAGCAAGGGATGACTTAATTCAAACCTTCAAAAGATCAACTGTGAGTTCCATCAGCTGAAGCCTCCTCAATGAATCAAACAAAATTGAATCAGATTGTTGCAACATGAAATATAAAACCATGAATCATGGGACTGCAGGACACAAACCAATTTAATCTTTCATGTACGAACTACACTGCCATCCAACAAAACCACTTATATTTTATGACGAGGCTTCTCAAAAATGGTCACTGTGGTTGCAACAAGACCATCCAGGTCTGAGACCATGATTGAGGCACAGAAAGGTTATATTACAATTTGGGTAAACAATAGGTAGAGAAGGAGTAAGTGCTCACCGAGCAGCTGCATGTGCTGTGTCAAATCCACCTACACAATTTTATTCAAACAAAACTATCTCGTCAGTCGTCCCTTAAAATTTCCCCCACAATACACTCTTGTCTGCCTCCCAATTCGTATCCACAACAAAACATTATTAAAAAAACATAATAAAATATACACAGTGTACAACAAAAACTACCACATATGCAATCCTTTCCATCGTGATACCTACCCAAATACACTTGTTTTCCACAATCCCTGCACTACCAAGGACAACCACAACCAAAGGAATCAATATCACACCTTTCAGAAATTCTTAGAATTTTTTTAATAAATTTTCAAGACAAATATATCTTGATCCATGCTTTCGGAGAGGATTGACAGCCTTTCTAATCTTAGTGGCCTGGCAAAATTAATTTTTCAAACAACTAAAAGATGTATTGAAGCCAAAAATGATAGGACAAAAACACATATACAAGCCAAACAACAGGAAAGAAAAATGGCAGGCTTAATGAATGAGCAAGGGATGACTTAATTCAAACCTTCAAAAGATCAACTGTAAGTTCCATCAGTTGAAGCCTCCTCAATGAATCAAACAAAACTGAATCAGACTGTCGCAATATGAAATATAAAACCATGAATCAGGGGACTGCATGACACAAACCAATTTAATCTTTCATGTACGAACTACACTGCCATCCAATAAAATCACTTATATTCTATTACAAGGCTTCTCGAAAACGGTCACTATGGTTGCAGCAAGACCATCCAGGTCTGAAACCATGATTGAGGCATAGAAAGTTTACATTACAATCTGGGTAAACAATAGGTAGAGAAGGAGCAATGCTCACCGAGCAACTGCATGTGCTGTGTCAAATCCACCTACACAATTTTACCCAAACAAAATTATCTCATCAGTCATCCCTTAAAATTTCCCCCACAATTTTACCCAATTCGTATCCACAACAAAACATTATTAGAAAAACATAATAAAATATGCACAGTGTACAACAAAAGCTACCACATATGCAATTATTTCCATCATGATACTTACCCAAATACACTTGGTTTCCACAATCCATGCACCACCAAGGACAACCAAAACCAAAGGAATCAATATCACACCTTTTAGAAATTGTTAGAAATTCTTTCAATAAATTCACACAGCACCAACCATATATGACTCCCATCGACCGGTTCTTCTGTAAAACGTAACTCGGGATACTGCGAACTTCGCAACTCGCAGACTTTTCTTCATCGGCTCCGACACTTTCACTGACTTACTGGCCATTAGGAAGGCCGGAATCCTCGACCGGAAAAAATTGAAAAACTACCGGGTGACGGGTGTGTGGTCACTGTCATCATGTGTAACAGAAAAGCCGAATGTTTTCTCTAACTTCAATGAAGTCTGTCAGAACCGGGGTCACGACGGGGATGGCGAACAAAACTATAACTTTTTTTTAAAATAAAACAGAGGAGTCGCCACCATAATTTATTAATGGAAAACTATGAAAAACCAAAAACAGGATAAGGCAAGTTCACAAAACCGGATTTAGAGTCCGGGAGTCGGTTACGTGTGGGGAAGGTATTAGCACCCCACAACGCCCATCCTAAGACGGTACCTTTAATTAAATAAGTAACCTGAGTGTAATTTTTTTAAAAAAACATTTATTTTCCCAAGAAAGAGATTAAGATAAAACAAACAAAATGTTTTTTTTTTATTTTAGGGAGCCTGACAAGGTTTGACCTTGCTCCTACGTATCTCCATCAGGGATGAAAAATCAGGGTTACGTAGTTCTTTGAGAAAATTCGGTTGTTGAAATGTCCAATATTTTTTAGTGTTGAAAATTTTATATATTTTTTATTTTGAATGTTTTTTATAGTAAATTTCAAATTTGGATACCGTATACGCGTGCGGTCCTTTGGTATTCCAGACAAAACTTCAAAGTTGGGTACCGTAGACGCATGCGGTCTTTTGGTATTCCAAACAAAGTTAAAACTTCCCGAATTAAACTCTTGTACGGTGCGAACGACCATTTTAAGAATTCAATCGAGTCATCATAACTTTTCAAATCAAAATTTGGATAGTTAGAAGTTAAACATCTTTTTTTTTAAAAAAAGAAAAAAAACACAATATGTCAAAACTTTTATTTTCTTTATATTTTTTTTATAAAAAGAACTAAAGGGGTATTTATGGAAATAAAAAGAATTATGGGCGTAGGTCTAAATATATGGGGTTGCAGGGAGCAATTTAATGGCTTGCGAAGTACTGGGAGGCATTTGAATTTATTCTGGAAGAATGTAACAACAAAGTCAAGGTGGCCTAGGTGGTGACACAAGGTGGTGGCTCGCTTGGGAGTTGATGGTGGAAGGTGGAGGGTTGATTTTGGTTTCGGGCATCAAGAAGTGGAGGACGTTGTGGTGGCTTTGAGGATGTGGTGGTGCATGAATAATTTTTTTTTATTTTTTTATTTTATCCTAATGCATGCGTAAAGAAACTTGAAAATAAGCAGAAGAAAAAAAAAGCAACATACCTGGGTGCTTGAATAAGCTAATATTTTTCTTCTCTGCTTTCTTCTCTCTATTCTCAATACACGATTCTCTATTTTTTCTCACTTCTCTCTCCTCGTTCTCTCTTTTCTCTCTTCAATGTTCCCTCTTTTCTTCTCCAGAATCCCTGTGCCTTTAGTTTTTTTTTTTCCACAATGATTTTTCCTCCCTTTATTAAAGTCCCTCTCTTTTCTGATTTTTTTCTGTTTTTTTCCGTTATATATTTTTTTAATTATTTATTTAAAACATTAACAGACAAATCTAAACTACTCTATTTTTTATTATATTTATTTAAGCAAAACAGCTTTTTGTTTTATATATTTATTTTAAAACTTGCAAATCAAGTATAGAAACAGTTATTTTATTGTTATATTTGTTTTTATTATTTTTTATTTATTATTTATTTATTAATTTTCAGATGCTGTTGTTTTAAATTAAGATATTTTTGTTATTTTCTTGTTATTTTCGTTTTTTATTATTAATTATTTATTTTATTATTTTTTTTGGAAAAAATCATTTTTTATTTTTATTAATGGAAAAATTCAAATTTATTATTTATATTTTGTTTTTTTATTGTTATCATTATTTTTTCAAGAAAACTTAAACTAATAAATATTTTTTATGTTATTATTCTTTTTTTTTATCAATATGCTTTAATTAAAATATTACCCGGACAAAATCGGGTGTTGACAAAGTCCAGGTCAAGGATCTTCCAATTATTGGAAACCTTAAAAAATTGAGAGCGTGGGAATGAAAGTCGCAAATCACAAACCCAAAAAAACATAAAAAAATATTTTGCCCAAATCCTAAACCCATGAAAATCCTAAATAATATCAGGAAATCCTCAAACTGCATAAACATGATAAACATGATATAGATCTTACCTAATGTCTTCCTCCAAATCCACATCAATTTTGATCTCCTTGAGATGAGACCGTTGGAATCAAGTGAATAGGGTTTGGAAGGTGAGAGGGTGAGACCGAACGAAAATGCGAGAGTGTGTTGCAGCAGTGAAGAAAAAATAGAAACGCAGAAGAATGAGAGAAGTTTATGAACATAAGATTAGGGTTTTTTGAAATTTAAATTTTGAAAATGGAAATGAGAGAGAAGTGGAAGGCGCGAAAGAGGGTTCACGTGTTGCATGGAAGAATGACCACGATTTATCCTATGTTAAAAAACACGTGTGTAATTTTCTTTTTTTGGTAAAATTTTTGATTGATTATTTTATATTATCTTTTAAAATTTGTCATTTGTGCTCCCTACAATTGTTATATATATATATATATATTTTAATTTCAATTTTGATTTTCTATTTTTTAATTAGCAATTTAGTCTGCACTTATATATATGATTACAAAAATGTTAGAGTAACCAGTATAAAAGTTTATAGTTAAACTTTCTTATTAATATCTCAAATGAATCAACAATTAACATGTATAAAAGTTTATTGTCATCATTACTAAATAAAGACATTTAGAAATACAAAGAAATAAAGATATTTAGCGTTGGTTAAAAGTCAATATAAATATGTAAAATTTTATATTAATTAATTGATAGCACGGATTTCTGATGCACATGTAACAAATTCTTAAACCATATTTATTTATTTATTGATGTCAATTTTTGAAAATCAAATTTAAGTAATGTGATTAAATCGACATAAGTTTAGCATTAATTTTTAAACTAATTTTTAGTTAAATTTAGTTTTGTGTCGAGTTTAATATTTTGATATTTTAAAATTTATTTAATTTAACATTTTTTTAAGTTGATGATAAGTGAAATTCATTTTAATATTAGTTAATTTGTGTTAGTGTCATTGATGTTAATGAAAGTGAAATAAAAAATTATTTCTTGTAAAGCGTCTGTCTCTATTGTTATCTTGAACAAAAATAACATGCAAATATAAAAATAGACCAAACAAAATAAGCATATGAATTTAATTGAAAGAGTTTCATGAAGAAAGAAACGTGAGATTAAACTTTCTTTCATGGTGATAATTACTTTCTTTAATTTGAATTGTGATAGACATTGTTTAAATAATAATTCGTAATTCAAGGGGACAAAAAAAAAATCTTAAAAAATAAGATAAGTTGTTACCATAGTTTATTAAGACAAAATAAGAAAAAAATATTTTTAGAAAGGTAATCTTCAAAACTAAATTTGGGTTTCGAAGTTGATTAGATATAAGGAGAGATATTAACTCCTTATAATATACTTACAATATACTTATGGATACCTTTAATTAAATGTGCAAAATAAATATAATATTATACCACTTTTCCCTTCAGGTAATGTTAATATGGCAACACCATTACCTAAAATAAGAAGTAATAGTTTTAAGTGATCAAAGTGTATAGCAAAAACATTGTTTATTTATTTTAAGCAACGCAGCAAAAAATCGATAAGCAATGGTTATTGAGATGTAAATACTTTAGATTTTGAAATTGTAGGTATTTTAAACCACTTTTAATTAATATTGCTTTAAATATAGCCCAATAGTTTTTAAAATATGGTTATTTTATACTATATTCTTAAAATTATAAGTATCTTAAATCAAATTTAATTAAAGTTGTCTTTAATGTAACTTTCAAATTAAAACCTCAAATATGTAAATTCTTATTCCCAAAATGTTAAAAAAAAAAGCATTGATTCCAAACCACTAAAATGAAAAATCTATGATTCCATAGATAGAAAAATCTCGAACCATGCTTTCTTCTAATCAATATTATTAATATTATTATTAATATTATTCTTAATAATGTTGTTATTATTATTAATATTAATATTAATATTACAATTAATATTATTAACATTATTATTTTAGTTATTATTGATAATAATAATAATATTATTATTATTATAATTATTATTATTAGTAATAGTAGTAATATTATTGATATTATTATTATTAATCATAAAAATCATAATCATAATTATAATAATAATAGTATAATAATAATAATCATAAAGTTTATTGATGTAGTGATTATAAGTTTTATAGCATAAAATCGTTGTCTAAAAATATTGCTTATTGGGACATTATAAAACAACATTTTTATAAAATATGTGACTTTAGAAACTACATCGTTGCCATTAAGTTACAACAATAGCCACATACTCCACACTTGAAAATTCTCCCTCAAAGTGTTGTCTAAATTTTAGGTCACACTTTTTTAACTTTAGACTACACTTTTTAAATATTGTCTAACGCAAAAAATCATGTAATATAAAAATATTTATTTTTTCTCAAAAATAAAACAAAAATAGATTCAAACCATTTAGTTACTTATGTTTGAAAACCAAGAAAATGATTATGAAATTACTTATCAGGACTTGACAAGAATTGATCTTGCTGATAACATATATTTTTATCATATATTTTTACCCAATTTTAACCATGAAGTCAATTCTTTCTAAACTTGAATCCTAGTTATTTGCTTATTTTATTATATTTTTGTTAATAAATTGATTACTTATGTATGAGAATGGTAAATTATACTAATTTTCTTTATTTTACCGAGAAATAGAATAGAAAACACTGGATTTAGAGTTTGTTTATGAAATTACCTATTAAGACTTGACAAGGATTGACCTTACTCAACATATTTCGATTCATAATGTAAAATCATGATTACGTAATTCTTGATAAAAGGAGTATGTTATGAAAATGTTGATATAAGTCTGACAATGATTGACCTTGTTCCTACGTATTTTCATTCACAATAAAAAAAATTAAGGTTATGTAGTTCTTTTTGTAAAAGGATGTTATTTGTGTTGATATATTTTTTTAATTTTTTAATTTTTTCAACTTTTTAATTTTTTCAATTTTGATAATTTTTCAATTTTTTAAATTTTGATATATTTTTTATATTTTTGCATTTTTTAGTTGACGTTGATTAAATGCGAGGGATTATACTTGATATTTTTACAAAAAACCATACATAAATGTAGATATCGATACTATAAACTATTACATGACTATTATTTAAGAGAATATATTTATGTAATAAATTGTTATACCAAAATAGGATATTGAATAACCTACATTGAATAAGAGATGACGCCTACGACATTCATATACTCGAACAATTATTTTTAGTCATATGATTTTATTATTTTTAAATAATTAAGTATTAAATATGTGGTAATACATGTTTTTATGGAAATAATTAAGCGTATAAAACTGGTATAAAGTTAATAGAAATAAATCTATCATATAAAAAATAAATATTTATTTTAATTAATATACACTAGATTTGAGATGATATGTGTGGTCATACATATACCTAAATGACTCTTTAATATTTTTTAAGTTATTATTAATGAAATATATTTTTTAACATTTATTTAAGTTAGCATTGAATTAACTGATGCTAATGAAACATATATTTAATATTTGTTTTAACTTGCGTCGGTTAAGACAACACTAACCTTGCAATTTAAGTACCATATAAATTAAAATAGGAATTTTAGATAACGTTTAATCAAAGGTAGAAACATTGATTGTTTAATCAAAGATAGAAACATTGTTTTGGCATTAGGACCTCCAATTTGAGTATATATATTATAATCACCATCAGATGGCAAAAGCAATTATCAATAAGAAATCCCAATTCTGAAATTTCTAGTTTTCTCTGTCTCTGGTTCCTATAGTTGATTTTATTGCCATTAACGAAATATAGTGTTTCCAATTTCGAGGTGTGTTGGTTCTCTTACTTATGGTTGTGTTCTCAAATTTCAATGATGATAGTGGTTATGGAGAGACTATCGTTGTTGCTACATGTTTCAAAGATGAGAGACACTCTCTCGGATTTAACATTTTTTTATGAATAAGCAAAACACTATACATTGTTGTTGCATGAATAACTTATCCAATTTTAAAAATTTTGATGACATGACTATATATCGTTGTCTTGGTTGATGCTATATAGAGTCACCAACACTATATAAAATCGGTCTTCAAAAACTAACACTAGTGAATTAATATCTATACTCGACGCAAATCTGATGTTATTTATTAATTAATATTAACTTTTAGTTGTTAGTCAAAAATCATGTTAAATATATTTTTTTAACGATATCTAATGATTCTATATAATTTTGTGTTAATAATTAAAAGGCATATTAGGAAACAAAAAGGTTTCCTGATTTATTTATTTTTTTTAAATTACAAACCAATCTGCAATCAAAATTGTATAGATATTAAAATTAAATATTTAAAAAACTACTTTAACTTTAAATTGAATTTAAACTCTTCTTTTTATTCTTACAAAGTATTTTCAATTGCTCTATGAAGAGCTTGCTTCCTATAAATTGTGAGACAAAATTTATATTGATCATTAAACATGGGAGGTTGAGTGCAACACTTTGAATGAATTATTTCAAGCAATTATGGTACAATGACGTCTATTTTCAACATTTGTCGGCATGTCATTCTAATGTTTAGTTGTAAAAAGTTATTTGTGAAGATCGAGATATTTCAAAATCTTAGCTAAGGTTTATGAATGTTGTAATCTCTAAAGTTGATTGACTCTCGTTAATAGAGAAAGTCCTTGTATTATACTTGGATCGAAGCTTAGTAAGAGGTTGAAAAAAAGATGAGGTCACGACTGGGACTTGTGGATCATATATCCTTACTAAAATAATAGACTTGGAAATACACGTGAGACAAAATGTAAGACGAATTTAAGGTAATAAAAAAGTTAATTAAATCTACCGTGCTCCTCACATTGAAGAAAATTTGAATTAACAGAGATAAGAAAATTATTCTATTACATATCCTAACAATGAAATAAACCAAATTTCTTTTTAAGACGTCATTTAACAGAGAAGACTGTCGAAACTTTAATTTTTAAAAACGATACATGTTTGCATTTTTTTCATAAGTAAAAGCATATGATGTGCTAAACACATTAATCAAAAAGAAAACTAAAAAAGAAGTACATGAAATATGAATTAGGCCAAAACTAATGAAAGACAAAATAAATCAGTAATACAAAACAAAACAAATAAGTAGCCTCTTTTGTAATAAAGTCTTGAGCTAAAAAATTCGATATCCCATTCTACCGTAAAAAAGATATTTGCAACCGAAGTGTAATATAATTTGCAAATTCTGAAAATTATTATAGAATTAACCATCAAGCTTTATGGAAAAGAACAGAGTCACTAGCCATGGAATTTTGGCCTATTTGAAATTTGAATTTCTTTTTTTTTTTTTTTTTTTTTTTTTTTTTTTTTTTTTTTTTTTTATGTTTTGATAGGTTTCTTGTTATTGTTTACCATTTTATATTCTATGTTCCGTCGGCCATAGTATAATTTTAAATGAATTTGATGAAAAATTAGATTTTTTAGGAATTTCATATTTGTTGTAATTTTATACATAGACTTTCCGATTAAAAAATTATAGTTTTTTTTCAAATATTAATATCTCTATTTTTACTTTTATTTTACAAAATATTCACAAATACATATATACAGTTAAATAACTTTAGCAGCCCCCAAATGAAGGGCATTCTTGTCACAAAAGCTAATGCCATACCTACGTCCAGCCTGTGCCCTTGGTGTTTCTATTAGATGTGTATTTCATAGGAATGAAAAGTTAGGGGTTACCCCATGGACATAGTCCCACAATGTGACCGACTATTCCAAGCATTATCTATTACGGCACCACACAATCTCAACAAAAACGATGCGCCACGCCAATTACTCAACCTTATAAATGCAACTCATCTCTTCAATTTCACCACCATCTATACCCACTCCCTTCTCTCTATTCTATCTTCACTTGTTCATCATTCCATTTTCACTGTGACATGGCCAAGTTGCGAAGTGCAAGGGTCACCACCGAGGTTGCTCCCCCAAGATTCGTGTCGGTGACGAGATGCCGCGTGAAGAAAATGCTTGACACCATTATGGAGGAAGAGAATGATTTTGTTGCTGACAAACGCTTCTCTTCATCTTGTGGCTCCTCCTCAAGAAGCCTTATAGAGAGGCCAATTTTGTTAAACAAATTCTAGCTTCTTAGCTATTATACATGCAGAAATTATTGTATGGTATGGAATCATTACTTGTTTCGTGTTTCAGTTAATTTTCACGTGATACAAAGTCAAGTTTTATAAACTGTTTTACGAATTAAAAATTCAACTACATATCACGTAAAAATTGATTGAAATGTGAATACGTAATAGTTTTTTTATCATGTAATAATTTCTTTATTTCTTTTTTGTGTGGTTGTGAGAAGAAGAATAAGAAGCATATGGTTTGGAAATTTTGCCAGTGCTAATCAGCTGAATAAAAATAACAGACAGGAAAATGAACACCACTTGGATTGTGACATTAACGTGTTGTTTCTCTGAGGGGATTAACACCACTTAAGTTATGATGACATTGTGCTGTTTTCTTTTTCTTTTGTCTTTTAGAATTCTTTCATTTATTTAATTTGCTCGAGTGTGCATTGGGATTTTTCATCCAGTTTTTTGATTGTGATTTCCGCTCAGGAGGCTCTTCTTGTAATTGTTTATGGCTTTTATGTAACATAGGCACAGATGAATCTCATGGATAGTATCCACGACTATGAAGCCCGGACACTGATACGGGTACAAATACGACACGGACACGGACACGTAGGCACATGTAATCTCCAAAATATAGGACACGGAGACACGGATCTATATATTACATGACTATTAATTTCAATCAAGATTTATGTGTTAAAAAACTATCTATGAACAAAGTTAGTCAAATATAACAATGAGATAGATATAATTTCTTTATCTAAAATCTAAAAAGTCAAAAAAAATATGTATAATCTAAATATTCTTATTATATATAAGATTTGTATCTTATCTTTATAATAAATTAACGAGTTTTTAAGTAAATTATTGTATTATTCTCTGTTAAAATTATGTTAGAACTATGTTAAAATTGTTAGATGTTTAAAATATTATCTTTTGAACTGGACACTTCACTAATATGTGTCGTACGAGTGTCGTACGGGTATCAGTGTCCGATACGTGTCGGACACGGATACGTCACCAAAAATGGAGTGTCCGAGCTTCATAGATCCACGATGGTGATGTTAATTACTTTATGTGTATAGCCATGGACATGGAGTAAGAAGGTCTTAATAAAGGGTCTATTTTTCTATGTCAGTTTGCTTATTAGTGGAAAACTTATTTAACGGTGATCGACTTCATTCGATGCTACTTTTCACTCCTTTTATATATTTAATTTATTTCTTTTAGCTACATAGGATATACAACAAAGATTTGAATTTGAGATTCCTCGTGACAAATCAGTTGCTTTTTTTATGTAATCTTATGACTTTGCACAACTTGATCTCAGTCTATATTAATATACTGGAATAAAAGATTAAAAGATAATGTTTTTTGATTTTAGGAGTTTTTACAAGTAATGGGATAATCAACACTATTTTCAAGATAAACAAAAAACTTAATACTAATAGCAGTTCGAAAGGGACTCTCTGAACACTCATCCCACCTTTGGATATTGCAAACTCCAAGATTCATCAGAAAGTTCAAACCTATTGAATGAAAATCATTTTGTAAACATATATATGCAGTTTGGTCTTCTGAAAAGTCAATTAATTTGAACTCTTGTAGCTTCCACTACTTACATTAGCGCATGTTTGTTTTAAGGATATTAATATTCACGTGAAAAAGAGAGAGACATCTTTGTTTGGTGTTCAAGTGATGTGCAAGAAAAAAGAGTATTGATTTGCGGGTGACTACTTGCACGGAAAAGAAGTCCAGCTAGACAACATGTAGTTACCGAAGTGTCCCTTTTTTTCACTTAAGTGCACACTTATTTGGTTGGTCCTTCTTGGGTCGTTGCTTTTGAGGTTATAGTGAATGGAGTGATGTGTTTGCAGGAACTGGTTTACAAAGATTCTGCAATGTGGTTGTGTTCTGTTGTTCGTGATGGCTACTGTGGTTTTGCTGGTGAGTATAAGCTTTATTTGCATTTTTTTTCCGTATGGAGTGGCTTGCATTAATCCAAATCAATCAATCAATAATAATAATAATAAATAATAATAATAATATTAAAAAAAATTAAAATAATAATAATAATAAAAGTAGATTTAAAGGTAAAGTAGATTTAAAGGTAAAAAATGTTGAGCTTGACGCAGCAGGCCTTGAGGGTTATATTGAATGTTTTAAAAGGCCAATGCATTGAGCAATATACTTTGCACTTTCTTGATGTAAATGATTTTAGCTTAGGGAAATATGTCATCGACGATAACTTAGTGGATGACTAAATTATGTATTTGACCTGTATTTATAAACAAAACAACTTTGTTCAACGTTTCGTCCAACTTCGTATCACTAATAGAAAAAAAGATTTCTACGTCGTTAATATAATGTTGGTTAAACCAAAGATCGATGTTATAAAAAACGCAGTGACATTTTTGTAAATAAATCAACATTCATAACGTCGGTTAGACCAAAACCGACGTTGTGATGTATACACAACGTCGGTTAAATAAAACAACCGTCATGGATATATCAGTAAAAAATACAAATTCAAAATTTAAAAATTTTCAAATAGCGGGTGAGCACCACGTCGGTTAGGAGCTACAAACCGACGTGGTGTGTCCAACCATGACGTCGGTTATGGGACTTCAACCGACGTCATGGTCACGCTGACTAAATTGAGGAAAAAGATGGGTGAAATTAGGGTTTGCACCACGTCAGTTATGGGTTTCTAACCGACATGGTGGGCCATTATAATTAAAATTGGAGATTTCAGGCCACACACCACATCGGTTAGAAGCCCAGAACCGACGTGGTGCTTCCAGCTTCACTGTTTTTACTTTTACACTTTGCCTTCCTTCCTCATTTTCACTCTTGTACGCGCTGCTGCTTCACAGTTCTCTCTCGCTCACATTGCCTTTTTCTTTCTCACGCATTCTCTCTTGCTTTTTGTCTCGCTTTCTTGCTCATATTTTCACTGGTACGTGGTGTTCTCTCTCGCGTGTTGTTCTCCCCCATCTCTCATTGTCTTTTGTGGTTTCATTCACTCCATTTTTACATTTTTTGGTTTTGATAGATTTCATTTGGGTTGATTTCCGTTCATTGGTTTTATTCTCATTATCTACAAGAGGTATGTTTTCTTATCTTTGTATGCTTGGAATGCTTTCTGGATGTTTGTATTATAGATTTAGGATTTCAAAAGTTTTTGGACGAAAGAACTTCAAATGACCATAACTTTTGATAGAAAGCTCGGATTGAGATGCTCCAAAAATGAAAGTTTCTCGAAATTGCGTAATAAAGTTCCTTGGCCATACCTTGTGGGGATTCGACAATTTTTTTTTCCAAAATTCCATCGTTTACCCTATTTTTTTAATTTTTTTGTAATTTTTTTTTCAATTTTTTATATTTTAGCTTACTATTTCATCTATTTATACTTGTCAAAAAGTTATGGAAATTTTTGTGGTTGTTGTTTGTAGTCAACTTGGACCAAGAATGAAGATCATCTTGTGTTGGTCTAGACTTAGGTTTGTATGTGAGTGTGATCCATGAACCATGAGTAAGCACTTTGAATCTTTGGAATGAGCTTTAAAGATCTACTAAGGCTAAAACTTTTAAAGTGAGGCTAAATCATTTTAGAAAACCCTTTTACAAAGTAAAGCAATAAATTGTTTTCAAAAATAAATTTGTTGAAAAATCTGTTATGAGAAAAATCAATCGATTCATTTTCGGTTTGTTAGCACTAGGAGTTGCTGTATTGATTTGATGAAGCCAAACCAACTACAATTAAAGCTGCTGAGTTAAGTTGAAGAAACCAGTCATGTTGACCAAGTCAAGACCTTGTGCTGTCAAGTGAAGATGCATGGAGTTTGCATGGAGTTTGGTGTTTTGGGTCTAGGCTTTAGGTGGTGTTGGTGTGTCTAGATTGAGGTTAAATCTGTGATGATGAATGTGCTGATCATTGATAAGCTCCACTGAGAAAATTGGCTTTAGCAAGATTTTAAAAATCATTAAAAACAGATTTCAAATTTTGATAAACCGTTTTAACTGTCTTTTAAAATCTAGTCGACTGAATGACAAATCAATCGACTAAAGTTTGACAGCTGTCACTACAGCTGTTTATAAATAGCTGGTGCATTTTCAAAAGAGAATAATACATAGAATTTTCAAACGTACTACACTGATTTGATTTGAGAGAAAACGCTACCACCTTTTTGAGATCAAGATCATTTGAAGTTTTCAAAGAATTCATCAAGAACTGATTTTCTGCATTTTGTTGGAGCTTTGGAAACTGACTGCACATTTCTACATCATTGATCTGACCTCAGCCTAAGCACTCTATAACTGTTTCTTCTTACTTTCTGATTTGTTGTATAGAATTGCTGTTGTTAGTTGATTTCTGTGTAAATCCTTCAACTGTATTCAAACTGCTACTGAGTTCTTGAATCACTGGGGTGTAATTTGTGGTACAGTGAGACTGTACTGGTGGTTCGCCTACTATGGGGAGCACTGTAAGGCGTTTCTTGATTATACAATGGGTTCTGTATAACTATGACTTGCTGTGGGTTTCAGCAAGGGTGTTCTTGAAACACACAGTGGGTTTCTGTGTGGTTTCTTGTTCTGCTGTGGCTTCAGCAGTGGTCTACTGCGGGGAGCAGTGAGACGTTTCTGGGTTATACAGTGGATTCTCTATAACTGTGATTTGTTGTGGGTTTCAGCAAGGGAGTTCTTGAAACACACAGTGGACTCTGTGTGGTTTCTTGGTCTGCTGTAGGTTCAGTAGTGGTTGCTGCGAGTGCAGTGTATTCTTGTTGTGGGCAAGTATTGTAAACTTGATCAGTTGATCATTTTTAGTGAAATCCTTACTGTGTGTGAGGGACTGGACGTAGCCCGTTTGTTGGGTGAACCAGTATAAAAATCTTTGTGTTCTTGAATCTTCTTTCTCTTTCTTGATCACTGATTTAATTGATTGGTTCACTGTATAAACTGTTTTCAGAATCAATAAATGAACTCTATTTGATTTAAGACTTAAACATCTTTTAATAATTGTTTCTTTCATAAAAAGAATTTTATTTTTGATTGGTTCATAAATAATTCAAACTGTTAACTGAATTGAATTTAACCAATTCATTTTGTGCAGTTAGCTTCTATCTGTTTCTGTGTAGTAAACTAGATCACTTCCGTTGTTATAGTTGAATTCTGATAATTTTTTTTGTTTTACTGCATTGTACTGTGACTTGAGTGAGTTCTGTTTACTGATTCATTCTACTGCACTAATCAGTAAAGTAAATAAAGATCCAATTTATCAAACTGACTTGCATTTTCTTAAAAGGTCAATTAGTTTTGAAAAAGATTTTGAAATCCAATTCACCCCCTCTTGTATTTAAGCCAAAACAGTTTCTTACACGGTTTCAATCGATTGAATCAGGGTTTGCAATTTTATTTCATAACTATTTTTGTTTTTAGAACTGCAGATGAATACATAACATATTAAACACAATTAAAAGAGAGCTCTAAGTGCGAATAAGTGTGAAAATCAAATACAATTGAGTGGGTCTTTGAAATTCAAGTGTTCCTCTTCAAGAAAGATCAAAACTGTAGATCTTGAAACTCTTCATTGGTGAAAAATGTACTACTCTGATTTTGGATCATTAGAGATAAGTTTTCTGCACTGATTTTCTGTCATAGGATTGTTGTATGTGCATAATTGATTTTGGTTTTGTAATTCCCATGTGTTTGTGAGTGTTTAGTCTACAAATTTTATAGGGTTTACATTTGTAGGTAAGCAATAGGGTTCTACATTGGTTTTGTATTCTCTATAGGGTTTAGAGGTGATATTCTACAGGGTGCAGAGGGTTTCTTGCAAGGTGCAAGTGTATTGGTGCTTGTATTGCTTGAACTTTGAGTTCTTAAGTAAATTTCTTTATTTGTTGGTGTCAACTCCCAATTTCTTCCAGGTGAAAAATGAAAAAAAAAAATTTATTCATGTTCACATTTTTTTAATACATAACAATAAAAAAATTAAATTAAAATTAAGAAAAATATAGAAAAATAAAAATAGGAATAATAATAAAGAAAAGAATGTATGGTGGATCTTGAATCAGAAAATATAAAACAGTTTGTCGCGACCATGGATCACGACAGCGGGACGACAATCTGAAAAGAGAAATTTAAAAATTATTTTTAAAATCAAAGAAAAGGAGTTGCCAGCATAGTTTATTATGGAAAACTATGGAAAAATCGAATTTGGATAAAACAGGTCTGCGAAACCGGATATAGGTCCAGGAGTTGGTTACGCGTGGGAAAGGTATTAGCACCCCCACAATGCATGTCCTAAGACACTACCTTTAATCAAATGAGTGAAACGAATGTGGTTTTGAAGTTTATTTTTCCAAAATAACAAAAGAAAAACAAACAAGAACAAAATAGTAATTTTTAGATAAAAGGGCCCGACAAGGATTGACCTTGCTCCTACGTATTTCTATCCGTGATAGAAAATTAGGGCGTATGTAGTTCTAATAGAGTTTGGTTGTTTTAGAAAATTTGATATTTGAGAATTTTTGGTATTTTTTATTTTTTATATTTTTAAAAAACCGCATGACGCGTATGACCATTTAGGATCCAATCGAATTTATTTAAAAGAAAATTTTGCATGACTTATACGGGCATTCAGAAGTTTAATTGAAATTTGTTTTTAATAGAACACGAGAAAAATATTTGTATTTCGTATTTATTTTTAAGAAATTAAAATATCATAGAAACAACTATAAAATTTACATACTGAAAATGATTATGAATATCTAAATGTTATCTTGTAAAATGTATTAGTTTTATTTAATTACTGTAAAATACAAAAGTGACACACGTAAAGCGGTGCACTTATAAGAAAGAGAAATGCTAATTTGCCATGTTGGGGTTAAGCAAGAAAAGAGTGGTACTGGAGACGTAGGATGGGTATCCCGAGAACCACCTCCATTCGGCATGTTTGTATTTGGGAAGCTTTTCCACTTACGGAGTGGAACCTTGAATTCCTCGTAGGGTTTTCACCATCAATATCCACCTTCACATCTCCAACCAAGCCTCACAACAACTGCCACGTGGCTATGACCCTTTCCAAAATTCGAGAAAAATGGTTTAGGTGCCAGGCTGAAATATGATAGAAGATATCAGGAATAGGAAGAAAAGCTCCTCGTCAAAATTGAACCACGCCCTAATACTACTCCCGGTGTCTCCCTGGTTCAGTAGATCACTACCCGAATCAATCCCGGCTATGGTTCGGTGAAATCGCCTTCATCTTCGAGAGATATCACTGCACAGCTATCAGAAAGTTCATCGGAGTACGCAAGCCTCGAGTGTGGTGGCCAATGCCAACACAAATGTAAACCTGAAGACGTTGCTCGGAAGCTCTGGTTGTGCTTCTAAGCACTCTCGGTTCGTTTCAGCATGTGAATGGCTTCATTTACATGCAAACCATTTACCTTGCATCTCTAGAGTATCAGGATTCCTCTGACGGTAAATAGATTCTTGAGTTTTTCCATGTGCAGCTTTCATATGCATGTTGTGTAGTTGCCCTTTAACACTTAGCTCCTTTGTAAGGACCTTGTTGACAACAAGGTAGGCTTGTCATGCCTGCTCAAATAATCATTACGCAGACATGCATGATCTCGAGCCTCCTCCCGTAACTCGATGACGGAAGAGCATTGGGAGCGGAATACGTGGCCACCAACATCATTTTCTAGCTCTGGCATGATCTCTACGAGCTCCTTGTTGTTCTTGCTTCGAAGTTTGTTGAGGAACACCAGAGTCATTGCGCCAAAGGCACGTCCTCCAGTCGCCGGTGACGAAATGTCGAAGCTCTCTGACCATTAGAAGTCTCGGCTGCTGCCTCTCCCATACGACGACGTCCTCATAAAAAATGTAGCCTCACTTGCAATACGTTTTCTTGGTTTATTCTTGAAGCGAGTTCTTTCTCTCTTTCTCGACAGACTTTGAATCAAGCTTAGAATAACTCAGTTTGTCGAAAGCATGCATTTCAATCTCTCGTTTACTTCTTGTGTCCATTTTGTTCCTTCAATCTTTTCCTAAAAAAAAAACTCACCTTTCTTTAATTCTTCAAAGACTGTTCCTTTAACCGACCGTGAATGGCGTCAAGAAATGAATCGCTTTCGTTCGACGTCGACGTCGGGCCCCGTCAACGATGACCTCAATCACAGGTTAGCGAGAGAAAGAAAGAAACTGAAACTGACTAGGACGTCACCAAGCAGGATCTTGCACCGATATTGATGGGGCCTTCTGCAATTAAAACTCCTGAGTCTGACATCACTCGTACTCACTGTTGGGAGAAGGGTTTTCCTTATCCGCCATTGTTTCTACTTCAACATTGCAAGAATAAAAAAAAAATGAATCTCTTTATCTTCTTTTTCATGTAAAATTTCAACCCATGATCAGAAAACCAACTAGCACTCCAGAGCATCAGGGCATCGTTTTACGGTCACCGGAGACGAGGGGTCGAGGCTCTCCCGCTATTGGAAGTTGCCGCTACTGCATTGTTCTTGAAGCGAGCTCTTTCTCTCTTTCAGCAAACTATGAATCAAAGCTTGAAGCAACGCCATTTTTTCAAAGCATGCACTACGCTTTATGTCTCCATCGCTGTCTCTTGATGAGTACCCAAGAAAAACCAAAGAAAAGAAAACCAGAGAGATGAAAAAATAATTTATCCTCTGTGTAACCTCCGGGCTCTCTCCTTTTGTGAATCGTAAGGGAAAATCCCCAATGTAACGTAAGGGATCCTTTTTCATGCCCCTGGGACGTGAGTGGTTATTTTTTTACCCCGTGGATCAATGGTGTATCCTAACTTATGCATGTGATGGAAGAAAACAAAAACAAAAATGAGTGAACGTGAGTGCTTTAATGATCGACTTAAAGGGAGAGAACAAAAGAATAATGTGTTTTTTTTCTTTATTGTAAAACTTATTTAAAAAAAAAACATTTAAAATCAATTGGATAAATAAATTTTTCTTTTATTTTTCATGAAAATATATATATAAAAAAAACAAACTTAAAAAAACAATAAAATTTAAGTTAATTGATTATTATTTATTTTCTTTTCAAGCAATTTTTTTTATTATTTCACCTGGATGAGATTGGGTGTTGACACGGTTGAAAGAAGAAATTTCCAGGTTGAAGATGGAGAATGTTGCATTAGAGAATAACATGCAGAACCTGCAATGTGATTATGTAGATCATCAAGAGGTGTATGAAGAAAAAATAAAAGAGAATCAGGAATTAGTGAAGAAGTAGAAAGCACAAAAAGGAGCATATCTTCATAATTAATCAAGATTGATGACTGCCAATGCAGAACTGGATTTGAGAAATAGAGAGCGGAATGCAACAATTTTTTTTAACGTTAATGGAAAAATCTTTATGATGCTGTAAAACAAGACAAACAAGAGGTGCTTGATAAACTTTGTGATCTTCAGAAACGGTTCAACAGTTTGGAAGCCATGATGGAAGAAAAGGTGAGAGAATATGAAGAAAGAATTGAAGAGGAACATTGGCAAAAACGGGATAATGAAGAAAACCATCAGGTGACTATAGCCCAACTAGAGGAACGCATAACAGATATGGAAAGAATTGCCATATTTTAGAGCAATAGCTGCTCTAGCTAATGGAGCAATAGAAGGAGTCCCGGAGATGTTCTGCCAAGTTGAGATATCTTTGCCATTTTGTAAAAATCCTAAACAAGTTGAGATTTTATTTGAGCATTGGAAAGGGCTTTTAGCAAAGATGAAAAATATGATATCTCGTGCCCGAAAAGAATGATTATTTTTTTGTATCTGATGACAAACTATTCTCAGTTCTCAATAAAATTCAGATTGCTTGTTGATTTTCATGAAATATTCGCACAAGTTTTCAATTTACTGTTTTAAATTAATTAAATTGCATTTGCATTTAATAAAATAATGATATTGAGAAATGAAATTAAAATATTCTGTGACATCCTTGTAGAATTCAAATCAATAACTCATAATGGAAGACAAGGGTAAAGCAATCGCGGGAGATAAAAGGAGCACACCTCTGCCTAGGCCAGTTGTCATACAATTTTCAAAAGCTACTGCTAGTCCCATGCCTTCGAAGTCGTAACCATTGGTGATTCAAACACCATTATCTTTTCCATATAAAAATAACAAAGTTGTTCCTTGGAAGTATGGTGTTAGTATCATTCAAGGTGAACTAAAAGAAGAATCAGCTGATCAAGGCAAAGTGGCAGTTGATAATATTTCTGGAATTTGGGGTATGACTAGAAGCGGTCGCCTTTTTACTCCTTCTGACTTAAGAGGTGAGAAAAGTCATGAGCATATTAGAGAAGAAATGGCTATGGAAAAGGATAAATCATTCATAAAAGAAAAAAAATGTGCAAAACAATGCTGAAGATGGGGAAAAAGAAAAGAAAGAGATAACCGTTGAAGAAGCATGTGATTTTTTAGATTTTTTCAGCAGAGTGAATACAAGGTTGTAGATCAATTGAATTGCATGCCTGCAAGGGTATCTTTGATGGAGTTGTTTGCACATTCCCCTTCTCAGAAAAAATTATTAATGATGATTCTAAGCAGAGCACATGTGGAAAAAGATATCTCATTAGATAAATTTGAAGGAATTGTTAGTCATACCACTACTAACAATTATTTCACTTTTACTGATGATGAAATACCATCTAAAGATAGGGGTCATAATAAAGCTCTTCATAATTTTATCAAATGCAAGAATCACTTTATATCATGTGTGCTGATTGATAATGGTTTATGTTTAAACGTCATGCCAAAAGCTCCCTTTAATAAATTGCCTGCCAATGGGATTTGTAAGAAACTGTTTTGGCTGAAATACAAGAGGGAGGGGGGAGGTGAATTGGATTTCAAAATCTTTTTCAAAACTATTTGAACTTTTAAGAAAATGCAAGTCAGTTTGATAAACTAGATCTTTATTGACTTTACTGAGCAGTGCAGTAGAATGAATTAGTAAACAGAACTCAATCAAGTCACAGTACAATGCAGCAAACCAAATAGATTTATCATAATTCAAATGTAACTGCGGAAGCGATTTAGTTTACAACACTGAAACTGACAGAAATTAACTGCACATAATGAACTGGTCAAATTTGATTCAGTTAACAGTTTGAATTATTAAGAACCAATCAAAAATAAAATTCTTTTTATGAAAGAAACAATTATTAAAAGATGATTAAGTCTTAGACCAATAGAGTCCGGTTATTGATTCTGAAAACAATTTATACAATGAACAAATCAATTAAATCAGTGATCAAGAAAGAGAAAGAAGATTCAAGAACATAAGGATTTTTATCCTGGTTCACCCAACAAAACGGGCTACGTCCAGTCCCTCACACACAATAAAGATTTCACTAAAAAAGATCAAACTAATCAAGTTTACAACACTTGCCCACAACAAGAATACACTACACTCTGCAGCAAACCACTGCTGAACCTACAGCAGACCAAGAAACCACACATAGTCCACTGTGTGTTTCAAGAACTCCCTTGCTGAAACCTACAGCAAGTCACAGTTACACAGAATCCACTGTATAACCCAGAAACGCCTCACTGCTCCCTGTAGCAGACCACTACTGAACCCACAGCAGAACAAGACACAGAAACCCATTGTGTGTTTCAAGAACACCCTTGCTGAAACCAACAATAAGTCACAGTTATACAGAATCCACTGTATAACCAAGAAACGCCTCACACTGCACCCCGCAGTAGGCAAACCACCAGTACACACTCACTGTACCATGAATTACACCCCGATAATTCAAGAACTCAGTAGCAGTTTGAATACAGTTGAAAGATTTACACAAAAATCAACTAACAACAACAACTCTATACAAAAGATCAGAAATGTAAGAAGAAACAGGTATAGGGTGCTTAGGCTAAGGTCAGATCAATGATGTAGAAATGTGCAGTTAGTTTCCAAAGCTCCAGCAGAATGTAAAAATTCAGTTCTTGATGAAATCTTTGAAAACTTCAAATGATCTTGATCTCAAAATGGTGGTAGAGTTTTCTCTTGCTTTGAAAAATCTCAAATCAAATCAGTGTAGTATGTATGAAAATTCTTTATGTTACTTCTTTTGAAAACGCACCAGCTATATATAAACAGTTATAGTGACAACTGTCAAACTTTAGTCGATTGATTTGACACTCAGTCAACTAAATTTTAAAAGACGGTTAAAACTGTTTATCAAAAACTGAAATCTGTTTTTAATGATTTTTAAAACCTTGCAAAAGTCAATTTTCACAGTGGAGCTTATCAATGATGAGCACATTCATCATCACAGATTTTAACCTCAATCTAGACACACCAACACTACCTAAAGCCTAGACCCAAAAACTCCAATCTTCATGCAAACTCCATGCATCTTCACTTGAAAGCACTTGGTCTTGACTTGGTCAACTTGGTTGGTTTCTTCAAGTTAACTCAGCAACTTTAGTTCTAATTGTTTGGCTTCATCAAATCACTATAGCATCTCCTGGTGGTAACAAGATTCATTTACGTCTGTGTAACATGGTAGTGAGAGCTTTTGATAGAAGTAAGAGAGAAGTATTGGGGGAAGTTTAATTACCAATACAAGTTGGACTGTGTGTTTTTCAAATCACATTTCAAGTAATGGATATATTGCCAGCGTACAGTTGTTTTCTTGGAAGACCATGGATTCATACAGTTGGAGTCGTACCATCCACGTTGCATCAGAAACTCAAATTTATAATTGATGATAAGTTCATTATAGTTTATGGAGAGGAAGACTTACTGGTATTTGGGCCATCTTCTACCCTATACATTGAAGCTACTGAAGAAGCACTAGAAACTTCCTTTCAAGCTTTAGAGATTTTCAACACAACTTATGTTAAGCCTTTCAAAGTACATCCAAACTTGTCAAATGCATCATTAATGGTAGCTAAGACTATGATGAGAGAAGGGTACAAATATGATAATGTCTTAGGCAAGAATGATAAAAGTTCTGTGATGTCTTTGGAAATAGTTGAAAATAAAGTCAGATTCGGTCTAAGGTACAAGCCTACTAGAGTTGACTGAAGGAGACTAATTGAAGAAAGAATTGAAAGAAGCCGAGCTAAGGCGAAAGGCAAAGAACCAAAATTGAAAGAAATATCTTTGTGCCACTTGAATCAAAGATTTTATAGTGCTGGGTGGATACATGTTAATCAAGTGCAAGTTGTTGAAAATGAATATGAAGATTCAAGTCATGAATTTGTATACCCTTGTTTTCCTAATCAACAAATTGATAATTGGGAGGTTATAATGCATAAAGAATGTAACATTCCATTGAATTTTGACATTTTCATTGTGCTACAATTTTCAATAAAGAGAATTTTTCAGAAAATTTTGTTTTGCTAAGAAAATATGTCATGGGTTATATTTTAAAATCCCAAAAAATTCTAAAAGGATATCGTGGAATAATAAGAATAATAATAATAACAAATAAATAAATAAAATAAATAATATTTTAAATCAATTGTTTATGGAATCATTGAATTTATCAGAAAAAAATGAAAAAATATCTTAAAGCCTGATATAAAGAAAAACAAAATGAATTCTTTTCCAAATATAACATTCATTGAATGCATATGTTTTGAATAAAATCCTTTTGAGCCTTCTTTGAGCCTATCTAAAGAAAAAGGTTTACCCTAGTGGTCTAAAATATCAAAAGATTTTTCATAATAGGGCAATCAAATTTCATGTCCCAATTTCAATTCCTTTTTCCAGAGGAATTTAAAAAAAATAATAATAAAAAAGAAAAAGTCTGTTAGATTGAAAACCCGCAAAGGGTGGTCTAAGCAAAAGTTATGACACATAAAAAAAATATATATATATATATATATATATATATATATATATATATATATATATATATATATAAATATAATGAAACAAGTTGAAAGTTATTGAAACTCTGTTGCAAAAACTAATCTTTTTAAAAATCAAAGCAATCAAGCCCAAAAGTGATATACGACCATTTTTTCTTATCCCAATAATAAAAGTCATGAAATATCCATCGCACCTTTCTTTGAGCCTAATACAAAATTTTTCTTTCAAAAGTATACCTTGAACAAAGATCATTAAGTGAAAGTCAGTTCAAGTATATACATCAAAAGTGTCTTAAAGATTCATCAAAGACGGAGTACATCAAAAGCTCCCAATTCAGAATCGTAAAGAAAAAGGATAAAAAAAGAGAAAAAAGAAAAGAGAAGAAATTTAAAAATTAAAATGTGTTATCAAAACAAAAGGATGACAACTTTCAAACAAAAATTGTTCTCTCAAAGTGAGCAAAAGAAAAAAAATGAAGAAAATTGAAGAAGAAACTCAATTGAAAATCTTGGCTGTTTTTCACTAAACATTAATGATCTTTGTTCCAAAATTATAACTCTTAAACACTTTTTGGGCATTTAATATCCTTTTCTTTAAAACCTCTTTAACCCCTAGTCACGTTACAAACCCAATAAAGTCCACATTGATTGGAGTATGATTGTTAATGTTTTTCACTTAGAATAGTCTTGTAATAGAGGAATGTGACTCACAACATGTGTTGGAAAGAAACAAAAGAAAAAAAAAGGAAAGTAAAAGAAAAAATGTGTATAAAAAAAAATCAGAACGCCCCTGGTAAAAAAAAAAGTGATACCAAATTTGAAACTCAAATGAAAATAACATTGATAAAGTCAACACTGGGGCAATTCTTTCTCATTTCTTCCTTCCATATTTCTTCCTCGTCCAAAATTGAGTCATTGTGAAATCAAATCTTTTTGTTACCCCTAAAATCTGAAACTGGGACACTCTTTGTTTGATTCAATCTAAATTTTATTCCCTTTATAGGAAGTGCAGTTTTCTCAACAAGAGTTCCACTCTCCTAATTTTCACCCCATGCTCATAAGTCATCCCTTTGAACCCGAATTCTCATATTTCAAAATTGGAACAACTCCGTTGCATTCATGTCTAACTCTTAAAGAGTACGAAAGATTCAAAATAAAGGTTGCACTCATACTCCATACTAAAAATTGGGGCACTTCCATTGCCTATTTGGAGTTCAACATCTTTCCCATATTTTTTTTCATCCACCCATTCTAACACATATGTATCAAAATTTTAAAATTGATAACATTTACATTTTTTTGTGTCAGGCGTTAAGATTTGTGAACATCTTTTTCAAAATAGAAAAATCAATTTCCAAATCCAATCCCAATAAATTCAATGATTATGTAGAATCACTTGAGAAATGATTCAAAACTTGTCAAAAAAAAAATCTCTTATGCATTCATACATGCATTCAAATCAAAATTTTCATTCAAAAATTATCATGCATTCAAATCAAAGTCAAAAATTTCTCATGCATTCAAACTAAACATTGAAAAAATTCAAAATTCTCATGCATTCATACATGCACTCAAAGCAAATAAAAAAAATTTATATACACATTCAAAACAAAAGCAAATAAAAAATCTCATACAAATATTTTTTTTTATATGCATTCAGAAAAAAATCAAAATTCTCATGTATACAAAGTAAAATAAATTTTCTCTTACATTCAAAAGCAAAAATTCAAAGTTCATATAACAAAGCAAAAAAAAAAAAAAAAAAAAATAAAAATAAATAAAAAAAAAAAAAAAAAAAAAAAAAAAAAAATCTCTCATGCATTCAAAAATAAGCCAAAAATGCTCATGCATTCATACATGCATTTAAAACATAAAGCAAAATCAAAAGATCTTATGCATTCATACGTGTATTTTTAAATAATTAAAAATTAAATCTTATGCATCATGCAAGTCAAAATTTCGTGCATTAGCATAGAGTCATGCATTCAGTTCAGACATATATTCAAATGGATAAAAGTCAAAAGTTTCATGTATTTTCATGCATTCGTAAATGCATTCATACATTCATTCCCCAGTGAAGAAATCAAAATTGCCAGGCATTTTCATCCAGAAATTATCATGCATTTATACATACATTAAACAAATTAAAATCCAAAAATTCTCATGCATTCAAAAGCAAAAGGCCAAAAGTTCTAATGCATTCATATATGCATTCATTGAATAGTAACTAAAAATTTCTCATGTATTCATACATGCATTCAAATCAAAAACAAAAAATTGAATTTTTACATAATGATTTCATGACCCTCTCAAAATTCCATTGAAAAAGATGACCCTCTGATGCAAGGTCCGGTAAAGATGTTGACCCTTTGAAGCAAGGTAACATTTATTTTTGGCGCTTGATCTCCTGCAGAAACAAAGGTCTTGCCTATTCTTTGATTTTCGACTCCCTACAAAAGCAAAGTCACAACTATTCTTTGGAATGTTGACCCTCTGATGCAAGGTCACATTTGTTTTTGGTGCTTGATCCCCTCTAGAAGCAAGGTCTTGGTCATTCTTTAGTTTTTCTAGAAAAACAAACTGATGAACAGTGAACCCAGTAAGTTGCGAAATCTGCAGATTTACAGAACAATTAATATACTGGTTATTAATCAGATTCAGAACTGTTAAAAGTAGACTGTGCTACTTTGGGGTAGACAATAATGGTGTACCCTTGTACATATCAATGCAAGATATCATTAAAATCATTTCAGAAAACTAGCACTACTAGAAAAAACATATTCCACGACAGTATACCACTACGGTTAAGAGGGAACCGCATTAAAAAAAATTGCAGTGACAATTTTGTAATTAAGTGGAACCATACCATCGCCGTTCTGGCCGTAACCGCGGTGGTAGGTGGATACGACCGCGGTTCCTCCTTACAACCGCAGTTGTATCCCAAAAATTTTTTAAAAATTAAATGATGCAGGAGATACCACCGCGGTTGGGGCCAGAACCGCAATGGTAGGTGGATACTACCGCGGTTCCTCCTTACAACCACGGTCGTATCCCCTATTTTAGAAGCCCACGCTCATTTTTTCCTTTACGCTTTCGTCTGCCCTCTCTCTCGCACAACGCTTTCGGCGTTGTCTCTCGCCCTCGTCCTTAGTCGTCGTCACCTAAACTAAGGTTAAAGCTCTCTCTCGTGTTGTCGTCCCTCACCGTCGTCCATATTCTTACTTTGCCACAATTTGCATTTCAGTTTTACTCTTCCTTTTCGTTTTCCTTTGGTTCTCGTAGAATCTTTCATCTGCGTTGCATTTTCGTTTTACTCTTCACATATTCGTCGATGTTGGGTTTAGGTTTTAGACGTTTATCCTTGCATTGGTTCTTGGCATTCGTTTTGAGTCTTGGTTGTTTTCTTCTTGCATTGGTGTCATCTCGGGTTGTTGATGTTTTCGTGGTAGGTTCTATTTTTACTCTTCATTTTTACTTGGTATTGGTTCCATTTTTTTTGGTTTGGTAGATTGTGGTTCGGTTCATTTGTGTTTTGTGCATTTCAACATCTTCCCGCTCTTTACCTTTGTCTACAAGATGTATGTTTTTTATTTATTTATGGAATGCTTGAACTGTTTTAGTTTGTGTATCTTGATCAAAACGTGTTGGGATTGAGTTCGGGGATGTTCGATCCCGAACATTTTATGTTTGAACTATTTTAGTTTGTGTAACTTGTAGTGTATGTATAGTATAATGTATGACTTAGAGTATAACTTGTAGTGTAAAATGTATGACTTGTAATATTTGTGTAATGTATAATTTTGAGAAATCTGCATGGGTTTTGAAATATTTGAGCAGGTTTTGGGCAGCAGTTATTTGCTGTTGCATTTTAAAATAAAAATGCATGTACCGTCGCAGTTAAAATAAATACTGCAGTGGTAGGGGATACACCACAGCAGTTGTTTGGTTAACAACCACGGTAATAGGTATCATACCATTGCAGTTGTTAACCAAACAACCACGGTAGTATGTGATACTTTCTACTACAGTTCTACAACCGTAGTGGTAGCTTTAATACTTTTTACTACGGTTGAATACAAACGTGGAAAAGCACAATTTCATAAAAATAGAACTATAAAACAAATCGAAGAGTACTCAAATTATTTTCAAAAACATATTTGACCATTTTTCTTAATTATTTGCCATTTTTTTCTCTTTCTCCCCCTTTTTGTCATCACATAAAGTAGTTGATTTAAGAAATCATCACTGTTGCAGGGAGGTGCTAATAATTACTCATGTGTTTGGAATAGAAAATTGTGGATAATAGTGATAACATCAAACTCTAGCTCACTAACCTTGATCTTTAACACATAAATCCTATGGTTCTTGTGTACACTCATCAATTAGATATTGTTAAATAATTAACATGTGAGGGACAATATTCTTTCATATTGGGGAGTCCATCTAAGGTAAATTTCTGGTTTGAATAACACAACAACTTGGGTGAGAAAAGGAAACCAATTAAAATTTTCTAGGTGTGTAACTTTGGTAAAGGGGAATTGCAACTCAGACTTTTAAAGTTAGAAAATGCATAGCATGAATTAATTAAAAAAAGAAAACAAATTTTCACCAAGCTTTCAAAAATAATTTATATATATATATATATACAAATATTTTAAATAAATATATCCTATTGATATTTTTGCCAAAATGACTTTTGAAAATGAAAGAAATACAATTCTTAAAAACTGGAATCATGCACTAAAAGTAGCATATATAGATGCATATAAAATTTTAAAGCTAAGTAAAAATGGATTGTAGAAAAGAAAAGAATGAAGAAAAAAAATTGATGAAAAAAATTGTAAATATACATTAAATGTATGTAAATGTTCATAAAAAACTTTTGTGAAAAAAAAATTAAACTAAATTAAATTAAAACAATTTAATTCACATATTTTGATGCAATGAGTTTTAGTCAATTGATATTTGCCATCATTCAATTAAGAACGTACTCAAAAAGCTCTCTTAAATATTTAAGACGTTATTCAATAAGGGGTTTTGTATAAATATATCACTAGTAAAAAAACACATTTAATCGTGGTTCTACAAGACTTACAATTGCGGTTCTGGAACCACGGTAGATCGAACCGCGTTAAAAAGTACTGAACATATCATCGCGGTTGTATAACCGCGATGGAAAGTATAACATACCACCGCGGTTCTTATTACAACTGTGATGGTAAATTCAATTTTTTAAAATAAAACAGCGACGCCACAATCTCATCCTCCAACCAGTTACATCTCACTAAAGTTCTCTGGGTCGCGCCTTCTACTCCTCCTCCATCCAAATCTGGGATAGCAAAACCGGCAACGTCGCTAGCTTCGCCACCTCCTTCGCCTTCAACATCTTCCCTCCCAACAAATCCAACTCTGCCGATGCACCTCCGCCTCCACCTTCAGATCCAACGACCTCCGCCTCTAGATCCAACGATGTTGATGCACCTTCTCCTCCACCTCTAGATCAAGCACCACGAACACGAGCTCTGCCTCTAGATCCAACTCCTCCGATACACCTCCACCTCCGCCTCTAGATCCAGTGCCACGAACGCGACCTTCGCCTCCAGATCCAATGCGGCAGCCGAATCGGTGGTGGTCTCTGAATGGTGGTGGCTCTGAACGGGTCGGTGTTTGCAAAAATGTCAAGCCGACGGGGTCAGGTACCAGTAGTGACAATGGCAAAGGGGGGGAGCTGGACACTGCTGAACCGGAAGAGATTGCTCAGGATAAGTGTAGTCAAGGTGCGAGTTTAATGAGCGATGAGAGTGATTTGGCCCATAGAAGCGAGGATCTAGAAGAGAAGGTTGATACTAGGTCAACTATGGTAGTGACTGAGGGGGACTTGTTCTATGATAAACAAATGACTCTAAACAAGAAACTCAGGGCAGCCAATCCTAAGAAAAGGGGGATACGAGTACGGTTGTTTGTGGGAACTACACTCGTATCCCACATACCATCGCGGTTGTTTAAACAACCGCCCTTGTATCTCCCTACAAAATAATTTAAAAATTATTTTGCAGATACCAGCATGGTTGTTTAAACAACCGCGATGGTATGTCTCTGCAAAATAATTTAAAAATTATTTTGCAAATACCAGCACGGTTGTTTAAACAACCGCGATGGTATGTCCCTGCAATTTTTCAATTTTAAATATTTGTGTTCCTTACCATCATGGTTCTCGCTCCAACCATGGTGGTATCTCCTGCAACGTTAATACAATTGCAGTTATTGTGGACAACCGAGGTGGTATGATTGCACTTAATTTCGAAAATGTCACCGCGTTGTTTTTAATTGTGGTTCCCTCTTAACTGCAATAATATCCTGTCCTGGAATGTGTTTTTTCTACTAGTGTATGCTAATTGTTCATCAGTTGAGACAAATTACAAATCAATGATACCCTTTTGAACATGATCTCTAAATGATGTTTAGTTTCAATGTGCTAAAAAAACACACTTGTTTTATAAATAAAATAAAACAAAATTGAAGAAACCAAGTTAGTGTATATCAAATTAAAAAAAATATGCAAAAAAATGACATCTTGGCTAAACAATCACATGTGATCAAATACATGCAAACTCTATTAGACCGTCTAATGTGTAAAAGATTTAGACTAACACATGCAAGTAAAAAGAATTAATTATCTTGTAGACGGGACAAACTGTTTAATCTTAGATGAACTTTTGTTAGTAAAATGTGAATGTCTCATCCTTAGTTGAGCAGTTCCAAGAAATCTGGTTCATCTTTATCTCTTGTCTCTCTATCTGTTGTCTCTAAATTTTGGGAATGAAGACTTTCTTAATTATGAACAGTGAGTATCCGTTTTCCCAATTCCAATATTTGACTCTTCTTGTTTGGATGTAATATATCTGCAAGAGGAAGAATTTTCTCTTTTGGTACCCACACTGTTTTGGATCCTTTCATGTTAGTTTTCCTCCAAGATTTATTCTTGAAGGTTCCTACAGAAATAGGATGTACAATGGAAGAACTAGATGATGTATTATTTTGATCACAACCTATTTGTAAGAAATTGTTTCGGCTGAAATACAAGAGGGGGGATGAATTGGATTTCAAAATCTTTTTCAAAACTATTTTATCTTTTCTGAAAATACAAGTCAGTTTGATAAACTGGATCTTTGTTGACTTTACTGAACAGTGCAATAAAATGAATCAGTAAACACAACTCAATCAAGTCACAGTACAATGCAGTCAACGAAACAGATTTATCAGAATTCAAATGTAACTGCGGAAGCGATCTAGTTTACTACACAAAAACAGACAGAAGTTAACTACATAGAATGAACTGGTCAGATTCAATCCAGTTAACAGTTTTGAATTATTAAGAACCAATAAAATGCTTTTTATGAAAGAAACAATTATTAAAAGAAGATTAAGTCCTAATCCAATAGAGTCCAGCTATTGATTCTGAAAACAGTTTATACAGTGAACAAATTAATTAAATCAGTGATCAAGAAAGAGAAAGAAGATTCAAGAACACAAGGATTTTTATCCTGGTTCACCCAACAAACGGGCTACGTCCAGTCCCTCACACACAGTAAGGATTTCACTAAAAATGATCAAACTGATCAAGTTTACAACACTTGCCCACAACAAGAATACACTGCACTCTACAGCCAACCACTGCTGAACCTATAGCAGACCAAGAAACCACACAGAGTCCAATGTGTGTTTCAAGAACTCCCTTGCTGAAACCCACAGCAAGTCATAATTATACATAATCCACTGTATAACCCAGAAACGTCTCACTGCTCCCCGCAGTAGACCACTGATGAACCCACAGCAGAACAAGAAACCACGCAGAAACCCACTGTGTGTTTCAAGAACACCCTTGCTGAAACCTACAGCAAGTCACAATTATAGAGAATCCACTGTATAACCAAGAAACGCCTCACACTGCTCCCCGCAGTAGGCGAACCACCAATACAGTCTCACTGTACCAAGAATTACACCCCAGCAATTCAAGAACTTAGTAGTAGTTTGAATAGTTGAAAGATTTACACATAAATCAACAAACAAGAGCAACTCTATACAACAGATCAGAAATGTAAGAAGAAACAGGTATAGAGTGCTTAGGCTGAGGTCAAATCAATGATGTTGAAATGTGCAGTCAATTTCCAAGCTCCAGCAGAATGCAACAAAGCACTAATGCTATAACCTAATTTTGGACAGAGATATAAAAAGGAAAGAATCATCCTCGAAATAGGGGCGGTTGCAGCTACAGTATTGACAGAGTCCTTTATTCTATTGTTTTTATGTTTTTATGGCTACTATGAGTAGCTAACTTTTTTATTTTCTTGTTTGTATTTAAACTCTACACTTTGATGAAACACATTTATTCATAGTTGGTATTTTCGGTTCTTTCTTAATGTTTGGTTTTATTTGAGTAATGAATCCGGGAACTGAATGTTGCGATTAACTGGGAAGTAGTTCCAAGGTTCTGAACTAATCGAAAATGCTTGTTGCCAAGGGATATCAAGAATGAATCTCATTGGAACAATTGTTGGGAGGCAGCTGTGTTTAATGCCCGTTAATGAACGAAATAAAGGAGACTGTTATTTAGTTAGATTTACTTGAGAATTTCAAGGCGTGAGGAATCAGCTTGAATGAATGCTAGCTGCACAGAAACTATGAGTAATGAGATGTATCTCCAAAAGGTTGAGTGGAAAATACAACAAGTTTAATGGAGGAAGTTCACTCCCAAGATACCTTAACGACATTGTCTTTAGCTTTGTTATTGACCTCTATTTTATTAAGTATTGTTGATATTCACATTTAATCAGTACACTGTTTTAACTTAAGACATTCTGCAACTTTCACTTGACTTAAGATTACTTGCTATAACTAAAACGAGACCTGTTCCCTGTGGGTTTAACACTCATACGTTTTGCACTATATTACTTTTGACTCGGTACACTTGCCGAAAAATAATCAACAAGTTTGTGGCGTCGTTTTCGGGGAATAGTAGTTTTAGTTATAGAGAGTAATTTTATGCATTGTAGATAGTAGTAAATAGTTGTAGATAGTTTGTCATTCTGAGTATATTACTGTTGAGTTTAAATTTATGTGATACAACAAGTTTTCCATTCCGTTATTACTAACTTTCATTGAGGAAAGGTGATTTATGTTGTTGAGAGGCCAGGTTCCTCAATTACTTGCCATAGTTTATGCACTTGAAAAGTTACGATCCTATTTGAGGGGTTCCAAAATCATTGTCTTTATAGATCATGCAGCAATTAGATACCATTTGACTAAGCCAAATTATAAGCCTAGGCTAATAAGGTGGATTTTACTATTGCAGGAATTTGACTTAGAAATTAAAGACAAGAAAGGTTGTGAAAACAATGTGGCATACCATTTGCCTAGACTGGCCAATGATGAGATAACAAATGCAGAGGCTACAATACTAACATAATTCCTAGATGAAAAGCTATTGGTGATACAAGAAAGCCTATGGTTTCCAAATATGGCAAACTCTAAGGCAGCAGGTGTGGTCCTAGAGAATATGAATTGGCATCGGAGAAGAAAATTCTTCAAGGATGCAAATCAATACATTTGGGATGACCCTCAATTATTCAAAATGGGAGGCTAATAATTTACTTAGAAGGTGTGTCACTTAAGCTGAAGCTAGTAACATCTTGTGGCACTCTAACAGCTCACCCTATGGAGGACACTATGATGGAGAAAGAATAGTAACTAAGGTGTTGTAAGCAGGATTTTTTTGGCCCACCGTGTTTAGTATTCTCAGAAATGTGAGGGATTCCAGAAAACTGGAAGCATGTCAAAAAGACGTGAAATACCGGTGCAAAACATTCAAGAAGTGGAGGTTTTTGATTGTTGGGGGATTGACTTCATTAGACCTCTTCCAATGTCATTGTCCCATGAATACATTCTCCTAGTTGTGGAATATGTTTCAAGATGGGTGGAAGTTGTACCAGCTCAACATGCAAATGCTAAGACAATGATTAAGTTTTTGAAGAGGCATATCTTTTGTAAATTTGGCACACCCAGAATCCTGATAAGTGATAGAAGCTCTCATTTTTGCAATTCTTCACTCCAGAGAGTCCTCGAACATTATGGTGTGAGACATAAAGTTGTCATTGCTTACCATCCCCAAACAAATGGCCTCATCGTGCAAGGATTGGTCAATCAAGCTAGAGGAAGCTTTGCGGGCATACAGGACAGCATTCAAAACACCAATTGGTTTGTCTCCATTCTAATTGACATATGGGAAGGCTTGTCATTTACCTGTGGAATTAGAGCACAAGGCTTATTGGGCTTTAAAGCTCTTGAATTTTGATTCCAAGGCTTTAGCAGAAAAGAGGAAATTGTAGCTCCATGAGTTGGAGAAGTTGCGGCTCAGTGCTTATCAATCTTCAAAAATCTACAAGGAAAGAACAAAATTGTACCATGACAAGAAGATCTTCAACAGAACATTCGGCCCAGGTTAATTAGTTTTATTATTTAATTTAAGGTTTAGATTGTTTCTTGGAAAAATAAAGTCAAAATGGTCAGGACCTTTCTTGGTTAAACATGTCAGAACATATGGCATAATTGAATTGGAAGACCCAATTTCACGTCGCAGTTGGTGGGTTAATAGCTAGAGACTCAAGCACTACCACGGTGGTGAGATTCATAAGCTTACCACTATGAAAGAAGCATGAATCATCAAGCGTCAAGCTATTTGACGTTGAACGAGTGCTTGCTAGGAGGCATCCCAGTGTTTTAATTATTTTTGTTGTTTGTTTGTTGTATTGCTTTTGTTTCATGGACTCCAATTACCATAGTCATGCTTATGTTGTCGCTGCAATTTCATTACTTCATTCATAAGTAAGCTATATTCAAATATAGTCAAGGCAGGGGACTGAGGTTTTGCTTGGGTTGTGTTTTCATATGTTTTAGGTGCGCTTCAAATCCTTTATTTAATAAAGAGTCTCTTACTTTTGAAACTACTCTTCTTTCCACTCGTATGCACTAGCTTAAAACCCTAAGCCCTGCCACGCCCTGCACATTTCATTCTAGTGATCATTTATACCCATAGTTCTCATTTTTCTGCTTCATTTCCTTGCTTGTATTCTTGAGAAGTGATAAAGATGCCTAGGATTAAACACACTGCAGGACTGAGGAAGCGAGCTGTGAGAAGGAGCAAAGCGCCTATTGTTGATGACGCTTTTGAGAAAACAAAAGGGTCGTGTGAAGGGGAGGCTTCAAATGAGAACCCTATCCGATTTCTAAATCGATACAAGGAAAGGAGGTTTGCAGAAATCAAGCATTGGAGCTTCATTCCCGAAAGAAAGGTGCAACTTGCTCTTAGAGAGTATGATGTTTTTCTTATGGGTTTGATGAGGAGAAACTGGAGGCAGCTGGCAGACCCGTTATTCAAATATGATGCAGAGGTGGTCTATGAGTTTTATGCAAATGCATGGGCTGGGAGACAGGACGTTGTTGAAAGGGAGTCATATGTCAATGTAAAATGGATACCGTATGATCCAAAGTCTATTAACAAATTTTTGGGGAATCTGTATCCTGACCCTGATGAGCAATGCACCTACCACAGACTAAAGGCAACTGAGAATGATTTCAACAATAACAAGGTAGCACAAGCTTTGTGCATACCAAATCGTTCATACCAAAGAGGACCTACTGGAAGGCAGAAGCGGATTCAAAGAAAGGATATGAGAACACTGGCCCAAGTCTGGCTAACATTCATGTTAGCTAACATTGTCCCCATAGGGCATGGCTCTGATTTGAATGTGCCCCACTATAACTTGTTGTATTCTATAATACAAGAAGAATATATAGTGAATGTGTCAAGAGTGATCTATGATGAGATTCAGAAATTTGTGGACCTGGAAGTCAATCAGGAAAAAGACAAGAAACATGGAGTTTTTTCCTAACACTCATTACTCCTTTGTGCCAAGCTCATGGTGTTTTTGTGGAACCATGGATAAAAATCCGACCTCCCATCAATAAGAAGTTCATCACCCTTAACTGCACTAATCCAGAATAAGACCCTGTGACACAGTTAACCAGCCACCACTGCAACCACCACACTCTCCATAATCACCGTGCCTTGAATCTTTTGAAAGCATCTCCTGGAGTTTCTAGACACTCAAATTGATCACATTTATGCCAAATAGAGCTCTTTGCACCGTGGAGTCAAACATATATGTCAAGGGTTATATGATAACTCCCTCAAGCCCAACCAAGTCCATGGATGGATCCTGAATCCTTTTTCTCATTTGTAGCATGGCCTGGGGACAGGCCAAAACCTGCAGGGGAGGCAGACCAACCTTGACTGTCAGTAGTCCACACGAAAGACATTGTGACTGGAGAAGGTGGAGAAGAGGAAGAAGATAATGAAGGAGAGGCTGGTTATGATACAATAAGAAAGGAGGATGATGACTTTGTGACAAAGATGGATCAGTTCTTTAATGATGACTGACCTGCTCAGTCTTAGCCAAGCTGCCAAGGGGGTTAATCATGTTTAAGTTTAAAGCTTGGATAACTGTTCATTTTGTACTGAATGCATTGATGACTGTTGCATGTTGCATGATTCATTGATGATTGTTTTGGGATAGGAACAGATTAATTAAATGCAAACATGTCTATTAACTATTTTGAATTAACATGGATGAATGTAAGTAATGCACAATTCTTTGCTTTGTTTGTAAATATACTATGAAATTTGATGCTATGAAATTCATATTGAAATGTTGCCTGAGCTGTGATGATTTGATGCATGAGACAGTTTTGATTTAATCTAAAGTAAGGAACACTGTCAATTTTTGAACTCAAGGATAAGCAACTCTGTGTTTGAATACTTGGTGTGAACGATTGCATGAATTTTTTTTGGAATGCCTAGCTGAGTCACATTTGTCAGGGAAAAAGATGAGAGTGAGAGAGTGAGCAAATTCAGACAAGAGGGAGTTGTTCTATGATATGATGTTCACCTAGTGTTGCTTAAGCGTTTTCAATTGTTGCTAGCGAGACAAGGGATGAAGATGATCAAGGCATGTGTGTATCAAAATGATAGTAACCCACAGCCAAACAACCTACCTTTAGGAGTTAACTTCTTTTGGAAAAACCAGTGGGCCAACATTTCCTAATTGAGCTAATATTTCCTTCCTACACTTTAGCCTCTGTTTTTATCTATCCTACCCTCAACATGGCTAATGAAAGGAAACATGAGCACAATGGAGATCTACAGTAAGTTTTACCAAAGGAACCCGATCTAACAAGACTTAGAAAGAGAGACAGATCATTAGAAATAACCAGTCATTATTCAGAAAAAAGAAAAAAACAGTCAAATCATAAGAAAGTGTAGCAGAAATAAAAAGAATAGAGTTCTTTAGATAAAAAGGGATACAAGTTGTGCATGTGTTTCCTTCATTAAACATGTCCTTTGTTATCTGATAAAACCAAAGATTTTTTTTTTACCCAGCCCCATTACAACCCAATGAAAGACCTTGAGATTCATGGCTTGTTACGTGAGCAGCTATTAAAAAAACGAAGAGCAACACTAAGGTGGAAGTATCATGAACACATAAGTGAAACACTTGAGAGAAACACTCAGAAGGAGCATTAGAGTGATTTAATCTTGAACTCCGTGTCAAATTGTGGTAAAGTTGTCATCTGAGGAACTCAATTGCAATAGTTTTAAAAGTAGCTAACACAGTGGTTGGGCATTGTTGTGTTACAATTGTTTGCAGTGGGATCCTTCTCAAGATTGAACTCATTATGGAATCATGTTCAGTCATGATTCCCCAAAGACCATTACGTAAGCTTGCTGCATAATTATTTATCTTACTTGAGGGCAAGCAAGAGTTCAAGTTGGGGGGAGTTGATAACTGTTATTTTGTAATGTAATTGGGTATATGTTTTGATGAATTTTACCCAAGATTGTGTATAATCTAGGCATTTATAATGAACTTACAACTTAATTTGTGAACAATGCAAAACAAGATGCTAATGCTCAGATTTTCTGGAGATTTAGGTTTGGAAGGCACAGGGAAGCTGAAATGAAGGAGAAACTGTGAAGCAAAATGCTTAAGCGAATCAGGACAGCTCGGACAAAAATGACTCATAGAAAAATAGGTCATTAGTGAAAAGATGCTCGAGCAAGGACTTCTACTTAGACCAGAACTCACTAACAGAACACTGATGTAGTAACCTAATTTTAGACAGAGATATAAAACGGAAAGAATCATCCTCAAAATTGGGGTGGCTGCAACTACATTATTGACTGTCCTTTATTCTATTGTTTTATGTTTTTATGGCTACTATTAGTAGCTAACTTTCTTATTTTCTTGGGATTGAATGTAGTTGATTTTCTTGTTTGTATTTAAACTCTACAATTTGATGAAACACATTTATTCATAGTTGGTATTTTAATGAACTAGTTGATTTAGTTAAATTAACTTGATAATTTCAAGGCGTGAGGAATCAACATGAATGAATGCTAGTTGCGCAGAAACTATGAGTAATGAGGTGTATCTTCAAAATGTTGAATGGAAAATACAACAAGTTTAATGGATGAAGTTCAATCCCAAGATACCTTCACGACATTGTCTTCAGCTTTGTTATTAACCTCTGTTTTATTAAGTATTGTTGATACTCACATTTAATCAGTACACTATTTTTACTTGAGACATTCTGCAACTTTCACTTGAGCTAAGATTACTTGCTAGAGCTAAAACGAGACTTGTTTCCTGTGGGTTTGACACTCATACTTTTTACACTATATTAGTTTTGACTTGGTACACTTGCCGAAAAATAGTTGTCTTGTCCTTGTCCCTACGATGCATATTAATTTGATTATACCCCGAGAAGGCATCAAGGAAACTTAAGAACTTGTCACCTGAAGCTCTATCAAGAAGTTGCTCAATGCTCAGGAGTGGATATGCATCCTTTGGGCACGCTTTGTTGAGGTTGGTGTAATCCGCGCACATTCTCCATTTTCTGTTGGGTTTTTTAACTAAAACCACAATAGCCAGCCAAGTACTATAGTGTGCCTCTCGGATAAAACCTGGTTCGAGCAACTTCTCAACTTCTCCCCTGGCTGCCAATCGCTTCTCTTCCCCTAACTTCCTCTTCTTCAAGGTGACAGGTTTTGCCTCCTTGAAGGTCAATAACTTATGCACCATGGCAGTTTTTGGCAACGTTTGGCTTATCTTTTCAGCATTTTCTACGGATAAGGAAGCTCTCATCTTGGTGGTTTTGTCTTCGCTTAGCAAAGAAATAGGTTGTGTTTCCTCACGAGGCTCGACCCTCATTTCTTCCATTCTCGACAACATGACTCCTCTTGGTGCTCCTTTCTTTAACTTCCAGCTCATCTTGAGTTTGCATGGTGGGCTCAATCTTTAGGCTTGCCACATAACACTCGCGACCAGTTCTTTGATTGACATCGACAGTGATGATGTCGTCTGTCATTGAAGGGAAGTTCATGGCTAGATGGGGAGTTAACACTATCTCCCCTAACAGATTCAAGTATGGCTTGCCGAGAAGTATGTTGTACGATGTGTTGGCATCTACCAAGAGATATCTGATCTTAATGGTCCTAGTTTGCCTTCCTCCCTCTCCAAATTTTGTCTACAAATCAATATACCCCTTGGTGTCAACTCTCTCACCGGAAAAACCCACTATTTGGTCGTCACGTGGCTGCACTTCACTTTATGGTATTTGAAGTTTTTTGAAGGTGCTCCAGTAGAGTGTATCTACCGAGCTCCCTTGGTTTGCCAACGTTTTCATGACCGCAAAGTTTTCAATTTCTATCATGATCACCATGGGGTCGTCTTGTGCCGAATCGATGCCTTTGAAGTCTGTATTCGTGAACGTGATGGGAGGCATCTTGTGTCGCATGGGGGCAAATACTTTGTTGATAGTTTGGACCGCCCGCAAGTGCTTCTTTCTCTCATTCTTACCATTTTCGGTCATCAATGCACAAATCGTTTCAAATGGCCTGCTTGGATCAACTCCTCGATCTTATCCTTTAGGGAAACACATTCCTTTGTGTTGTGCCCATAGTTTTGGTAAAATCTGTGTTGCGCAATGTTGCCGCCCTCCTTGGAGTAGGCAAGAGGTCGCGTTCCACGCCTCTTCTAGTATTTGGCCTCTATTGGTATTAAGAGAAGTGTAACTAGAGAGCCTGGGTGTTCTCGCCTCCTTTGGTCTTTTGAACGGAGGAGGGGGGGCTTGTTTATCTTTCACTCGTACCTTCTCGCCCTGAGGCTCTACTCTGACTTGATTTTGAAACTCTCGTAATTCTTCTAATTGCATAAACTTGGCAGCTCTCCTCCTGAGCTCATCTAAGTCTGATGCTGGTTTTTTACACAGGTTATCCACAAACGGTCTTAGCCTAACTACAGTTACCATATGGTGTAGGGCGACTTTCGGGTTGAGGTCGTGGATTCGCAAAGTCAGCTTACCAAATCTTTCCATGAACACTCACAAAGATTCACCCTTCTCTTGTCGTATGTTGACAGGGCTAGCAATGTTAGATGATGAGGCTTGTTAGTCGCGAATTGTGTGTTGAAAAGGCTCACTAGAGTTTCAAAGCAGTCAACTAAGAAGTGCGGGAGCCTAGTGAACCAGCTTAGTGCCATCCTTTTAGGGAAATACGAAACACTCGACACAAGACCGCCTCGTCGTTAGTGTACAAGCTCACCTAGGTGACATACATGTCGATATGCTCATCGAGATCCATTGAGCCATCGTATCAGTCCATGCTCAGTCCCTTCCAATTAGATGGTGTTAGTACATTCACAAAGACTAAGGATTTGATGAAGCCATGCAAGACATGTTCAACAAGGCAAAGCAAGCATACAACTGCATATGGATTTGGTCTTGGTCTGATGTGAGTAGGTTTAGGTTTGATTGGCAAGGAACCCATGCACGGTCAAGGAGAAATCTAATAGCACAAAGGTCTAAAAGGGTTTAAAATGTTAAATTAAAGAATTAGCTAAGTTTTTGATTAAAACTGGTTTCAATACTGCACTGGGTTCAAATAAAGCGATTTCCATTTTCATGAAATCGAGTTATCCGATACCTGGTAGAACTGAATTAACGGTTTTTGAAAAAATTGTATTGGTGCCTTTTCATCTATAAAAACAGTGAGTTTTCTAAAATGCGCCATAACAATAGAAAACAGAAATACGAAAACGAGAGAAAAATCACAGTTGAAAAACCAGTGAGAAACACCTTTGTGAAATTTAGGGTTCTTGAGAAAAATCAATTTGAGGCTTTTGTTGAAGAGTATCGCTTGACCCACTCTGTGCTATTGGAATCTTCGACATTGTGCAAAGGCCTCCTCTGCGCGCCAATCAGGAGTTGTTCTTTACCATTCTTGATCCTATTTGAATCAAGATTAGTGGTGTTTTCATTGTAATTCTGTAAAATTCATTGAACGTTTGTATTGGTTTGGGCTTTAGAAGTAAGCATGTGTTTTCTGCTGAAATTGATTGGAAGCTGCGGGGAGCAGTTTATCAATTAGCAGAGTTCTTGATTTCTACGGGGAGTAGAAATTGACTGGTCTGGGCTATAGGAATTAGCCTCGTGTTACTGCTGAAATTGATAGGGAACTGCGGGGAGCAGTTTGTCAATTTGCAGGGTTCTTGATTTCTACGGGGAGTAGAAATTGACTGGTCTGGGCTATAGGAATTAGCCTGGTGTTTCTGCTGAAATTGATTGGAGGCTGCAGGGAGTAGTAGATCAATTTAGCAGGGTTCTGATTTCTACGGGGAGTAGAAATTGGTTGATTAATTGTATGTGAACAATTAATTGAGTTAGTGGAACTTTCTTTGCAAGTGGTGCAGAGAAAACTGGACGTAGCCCTTTGTGGTGAACCAGTATAAAATTGATTGTGTCTCTTCTTCTAAAACCCTTCTCTCATAATCTTGATTTGTTCTTGCACTGCATATTGAATTAAATTGAAAAATTGAATTAATTTCTGGTAATCTTGATAAAACTGGTTTAAGTCCTCTGCTGAACATTGATGTGTGCATTGTAAGTTGAATTCTATATTGGTTTCTGATAAATCTGTTGTAGCAGTCAAAGAAATTTTGCTTATCAGATTGGTTCTTTTCTAAATCAGTTATACATACAAGATTCTAAATCTGTGATTTGACAAAGAATTGGAACCTTGGCTGAATTGGTGTAATACTGCAGAATTTATATTCTTGTTATGTGTTCTTGGTATACTTGAATAATCTAATCTGTATTCTGAACAATTTTCAATTCTGTATTAATTATTGGTGTTAGGAGACTTTATCAGACTTATTAATATTGATTCAAATCAATGTAGTGTTGTGATAGGAGTTTTAAATTAGTATTTTGTAATTCTGTTTCTCTTTGCTCTCATTCAAAGTTTGATTTTTGTGTTGTTTTGTTCTGAGTGTATATTGCTATTGAAACTGTGTGAACTTGACCTGCTTAAAGTGCTGTTGTGAAATTGCAATTCTGTGTGATTGAGAATCTGTTGTGTGCTTATATATGTCTGTATAACAAATTGATTCATTCGTTCTTTGAATCAATTTATTTCTTTACTGCACCTTATATCTTCAGCACCAAGATTCATTAAAGTTTTTCAAATTGCGAAAACTATTTTTCAAAGGTTTAAATCGGGAAAAATCTTTCAAAGTTCAATTTACCCCCCTCTTCAACTTAGCCTAAAATGTTTTCAGATGGCAATTCCATGCTTAAGATGTCATCCACGAACGGGTGTCGTCTTCCTTCTATGGAAGAGGTTTCTCTAGTATGATGAGATCCTTCTTCCTCCGCTTCAGGATCCTGGCTGCATGCTTTTGAGTGACCAGAAGGTGTGATCACCTTGGTCTTCTCTACTCGTTCACCGTATAGTTTCTTCTTCATCTCCTCGTTTTCCTGTCTAAGCAAACACATTTCTTGTTCGCTTTTTTGCTTCATTTCAGCCATCTCGCACTGCAATGACAATAATAGAGCCATTGTGTCCACACCAGCCATTGCACTTTCCTGCATTTGATCGTATGCCTGACTTTAGGTTGATATCATCTGAGCTCCTGTCTCAACTCTCTTCGGCCCCACGGTGGGCGCCAATTATTCTTACACAAAATTACTGAGACCAAAAGAGTTTTCTACCACTCGGTTGGGATGGTTCGAGTCTTCGCCTCTCTGTGTCCTTCAAGTTCTCGCCCTTGTCCGTAAAGTATACCTCCAAAACTGAATCGGGGTACCTGTCAATGACACTCCGACGCTCAAGTCAATATTCGGTTATTGGAACAAAAGACAGTTACGAATATATATTGTGCACCTTTGACTTGTCCTGTTCACTTACTTATAGTGCTCAAGGCTAACACAGGTCTCTTGCCATTGGTCTAGGTTCTGCCGCATGGCCGCCTTACAGACTGTGACTGTCAGAGATTGTTCGTGAGCTGGTATCCCTAGAGTTGCTTCTGCCTGGGATGTTATCAATTTAGGACGGGAAGTTATCATTCTAAGTTGTGTGGTACAGTTACGAAAAATTATAAGTTTTCATAGTGAATCAAATAAATAAAAGATAAAAAAAAAAAAAAAAACTTACAAAAAAAAAAAAAAAAAAAAAAAAAAAAAAAAAAAAAAAAAACTTACAACAATAGAAATGTGTCGCATGAAAATGAAGATACCTTCACAAAAAGAGTAAAGAAATTGAGATGCATTGAAGAACTACTACGACCTGTTCAGATAACCATAACCTTACTGAAAAATGTTCATAAGATTACTGACCAGCAAGCATTTCATATATTTTTTTAAGTCTTCAAAAGACAAGTGTTCTCAAAAAAACCTTAATTTATATTTATTAATAGCATAGCATGTGATAAAAAAAATAGTTTTATCATTTTATCAGATTATTTTATGTTCTATATTCCTAAGTTTATTTTATCAAAAGATCTTTCGAATATTTCCAATTGTTGACTTGCATGCTCCATGCCGCCGAGGATAGGATATGTATACTAATATTCATCTTCTCGTGTTAGTGACTTGGTGTGAACACATTGCAGGATTCAGTTATTCTTCAACAGTCTCATTCTACACAGGGTGTGAAAAGAACAAAATAGAACTTAAGATGTCATCTTTGTTCGTTTTCTTCAATTTATTATTAATGAGACTAGCAACTTCCACACGCTTGAAGGTTCACCACTACCACAAATAGACAATTTTTTATTCAATGCTTTGTCACAATATTTTTTTCCGCCGTATTTGTATACATGCACATTAATTATTATGGTTATAGGTTGAGTTATGGCCATGAAATTGTATTAACGGTTAGGGGAAAAACTTTTTCCATCATAGCTAGTGGTCTTACATATATAATCGAGCATAACTGTACCTTATAAAAAATAATAATAAAAAACAACTATAAAAATTATAAGATTTAAAACAAAATTCTTATTCAAACCAAACAAAAAAAAAAATCTACATAAATTAAGAGATGTAAACTTAATTATAATAAGGTTAGCAGCTTTTAAAAGACTAATACAATATCAAAATATTTTATTCAAAAACAATAATAATAAGAAATTCAATCCATATAATTTTCTTACACTATCAAACACATGAACGGCATTCCGTGTGATTTTTTAAATAGTTGTTATTAAATTCGAGAAATTTATTGTAAATAACTGTTTGTATTGAATAGGAGAGTAAAGACTTTTACTGTGTATGTATAGACTAATATATTAACGATAAGGGAAATGTTAATTAGTATCACGCATTAATTAAAGAATAAAAAATCTCTATGAGAAAATATTATTCTAAACCCAAATTAAATATATTACTAACATAATTTCTACTAAAAATTCTCAATTTATTAATTTATCAATTTCTTAATAAGTACCTTTAGGATATGCCAACCATAAAACCGTAATTAATAATAACAATAATATTATTTAAATTAATGGACTTACTAAATTAAAAAATTAACCTGATATTTCAAATTAAATAAATTTTTAAAAAGAATTTACCCAATTTAAATAGTAAATACGTTGCTAGCTTAGGCATGAAATAAGCCAACTTAGACATATTTTAAGTTTTTCACCGTTATTTGTAATGTATAAAATTTTGTGTCCTTCCAAATATTCAGATTATCATTAGACAACACCTATCTTTCACCATCATGTATTCAGGTATTTAAATTGTTAATTTGAAGGCATGAAACACCCTTGTAGTTGACTAGTATGGATTTCAGAATGCCACATAGTTAAATAATGTCCAACACATGGTTGTACCCATGCCCATGAAAACTATAAATAGTTTAAGCTTTCTCACTTTTTTCCACAAGGCAAACAGAAGACCTCAGTGTTGTGATTAATCCAGTTCATCTTTCAAATCATTTCAACCCAATGGCTTCTTTCCAAAGCATCAACATTGAAGCTCAAATACCAGAAGAGATTCTCATAGCTCAGATTATGCAACTTCATGCAAGCATCTCCAAGCTTGAATCCCTTAGGCCTTGCAAGCAAGTGAATGCCCTCTTCACTCATCTTGTGAAACTTTGCACTCTCCCTTCATCCGTTGACATTGAGGCCTTGCCTCAAGAGGTGCAAGAGATGCGTGAGAGCCTCATTGACCTTTGTGGGCGTGCCGAGGGACTCTTAGAGTTTGAATTCTCAACCTTCATAAGCCTAACACCCGAGCCCTTCAAGAATGTGACCCTTTTCCCTTACTATGGGAACTATATCAAACTAGCACACATGGAGAACAAAATCCTTAAAGAAAATGAGGTGGTGAATGCAAAGAAAGTGGCCTTTGTAGGGTCAGGTCCAATGCCACTCACTTCCATCATAATGGCCACTCACCACATGGAGTCCACACACTTTGACAACTTTGACATTGATGAGAAGGCAAACGAGGTGGCTCGAAAGATTGTTGCTTCTGATGCAGCACTTGAGAAGAGGATGAAGTTTGTTACACAAGATATAATGGAAGTTAGAGAGAGGTTGGGGCAATATGATTGCATCTTTTTGGCAGCACTTGTGGGCATGAACAGGGAAGCGAAAGTGAAGATTTTGGGACACATAAGGAAGTATATGAAGGAGGGAGGGATTTTGCTTGTGAGAAGTGCAAAAGGGTCAAGAGCTTTCTTGTACCCTATTCTTGAGGAACGTGACATGATGAATTTTGAGGTTCTTACCATCTTTCACCCCACAAATGATGTGATCAATTCGGTTGTTCTTCTTCGCAAGCCTAAAGCTTAGTTTCAGCACGACCACCCTAAGTTGTAGTTCTATCTACTTTAAGAAGATCAGTTCTATGTAGTTTCTATGCGTGTGTTTGTTGTTGTGTTACTTTATTGTATGCAAGTTAATTAAAAGATCTGTATCAGTAGGAATCATAAGCGTTATAATAAATATGCTTTTGTTCCCGAAGAGTATTTGCACTCAGAAAGAAGTCAGAAAGCATAAATTTTATTTATCTATGGAAACCACCACTATAGCAAGAATTGAGATTACTCTATCGCAAGAATTCCCCTAAAACTACCTACCAATCTAAATAATTTGGATTGACTTTAAAAAACTAATTTTGCTATAATTCAGTGAATGGTTCATAGTTGTTAACAATTTATCTTTAAATATTAATCTAGACGTAAAAGTATATCTTACATGCATTACAAGAATTACATCAACGAGGAAATATACAATTTATAATCATTACATTAAATAAATATTTTATTATAACTATTAATATTATTATTAATAATAAAATAATAATTATTAATATATTATTATTTTATTGTTATTATCATCATTAATAATATTATTATTATAATAATAATTATTATTATCTTCATTATTATTAATATTAATATTAATATTAAAGTTATCTTAATTATTATCATTATTATTTTTATCATCATTATTAATAATATTATTATCATGGTTATTATTATTGTTACTATAATTATGATCATTATTAATGTCGCTATTATTATTATTATTAATAATATTAATATTAACATTGTTATCATCTTGATTATTATTATTATTAATAATAACAACAATATTAATTATCATAATTATTATAATTATTAAAAAATTATGATTGTTATTGTCATAATTATTGTCATAAATGTTATTAATAACTTTTTTGATATTATCATTGTTTTTATTAATACTATAATTATTTATATTAATTGTAGTAATTATTATTATTATTAATATCTTAATTATTATTATGATAAATATTATTATATTTATTATTAATTTTTATTTTAATTTTTTAAAAGTAAAATCTATAATTACGTTATGATTTTATATTTTATGATTTTTTAAACTCTTTACAATTTTACTATAATTTAAATTTTAACTAGTTTATAACAATAAAATAAAAGAATGTTATAAGAATATTTTTCTTATTTTTTATTCATTCAATTTCACGCTTTTATCGCAGTTGCTTGCTTAGTATCCTTGCGCCCAAATCAGTCCACCGAACCAAACGAAACCTATATGAATTTGTATACAGTAAACGCCATGAACAAAAATGTGTAATAGAAAATGTATGGACTGGAAAGCAAAAAATAAAATCGTAATTTAGGTATATGTTTAAACAACTTCTTTCTACCAATTTTTAATATGGAAAAAAAATTAAAAATTAAAATTAATTTATGCACAAATTAATTTGCAGATATTTTAGATTATTTTTTATTTTTTTAATTTATATATAAAATAGTTCTAATTTATAGAAAAATTATTTAATGAAAGATTTTTATATATTATTGGATTGAGAATGTTTTGTGTCATCTTACAGTATGGCATTAGTTAAGTTACTAACTTATATATAGAGTGGTTTTTGGAAACATTCAAGCGGTTCAATATCAAAGTTGAACTTTGTAATTCACTCTTTCTGATTTGATTGTGTGATTACTTGTACTTTTAGAATTCTTATATTCAGTTCTTGTATATATTCATCAATAACCAATCAATGGATATATTATTATTGTTAATTACATTATATGCTTTAGTCTTTCCCTACACAATTTTGTTCTTGTTGAACTAGTACTTCTATGTATTTTTGTTTATAAATTTCTCAATATAATACAAATAAATTGGTATTAGAACTTTGGTTCCGATTCATTTTACATAAGTTGGTGGTTAATTCCTGATTGATGTGAACTTGGTTAGTAATAATCTCCAGAACCTACAACAAAGAATATTTGAATGCCCCAAGATCCCTAAGTATTCAAATTTAGGATGATCTACTCAGAACCTTTGTCTTGCGAAAAAGAAATGCAGCAAAGACCCAAAAGTATGAAAAACGCCACAAGGATGATCAGCTCTTGATAAGTTACAAGTCCAATGAAGAACTCAAGAGAGAAATTCTCACTTCTGAAATTTTTAGAATCAAATTCTTATTTCAAATTCAAAGTTATTGTTTACATGTGTTTTCTAACTTAAGTAGACTTTTGTTAGCTTCTAAAAGCTAACCTAACTCTTTATTAGCCTAGAAGTCTCCAAATTTAATGCAACAACGGCATTTTGGCACACTTATAGATGACTAATTAATTACATAAAATGGGAAAACGGAAAACACAAATTACTAAGCATGACCACTCTAAGTCTTATGGAAAATTAATCAAAATACATCAAAATAAAAAATTTAAAATTCATCCACAAAATAATGGGTGACTCTTCAGATTTTAACCTAAGCCCAAAATAGCTCATTTACACTTAAATTAAATTTGGTGATGCATTTTCTATGGACCTTTCTCTTCAATTGACTTGCTTTTAGCCCAAATCTCCTTCATTTAATTTCTTCATCAGCCCATATCAAATTAAGAACGTGATCTGGCTTCAATTCAATCTTATACTTTGTTTACGTAGTCAAAATGTCTTGAATCAACCCAATCAATGTCTCTTTTAGTTTTGGGGTCCTTGACCTGGTCATTGGTCCACTTGGAATTTGCAAAGCATCATTTGGATTATTTATTTGTACAGGTGCTTGAGGTTGGTTAAACTTCAAGTCTTGGTTCTTATCACTCATGAAAATACCCTAGAAAATAGCTATGGAATAAAAACTAAACTAGAATTTAATTTTAGAGATAAATAAGATAATACCTATTTCTTTTAACAGAAGAGTTGTTTAAGTAAATAAAAGATAGTTATTTACTTTTTATTTTTATAGCAACCACCAACTCTCTCTCTTAGAAGATATTCTCTCTCTAAGAATATATTCTGTTTTATTTTTATAATAACCACCAATTACCTCTAAGAAGATATTTTGTTTATAAAAACTATCAAATCTCTCTCTCTCTTTCTATGAAAAGATATACAGTTTCATTCTTATGAAAACCACCATCTCTCAAACAATTTCTCTTTAAAGTTTTCTACCTTCTCTCTAGATTTGTGATCTCATAGGTTATTAGATTGACAATCAGAGGACATCCCTAGATTCCTAGCATTGAGTAGATCAAGAGTGTCCGATCATATTCTTGAACAGAGTTAGGTTGCCTATGATTTTAGGGTTTTTGAGTATCTCTACTCTATATAGGTAAGGGAAGCTAGTTTGATTATTTTTCATAAACATTGTAATTATTTGTTTATTAATGAATTGGATGAATGTTTATGTATTGTATTATGTAGTATCAATGTTTGTGAATGATGTGGTGTGTGATCGAGACAATAGTATCTTCAGGAAAGAAGATACCCGTGTTGGGATTATTAGGATGTGCATTGTTTGGGGATTTTAAGGAGGTATCCTGACTCTACTGGTACATTGTATTCACATAGATGAAGATTACCAGTTGGTGAAGAGTCAAAGGAGGTTCATATGTTCCTGTCCGAGGTTTGAAATATGAGCCCGATCGGAATATGACATATGGATTAACCCTATGCATATGGGGTCCGAGGTTTGAAATATGAGCCCGATCGGAATAGACTGTTCTGAGGTTTGAAATATGAGCCTGATCGGAACAGTTTGGTGGTATATGACAAATGCACACCTCTGAGTCTAACTCAATGCACAAGTCTTCCGGAAGTAGAGAGTCTAATGTCTTTGTTTGTGAGTCAGTGTATGTATGTTGTGAGATGAATTATGAAAGATTGAATTGTTGTTGTTTTGTTGAGATAGAAATCCAATTTATGAAAATATATATTTTTTTAAAACTCAGCTTACCCTTCTTTTTGTGTGTTGTTTGTTTGATTTTTTAAAACTGCGATGATCGTGTATATTACACGTGAGCAGAGGATTTGACAGGTGGTGTGAGTCCCCGGTGAATTATTGGAGAAGTTTTATTTTACGAAGATATTTTTATTAAATCTTATGTGGAGAAATATATTTTGAAATACATGATGAATGTATGGATTTTTATATCCAAGTTTATTATATAATTTTATGCAATAAAGTTCTTATTATATGAAAAATATGGGATGTTAAACTATTAGTTTCTTTTTTTCATAAAGATAATATTCAAGACATTCAAAATGATGGCAAACACAATCAAGATTGGGATGTTTATAAGAAAGAACAACTTCAATCTTTGGTACATCATGATGTGTACTTTGTTAAAAGTGTGAGGAGTTAGAACACTCCATTTTGGGAAGACCACACACTTAAGAAGTTAGTTTGGAGAACTCAATAAGAAAAGACTCACTCCCTAATTCTCTTATCTCTCTCCAGTGAGGTTTTTTACGAGGTTGCAAATGAATAAACAAGTTCTAGGCTATGGTTGAAGTTGAAGAAGTTATTCATGACAAAGCTTGTCTGAAGTAAGTTGTTTCTCAACAAACGATTGCTCGAATTTCACTAATGAAATGAACACAATTTTGTTCAAGTTGAGACATATGATGTGAAGGTGAAAGATAAACATTTAGCAATGACTCTTTTATTCAGTCTTCCCCCTTTGTTCAAGAACTTTTTTTAATTCATTGAGTGTCGATAAAGATTACATCACGTTAGAGTAAGTTAGGTCTTGCATCTAGGACCGAGAATTTAGCACAAGAAAATTGGAAAAGTAGACAAAAATGGATTGTCTACGTTGATAATATTGCCAAAGGGCGGAGAAGAAAGAATAAAAGTAATACCAAGACTAATCGTAAAGACATTTGTAACTACTGGAAAATCAATTGTCTCAAGAGAAGGGGTAAAGATTCTTTGGTTGATACAAATGAAGATGGTTTAGTGTCTAATGATGATCATTTGATTCATGCAATAAGTGACAAGTTGGATTACTCTGAAGCATGGATTATGGACTCTGGTTGTATTTTCCATACATGTCCAAATTGAAGATGTATACAGTAGTGAGGAAGAGAAAAATGAAGAGAACACTAGTGAGGAGTCCGAATGTGAGGAGCGTGAGGATGTTTATGTTCATGAGGGGAAATTATTGATGATTAGGAGAACCCTCACCAATCAACCTATTCCACAAACCGAATCATAGAGAGAGAACATTTTTCACACTTAATGTAAAATTTCTGAAAATGTATGTTCTATCGTCATTGACAGCGGGTCATGTTGTAATTGCTGCAGTGATAGGTTAGTTGATAAATTAAAATTGAAAATGATACCCCACCTTAGACCTTATAAATTACATTGGATAAATGATGGGGGGATATAAATGTTAAAAATCAAGTGAAAGTCAAGCTATCAGTAGGAAACTATGTCGATGATGTTTTATGTGATGTAATTCCTCTGGAGGCTTGTCATGTTTTATTGGAAAGGCCATGGCAATTTGACAAGAAAACTATCCATGATGGCCTCACCAACGAGATTACTTTCATTCATAAACATCAAAAGTTTGTACTTCATCCTTTGACTCCTACCCAGGTGTTGGAAGATGAAGCCCAAATGAAACAAAAATCCATAAAAAGAGGGAATGAAAAACATAAAATAACAGTGTTCCGAGGGTCATGTACCTTTGTCCTACTTCTGATCAAACATACATTCATCTTGGAAGACAATTTTTGTTCAGTTATTTTCTTTTCCAATTTTCTGTGAATAGAACTTTACAATCTATTGTAGATCAATCTTGTGCAAAGTTGTTAACAATGGATAAGAAAAATTTTGAGTTTAAACAACTTCATAAGGAAGAAAAATGGAAATATAAAAAAGAACATAAAAATATTTCTAGGATTCAACATGATTGTCTTATCATAAATACAACCTACGGTAATCCTGGAAAAACTCTTCTCTTCTTCTATGCTGTGAATATTTAATTGATCTTACTAAGTGATTGTTGTGATAGGAAGGTGTTTGATCCTAGAGGAAGTTAACTATAATGAATGTCCATAAGAATATTGTGGATCTGAGGATAGATCCCTTTCAAGAGGGAGGGGATGATGGAAGAAGGCCCAGGCAAGGCCAACCATTAGATCCATGATCAAACACATTTAAGCTCAGGAGGAGTCAGAGACACCAACACACATCAAGATGCTGACTACTCTAAGCTTTGGTGGAAAATTGTAAATGTATTTTGGAAGATTTTTCCTTTGTAAAAATATTGTAGAACATATTTCTTCTTTGTAAAAATAAACCCTAGGTGCCTTAGGGTTAGAAAGGCACCTAGGTTTAGGGTTAGAAGCACCTATTAGTGCATGACATGTGGCACCTCCTCATTGGATGGAGATGGAAGGTGCCTAGGGTTAGGAGTTAAGCTTGCTTCACAAGCTAGGTTACCTGAACCCTAACATGTGATGCAAGCTAGGGATTCTAAACCTAGCTTCTTCCACACGCTACCTAGATAGCTTGCATAGGAAGCTACTAGCTCATCTTTCTTTCTATAAATAAGAGATGTAGAGACCTCTCTTGTAAGCTTTATTACCTTAATGAAATGTTGTTGAATTTTCTGCACATTGATCAAGTTTCTCATTGAGTTTCTTCTCCAAAAAGTTAGAAGCTCTCTCTTGAAGGTTGGCCTAACCTCCTTCAAGGCTTTCATCACCTAACTCACCCTTTCCATCGTATAACTTTCCTTCCACGATGCTTCTTCTATTATTCATTGCTTCTGCATCAAGAGGAGCTCCTTCCATGGCATTTGTTCGGTGCAACTGTGCTTGTTCATCGCTACATCACTTGAAGCTTGCGCAAGAAGCTAAAGCACCTAGGAGCCTATCCATCATGTCTTGCCTCCGTTCTTGTGCTTTAATTTCTTGCTTGTCACTTTTATTCCAACTCTTTGAGTTTGTCCATTAAAAATCCAATTGAGTTGTACTTTTTTAAGTTGTTCTTTATTGCTTTATATTTTGTGAATTCTTGATGAACTAGTACATTGACGAGGAGAATTGGGTCGAGTTGGTATCTAATACATCAAGAGTTTATTAGAGAAGCAACTTTGGAGGAGAATTTACAAAGGAGGAGGCGACTTTGCTGCTGGAAATTTTTGAGTGACAAATTGAACAAAGTTGGAGTGATACACTTGTGAGGAGATTTTACAAACAGTTGGAGTGCATAACATAAGACTTTAATTTTTCAGTAAATTTTTATTGTATCTATTTGAGTTGTAACTTGCAATTATACTTTCATTAGTGGATTAACAAATCAAATTAGACAGTGAATGTGTTTGAATGCTCCTTGGTGCCAAAGAGCTTCACCTTAGGAGTTGCCTAATTTAAATTCTCAAGCTTTACTTTTAGTTTCCTTACAAATTCCATTTTTTTACTTTGATAAATCAACTCAACTAGTTTTCTTCTGCTTTGTCGATATTGAGTCGCCTTCATTTGTGACTTAGTGAATTCATTGTAAGAAAGACTTCAGAGCTGCATTAGGTCAGGCTCTAGCAAGGAAAGTCTTGGTACTTAAGTTGCTCTAGTGACACACCTCACTTTCCTATGAGACCCCCTGGTGTGCTAAACTTGTTTGTCTTACCTTGAGAAACTACTTCACAAAACTTAAGATGTCTAAACATTCTCTCCACCACAGTGGTAATGATTCCAGTGAAAATGCTTTGGAGTTGAGAAAATTTTGAATGAAATTCGCTCTATGAAAATTAACACTGAAGTACAATTTGTCATAGTGGAGGAGGAATTGAAGACCTTAAGGAAGAAGGATCACAAGTTAAAATCAAGAACTAGTTCTTCAAAGAGTTGCCATTCTGAGGATAAACCAGAGAGAAATAGTTTGAGAGTGGCAGACTATTATCAGCATGATCCTCATACCCACCATAAGAGAGAGAGAAAAGCTAAAGAAGTTAGTGTAGACTTGTCTCACTTTCATAGGAAGGATGATGTATGTTGCAACCGGGATCACGACGGGACGACGATATGAAAGATTAATAATAATTTTGAAAATTTAGAAAAAAAGGAGTCGTCACAACAGTTTATTTTGAAAAACTATAGAAAAATCGAAAAAGGCTATGGTAGGTCTACGAAACCGGATTTCGGGTTTGGGAGTTGGTTACATGTGAAAAAGATATTAACACCCCCACAATGCCCATCCTAAAACGGTACCTTTAATTAAATAAGTAAAATGAGTGTGATTTTGAAAATGTTTATTCTTCCTAAAGAGGAATTAAAATGCAAATAAGAACAAAGAAATTTATTTTTTTTATTTTGGAGGACCCGACAAGGGTTTTACCTTGCTCCTACGTATTTCCGTCAAAGATGGAAAATCAGAGTTCCGTAGTTCTTTGTTGAAAATTGTTTTTTTTTTTTGTTGATAGTTTTTTTAATTTTGGAAATTTTATATTTTTTTAATTTTTTTAATTTTTGAAAATTTGATATTTTTATATTTTTTGAGATTTGATATTTTTAAGTTTTGGAAATTAGTTTCGAAAGTCTCGAGTTAGACGTTGTTCGACGCGTACGACCACTTGAACGTCTACACGAGACAAAGTAATTTCAGATTAAACATACTATGATGCGAGCAATCAATTGGATGTTTAATCAAAATAATTATTTATTATATTTTTGAATTTTTAATTTTAGAAATCGATAATTTCAATTTAAACATGGCGTGACGCGTGCGGTCATTTGATGTTTAATTGAAATTTATTTAACATAAAACATTATATAAAAAAAGTAAATGATATGTATAAAAATAAAAAGAATAAGAAGAAAAAAGGTTACTTTTTATTGGAAAGCAGGGGTATTTTTTGGAACTTAAAGAAAATGGTGGGTGCAGTTCATAACTTGCGTGGGTGCAGGAAGTAACCCTACTTACTCTAAACCCAATTAGGGTTAGATGTGTAACATGGTGTTGTTTGAGGCACAGTGCATCCGCGGCGGATTGGCGTGGGACGCATGGTGGCTAGGCAAGTGTCACGGCCTCATCGCATGGGTGGCTTGCGGCGGTGCGAGTAGAAGTGGCGGTAGGAGTCTTGGCGGTTCTGGGCGAGGGCGTCGCGCTCGTGGTGAGACGTGACTCTTCTTAGTAGGTGGCAGAGAAGGAGGATGAAGGAGCGGTGGTTTGGATTTTTAATAGTGAGGGTTGAGGCATGGGGACCCTCGTCGGCGGTGAGGGTGTGACTGAGTCGCGAGCGCAAGTTTTGCATGGTGGTGCAACGTGGAGGACTACGGCAGGGCCATGAGAGCTGGTGATAGGGCATCAAACCTTAGGCAGTGGTAGCGACTGCCCCAATGAGTGGTGCGACGGTGGTGGCCTTTCCTTGGCTCGCGACGGTGAGAGGCGTGAGGAAGAAGACCACAAACGTGACGGTTAGAGAGTTTCGAAGTGGAAGAGGTTGATGATGGTGAGGAAAGAAGTAGTGGAGGTGTTCGGTGCGTGGCAGCGACGACTGTGGTGTGACTGTGAAGGTGTCTCGGGGCTGCATGCTTGCTGTGGGAGGTGCTGGTGCCGACGATGGCAGGGAGGCAGTAATGAGGTGGTGGAAGTTGGGGGCAGTAATGCAGGTGCGTGGAAGAGGAGAAGTGGTGAGGGTTGTGAGTTTTGTTTTGAGGTAGGGCTGTTGTGGAGGGTTCGGTGGGTGTTTGCATGGTGACCTACCGTGGTGGTTTCATGGTTGTAGGTTGGCGGCGTGGAGGAAGCTACATGGAAGTTTCATGGTGGTTTTGTGGAGGTGAGGGGGGCACGGTGAAGGTTCTTGGGGGTGTGGTTTCGTGGTGGTTTTGGATTATACATCCTAGCAAGCTGGGCAGCTCTTTCTCGATATATTATGTGAATGAGTGGGAGAGATATGTGACAAAAGGGTTGCTTGAATACACAAGAGTTAGGTAGCTAGTGTTGTTATTGGTCTCTTGGCTTGGGATTAGTGATTGTGTCCTGCGTTTGAAGTTGTTTGAGAAAATAAGAAGGTTTTTGTGTGTGGATCAATGGAAGGAGAGTGACACTGTAAGTCTTGTGTGGGTAAGATTAGTGAAGGGTATCGAAGATGGTCCCTTCATGTGAGAAGAGTGGAATGTATGTGAAGGTGTCGAAACTGTGATGGGAGTAGTGTGGTGTGTAGTATGAGTTCAACGTGAGTAAACTCTCATGAGAATGAGCAATGTATATTTCGGCTAAGAGAGTGGAAGATGAGAGTGAAGGAGGAACTGTAATGAGAGAAGTGGTATCCAGAACTCTGAATGAGTCAACTTTCTTTTATGGAGTGAAGGTGAAATGTAATTTTTGCTAGTGTGGCACCTTCTAGCCAATAAGTGAATCTGTGTAGTGCTGCAAGAGTAGGTTGCAGCCTTTATCGAGGCGTGGCCAGCCTTTATCGGGGGCATGGTTCTTGCAGAGTAGGCTATAGGATATATTTTTTTGGTCTTTTGTAAGTGAGGTGCAAAGCTTGCGTGTGTGAGAGGTGAGAAGGTGAGTGAATGAGAACAAGAACGTGAGTGTAATATTTATGGAAGTGAGAGAATGCGAGTTAGAGACTGATAAGTGAGGGTGGTGAGAGAAAGCAAGGAAGCATGTTATTATTATTTTGGAAAATAGTAGTTTGCCACTATCATTTTTCTATTATTTTTATTTGATATTATTTTTATTAATAAAATATTATAAATTAATAAAATAATAATATAATTTAATGTTAAATAGGAGTAAGAGATGAATAATAATATCAAAATATCATCATCTTATTATTTTTTTTACGTGAGTGTGGACACATTAATTGTGAGGTGCAGCGTGGCTGTTACCTACGTGAGAGTGAAAAGAAAAGAGAAAAAAAGGATAAGGGATGGGAACAAACTTCCAAAATAAGAGTCTTTCTTCTTTTTTTAATGTTTTTATTTTTTAGTCACAAGATTAGTTATTATTACAATGTATTTTTCTTAAGCGACAACCCAACACCATATTACAAGTCTATACAATATCAACAACTTAATTTTCAGGTTCAAAATGTATGCATATAAAACTAAAAACTTAAACTAATTAGTTTGAATGTTAAAATTATTTTATAATTTTATAATATTTATTCAAAAACCTTTTTTATCTTTAAAAATTAATTGAAGAACACTTTTTTTAATTAAACCTTTTTTTAGAAAGAGATAAATAAACCAATCATTATTTAAAAAAAAAAAGGTTGAATGAAAACATAAAGACAAATTGATTTTTTTTTATATTTTCTGAAAAATAAAGAAAACAATAAATCTAAAAACGCAATAAAATTTAAACCAAAAGATGATTTTTTTTTTATTTTTCTATTAATCAGAAACATTTATTTTTCAACCGAACAAAATTGGGTGTTGACAGCTACTCCTCTTTACTTAAATTTTATTGGATAATTTGAAAATTAAAATTTTCGTATTATCAAAGTAAAAGTTAAGTAAAGACGGAGACACTAATTTTGATCGGGTTGAAAAAGAAAAAGAAAATCAAGCATATAAATTTCACCACAAAAGAAAAGTCACTATTTGAAGAAAATGAATAGTGAGGTCAAGACCATTACAAAGTAGAGGATTATGCACCGTCATCTGCTAAAAAGAAAAAGTGAGGTTGAGACCACTACAAAGTGGAGGGCCATGCACCATCACGTGTAGAAAGGGAAAAGTGAGGTCAAGACCATTACAAAGTAGAGGGTCACGCACCGTCACGTGCTGAAAAGTAAAAGTGAGGTCGTGACCATTACAAAGTAGAGGGTCATGTAACGTCACGTGCTGAAAAGTAAAAGTGAGGTTGAGACCATTACAAAGTAGAGGGTCACCCACCGTCACGTGTTGAAAAGTAAAAGTGAGGTCGAGACCATTACAAAGTAGAGGGTCACGCACCGTCACGTGCTGAAAAGTAAAAGTGAGGTCGAGACCATTACAAAGTAAAGGGTCACGCACCGTCACGTGTTGAAAAGTAAAAGTGAGGTCGAGACCATTACAAAGCAGAGGGCCACACACCCTTACGTGTTGAAAAGTAAAAGTGAGGTTGAGACCATTACAAAGTAGAGGGCCACGCACCATCACGAGTTGAAAAGTAAAAATGAGGTCGAGACTGTAAAATATGTCTTGGCCAAGTTCAAGAGGGAGGGTGAATTGAACACTTGAAAATTTTCGCAAACTGTTTGGAGAATGAATAATTTTTATGGAAACTACTAAAGAAGATATGTTAAGCAAACAACAATGGTTCAATCAAAAAGTTTCAGCACAATATTAATCAATCAGATGCAATAAATTGTAACCAGAAAATAGTTCTTGAATACACAGTATGCTGTAAAGGCAGTTCTTAAAAAGTTGAATTAAGAAATCAAAGAATTAGATCAACTTCAAGTTTATAAAGATCCACTGACTAAAAACCTTTTTGTTAAACAATGCAAGCTATGTTAAGTGTATGAAAACAGTCTTTAATCAACAATAGTGAAAGATAAAGTTTTCTGGAAAAACAAACTGATAAACAGTAAACCCAGTAAATTGTGAAACAGCAGATTTACAGAAAAATGATATACTGGTTATTGACAGATTCAAAACAATTCAGAGTAGATTGTGTTAAAACAGAGTATAAAAAGTTGTTACTAAAAATGCTTTCAGAAAGTTGATGAAGTTATTCAATTAGCAAGATTCAATTGATTCTGAAAATTCAAGAAACTCAACAAGATTTAGCAAGAACAGTAAAAAGAGAAAGCAAGAGAGATTCAAGACACAACAGATTTTTATACTAGTTCACCCAACAAACGGGCTACGTCCAGTCCCTTACACACAGTAAGGATTTCACTAAAATGATCAACCTGATCAAGTTTACAACACTTGCCTATAACAAGAATACACTGCACACCGCAACAACCACTGTTGAACCTACAGCAGACCAAGAAACCACACAGATGCCACTGTGCGTTTCAAGAACTCCCTTGCTGAAACCCACAGCAAGTCACAGTTATACAGAATCCACTGTATAACCCAGAAACCTCTCACTGCACCCCGCAGTAGACCACTGTTGCACTCACAGCAGAACAAGAAACCACACAGAAACCCACTTTGTGTTTAAAGAACACCCTTGCTGAAACCCACAGCAAGTCACACCCTGTACAGAGCCCACTGTACAGAACAGAATTACCAACCCAGGTAACTCACAGCAGAATAACCTTCAATACAATGAAAGAATTATCACAGTCACAGCAATACAAGCACTTCTATTCAAAGGATTACAAAAGTAATAAAGAAAGGGTATAGAAGGCTTAGTCTGATGATCAAATCAGTGAAGAAACTGTCTCAGTCAAATCAAAGCTCCAGTAGCAGTTCAAGAAAACAGTTCTTTGATGAAAACGTTGATTGATCTTGATCACTAGACTCAAGGGCGCTTTTGCTCTCTTTAAAATCTCAAATGTTCTTGCTCAGAAAATGTTTAGAATGATTTTTCGTATCTTTCCAAAATTTCGCGCCAGCTATTTATAGACAACTGTCATTTAAAATTCATTCGATTGATTTTTCAAATAGTCGACTGCTTTTCTCCAGTTTGTTAAAACAGTTGCTCAAAACACAAGTTTTGATTTTTATAATTTCTCAAAACTTTTGTTAATTAAGAAAATACTTGTGGAGCTTATCTTTGATTAAGATTGCATGCATCACTGATTAGACCTCAAATTTACCTCACAACACACACTCCTAAGTTCTAGACCAAGTCTTTAATCTTCATGAAATCTTCATGCATTCCACATATGATCATGGGGTCTTGAACATCTTCACTTGGTTGGCTTCATCAAATCATCACAGTAGCCCACTGGTGCTAACAGAGACGATTACAAAGTAGAGGGCCATGCACCGTAACGTGCAAGAAAGTAAATATTGAGACCTTGCTTCGCAGAGGGTTCTATTTGAAGAAGATTTGAAAACGTTTGGACCAATCCCGAGGAGAAGGTCCCTTTTTGAAAGAGATTTGAGACAAGGTTTGACCAATCTCGAGGCGAGGGTCAGTATTTGAAAAAGGTTTGAGAAAAAGTTTTGACCAATCTCGAGAAGACGGTCTGATGAGTCATTATTTTCCCCTATTTACTTGTCTTTATGTACCTATTTTGATTAGTGATTTGTTCTTAACTGCCTCTTATTTCATTAGTTTCACTGTATGGGCTTCATTTCCTGACTTAATTTTATTTATTATTTTCAGGGCAACTTGGTTATTTTACTGAGCTTGGAATTAAATTCTGGACATGAAGAGAGTCGTCACACCTTCTACCACATTACCACTGTCGCCATGTCATTATTTTAGTTTTCTTTTATTTCTTTTGTTGTTGGGCCAAAATTGTGGACTTGGGGCACATTAGGTTTAGGTTTAGACCTAGGGTGACGGCTGCAATTGCGAAGGGATTAACAGTTTTACCCTTTTTCATTTTTTTGGGCAGAACAATTCTATTTTTGGCGATTTTGGATATTCTCGAGCTTTTATATGATTTACTGTTTTCTTCCTTTTAGTGTTCATTCTCCTTCATCTCGTTTCATTTAATCACAATTATGGAAGAGTAATCCGTTTGGATTATCCCCTTGATCGAGACTACCTAATTGTTTGAGGTTTGGTGCTTAATCATTTTCGCCCCTTTCTCCCTTTAATTTTCGTTCCGCATTTCACTATTTTCCACTGGACCATTCACGCTTAGTGATTCGGTAATTTCGACTCTGTCACGCTTAGTGAAAAGAGTCAAGAGTTTTGTGGATTGGGATTAAAACTGCGAGAACGCTTGTTTCTGCGTGATGGTTAATGCGTTTCGAAATCTGTGATAACAGTGCAGTCGAAATCAACGGGGTAATCTGTTTAATTACTGTTTAAGTTTCGTTAATTATTGTTTTATCGAATCTGTTAACCCCCTGTTCAGTGCGCGTTTAAGCTCTTGACAAAAGAATTAGGTCCTTGGGAGACGACCTAGGAGTCACTACCTAGCATTGCATTTTCATTGCAATTATTTGACCGGATTCGGCTTTGATCAAGGTCACTATTTGAAAAATATTTGAGAAAAAGTTTTAACCAATCTTGAGGCAAGGGTCACTATTTGAAAACGATTTGAGAAAAATTTTTGACCAATCTCGAGGCGAGGGTCACTATTTGAAAAATATTTGCAAAAAAGGTTTGACCAATCTCGAGACGAGGGTCACTATTTGAAAAATATTTGCAAAAAAGGTTTGACCAATCTCGAGGAGACGGTCACTGTTTGAAAAAGATTGAAATTTGTTAAACCAATCCCGAGGGGGTCATTATTTGAGAAAAATGTTTGAAATTTGTAGGCGAACATCAGGTGAACAACGAAATGGATTTTGAGTGGTACATATAAATACATGAATGTATGTAATATTTTTTCATTTTTGTTTGAATGGAAATGCATGTGAGAATGCATGAGGCTCTATTTGTCATTTATTTTTGAATGAAAATGCATATATGAAATGCATGGATAAGTGCATAAAACTCTATTTTGATGTTTTGGATGAGAGTACATAGACATATGCATGAGACTCCATTTTTGTTGTGCATGCATAAATGTATTAGACCGTATGAAAATGCATGCATGGGATTCTATTTTAGTTTTTTTTTTTTTTTTTTTGAGATGAGAGTGCATGTATGCATGTATGAAAACTCTGTATTTTCATTTTTGTTTATTTTTCTCATTAAGAGTGTCTGAATGAATACATGAACTCTATTTTTTTATTGTTCATATTTTGAAATGTTGACATTAAAAAAAAATGCATAGGAGCAATGAGGGTGCACAAATATATGCATGAGATTATGTTTTTCATTTTTGAATGAAAATACATGGAAGAATGCATAAGACTCTATAAAAATGCATGTACGAATGCATTAGACTTTATTTTACATTTTTTAATGAGAATGCATCAGACTCTATGAAGATGCATGTACAAATGCATAAAACTCTATTTTTCAAGATTTCATTTTTATTTTTAGCTATTTTTGTTGACATTTAGAATCAATTGTTCTTTGCCATCGTTGAATTCATTTGATGTCAAAACTTTATTCTTGAAAATGAGGGATGTTACAAATCCTGAAGTTATTGTTAAAATTAAGACATTATTGACCTTTTCCACTTAAAACATTTTAACAAATGTGCTTGAATCCATAGGTGGATGAAATATGTGAGATAGAAGGTTGATGAGGTTTGAAAAGAAACTGAGATTGCATACCTTTAGATATGTTGTCATTTGGTGCCCCTAAAAAAGGGAAAATTTCATGCAAGGTATACATGCGATACAGGACTGCCCCAATTTTAGTGTGTTGGGGTAAAGCTAGGTGAAGTGGATTGTTCATCTGAATGGTAGAATGGATAACTAGGTCTGATGAAGACTGACTGGTGCAACATCATATAGAAAAAATTGTATCCCCAAAAAGGAAAAGCAAATGAAATTTGTCCCAGTTTAGATGTGTATAGATAATGATGAGGTCTCAATGGAAGGTGGCTTGGTTTTTGTAAAGTGGAAAGGATTGCCCCAGTATAGGGTTTCTCTCAGTTGGTCTGCCTTCGGTTGACTTATTGATTGCTAACAGAGGATTGCCTTCTAATAGGAGCTTTTCAGACAACATTTTTTTTTCGACCGAGTTGTTACTCATGTCCTCTTGTCACAGGGGTTAAGCTTTGAAAATTAAGGCAATCATTCCTCGATCAATGTGGACTTTATTAGGCTTGTAACGTGGCCAAGGGTTGAAAGGTTTTCAAGAAAGGGATACGAAGGCCCAAAAATTATTTATGTTTTCTTTCTAAATTTTGACACAAGGATCATCATTTTTCATCATCAACAGTTAAGGTTTTCCTCTATATATCATTTCATTCTTTTCATCATTTTTCTCTATTTCATCATCATTTTTTTTTGCTTTTCATCACCTTGTGATAGTATTTCTTATTGTGAATTCACATCATCCTTTGAGGGATTTTTTTTTTTTTTTTTTTTTTTTTTTTTTTTTTTTTTCTTCTTTTTTTTTTTTTTTTTTTTTTGTTTTTTTTTTTTTTTTTGAGGGATTTTTTTTTTTTTCATTTTTTACGAGCTTTTGATATACACCTTGGCTGGAGTTTTATCTTAGTGATGATCATTGTTTAGGGATTTTTTTGAAAAGAAATATTTTTTCTTATTTTTATTTTTTTTGCTCAAAGAAGGTACACTGAATTTGTAATTTTTTCTTTGTTTTTGGATAAAGAAACATGGCCATATATGATTTCAAATCATGATTGATTTATTTTCAAAAAGTTAACCCTGGGACAAGATTCCATGGCTCCCAACACATGTCATATTTTTGTCCTTTTTCTTTATTTTTGATTTTTTTATTGTCCTTTCTTTTGCCGAGACTGTCCTTGCAGATGTTCAATCTAGCAGGCTTTCATTATTTTATATCGCCCCTGGAGATTGGAGATTAACCACTTAGCCCACTGATAGAAGTCTGACGTTTCTGCCCCAGTGTTACTGTTGTTTTTCTATTCCTGGTGATGAAGATAACTACTGAGGCAAATCCTTTTGTTTTGGGATTTTGGAGATGAATAAAGGCTAGAGGATTTCAAACAACATGCATGCAAATGCTTCATTGGAAATTGTCAATTTTTACCCTTTATTAAATTGAGCAAATGCAACATCCCAGCCTTTTAGTTTTTGCGATGTCATGAACTCAACGATTTTATTAAGAAAATAATTAACTCAATCATGAGATCACCCTTTTTTATTTTTATTTTTTGAGTTGTTTATTGGACTTATTCCCACGACACCCTTTAAGACCTGCCCCTGATTAGAGCAAATCAGTATTCACGAGTGATCCCTTAATATTTACCAACAAGCATGTGTTCTTCCTTTTTCATTTTTCTTTTATTTGTTTAACTAAAGATCTGATCTTTCTCGCAAATTCGTAATAAGATCACATGCACATTTAATTGCCAAAAGAGATCAAACTCATGGTCTAAACATAAGTCATGGAAACGAAGACATCTTGAAATGAAATGATTACAACAAAATATAAGCTCTTAAAACAGGCCTCAAGTTTTCTCGGACTCTCCACAGTTGTAGCAACTTCTACCACATGTTTGTGCAAACAGTTCTCCTTACTTAGGAACTTGTTGGATATCTTCCGAATGAGGATTGTTCTCAACGGTAAGTCTATCTTCCTGAAAACTTAACCATCCAACGTCAAGCAAGGATTGTACCTTGTATTTAAAAGACAGACACCTTTCGGTGGAATGGCCAACAGCCCCACTATGATAATCGCACTTGACATTTGCATCATAGCCTTTAGGGTACAGTGGCTGTAAGGGCTTCAAAGGACATACTACAACTAAACCATTGCTAATGAGATTCGGCAAAAGTTCTGTGTATGTCATAGGAATGAGCGTGAAATGAACATAATTCTTCTCTTGATTAGAATTTCTCTGTCGAGTCATGCTCTGACCCTGACCTTAACCTTGATTGGAATTATTTTGCACAAGTGGTGACTGATGAAAATCTTGTTGATAAGTCTGATAGACAAGCATGGTATTAGCAACTTATGAGGGTTGTTTTGCCCATGATAGATATTTTTGTTTATAACGAGGCAACACACGACTTTTCCAGTGAGGAATAGCGCCCTGTTTGTGCGAACATCTTTGACAAAGCTTTTCAAAACAAGAAACCTCCAAGAACGTGAATCTTTAAGCATCCTTGAGTGAGGTTCTTGCAACTTTGGTTCTGGACCAAAGCTAAGTCTTCTACACCTGATCTTTAGTCATTGTAATTTGTTCTGTGTAGAAGTACTATGTGATCAATTGTTTCTCTTACTATTTTTGTAATCTGTTTGCTATTTTCAATTACTAGGTTTGTAATTGAGTTGGTGCAATGGGTTTCTGCACTGATCTCACATCTGCTGAGGGGTTTAGTAGAGTGTGAGTGCTGCGGAGAGCAGTTTTTGCTTGCGGGTTGCAAGTGGTGTTGGTGCAGTGTGTTTCTGCATTGGTTTCACACTAGCTGAGGGGTTCAGTGAGGTGTGAGTGCTGCGGGGAGAGTGATAACTTGCTAGGAGCAAGGGTTGTAAACTGATCTTGTGATCTTTTTAGTGAAAATCTTTGCTAGTTTGCAAAGGACTAGACGTAGCCCTTGAGGAAGGGTGAACCAGGATAAATCTTTGTGTTCTTGATTTCCTCTTCTCTCTTCGTGATCATTTTATTATCTGCTTGCATATATGCCTAATAAATTCATCACCGAAACTTGTTGTTCACTAAGAATTTCTGGGTGTATGTTTGTGTTCTGAATCTGTTTAAATATATCTGAATCAACTGTGCTTCTGGGTTATTTCTAATCTACTGGATTGTGGTTAATCATCTTGATTCTGGATTAACAGATCTCTATACTGAAAACTGTTTTCTGGGTTTATCTCTAACAATTTTCGCTGTGCATAATTGATTGTTTACTGGACAGTCCAGAATTACACGAGTTTATTGATTGAATTAAGAATTTTCATTCTCTATTTCAAGAACAATTCATATTTGCGAAAAGATTTTGAAAGTTCAATTCACCCCCCTCTTGAACTCGGTTTGAAACTTATTTTACAAGATTGTGTTAGCACCATAGCTAAGCATGTGATTTGATGAAGACAATAAAGAATATAGCTTGATGGAGTGTTAGACTACGCCAAGCACGGGTTGATTGGAAGACCTGTTGGAGCCCACTAGACCAGATGTGATCAAGAGAAGATATGCTTGAGCCACTTGGAGTTGTTGTGGTTTCGGTCATAGGTCCCTAAGCTTGGGTAGATGTGTTTGTGAGCGTACTCAACCATTAGTGATCATCACTCTTGAAGAGGCTCAAGATTCATGTGTTTTAAAAATATGGTTTTATCAATATTAACATGGTTTTGAGAAAAAGAACCTAAACTGATTTTTGTTGAAAAAGACTTTTCAATCAATTGAATTTTTAAAATAATCAATTGAATGTTACAACTATTTCTGTTACTACTAGAATCTTTGACTGAGTCGACTAACAGTCAATTCAATAGATTGAATGGTTTGTTCAATTAATTGAACCAGTGACAGCTAAGTTGTTTTAAATTAGAATTGACTATAAAAAGGAATTGTCCCTATCATTTTCATAACTTTTGAGATTTTTGAAATATACTTTTGAGAATTCCTAAGAGATCAGAAGCGCCCTTTTTGTGCAAACTATTTTCAAATTGATTTACACACAAGAAATCATAAAGATCGTGAATCTTGGAGCATTACTTGAGTGAGGATCAACTGCTTTGGTGCTGGACTAAAGCTAAGTCTTCCACACTTGATCTCAATCCAGTTTGTATTGTGTATAGTGTGGTTGATTGAATTGAACTGTATTATGTTCTTATTGTATTCAATTACTGGAGTGTAATTGGGCAGTGCAGTGGGTTTCTGTACTGGTGTAACACAAGCTAAGGGTTCAGTGTGGTGGGTTTACTGCTGGGAGTAATAAGTAATGCGGGAAGCAGTGTGTAACTTGCTGGGAGCAAGGGTGTAAAACTGATCTTGGATCATTTTAGTGGAAACCTTTGCTGGTTTGGCAAAGGACTGGACGTAGCCCTTTTGGAAGGGTGAACCAGGATAAAAATTATGTGTTCTTGCTTTTCTCCCTACTTTTCTTGATAATTATTATTCAACTACTGTTATCTTTTCAATTGAGTGGATTAAAATCTAATCATCTTGTTGATTATATTCTGATTCTTGGAGAGTTCAGTAAATTGTTTAATTAAATCTATAATACTTCCGCTGTATATTCTGAGCATCTGTTTACCGAATTATTTATTGGACAGTCCAGAACTGTGCAGTTAATTGATTTTATATAGATAATTCATTCTCATTCTTAAATCACTTTCCAGTTTTGCGAAATTTTTTAAAGTTTAATTCACCCCCCTCTTGAACTCAGTCCAACCTATTTTTTACAATTGGCATCAGAGCTAGGATCTTGAATCCTAGTCAAGATTTTGATCCATGGCCGAGAACAAGTTACTATTTGCTGAAGGTGCTTCTATTAATATATCACCTATGTTTTCGGGTGTAAACTATCAATTTTGGAAAGTGAGAATGAAGATCTTCATTGAATCAATTGACTGTGGCATCTGGAATGCCATAGTAAATGGTTCATTCATTCCTATGCATGTTGTTGATGGTGTGCATGTTGCAAAACCCTTTGATGAGCTTACTGATCTTGAAAATAAGAAGATGCAATATGATTGTGTTGCTAAGAATATAATAACTTCTGCATTAAATTTGGAGTTTTTCAGGGTGTCACAATGTAGTTCCGCCAAAGAAATGTGGGATATTCTTGAAGTCACATATGAAGGAACCACGGATGTGAAGAGAGCACGCAAACATGCGTTGATTCAAGAGTATGAATTATTCAAGATGCAACCGGGAGAGACAATCAAGAAAACTGATCTTGGAGCTTTACTACTGAATTGATCTTGTGTAATAGTGATCTTGATCCAGAGATAAGTGTTTTACTTTGATCTAAATACATTTTATAATCTGTTGAGTAGAATCACTGTTGTATTCATTGTAATCTTGATCATTTCTTGTACTGAGTTTGTGGGATTACAAGTTGCAGGGTGTTGGTAATTGTAACTGATTTATTACAGAGGGTTTTGCATTGGTCAGACAGCTACTGTAGGGTTTAGTAGGCTGTTTGTTGCTGGGAGCAGTGTTTGCTTGTGGTTTGCAAGTGTTTGTGTGTAGAACAAATTATGATCAAACCATATATAAAGGTCTCATAGGATCACTGTTATATCTAACTGCAAGCAGACCTGATATTATGTTTAGTGTATCTTTGTGTGCAAGATTTAAAGCAAATCCAAAGGAATCACATTACATGGCAGCCGAAAGGATACTAAAATATCTCAAAGGGACAATTGATGTCGGACTATGATATCCAAGTGAGGTATCTTTAAATCTAATTCATTATTCTGATAGTGATTTTGCAGGGTGTAAAATTGACAGAAAAAGCACAAGTGGAACGTGCCATCTACTAGGGTCCAGTTTTATCTCATGGCACAGTAAGAAGCAAGCTTGTGTTGCTCTATCCACTGCAGAGACAAAATACATTACAGTTGGAAGCTGTTGCGCACAGAGTTTGTGGATTAAATAACAGCTAAGTGATTTCGGACTTAAGTTGTCTCAAATTCCATTATTGTGTGATAACACTAGTGCAATAAATTTAACAAATAATCCTATACAACATTCCAGAACTAAGCATATTGAAATACGCCACCATTTTATTAGAGATCACGTAATTAATGGTGATTACGTAATTCAGTTTGTAAATTATGTGAATCAATTAGCTGATTTGTTTACAAAACTTCTTAATAAAGAGAGATTTAATTTTCTTAGAAATGAATTGGGAATTATTGATTTCAAAAATATTTGAAAATTAAATCAGCACATAAATGTATTGATTCTTGGTTATGTTTTTTTTCTTTTTATGTGATTGATCAGATCAATTAAGACAATTTACTGAGCTTTGACAGAATTTATTGGAATTGACATAAAATTTGATTATGTGTAAATGTTGTTTAATTGATTGGATGAGGGAATACTGAACGAGGAGAACCAATAACCTTTGGACAATAAGCTGATATATGGAAGACTGCTATGTAGGGAATGAAAAGATTCCACTGCAGATTCTCGGTCAAATGGAAAACATTGACCAAGCTGAGCTAGCACCTACTGCAGAGCACATGTGAGGAGAGATAAAACTCAAGAATTCCATGTGTCATATGCTCATTGAAAGTCAACGAGTCAAAAGCTGGAACATGACCTGAAGCTAAGTATAATTCTGTTACAGTTTATTATCTACTGAATTAAACTGAAAAGATTTACTTGATCTGTACATCAATGCACAACATGGGTGATCCATTTTGAAATTTGATTATGATTTTAGTGTTGTTTTATGCATATGGCTAGCATTATATATAGTTCTTCCATTAGGGTCATAACCAGTCACAAATCATACACTTTGCACATTCTGGATTCATATAACACCATCCTCTTGTGCTCATTCTCACAAATGGCTTCATCTTCCACACCAAAGAAGCGCACCAAGAGAGCGTGTGTGAAAAATGTTGAACCAAGCAAGTTTAATGAGACTTGCTATCTTGAACGCTGGTTTGCTGGAAACTATGAAAGCATGGAGGAATACCACAAAGATTTCAGCAGGAAAGTCATCATTGCTCCTAAGGTCCTTAAGATGTTATGGCTGAAAGAGGAGAAGCTGGACGATGTTAAAGAAGCGTTGTGGTTTCAGAAGCTGGAAAAATTTGTGAGGTTGTCTAGAAATGTTTATCCAGATTTGGTGAAAGTTTTTTTGACCAATATGTGGTCTGATGAAGAAGCCATCTATTCTAAAGTCAAAGGAATAGATATCTGCATCAATGATGAAGTTTGGCTGGCTGTTGCGAGGCTAAGGAATGCTAGAATTCCTATTGGAAAGAACAACACTGTTGGATTGGAAATGTTCAACAAAACACAATTTTTCAAATCCTGCTTGAGGAATCCTTACAATGAATCAAGGAGCTATTTAGTTGGTGGACTAACTGTGACTCCACACATTTTGGCATTCATTGTGACCTGGTTGTTAACACCAAGAGGATTTAATCATGTTGTTTTAATTGAAGAGGATCTCATGATGATGTACTGTCTGATGGGGAAGATTCAAGTAAACTGGATCAATGTGATCAAGATAAGGAAGAAGGTCGAATACAAAATCCTTTATGTTGTTCTCATATCTCAATTTATTGAGTATTTTGAGATTGATACTGAAGAAGAAGTGGTGGAACCAACGAAAGCACAAAATGAGATTAGTGCAGTAACACTGAACAAGATCGGGTTGACAAGATAAATGATGATCGTTGGATCTGCAAAGCTGATTATGATAACTCTGATCCTCAACCAGTTGAAGAAGATGATAATGGTGGAACGAATGCTGCTATAGAAGGCTATGATGTTCCTGTACATGATGTTCCACACACTGGGTATGAGAACTACTTTGCCGGTTTTGAGGAACATATGATGACACAGCTACATACCATGCAAGAAGAAGAGAGAAACCACTATCAATACTGTGAAACCAGGTTCCAACACATTGACGAATCTCTTGAGGATGTTCAAAACAAGCTAGGCCACATGTTCTTTAATCCAAATGACTGAGCTTGCTGAACTCTTCTTCCGTCACTTTGATGAATGCAAAGGGGGAGAAGTAGGTGGTAGTGGTGGTGTGTTGTTAGGTCTGGTTTAGTAGGTAGTGTGTTGATGGTTCTAGTTGTTCCTGGTTCAGTTTGTTGTTTTTACTTTTCTGTTTTATCTGCTGCTGCTGCTATGTTGTTCTCTGTTGGTTTATCCAACTTGCTGCTTTGATGGGTTTCTAGTTTGTTGAAAGTTGTAGTAATTTGTCTGTCCAATGTATGATGTAAAATCCGGCTAATCAAGTCATTCTAATTTGCTGCCCGGATATATATATTATGAAATGAAATATAAAGTATGTGTCTTTATGTTTAAACATGGTTCTATTTCTAATACTGTCTCATTTTTTTCCTTTGATATCATAAACGAGATAATGAAGTATAGGGGAGCAATGGCTAATTGTAGAAAAATATGATCTGGACTGGTTTGAGAATGATAAGGATTTTAACTAATTGTTCCAGTTCAATCAATTTGATTTTAAGTATTTCTCTAAACTTGTTGAATTTACAGATTACTAATCAACTATTCTAGAATTCAGTTGTTATAGGTTGAAGCAATACAAAACAACAGACACGTGTTTGCTTTCAAAAAATTGGGGGAGATTGTTAGCACCAGGAGTTTCTAAATATGATTTGATGAAACCAACACAAGAATAAAGTCCTTAATGGATCCTTGCTGGCAACATGCAGTGCATGAAGACTCATATAACTTAACGGAGTGCTGGTCCTAGACTTAGAGTGTGTGTAGGTTTGTGTGTTGTGCCTTTAGTTCAAAATCATATGTTACATAATTGGTAATTCAAAGTAAGCTCCAAAAATCAATTTGTTTGAATAGTTGAAAATATTAAATAATAACAAATCAGCTTTTAAAAATCTAGTTCAGAAAGGGAATCAGTAAACTGTTTTCAGAATCTGAACCTGATGAATTTTCTGGATAATTCAATTAATTGGATTGGTGACTCAATCGATTGAATTTTTAATGGTCAACTAATCTGTTTTTCTATATAATGACCATGCACGTGTTTTTCACATAACAATAAGACATAAAAATCATTCTGAGCAAACTAAAGTGAAATTTTTCGAGAGAGAAAAGTGTTCTTACATCTTGTGATCATTTTTGCAATTGATTTTCATCAAGAAAACTGATCTTGGAGCTTTACTACTGAATTGATCTTGTGTAACAGTGATCATGATCTAGAGATAAGTGTTTTACTTTGATCTTAAATACATTTTGTAATATGTTGAGTAGAATCACTGTTGTATTCATTGTAATCTTGATCGTTTGTTGTACTGCGTTTATGGGGTTACAAGTTACAAAGTGTTTGTAATTGTAACTGGTTTATTGTAGAGGGTTTTGCATTGGTTAGATAGCTACTGTAGGGTTCAATAGGTTGTTTGCTGCTACGAGCAGTGTTTGCTTGCGGGTTGCAAGTGTTTGTGTATCTTGTAAACTGATCTTTGAGATCTTGATTAGTGGAAATCTTTGCTTTTTAGCAAAGGACTAGACATAGCCCTTGAGGAAGGGTGAACCAGCATAAAATCTTGTGTTCTTGATCTTTCTTTCTCTCTTTTTGAACACTTTTTTTTTTCTGTTATCACACATTCAATTAATTACTCTTCGCACTTAATTGATTGTTCTTTCTATTGTTATTACTATGTGTTTCTGAAACTGATATATCTTCCATTCAATTAACTAAAACTATTTTTGGTTGTATTGGTGCATTAACAATTTATGATATTATTGTTTGATTCATAAAATTTGAGAAAGTAAACTTTCTTGATTTAATTTGTTGTTTCTTGATCTTAGTAGTTTATCTGAACTCTTTTACTGAGTGACTGATTTACTGTCTATTGTGTTTACTGTTTACCTACTGGATTGAATTCTCTTTATCAATATCTCTTGTAATCAACTGATTGCTTCTGCTTTTGTTTTTGATATTGTGTAATCAACTGGATATTTGGATCTGTTCTAGATCATTTTAATCTTTGTTGTGTAATTCTAAAATTCATTGATCAATAAATTGATAAAAAAATTTCATTCGAATCTTTAACACTTTCCAATATCTTGTGAAAAGTTTTTAAAAATTTTTAATAGTTCAATTCACCCCTCTTGAACTCAGCCTAAACCTATTTTCTACAAGTCTTTATTAAGAAAAAAAAAATCTCTTCAAACAATAAAGAAACAAGTTTAGTATACTAAGTGGTTATAGTTATATGTTGCGCATGTGGTTTTATATCAAAGTAAATATTCAAATAAATAGTTAAACTCCAAATAAATACATGCATTTGAATTCGAAATCCAAGGAATACTGGGTCTTGGGATTTGAAGTAACGTTTTGATGCTTTTGGAGTTTTGTATCAAGTAAATATTTAAACATTTCGGTTGTCAACATGACTTTAGTCTGAAAATTGAGGCTTAGGCTTAGATTGGGTGTCACTTCCCAAAACTTCAAATTTTTTCTTCAAACTTTTATTAAAGTTGGAGTTTTTACAACCAATTTAATAAGAGTCTATTTATTATGGCGATTTAATAAGAATCAACCTTTTATGAGTGATTTAAGTACGACCAACCTTTTGCGTCATTATTGATCGATTTTTTACAACCCATTCAACAATTGTCTCCTGGGATGTGCTTAGTAAAAAGGAAAGTGCGAAGTATATTTTTTTTTATCCAAAGATGAGTCAAGCGGTATGGGCCTACTAGCCCTTTATTTAAACACTAACTTTCATAAGAAATGTAGACCCAATAACTTCACCTGTGTAATAATAATAATAATAATAATAATAATAATAATAATAATAATAATAATAATAATAATAATAATAATAATAATAATAATAATAATAATAATAATAATAATAATA
>Ga0209700_100277_pt1 | contig 90753 bp, 39 predicted proteins | sample SiratroredBW_FD_187528 | JGI IMG/M metagenome (GOLD analysis project Ga0209700, IMG submission 187528) | Root nodule microbial communities of legume samples collected from California, USA - Siratro red BW (SPAdes) (version 2) | ecosystem: Host-associated > Plants > Roots > Nodule | place: USA... | reverse complement strand
TATATATATATATATATATATATATATATATATATATATATATATATATATATATATATATATATATATATATATGATGATAACTATGTAAGATTTATATAGTTTTATGTGAATAATAATATATTCCAAGAAAGATTCATATTCGAATGAACTAATTGTTTATATTTGATTTGGTTAAAATTATTTAGATACAACTATAAATTACTTATGTTAATTTGTACAGGTACCGTTTGACGAAACAATAAAATGCACGTGATGATAAATATGTGACAATTAATTATAAAGTATTTTTTCACATAAATATAATTGATCTAACAAGATTTGATAGAACTAATTATTAATACGTGATAATTTTTGAAATACTAATAATAATATTCTTCTTCTCTCCTCATATGAAAAGAGAACGAATGTTACATTATGAATCAGTTTTAAAAATATAAGGATTCTTCTTCCACTTCTCTGAATAATATGTTGTATTGTATTTTATAATGTCAATTTAAAATATCAATCATATACTATATTTTATATTATTAAAATAATCAATTCCTACAAGATATATTATGATAATCTTAAGTTTATAAAGAAGAGTTATTGAAATTCATTGATGCGTGAAGTGGTTATTAACCATATATGGTAATATAAAAGTATATAAAAGTATATAAAAGTTTCTCTTTTCCCTCTTTCATAAATAAATACATGTGAGTTGTGATGTCATAAATGAAGAAAGACAGTTCCCATTGGATGCATGAGTTAAAAGGTGAGGAAGGATCCGAAAACAACCTCATTCATGACTTTCTAACTTGTAAGCATGACGCAACACTCACAACTCCTCACCGTCCACTATACATTCATCTCTATCTCAACCTATTTTAACATATCTTAATTAAATTACACAAATTACATTTTATAATACAATTTGTTAAAATTTTAATGAACATGATTTGTATTCTGAAATATTATTTTGTGTGACTTGTGACTGATACACTCTAAAATGAGGTGTAGTTGGGCAATATTCCTCAAACCAAAAGATGACACCAACAAGATATGGAAAAGTTTGATTCTCTACTTTTCCACCATACTATTTAGTTGATGATGAACTACCATTTGTAGGTGGCATATCAAGATCAAAGTGAGCAGTGAGTTGAAGGAGGGTCCTATATCTCACTCGTCATCTTTCTTTCTTTTAGGCCTCCCCATTGGTGTAATGCAAATGCAATGCAAGCCAGGCACAGTAACACACGTGAGCGATGCAAACTTGGCACACTCATTTAGATGGTGCATGATGTGCCACGTTCACGTTGCCAAAACTGGACAATAGGACAACCCTAATTACCCCTCTGCGTGTTCAGGACACAAGCATGCACCTTAACCTCATTCCTGTTTAATTTTGTGGTCCTCCCTCTGTCTCTAGTAACTTTTTTTGCGTCACAACCCTTCAGCTCTCAAGGGTCATTTCCCTTCTTGTATTAAGAACAAACAATATCATAACTAATCACTGCTTTGTTACTTTCATGATGATTAATCAAAACCATGTTAGGGTTCTTACTGGTGGCCCAATTCCTTCAGCTTTCCCACCCTTTTGCCCATGTGGCTGTGTACCTGAGGACAAGCCAATACAATTAATAGAGAAGAGATTTTGGACCAGCCACTTTGGATAGTGCTTCCTCACCTTTCTTCCATCTCACTCTTTTAAGCTCCTTTAAGACTCTTTAATATTTTCAGTGCTTAACACTCTCAGCTTTCGATTAATTCACGTACGAGAAGCATTAATTGGATTTGTTAACAACCCAGTTGAATGCTCATATACACACCCTACTTCCCTTTAAAGACAAAGAAAAAAAGAGTCCTCGTCAGTGTTCTTCTGTTTTTGTTTTCCAAGACATCTTTTCTTCCACAGTTGAAACACTGTTTGAATCTCCAGACATCTCTCTTTTAAACCCTAATTTATCACATCATGAAAAATTAATCTTTTTTAAAGCTAATTAACTTCGTTCAAGTGAGTGTCCTTATTCTTCTAAAAAATGGGAACAAGACTACTAACAAACTTTGTAGATACAGTATAAGAAAAGAAGAAAGTATGTTTATTATAAGAATTGAGCAAGGTGAAGAAAAATAGAGTAGAAGGTATTATGTGGTGATTGAATTGTGAAGAAATAGAGAGAGAATGAAAAGTTGGGAGAAAAGTGGGAAGTGAAGCATGGGTGGAATAGGGAAGATTACAAAGAAGCAAAAACAAGAAGCAGAGATAAGCATTGAAGAGGCATAAGGGACCACAAAGGTGTAGTTTTGTTGGATTTTCTCCGCGTTCTAACCCTCATCCTAACTGGATATTCCTACCATTATTGTTCTACATCTGTCCCTCAATTATTCACCTCTACACTTTTACTTTACTTCCTCTCATTCAACAACTCTTAAATACATCTTCATCAGAGCTTTCATATCTTTCAACAAATTTTTTTATTTTGTGTAAGCATGGGCCCTGGAAGGTCACCTACTAGTACCACATTCTTCTCAGTCATTCAATAGGATCAGATCAAATACAACACAATTTCTTTTTTAATATTTTATCCTACTTCAACAAAGTTGGTTCTAGTAGAACATACCTCTTGGCTTAAAAAAAGGAAATTTATATTGGTGTTCATTGGAGATTGATAGAGTCGGTTAACTTGTGACAGAGGGTTGGACAATTTATTTTCTTATACAACTGCTGTTTATCTAAACAAACTCTAACTATTAAGGGTTTATATACAGAAAAAAATATATTTATTGTTTGATTTCAAAAAATAGAGTGAAAAAAAAAAGAGAGAAGAAAAGAAAAAGAAAAAGATCAATAGAACGAAAATATTTATTGTTTGATTTCAAAAAATAGAATGAAAAAAAAAACTAAAATAAAGAAACCTATATTCAACAAGGGAAACAACAATTTATGTGTTTTTCAATACATGATTTTGTCCTTTATTTCGTAAAACGTATACCATTATTATTAATTCTTATTATCACTTTATAGCAAACTTTATTGTCACAACAACAATGCTTTTATGACTACACTTTGGTCCACTTTTTTCTATTTTTTTTTTTTTTTTTTTGGAAATGATTTTATGTAAGTTTTTCAACATTTTCTAATTCATCGTTATTCTATTGCCAGCGATTCACAAAACATTTTAAAGTTTCTTGTATATTTCTCAACCTTTTTTTCTTCTTTTATTAGATTTTTAAACTATCAAGCCGAGGATAAGTGAGTTAGGCTGGATAGAATAATGAAAGTATAAGAAGTATAAGAGAATGAAAACAAAAGTATAAATATAGTAAGAAAATATCAAATTTTGAGAAAAAAAAAAACTCTCTAAATGTGTATATATATGTATATGTATATATTGGATAAGTTTGGGTCACATGATAAGTTGAGTATACCAAGTCGTGAAACTCTTAGTTGAACGAAATAATTATATAATCAGAAAAAAAAACTAAATAATTGAATCCACGTTAAAAGTTGTACTCTATTAAAACTTTTGTACTAATCATTAAATGCACTTAATTACTCGTTAATGCACTTAAAAAGTAAGGCCAAGTCATTCAATTTAATGGACACGTGATTTAGCACAGAAGTTCAAAGATTAAATCATTGAAAACTATCTCATGCTGCCAAGTTTAGCTATTTTTTATTTCTAATGTAATTATTAAAGTATTACTAAAAGAGGTCCAATATAATCATTACTTTAATTAGCGAAAAACTTCTAATGTTACGGAAACTCTTGACTATGAAGATAGAAAAAATTAAGACGAAAATAGATCAAAATTAATTTTTTATTTAAATATATTTTTTTACATTTCCTTTTTCAAGACGTTTTTATCTCAATTTTGAGTCAGAGATACATCTAGAATCGTGTACTTACTAATATATACAAACTTTAATTTTTTTTCCTAAAAGATGATAATCGTGTACTTACTAATACATTTATTTGTGTCAAGGTTTGCTTACTTTGACCCGTCTTTTATATTCATCTTAATTTGAGTTTATATCCTTGACAACATGAAATTAATACAAATGACAACCACTTATGTTATACCAACCATTTTATCTCTTCAATGTTTACTCTGATCATTTTCATATTTAACAAGGACATATGAAAAAGAAAAAGAAGTGTTAGTTGGAAAAAATTTATATACAAAAGACAAAGTTTAGATTAATTTCTTTATATCCTTATTATCATTATCAAAAGTTTCGATGAAATTAGAACTTGTAAGTCCCCATTATTCATTACAAAATTAGGTCCTAAAATTGATTTGTTTTAATTCAATCTCTATACCTTTAAAATTTATAATTAAATCCTTATTAGTTAATGATGTTGCATTTTCATTAGATATTACTAGTGGAAATATATTTCAAGTTTGTGTATATACATTTTTTAATTTAAATAATATGTTTTCAAAAAAAATATAATTCGAAAAATATGATTTAAAAAAATATGTTAGATATTTTAAGTGGAGAAATTGGATGGTTATAATTAGAGAGAGTAATTGTGCAGTAGTTACCAAAAAATTCCTTTTATTAAAAGATAAAATTGACAAACAAAAGATTACACTAAAAATTATACAAATGGTATATATTACATTGTGTTTATTTTATATTTTATGCAAGCATTTCATATAATATACCAATAAATTCCTCTCACCCACTCTCATTCTATGTCTTTTCCCTCAATATGTTACTAATTCAAAATATTAGTAATGCTTAATACAAGTTTAATAGTATTAACTTGGGATATAGTTATAAAATTTCAAAATTATTAAATTTTATTAAAATGTAAAACTATGACAACTTAATCCAAAATCCAATAAAGTTAGTAATATTTAACCGAATATTAACAATACTAACCTTAAAAGACACAGTTATAAACTTTTTAAGTTATAAAGATTTAATTAAAATTATATAACATTATATGTTGTAATACAGATTAATTTAACCATGACAAAAATATAAAAAACATTATCTAAGTTGTGTTCTAATACAAACTCTAAACAAGGCAATAAAAATGACCGTACAAATTAAAGTTGCGTGGTTTAAGATTTGAACCACACAAATTATTTTATTGGGCCTTTATAAATTATGTTGAAGCATTGCAGGTTTTTAGAATTTATTAAGAAATTCAGATACTTTCCAAATCCAATTATATGAGAGACGAGACTACATTGGTGGGTACCAATGAAGATTGAGTACATTATAGGCAATGCAGAAGAAGTTGTAATTGCCACTCTATTCAATTGAATACGATAATTACTCATGACAACCTCAAGGGTCATGCCTTTGATGGTGTGAGGAAATGCAGCAATGGACCCTTATAAAAATATGTTGTTCTGCAAACAAAATCCACTATCATTCATTATATATCACGTGCTTTGTATCTACCATACACTAATGATAAGTCTAAAATCTTAATTTGTCTTCAAAGATAAGGAATATCATGTTTTACAATTTGAGAATTAGCAATATTGGCATTCCTATCAAATGTTTTCTAATATAATTTTCTAAAAGAAACATTGAGAACAGCTCCACATTTACCACTGCAGTCATTAATAAGAACAGTTTTTTCAGTTATTTAATGCTAACTTAAGAGTATGACTAAAAGAAAGAAAACAAAATACAAATCTTTAGATATTATTGAGGGTAAATATTTAAAGGGTTTATTTGGATTTGAAAGAAGAAAATTTTGTCCGCACTTATTTTGTAGTAACTAGAGGTATGCAGAAACAAAAATACTATTGTATAAAGTCATGAAAGAAAGTTGTCCGTGTCACCGTACCAAGCCAAAGTTGATAATGAAAGTTCGTCGGTCCTCCAATTGAGCAGGGCCAAATAAATCCGTGGTGATTCGTCTTCAATTGGTAGATGATTAAGTGAACAAAGTGTTCATTTGGACGAACAGCCTGAACCTGATCTACACAGATTATCGAATGATCTTATCCTTAATTCGAACCAATTCATTGTCTCAAACTAAAGGACAACAAAGGATACATTTGGTGTATATCTCAAATGTCAGAACAATATACAGTGAATGTCAAATCCGAAGGAATACCATACCAATACCATTTTAGGACTTATCTTCTGGCAAGAAGACAAGTTGTTTAATGGACATGAAAACAGGCGTGCCGGGGGAAAAATTGGACTTAACACCAGCCATGCAAAAAGATTAATTTAGCCAACTTAATTCAAATGAGGACCTACCTTTTGAGATTAATTTTGGGTCCGGTAATTTAATAATTGACAAGGACCTCAAAAATTTTTGTAATCTTTTGGTCAATCCACAGAAATCACATTAGATATTTATCATATAGTTTTAGTTGACGGCCATTCCACATCAGATACAGCTCTGTGAATGTGATGTCAAACTTTATTGTCTAAACTTGTAAATGAAGAAGAAGCTAGCCCTTTACGAAGCACCAGCCATAACAACCATATAAAATATTCATGTCAACAATTCATCTGCAATGCATCTTGAAACAAAACTTAACATTGGTTTCCCGTCCCCTCAAAAAGTTCCACCATCTTTCATTTCTAAAAGAGTATTCCGAAAAGTATATTAACGTTCTAGATCATCCTCTCCAGAGTAAAAGAGGGTGTAGGTTGAATTTCTAGGAGTAAAATTTAGGCCTTTTGAAGGATTTGTTTTGTGTAGCATAAGCAGTGCATGTGTGGTTAGTGGTAGTTAGTCACGTGCGTTTTCAAATTCGCCTTCCTCTACTGCCAAATAAGCGTAGAAACGACGTATATAATGGGCGGAGGGCCCCACAGAATGTGCACATAGATGAATTTTTAACATCTTATGTACATTACAACTGGTGACTAGTGAATGATCTACATTCATTTCTACATCGTGAAGTTATCATCACGCATGGCAGAAAATGTAACTTCTTCAAAAGCAATTGGCACCTGAGATTGATAGACATCTCCCGGAAGCAATGCATACCCTTGGTAACACAATTGCTGGTTATGCTGCTGCATTCATTTTATATTATTGGTACAGACATGAATACCAGAAAAATGATCAACCATCTTCATCCTCATTGTTTGGCCTTCCATACACCACAGAAAAGTAGTGGCCGACTGTTGTCAAAGTAAGACCAGGGAACCTGTGAAGTTTTCCTGGCCGTGGATCAATCTTAACAAATGGCCATTTCATGATTTCTGCAGCTTCACACTCTTCCCATCCATCTCCAAATACACAAAAGCGAACATTAGGATGGTTGAAACGCTCCTTGATCCATCGGAAACATTGAATTTTCCCCACTTCCCATGAGCTATAAACTGAAATGCAACATAAATAATTAAAATGGATCAGGATTAAACTCTGGTTACTGAAACGACTATTAGTTTAGGGTTTCAAAAAGGTTCATGATAACATGACTGTTAGCTTTGAGCTTTCAGAAAGATGGCATGAAAAAATCAATTATGTGAGTTCACAGTAGCCAGAAGAGATACATTACTCACCGTTTCCATGGCTTATCATGCCGTCCAGTCGAAAGAGCAGGCATTTCACAAGTGAGGGAATTAACGATCCAGAGGTCACTAAAACATTAACATGCTTTACATTAGTTGAGTTAGAGCTGGTATTAGAAGAAGCCATTGAAGAAACTGCATCTTCATCTTCACCGGAACACTCCTTCAAAAAGGTTCTTGCTACAATATATTAAACACGAAAGATATCAGTAATACAGGTCGTGAACAAAAGATAATATCATTGAGGCATCGAAACATACCTGATGAAAGCCACCTATCAGTGTATTCATCAGTTTTATCATACAATTCACCCCAGTGCTTTATTGTCTCTTGATCTAAAATATTCTGTAAACCCTGAAACCAAACAAGAAAAGGTCAAGTTTATCCTAATGTTAAGCTACCAATGGAAAAGCTAACAAATAAAGTAAGCAACAACTTATTTGGTAACATTCCAACTTCAAGTCTCTAACTCAGATTCTCACTTCATGATGCCTACAAAGCTTCAGCCATTAGATAAAAAAAAGCAGCATCTCTCACCAATAAACTAAAAACTGATGGAGTTGTTTCTAAACAATAATCCCAGTTTTACATTATGAGCACTGATTTTTTGAAATTTGAAAGCCTGTTTCAGTTACATTTTACAACTATTGATCTGTTACCATAGGAATGTAAATATTTATTAACAAAAAAGTTGCAGAAAGCAGGTGTCTACAGTTGTGTAGCCTTGTCGTTTGCCTTCAACATTAATCCACAAGCAATTCTTTAAAGATGACGCACTCAGCTTGCTGCGTCTTACTATTTGACATTTTACTATTTTTAATAGGAGATAAAAAGAAGAGCGAAGTTCAACAAACCCTACATTTGATTTTGATGTGTTTAACAACAAAATATAAAATATGATTTTATAAACATCAGGTCTCATGAGATGCAAGTGTTGTTTCATCTGGCTTTGCTTATATAGTTTTATTTGGCCAAACAGATACATAACGTTTTGCCTATATACCTCATCTCACAAGTTTTTGCTTGGATAAACAATAAGTACACATAGTCTAAAGCATTCATAATAAACATCGAATGCTTATTCTATGCTTGCAAAGAATGTTTGTCTCCTCACGTCTTATAAGAGGATTTCGCATTTAAGAGTCTACATAAAAAATCTCATAAAGAATGTGCCTAAAGGTACTACGCAAACAAATTATCTAAAAAGACGGAATGTCAGTCCTGCAAAGACAGTCAGTTGCATCAGGCTCTATGCTTTACTCAAGTTTGGGAAGAAGCTATAGCAAAGCCTAATAAGTCATGTCATGCATCAAAAAGTAGCGTAGAGAAATTATATGCATTTCATGCTACATGAAGAGCATTTAGTCCAACTACGAGCTTGAATGTGGATAGACACAAGACGAAGAAGAAGAATGTGCAAGATCTCACAATGACTTTTAAAAGATTAGCAACAATTCTTTTCTTCTCAACATCTCTATAAAGAAAACTTCTTTAAAGAAGAAACACTGATGATATTGACGAAACTCCTATAACGAGAACGATAACAAAGCTCTTATAATCTTAAGCAATCCTTAAGTTTTCAGTTTGTGAGCAAGAACACTGTTATATTCATTTAACAACTTAAAAGAGTGTTCATCATCTTGTATCCGTCTTAAGACGTTACCCTCTTTTAGTTAGCAAATATGTGATCATTACCCTTTATGTAAACAAAGTGTTTAGTCAGGAGTGATTAGGTCTAAAGAATACTCAATGTTTAGCCAGGAGTGATTGTGTGTCCAAAGAATACTCCGATGTTTAACTAGGAGTGACTGTATTCCAAAGAATACTCAATGTTAGTTAGGAGTGGTTGTGTTCCAAAGAATACTCGATCTTAACTAGGAGTGACTGTGTTCTAAAAAATACCCAGTCTTAGTCAGGAGTGGCTGTGTTTCAAAGAATACATGGTCAGTCCTACCAGGAAGGGCATTGGTCCAAATAATACTTTGTGTTTAGCCAGGAGTGGTTGGGGTCTAAAGAATATTTGTCTTGTATCTTGTTTCATTAGCTTGCCAATAGAACTTGATCATGTTGATCAAGAACTAACATAGTCTGGGTTTTCAACCGAAGCAGTATAAAGCTACCTTGTGATCTCTTTCAACTCTTATCTTTTTAAAATGCTTGTTATTTATCTAAATCTAATCAAAGAAGGAGGGTTTTACTTAAACGAATTTAGAAAGAGATTTTGAAAGTATGTCTGTCAACTTCTTGAAGTTGCATCTAACGATCATCATTAGACGCAATTCTTACAAAAACTATTTGACATTGCATATGTCAAGTTAAAACGTTGTCTAAATGTTGTGATCAAACGTTTATTTGCAAAAATTTTCAAAAGTTTTAAATTTACAATTCAACCCTCTCTTCTTCTGTATTTTTTATGTTTTCACATGTTCTAATATATTGACAACTAAAACCACTTTACAACTATAATATTTTAATTGAAAAAATTTATTGTGGTATTTTCTTTCCACACAACCCATTGCCATGCATTTTGAATATAAAAACATCTGTCTCTCACTAGTTGTCAAGTGGTGCCCACATGCCAAGATATAATTTTCCAAGATAAAATGTGAGATTGAGACTACAAGAATACATAAATATATCATCATAGACACAAATTTATGGAAACGGAGTTAATTATCAATGGCCAAACTATTATATATCTAAAACACAAACTATGGAATATTGGGAAAGTAATAGGTACACATACAATCCAAAACCCGGCAATAAATAAGTAATGTTAAAAAAGCAAGTCAGATGAAAGTTTTACAACGGACTTTCAGAATAATCATCACAAAAATCAGAAAATATCTGACTCAAAAACCGATAGAAACAAAATATATCGAATAATACTAATTCAGAAATTAGGGAGCAAAGCACTTTACAGCTGAGTAAAAATCCTCTGATAAACTGAATACTCAACAAAAAGAAAGGAGATGTCATTGTCACTATCACTTTTGTTTGAAAAAGTTTTCTCTATAAGCACTTAGAAGAAAATATGAAGGTAAAATGCATTAAGTTTTTTCTATAAACTAAAATTAACTTATCACTTCAACCTTTAGAGAAATTAGAGAGATCTAGTAAAAAGGTTAAAGTTTATAAGTTGATTTAACTTAAAAGAAAAACTTACCTTCTTATTTTCTTCTCTTATATATGTTTATAGAAAAGTTCATCCGAACAGAACCTATATAGCATAGCCAAACCACCTACCAAACATAGACGCAACAAGACCTTAAACTATCTTCTGTCCAACCCTTCTCTCTCCCTCCCTTCCTCTAACTAATCCTGATTCCGGAATCTCCTCCTTCCCACACCACAAGCTACCCATCACAATTTGGTAATGAACCGTTTTCCTATCTGCTAACTGAATTTTCCATTTCTTTCCCCTCTCTTACTGTTATTTTTTCTTTTTCCTCCCATAAACATCAGGCCCTTGCTACCACTGGGCCCCCTCCCTATTTACCCTCCTCCTTATCACATGCTAATGGCCTATCGAAACCTTTTGTGTTGAATGTAAGACTACCAAAATTGCTCCAGAAACTGTTTTATAACTTTTATTTAAACATGTATGCACTTTGAGACAAGTTCCATAAGGTTCAAAAACTCATTACAATTATGCATTTATAGACAACAGCAAACCATAACATACGCATATAAAAAAGTGAACTCAAGCTATCTCTCTTTAATCTTACAGCAATTTATAATGTGTTGTGGAAACTATTATTTATAGACAAGGTCCATAAAATCAACACAATGCTATGGCTTCATAACTGAACCATTTCATCATGAAAAAATTGAAAATACAACGGAAAGTATTGTCATAGATACATACATCAATAATATACATTAACTTCAAGAAGCATCAATAAATATGCAACAATATTATAACACATAAAATTCCATACAATAGTACTGAGTTTTAAAAGTTAAATACAGAAATAATAATGCTCCAGAAGTTTAACCTGTATGTACTTTTGGCCAATGACTCGATGCCTATATGCAAGTTTTTTTTTGTTGGCATCGTCATGAGGGGAACCTAATTCATCTTGGTTGAAGTCATAATCAGATAAGTCCCTCCCATCATCATATTGGGCCAGAGCATCAAGAAATGGCTTATTGTAATTTTCAATCTGCAGCATAGAAACCCCAAATCAATCAATGACATTCCACAAGCAAAACGATCCATGGCAATTTCAACACATAACCCAAATTTTACTTGTTCATAGAAGAAATAATCATCACATGTTTGTAAAATGAGATTTTCCCACATCCTCCCGATTTCAACTCCCTTCTGCACATCCTTCAGACCGTTAAAAGCCTCTGCATATGATGATTTCAGCAAGGAGTTGAGTAGTACAAGCGTCTCATCCATGTCCCAAACATAGACATCCAACCTTGGACAGACACTGTTGCCGGAAAACATTGGTGCCTCTGGCTCAGGCACGCCAACTGCATCAGCCATTGTTACGTGTGCTCAACGAACTTTCTCCACCGTCACAGTCACAGCGCACTGCAACAAAAGTTCATGTTTAAGTATTCACTGCAGCAAGTTACTTAACACTTTTATCACCGCATGTGAGATCATCTTCAACACGGAAGAATGAAATGCATCAGTAATTAAATTAACTACCACTCAGAATATCAGGATTTAGAACAAATAAAAATAGACTCAATCTTGCTCACACTCATTCAGTTGTTGAACAAACTTAAGCAACCACATTTGAAATTAATTGAATAGGTTACAAATAAACGAAAGTTTACCAAAAAGAAAAATAAAATAGGAGAGACTGTGAATTTGTGATGAATTCAGAAATCAAAATTGCTAGGATGAACATAGTATATTATCAATTACAATAGCCACAATCGTTAAGATTCGAATCAGCGAGCAAATTTTATAAGCGAACAACAAAAACGAGTATAAAAAAATATGTGAATGGAGAGAAATAGGTGGCAACAAAGGAGGTTGTTTACTTTAGGTTAAGGTTGCAGAGCGCGTGAGTACGAGGAGGACGATGAAGTTGTGACGTTAAACTGAGTGAAACCATCAAGTTCAAGAATCTAGCGCAACTACGCTTTTTTCCGTTTACTTTTATTTCGCTTTCACACAGGCCCAAATGATCAGCCCACACTTCGGGCCCAGTATAGTAAACTAAAATTACAGAATTTAGAAAATTTGGGAACTGAAATCGCAAAAACAAATGGAACTTAAATATTACATACTCAAAATGGTCATGATTGATAGGTCATTAAATAAAAATTTTGTATAAATAAGTCTTTGAATTTAAATTCTCTTAATAAGTCATGAGCAATGGTTGATACTTCATTAAATAAAATTTTCTTATAAATAAGTCTCTAAATATAAACTCTCTTAATGAATTATTTCTTAATTAATAATAAAACAAATAAATAGATATAGATCATTATTTAAGTGAAACTATTTTTAACAAAGTCTTATCTTTTATTTCAAAATCATCAATCTTTTCATTTAATACTTTATTTAATCGAGTAATCATTTCTAAAAACACAATCTAATAGTTTGTTAGGTATCTAAGTGTGACTCTAAATCCTACATTGAGTAGAAATAAGAAAGTTGATCAACATATAAGAAACAAGACCGTCAAACCTAATGTCTTAAGGTTTTAGGTTGAAGGTGATGTCATTTCTTTGTGTAGGTCTGACTCTTGTCTCGTTCTTGTTTGATCTCCCTAGTATTTCCCCCCTTGAATTTTTCTAGCAAGTGGTATTAGAACTAATGGTTAGTCATGGTGATCAACTCAAGTGTCTCATTATGATGATTGTTAGGTATCCAATGTGAGTCTAAGTCCCACATTGAGTAGAACAGAAAAAGTTAAGCAGCATATAAGAAAGAAGATCCACAAACCTAATGCCTTAAGATTTTTGATTAAAAGTGGTGTCATTCTCTTATGTGGGTCCGACTCTTGTCTCATTCTTGTTTGATATAATTACTACGTGCTTTAGTCCTTGTGTGTGGAGTGAAGGGGAATTATAATTTCACAGGCAAAATGATAATCTTTTGAACAAGTTTATACATATATAGGAGTAATGTGTATAGTCAATCACACAATTTTGTATATGGTGTTTGAGAAGCAAAATGGTAATCTTTTAAACAAGTTTGGTGAATTAGAAATGAGTTTGTTAGTGGAAATGAGGGTGGTTCTGAGTTGGACACAAGTGAGACTTTAGCTTTTCAGTGATTAGGAGGGATATGTTAACTTGTGTTTTCTTTCGCGTTTGAAGGGTTTAGTTGTTGGTTGCTTAGGGCTTTCTTGTTTTGTTGATTTCTTTTGGTGAGTTTGGTGAGATTTGTGTTGATTTGAACAAAGTATTGATGATGGAAAGAAGATTAAATGTTATTTTGTAAACATGAAGAAGAAGCAATGTGTAAAAAAAATTTACAAGTTGAGATTTGGAGACCAAATGATTTGAATTGCAAAATCTCGAAATAATTAGAGGAAAGTTAAGTGAGAAAAAGGGTTTGGGTGGTGTTGGTGACTACAAGAGAGAATGAGAGTTATGTAATGAGAGATTTTTCAACCCTCCAATACAAGATCATACTTAGGATTATAAATTTAAGTTTAGTTTTTTATAAGATCTTCTCATTAAAACATATATAAGTAGGACCTCTAATATCTTAAAAAGTGAACTTTAAGTCTATTTAATTTCTGATAAACCTTGTTAGGATAAGAATGATAAATAAACTCGAGCTTGTACTATTAGAATCTATTTTTATTTTAACATAAAAGTCTCACAATGAATGGATAAAAGTATAAATAATACCCAATTTCTTAAATGGTGTATGAAGACAATGATATGTATGTAAATAACTATATTCTTAATATATACGGTGGTTGTTTCGTTGTGGTCAAAGAAAGTTGTTGTTGAACTTGTTTTGGTAATGCAGTGTTTCCCTTGCTTTTTTTTCATTGTGTATGTAGAAATTCCTTAAGGCGTTGTTGTGTATGGTGGTTATTTCATTGGTGGTCATGTGTTGAAAAAAGTTGTTGTTGGACTTGTTTTGGTGATGCTGTGTTAAAAACCTCTCCGTGTATTGGTGTGAACCTCAACAAGTAAGCTTTCAAATACTTAAATGTTGCTCATTTGCATGATCCATGATAAAAATGTGTGAACCGTTGACCATTGTATGCTTGATAATGATAACAATGATGCATTTTGAACACATTTTGTTTAGTATCCATGAGACCCATCATCAGTTAGTCCGTCCAGTTAGTTCACAAGTTTAAAACTAAGAACAATGATTGAAACAGAATCACTAGGCTTATATGAAAGAATGAAAAAAGTTTAGAGTGTAAAATGGTTCCAATGGTAGCAATCAACTTCCTCTTTACAAACTTTTATTTTATTTTTTATAACCTTTAAAGTAACTTATCCTAAGTAAGCGTCTCAACCTTAATTTCACCATGTTATAAAAGATTAACATTTGCTATTAGACTTAATTGCACTGTTTCCTTTTTTTTTTTTAATTCAAACAAAGTTATCCTTAAAAATTAAGATTTTTCCTTTTTAGAAAGAGAAACTTAATTTAATTGACAGAATATTAGTTTCATGATGATTTATAAATATGTTATGGTACTATTAATTATTTACTTGAGGAAAGTTTTGACTTAAATTAATAGATAAACTCATGAAACACGTGTTAGAAGACGAAAAAGTACTGTGTATAGCTACGTAATTTCAAAAATAAACATTAAATTATAAATACATAAATTAATGGAACACGCCAAAAAAAAGCCCATAGAAATATTAAGCCAATAGACAAGAAGCTTAAAAATGAATAACTTCATCCGTGCATTGTTTTCAGTGAAATTAACTGTTCTAGACTATGTTAATTTTGTAAATTTAAGGCATATCTAGTAATTTGACACAACATTCACACGAAATAAAATAATTCCTAAATTAGAGATAGTTTAATCAGGTTATTTATTTTAGTATCAAGAATATTTTAAAGCAGCCCAGAGTGAAGACTTTTCTTAATGTGACCACACTATTAATACCAGAGTTTAAGCCCATGGTATTAACAATAAACATTTCTTCATGTATTCAAACAGTAGTTACATATTTAACAAAGTCAACTGTTGTTGAAGCTAGCAATAGATTATTACATTAAAAATTGAAAAAAGAAATATTCATATGCAGACCAAAGATGCTCATCTGTAGTATGCACAACCATATGAGATTGGATTAAGGATATTGATTTATGACTGGCTTCTGATTTGACACATTCTTTAATTTTAGAGAAAGAAAAAGGTTTACGCTATTAATTCTTATCTATTTTCTCATGAAATTCAAAGCGTTGAAAATAAGACATGCTTACAGCAGTTTCCAATGGATGGATTTGTTTGCAGCTGCTGATAGAAATGTAACTGACCACAGATAACAGACAGGTAAAAAATCCAGTGGATTGTCATATCTTTTATTTCAGTTAAAAAAACTGCTAGTATACACAATATTTGCAGAAAATTAAAATTATAAACAATAGTTTACAAGGCAAATAAAGATTGCAGATTACTTTGTATTAGGAAAAAGTGTTTCAATCATATGCAAAGGACAGACAAAATACCACCACAAGAAACATAAATTAGCATAGATTTTGTCCGATCATCATTCAAGCTTCGAACAAAATATGGAGAGAAACCAGAACCAAAACCCCTTCTTTTGCTTCTTTGATGGCACAAATTTTGCGTCCCTTTTGGTGACAAAATCAGCCATATACTGCACAACTTCCTGGTGAACAACAATGAGCAAAGCGTTAAGTAAATAGAAAAGGTGACAAAATAGGAACAAGTCAAAGTTATACTGCACCTCAAAAGGTTTACCTGAGCACCCAACTTGACCAATTCTCTGGGTGGCACCTCTAGGGGGGTCTCATCAGCTCGAAAAACTCTCAACTTGGACAAGAACCTGAAAGACTCTGGCAAAGATTTTATTTGATTATCACTTATATCTAACTCTTCAAGCATTTCAAGATTTCCAATTGATGTTGGCAAGGCTCTCAGGTCCGCAAAGTTCTTTCCCAAGTTTAATTTCTTCAAATTAGTTGCAAAACACAAGTTTTCTGGTACAAATTCGAGTTCATTAAAGCTGATATCAAGTTCCTTCAAATTGCATAGATTCCCCACTGTGGAAGGCAGCCTCTTAACTCTATTATAGTTCAAAGTGAGAATCTCCAACCATTCAAGCTTCCCAATTGCCTCAGGTAGGGCCTTGAGCTGATTGAAGCCTAACTTGAGAGCAGACAGTGATGAGAAATTTCCAATTGTGTGAGGCAGTTCCTCAAGCTCGTTGGTCTCAACATTCAGTCTCTTCAAGCTGTTCAAATTCCCAATTGTCTCTGGTAAATTTGTGAACCCATTTAAGCTCAAGTCTAGATCAATGAGGTTAGACAAGTTTCCGAAAGTGGCAGGAAGTGATTTCAATCTGTTGGCGTGGAGGTCAAGATCAACAAGGTTTATCAGTTCACCAAATGAATGGGGAAGGTTTATAAGTTGGTTTGAGTGAAGATCAAGCTTTGTTAAGGCCTTGAGACCCACAATGGTTGTAGGAAGAGCCATGATTCTGTTTTCAGATAGGTCCATTTCAGTTACATCAGATAATTTCCCAATTGAGACCGGCAACCATTCCATCTGATCCACCAACTTCCCTCTAAGTTCAAGGGTTGTAGCTCCACTACCAGAACAACTTTCAATAACAGTAGCAACTTTCATTAGACTTAGTTTCTCAGTGCTTCCATCCCCTACAAAAGGAAGAACACTATGGCAAGTCAAGGTTTTGTAAAACAGTCCACGACCACAATTTCAGCTGCAACATAAAGGTTTTTAGGGTCTCTGTGACTGCAATGCACATCAGCAATACTTGCCTATAAATTTTCACAATATCAAGGATTGGAACAAGCCATGACTGTGACCAAAATTTAAGACTTCTAGCAAGACAAGTAGCCTAGCGAACTAACTAATTGATAATTTTCTCAAAGTAATAAAGCAACTATGAACCAACTACAGTATTTTAAGACAAGGGAATATATAAGTTTGATCCAAAAGTAAAACAAAACCATTTATAGTTTGTTTTTCTATCCTTTACATAAGAGAGAAAAACAAAAGGATGTTTCAAATCTTAACCATAATCCATGAATAATAATTAGATGAAAGAAACATAATCACTAAAACAAAACCAACAAGTAAATATGAAATTGACTTCCCATAATACTAACCTTTAAACAAGGAAGGCTGTATCACTTGGAAATCATTCTTCTGTGATTCTTCTTCTTCCTTGACCAAAGTTTCAGTTGGGTCAGTGATCACAACGAGTTCTTCAGGTATAGTGGGAAGGTTCTGCTTCTGGGTATCTACAGAGACCAATTCAGAAGCCCTCTGAATGAGATCACCGAAGGTTTGAAACATCTTTTCGAGCTCAAGAAGTTGAAGAGCCTCTCTCCTCTGTTGCTGGGTGTGGAAAAGTACCATGGTCTTCTTGAGTTGCTGCAGGACAGAGAAGAGGTTCTCAGGAACATCGTGAGGAGGTTGTTGCACAGAGATTTCGTGGAGTTTGGTTTGTTCCTCGTTGTTGAGGGTATCCACAGTGGACGTGGCAGCTTCCACCTCTTCAATGGAAGGTGGAGGTGGCAGTGACCTATAGATTCTGGTGATTTCTTGAACTGTGTCCAGAAAGCCACGTGAAGGTGGTTGTGGAGGGTCTTTTTCACTCCCAAGCATCGTGGCCATGGTTATTGCTATGATGGAAGAAGGAGGAGAGAGGCTTCAATCTTTATAGTGATAGCTTTGTGTTTTCAGGATTTCGCTATTATTTTATTCTGGTTTAGACAAACAATTGTTGCAGGCTCAGACAGGCTTCGGAGAAAAATAGAAAATAAATACCTTCCTTAACAAAAATCTCAAAGGAATTGATAATGAATGTCACTTCTCTCCATAAAGAAATTTTCTCTCAAGTAATTGATTCTTATAAAAGAAATTGAATTGAATAATAAAATACGTTTTTGGATAAGAAATTTAGGAAAAAATTAAAATTATATAAGTTTATCATAATAATTCAATTAGTTGAAATTATAGAATTTCATAATCTATTTAAAACTACAATTTTTAATTCTCCATTTCTTGTGTAATTTTCTTTTTAGTTCAATTTCATCTCAACTTGAATGATTTAGGTTTGTTCTCACTTGAGATATAATCATTCTAGCTGAAGTCCAATCGTGGTTTATTCAATATCAATTTTTGTCAATGTTAGTGAGGTTTCTTTTAAACTAAAATAAGTATGATTGTTGTTTTTAACTATGTGTAGAAGGCTCTTTTTCATTAGTATAGTCTCACGTAATTTCCTAATAACATTAATTAAAATTTTATTAGCCAAGATTAACAGTATGTTTTGGTTAATGTCAAACAAGTAAGTAACATTTTCTTTTCATCCATATAAGTCAAAATAAATATCGATATTTGTAGTGATGTGAGTAAAATTTTTTAATAGACTTTGATATAATTTATATTTTAGTTCACGTTATTGATGTTATTTTATGGTAAAGTAGGTTAAGATTATTTTCCTTTGTTAGTCACAACTTGTGGACTATTTTGAAGCTAATATTAACCAATTTTTTAAGTTGATGTCTCTTGGGATTATGTATTTTTTTGTTTGTTTGCACAAAATTAATCAAGCTTTTTTTCTAAATTTAGGAAATTTTTAATCAGCCCTTAACTAGGATTTTTTTTTTTTTAAATATCAATACAGGAAAATTTTCTGCTAACTTCAGTAAAAAATAGGTCAAAACAGTTACCTCCATAAAGCAACATTGACCAATTGATATTGCAGCAAAAATAATTTAGACATAAAAAAGTAATATTGGTCGACGTCAATGAAAAATCTATTGATTACAGTCAGAAAGATTTTGGCAAACTCTGCTTGGAAAATTGTCTCAACCAATATCAACTCAAAAACATATTTGAATTTTTTTTACTATTAAATATTTTTTAATATTAACATCTTTTTATATTTTTTGCAAATATCCTTTTACATTTTTGACAATTTAAATATTTTAAGAAAATAAAATTCAATATATTTAAATAATTTATCTCAACAAAACATTTAAAAAATAAATAAATTTAAATTTTAGGTCAATTTTAAAAATATTTTATGATAAGTTTTTTAAGATTATGAATTTTTTATCAAGACACTTTTTTTAAATATTCATGATATTTAATGACAATATGAAATAAAAGAAGTCAAAGATAAAATAGACTAAATATGTCTTAATTGTCTAAAATTTTGATTTTTTTTTATAAACAACGTTCAAAGTAATATTAAACAGATTGAATTGTTGTAGGTTGTTTTCAATCATTATCCTAAAATTTGTTAGTTGCCTTAATTTCATTATTTGAAAAGTAAAAATTAAAAAAAAATCATTATAACTAAAAATGATTTTAAAAAATGTAAAAATAGGAAAAGTGTAACACATGAAAAAATAATTAATTATCATATTACTCAATTATAGTTGTGAAACTATAAATTAAGACTAAATATATTATGTGTACTACACATGTATGTATAAAGATATCTATACATGCATGTATGGAGATGTCCTGGACTCTTATGTTCTATAATACATAAACAAACTTTTATTACAATATTTACTATATGGTTGTCACTTGTAAAAAATTTACTCCTATACTAAATACAGTCCTAATAGTAATATATAATACACATGCAAGAGTTAATTAAGATAAAAATATATATTTACATAAACATTATTGTCATAATCATATAATAATGTATATATCTAAATTATACATATGAATGCAAATAAATTCACATTTAGTCATACATCATATCATAATCAAATGCAAGACATTCATGAAGATTCTAAAACTCTGATAAACAAGTTCTATCAGAGACTAAACAGCTAATATATCCTTAACCTACCAGATTTTAATTGACATATTTTTTCAATGTGTAGATGACACAAAACATTTACTACTAAGTCAAATGTATGTCTACTACCAAGCTAATTGTAAATCTCTATCAATTTTTTACCACCTCAAATAATGTCTACATGACTAAATAACATTGAAGTCTATATAATCTATTAACATGAGTTTCATTTTGATAACACTACATAATACCATCCCAGATATCCCTAGATCATCCATCAAGGGTCATGTAACCACCCAATCAAGATCACACATCTATGATCAAACCTTAAATACGATACTCAATCTATATATACATCTATGAAACTTATCCAACTAGAATTTATCACCTAGAAAGGATTATCCGAAAAGAGTTTATGTCATACATCTCCACATTAATTATATATTTATACATTATATATTTATCTAAAGTATGTATAATTAATCTTATCTTTTATACATGTATATAATTATATAACATATATAGAAATATAAAAAATAATACGATATAATCATCTTATTCGTATACTATTGTTTGACTAAACTCATCCATATATACTATAACACCTTTCCTTAATTAACTCATTTGAGAAGGATCGAAGAAAAAACTTAAAACTTAAATAACTTTAATTATATTTACTAAATTTTGTATTTTTATTACCTTTTTTAATTATTATTTTAAATTTCATATTTTATTATTAATTATTGATATTTATGAATATTTAATTTTTTTGTATTTATTAGTTAAATAATTTAATAACCTTTGAGGAGAAATTTTCTATCTCATACTTCATTTCTTTTGTATGTTAGTTAAAAAATACGTATGTAGTATAAAATGTGGGAAATATCATGCCACAGTAGTTGTAAATATCTTTCTAACACAAAATGATCATGATAGTTATTGGATTGTGCAAAACTTTAATCATAATTTATTAACTAAAACACAATTAGGTTAAGCTTATTAATATTGAAACACCTGAGCTTCTGGGACAAAGATTGATAAAGATGTTTCTTTCTCTTCAAGTAATACTGCTCAAAATATTGCGGCTAAAATAATCATTAGCGTCTGTATCATCTATTACGCCGAGACAAAATATGTTTTTTAACTATCATACATTATTATGGTATAAAAATGTAAAATTATTTATTTATATTTAACAAACAAAAATTTATAAAGAATAATGAATAATTTAAAAATATATATAATGGTGGGATGAATAGAATTGTACTTTAGTTTGTACTGATTGTGTCTTAAAGTGGTGATATTTGTTATCAATGTTCATTTTATATAACCACGTTATGATCATATATATTGAGGCGGGTTTTACGAGCTGTCAAATCTATCTTGTATTTTTTCAAGGATGAATAAATTGGTTCGTATTCTAACCCTTAACTTTATCATATCAAATAAATACAACGAGCTTACATAATCGACATGCATTCCTAGTGCATTTTGGACGAATTTATAAATTAATCTGGTTATACCTCTAATGCTACTATTTAAAAATAAATTTATATACACTTTAATAAAAACTCTCTCTCTATATATATATAAATAGAACTATTAGATAATAAAATAAAACTATTCTTTTATTCTTTTATTTTCAGGTTTAACTTCATTGAAATAATAAATGATAAAACTATTGAAAGAAAGGTAAGAATATATATATATAATATTTAGTTACATTTTTATTCATCACATTATTATTATATTATTATTGTATGTAATTCATTCATCTTAAACATTCATCAAGCATACACTAACACATGGATTTATGCGTATATTTTAAGGTGTTGAAACAAAAAAAATTAATTGTATATTTTTATTTATCTTTATGTGGGTGTGCTTTCGTTAGAATAAATTATTTCTTTTGTTACGTAATTCACAATAGTAAAATTTAAAGATAAGATTCTAATCAACATAGGAAGAAGAACATTTTGATATGTTAAGTAAAGTCAGCATTTCACCTTTGAAGAGGGGTAATGATGGACACATTATGGGATCTAATTTGGTTAGTGGGGTGATGTCAGTGGTGTCGGTGATGAATTTCACCTTGAATACCAATGAGTCGCTAACGGTGGTGGGTGAAAGTTGTCGACAGTGAGTCCAAGGTGGAAGGAGAGTACGTCGTTGCTGAGCCCATGCAAGTTGTCAATGATGAGAGCGATATGAACAAATTTCTCAATGACATCTCAAGTGTTTACAATGGAGGTGGAGAAAGAGAAATAATAATTCAAATTTTATTCTCTCACATTGATACATAAAGTAAAAGATTGATAAATTGATAAATTTAAAAGCATTTTATGTAATTAGTCCTCAGAATAATTTTTTAATATGTGAAATTAATGATGAAAGGAAATATATTGTTCTCAAATGCATATCCTACATTAAGAATATGAGTAAAGGAAAAGTATGATACTACTATTATAAAAATGAGAAATTAATCTAACTATTTACAACTCAATAATTAATTGGATATAACGAGATTTGGAAATTCTATATCTTGAGCGGGTTTGTAATACTCTTCTTGTAAAAGTTGCATGCCTGTGTGAATATACATATTGAGATGCTTAATTGTGTGCCTTTATTTGTTTTTACATCTTTACGAGGATGAATTTTGTTATAAGAGATTATTTCTTGCTAGTGATTCCCACTTATATGGCAAAAGATATTCATTAATGATATTCATTAATGAATTTGTACTCATGTCTTCCAGAAGAATTTATAAGTCAAAGGTATTCAATATTTGAACCTTCTACACAATTCAAATGTACAATAAACATTACCTCACTTTCTTATCACATAAGTTTTTAATCTACATGATTTAAATACTTAATGAAGATAAAAAGTATCTAACCGAAATATCTCTCTAGATTTAAGATTTCTTGTGTTTTTTACCATCCATAAAAATACAACTGATTATATATATATATATATATATATATATATATATATATATATATATATTTTTTTTTTTTTTTTTTTTTTTTCTTTTTCTATCCATATAACTTTTTAAAAATTGACTATAGACTTTATTATACTTTCAAATCGATTAATTCAATCCTAACTTTTATTCATTCTTTATAACCAAATTTTACATTTAGCGACCCTATTTACCTTCATAAAGTTCATAAAATAACTAAATAGTCATATTAGTATTTTTTTAAGATCTAAATTTAATATTTAGTACACCTTTTCACCATCAAGAAATTGTTTTAGTAACACCTTTTTACCATCACGAAATTGGTAAGAGAGTTAAATACACATTTTTATACTTTGATGACTAATTAATCAATTTTTAAAACAAAGGGAACCAAAAACATATTTAACCCAAACATAAATATTGCCATGTTTTAAAACTCATTTTATTTTAATTAGCCTTTTGCATGCATTTAATGTTGTATTTCAATTTATTATCTTTCGAAGCACATCAGTTACAGTGTTTGATCAAGTTGTGATTTTCTCAAATCATTCTACACTACAATGAGTATGTCAACAAATTATGGAGTGGATATATCGTATATTATAAAATTAAGTATATAAATAAGCTAATACAAAACAAAACTCCATAAATCAGTAAAATGAAAGCACAAAACTAAAGGAAAAAAGAAAAGAGAAGCAAAGCCTTTGTTTTCTGGAAACAGATCAACAGATTATAAACCATACTTAGAAAAGGAATTAGGGATCTAATGAAAAGATTTGCACAGTAGGGAAAGGAGGTAAAGTTCTCAAAATAAAACAACAACACAATATCATTTCTTATTTTCAAGCCAAACTATATTTCAGACATTCCAAGAGACATTTAGTGTAATGCCAGGACTTAGTTCTTTTTATTTATATTGTGAGGTTTAGTGGGACAAGTGGCCCCACCAGTCTAGTGCACAAAATTATGTAAAAATTCATAGGGTAGACCTGCCCAAGTCCCATTGTAACATAACTTTTAAAAGAGCTAAGAACTTGCCCCAAATACACGGATTCTCGATTGGATTTGAACCCTGCAGCAAGGGCAAGCAGCTTTACCTTTTCTTCCATACTCATCACTGCAACTAGCACACATAATTTGGTGTGCACACGGCAAGAAAACAATGGAGACCTCATCTTTCATACATATAATGCATTCTCTGTTGCTATTCACTTCTTTATCTGAAAAATCGTGCAGATTATCTAGTTGTTGAAGCAGCCTGGCAATGGTCTCTCTTTGGGGCTTTGTGCCCTCAGAGTTGCTTGTAGGTGAAGTGCTTGATTGGTTATGCAACTCAGCAGACTGAGCAGATGCTTTAAGGCGCGAAAGTTCCTGCTCCAGTCTTAATAGATCATCCTTGTGGCGCTGGAAATCTATCTCTATCTTCAGACGCAAAGTCTCAATCCTCCTCTTATTATTAGACTCAGCTGCTTCCTTAGAGCGCCGTTCCTCCTCAACCAGTGCTAAGGCTTCCTCTTTAGCCTTCAACTCTTCCTTCCACTTCACCTGTAACAAGTTATTACACAAAATAAATGCTTCAGCAATATGAGCATTATCACAGAAATTGCATTTAAAGTGACCAGTCAGTATTACGATACCTTCAACATATCGTAAGAGATATATTATCAGCATCTAAAGTGTAAACTTCTTTTACAAGACATGACGGAATAAACAAACCCAGGCCTCATTTCAATAAATGCAATTGGCTACATTTGACAAATCATCACCATTGGGCTCTATGAAATCAATAATAAAAACAACTAAAATGAAGTTAATTTATCTTTAAGCAACATTATCCTACTTCCTAAAATATCATAGAGGCATTTCCTATCATGGGATGAAGTTAAATCCCATTTTCCACCATGACATAAGCATTTTGAAGATATCACTCACTTTGAATACCAGTTCCAAAACACAAGCCTTCTTTACCAAATAAAACAAAATACAAGATTAATAATTAACAGAGAAAACCCACCAAATTGGTACTTGAAGTTATTTGTGTCACCACACTAGTCCTTCAACTTTTTGGATTGCAAAGTTTACCCATGAGATATTTAATTCATCACATTAGTCTTTCAGATATGTAAAATTTCAAGATATTGGTCTCCATAAGACTGAAGTTACGAAAATAGAATCTTTGATGGTCAAATTTGGTGACAGATTATACATTTGAGAGAAAAGATCTAAATTTCACCAATATAATCCTTATCAAAGGACTAAAATGGTCATAAAAAGAATCCTCTTGAGAATTTAGTGACAATTATCTTCGAGAAACTAATTTGATGGCAAAATATATGGAGAACTAAAGTGGTGACAAATGAATCTTTGAGAGACTAATTTGTAAAGTACTAATGTGCCACATAACTTTGTAGGGCCAAATTCAGAGTTTCTTAAACTTATGAAATACACACCATTCTCAATCCAAAGTATGATTAACAAGTCAGTAACAAAAGCTATGTAGCTGTAATTGAAAGGATGATGCCCATGGCTGCCATGAAAAATGAGAAAAAAGGAATGAAGAAAACAAATGATGAACTTAATTTCTTTTGAGAACACATTTATAAGTACCAAAATACTTGGCAAACTCACCCTCAAAAGTTAGCTATGAAGGGGAAAGAACCAAATACTTAAATACTCCACCGGGCATCTTATACTACTCAACGTGGGACTTAGACATCTCACAATAACCATGTTCCAGTCATAGCAGTGCCCCTAAGAGACAATGTCTCGACTTTCATCCTACGACACTTTACTCAACTCCCCATTGGCCAGAACCCTCTCCCAGTCAAAATCCTTCATGGACAGCCCATCCCGAGACACTAACAATCTGATACCGATTAACAAGCACCCAAATCTGTGAGGAACTTGCCCTCAAAAGCTACCTATTAAGGAGAGGAACCAAATACTTAAATATTTCACTGAGCATCCCATACTACTCGATGTGGAAAAAAAAAAGGAACACAGAATAAATAAAGAACTATATAGACCGTGAGGTGTGAAGAATGAACACATACTAATTAAAAAAAAAAAAAAAAAAAAAAAAAAAAAAAAAAAAAAAAAAAAAAAAAAACAGACCCGAGAGCTGTATTATGATACAATAAAAGGGGGTTGACTGGAAACAACACTAGAGATCCGTGGGTTGCCTGAAAATGACACTCATCTTTGGAATGACCAGAAATGATGCCAGAAACAAAACACAAGTCAAGTTTGGTGTTTTTGTCCCAAGAAGGGGGAGTTTAAGGATTTTGACTATAATTAAAAACCCTAAGCAATTCTGACATATACCAAGAAAAAACAGAAAAGAATACCCATTAAATAAGTTCAATAACGCACAGAAGAAAAGGAAGTACAGAAGGGATTTTGAACTCGTGCAGAATAGTGGCTGCAATTTTCTTGGACAGAGGCTGCAATCTAAGGCTACAATAACAAATTGTGACAACTAGATTTTAATAACAGTCCGAGGCTTCTTAACTGCCATAGAGCTGTTATAATATTTTCCATTGATAATCAATAGTGTCCTGAGCTGTCATCTTTTGCCAGACATTAAGTGTGTATTATTAAATGTCTGTGGTGTGTTGTATTATAACAGCACGCAATCCCATAAAAGTGCATCTATACATATTAACAAGTATGGACAAATATAGATGTGGACAATTTAAATTGTCCATATAAATTAAGTTCTTGTCATGTACTCTGTCCTGACACGAATGTGAATTATGCATCCAACCTGATCACAACTTTTATAAATCTCCATGCTTCAAAGCATACATAGCTCATGCAATATGTATGAAGTAAAAGAAAAACGAAGGAAAAAAACACATTTCATCAGTTTCAAGCCACAATTATCAGCAACTACATTGAAATATAAATTTTTAAAGCCTTCAATGTTAGATATTCATTCAATTGCTCGGGTTAAAAATGACTAAAATCCTCAATGCAGAAACTATCAATTTCAATGTGACAATAGCAAACTGTGTCGCACTAGTCTAGGTAATATTGATGTTTTAAGTTTGAAACTTCATTTTTTTCAGAAAGGCCATGAGGTGACTCCACCCCTTGACAGTGGACTGATCCCTGTTTGGGGTCTGCTTGTCCCCTGGCCACAAGATGATTTCCAGATTTTCAAATAACACCACTCTAGCAACGTAGCAGTGCAGAGCAGTCGTCTTCTACAGGGGCTGCAATAGCAGGCGGTTTAGTATAGCAGTTTAGCAGACCAAATAGTGGCTGTAGTGATGATGCTATGAGCAGATTCCAAAAAATCCTTCTGCACAACGACATTAGGGTTTTGGGGGGACTATTTTTTGGGATTTCAATTTACAATGAAATCTACAACTGTAATAGTAGTGAAAATGAGATCATGATTGGTGGTTCCAACCTAAGAAACTTGTATTTAACTTTTTTTATTGGTATTTACTGATATGTTTTGTACATAATACCTATGACTTTTTATTTTAATTATAAATATCATTAATAGAGTAATTTTTATCACTTTTGAGAATTTAAATCATGCAGTATACATTATCTAAACTAGATAAAAATTTCAAAATAGCAGTTATCCCACTATGACCATTTTGGGGCTGAACGCTATGTGCCACTATCCATGATTTAAAACACCAGTGCTTCCAATTGGCGTTTCAACTTCACGCCTTTGCACTACAGGTAAAGTGCACCCATATATGTAGATAAATTTGCAAAATTGGGCTACACTTTGTGGTTGAAGTACGTTATGTCCAATCAATGCAAACATAGGTAAAAGCTCAAAACCATATTTTCTTTTCTTTTGGTTGTCTGTGTGTGGCCCTGTTAAATATAATAATGGAGTATAAAGAGCAAACCTCAGCTTCCTTTTGACACTGTCTAATCTGAACCAACATTTCTTGTGTCTCCGATATCTTCTGTTTTTCACCAGAAATCTCTTGCTGCAGCTTAGCTTTCTGTTTTTCCCAAGCTAGAAGTTTTTTTAAACATTTTTTCTCCCTTTTTGCAACTTCTAAGCAAGCTGTCACTGACTCTGATGCACTTAATTTAGAAGCCTCCATCTCTGCTTTCATTTCTGCATTCTCAGTTTCTAGTCTCCTCACAGCTGCATTGGCAAGGTCCAGTTGACCACTGGCCTTTCTCAAAGCATTCTCCATCTCTGAGAGCCTCTTCATGGTTGTGTCCTCAAGGGCCGGTTTCCCTTTCTTCAATTTCTGAGTCTCCTCTCTTTCCATCCGCAATATTTTGAGTTCAGTTAGATCACTGCTTAGCTTTCTAGCTGCCTGCATTGCCTTCTGATGAGCCCAGTCTTTTCGCTCACTCACCTGCTTCTCAAGATCCTTAATCTGATGAAATAAAGTGACTATCACCTCATCCTTCTGATCTTCCGCCACAAGCTCCAAATTCTCATCAAGATTCAAATCACGAAATTTACTCAGCACCGAATTCACAGCATCTTGGTTATCAAGATTCTGTGAATCTCCTCCCGACTGCTCAGCCGGGACTCCTGTCCCGGTCGCAGTAAAAGAATCCAAACTATGTGCAGTACTCCGCCCAGAAATGGCCTTTGCCTGCGCCTGCAACTGCTTGGAGTTTGCCCTAAAACCAGCAGCAAACATAGCAACATTTCTCTTCAATAACGACTTCATTGAAGGAGAAAGATTAAACCTTTTCGGAAACTCAATGTCTCTCTGCAGCTGCAAATTCATGTCTGTCCCGCAAGAGTAAACCCCATTCACAGGAAAATCCAAGCCTCCCCCATTCCCAAATCCCCACCCTCCATGAAACCTACAAAAAGCCGGCCCCATAACACCAACCGAGTTGCCACCACCCTCACCAGTAACCGGAGCAGGGCCCATAGTGCCCGGCACAGGAATATCCATAGCACTAGCCTTCCCAACATGAAGATCATTCATGAGCAAACACCACATGGCATCACCTTTGCTCAAATGTGGCCTCACCTGTTGCACCAAACACACCAAAGCCGCCACAGAGTACTCCTCTAACTGCCTCAAATTAGAGAACACGGGCTCAGTCTCATCCATATTCCCACCACCACCATCACTATTACTATTCAAATACGCCAAGGAATTGTGCAAAATATTTGTCAGTGCATCCATGCCACCATAACAATGCCCATTTCGCAGCATGGCCTTAACAGCAACATCCTCATCGTAACCCAACGCAACAAGTTTTGAGACAGCTTCATTGTAAATAAACTCCAAGTTTTTCAACAGAATCTCTTCCAATTGTTCCTCTGTACAGTAACCCCACCCGGTTTCCTCCACATTAGGGTTTGAATTTGGGCTTGGGGAAGAATCGTTGACAGGCATATTGTATCTGAAGGGCTTGAGACCAGACTCGGCTATGGATTTGGATATGGCATCCTTGTCGCAAGAATCCGGGTCCGGTTTCGCCGATCGGGTTCTCCGATTAGCCCTGATGTGTTTTTCCCTCATGGTGCAACCCATATCGATATCTGCGTTTTTGTCGAGTTTTAGAGGGAGATGAATAAAGGGGCTGGAAAACGAAGGATTGGGTATTGAAAAAGAAGATCAAGATCGAAGCTTGGTTAAAGAATGGTGAGAAGAGGATCGAGGGATAGTGGGTGAAGAGGGAGATAGGTGATAAAATTGATTTTGATGAAAAAAAAAATAAAGAAAAAAGGAAAAAGAGAAAGAAAGGGTTGCTGATTGGCTCAGCGTTATTGGTTCTGAGAGAGCTCAGTGTTGAGAATCATAACCTCTATTGGTTCAGCGTTATTGGATAAATAGGTCTTTCAACTCTCTGTAAAGGTTAATGCTTTTCTTCCTTTTAACTTATTATGGTTATATTCGTTAAAATATTTGAAATTTTTCTTCTATCTCTCTAAATAAAATAAAATAAAATTTGATTCAGCGTTTAATTATTTAATACTTTTTAGGAAAATTTTGGCACACTTTTTCCAGTTCTTTTTAAATGACACTTGTATTTCCTAAAATATATTTAAACACAAATAAAAAATTAAATAAGTATGGATATCAAAGCATATTAAAATTATATATACACAATTTTGCTTTCGTGAAACTAAAATAAACTAGAGTATATATTTATATTTGTATTATCAATTAATTTAAAATAAAATATATATTTCTGATAACGAATAGTTATTTTCTATCATTTAATAACTATTTATTAAGATAATATTTATAATTATAAAATTACATTCATATATATATATATATATATATATATATATATAATGAAATAATATATAAAGAGAAATAAGAAATTTTATTTATATATAATTTTTCTTTTATTACAATTACACAGTTAGTAGAAGCATCTTTATTAATGGGTTGATACATACAATTAGTGTTTATGATCCTTAAACTAGTGAGTGCTTCTAATGAAAATATGATCATGTGATAAAATTTGTAATTATATTTGTGTTTGAATTCCAACTTGTACTAGAAATATATTATTAAGATGATTATTCTAAAAGAATTTGGATAGTTTCATACATTCATACTTAAATTTGTATTATTCTCTTATTTCATATAAGAGCTAAGAAAAAGGAGAATAAATGTCACATGAGATAATTAAAATAATATATAATGATAAAACAAAATATAACAAACTCTAAATTTTGATTAAGTGCTTATAATAAAGTGTAAAATTATCTTTATAAATTATTAAATGAGATTTCTTTCTTTAACTGAAATAAAGTATCTTGTGATCATATAACTTTTTTTTTTTTATAAACAAAAAATTTGGACATATTATGTTGATACATGGTGTTAAGCATTCACAATACTTATTTATGTAACATGAAGAAAACATAAGAAGGGGACAAGATAGAATTGTGCTTTTATCAAAGTTAAAAAAAAAAAATCGTAAGCATTGTCTAATTAGAAATACTTCAACAATAAATAGTTCATCAAGTGAATATTGTAAATTTTTCATCTAATAGATCTTATGGCACGTAACTCAGCTTAACAGAGTTACTTGATTAAAAAAAATTTCTAATTTATTCCTAATAAATTATCAAATAGTATTTTAATCATTTAATGAATCTTAAAAACTTAGCTGACAAATTGAATAAAGATTGAATTTCAAATAAATGTTTTTTCAAAAATTTGTTATAATTTTTTGCATAATGTCTTCAATCAAACATGTCTATCAATTATTGAACTTTGAGTTTGATGATCTAAGACAAATGCAAGGTTAGAGCTAGGTTGATTGTTGACTTTTTTTCAGCAAGTGTACCGAGTCAAAAGTAATATAGATTTGTAAAGTATGAATGTCGATCCCATAGAGAACAATTTTACTTATAAATCTCAGTTTGCACTACTTACTAAGCAATTATGGTTTTCAAGATTATTTAATAATGATTTGATTCAATAAACATAAAAGAGCAATTAAAAATAAATAACGATTATAAAAAAGGGTTTAAAAGATCTAGAAGGACTCTGGGATTGAATTTCATCTATCTCCCTCGTTCATATCTTTGGATTTGATAAAAACATACAATATCCGTAACTACTCACAATTGATGCACATATAAAAATCATTCAAATCGATTCCTCTGACATGAAATTCATAAGGAAATTTCTTAAACACTGATCCCTCAGCTATTTAGTAAATTATTCAGCATTAAGAACAAATGTTATACGCAATCAATACATCGAAACATATCCCTAGTATTCCAATATATTGAGTATTTTTTATCTAGGTCAGAAACTTAAAAGTATTTCCCAGTTAAATTCAAGAATCAAAATCAAGACTCTATTGATTAGATAAAATCTAACATTAAGCACAAGATGAAAATACCAATTGAATAAAAACTGAATATTATATATAAAAATCACCAAAATACAAATGAGTTCAAAAGATTACATTCAATCCCAAATATGAAGAATTAGCTACTCATGGTAGCCATTACAATCCAAGGAAAGGAAGATTGCCAGAGAAGAAGAAGAACTGATGAATTGCTTTCGTCCTTGACGATTGCTCTCGTTCTTCCAGGTCTAGATCCCTTCAGAAAACCTAAAATCGTCCTTTTAAACTCAATTTTGGACCTAGGTTAAGTGACTTTTGGCTTGGGCTTTTTTATTTTAAACTTTTATTTCTTTTCTTCATGCATCTTTCAATCTCTTATTTTTTTCATTCTTTTATACCTGAAATTTCACAATAATTGAGATAAAAAAATTTCCTTTAACTCAGTACTCAAAATCTAAATTTAAATCCAAAAACTCTCAAATTAAGGATAATTATTATCTCAAAGAACACTTAAACCCACAAGTACTCAAGCTTTCTCATGTATAAAAATACTCAATATTGGCACTTATCATTGATTTACTGTATCAGACAATTTTAAAGAGAGATGATGACTGTTATACTAAGACATGTCCGATTAAGCTAAAAGAACATAACTAAAACATTTAATAACTTTTCATTTAAAGCAACATATTTTGGAAGTAGTCTTTGATGTAGCTCATTAGTCTAATAGGTCACACTAGATGTAGGTTTATACTTTGTGCCTAAAATCTTGCTACAAATGTAGATAGAGAACTCAATTAAAAAGGCTTTAGATAAAACATTTTTGTTTACATAAACTCATGATTATTTCCTTCCCAAGTTAGTGTAGATGAAAATAACATATAATGTAAAGAAGATAAGAAAGAAAGAGAATATACACAATAATATATATTAGTTCATCTATCACTACAAATTACATCCAGTTCTTGGCCAACAAGTTAAGTTCAACTAGGCAGACTACTACTGCGAAGTACAAACCCAAGTATTCTTTGAGCTCGCAATTATTCTTTGTTGATACCAAGTATCATTTACTCAAGTCGCTCCCGACTAACACCGAGTATTCTTTACTCAAGCCATTATTAGTTGACACTAAGTATTCTTTACACCTAGCCACTTTTAGCTAACGGCTTAAGTATTCTTCTAGATCGCAACCACTTTTGGCTGACCCCATCAAGGAGTATTCTTTTCTCAAGTTACTCATGCATGAATAAGTATTCTTTGCCCTTTAGCCAATCCTGGCTAACATAAGAAAGGTTGAAGGTTTGAAAGATCGTCTGATTAGTTGGTCAGACTGCTAGAGTATTTACGTCTCTTGAAAAATACAATAATTTGAGCATTTTTTCTTAGTTTATATTGTTGTGCACTCTAAAGAGGAGTTACGTCTTTCGATAAACACAAGATGAAGCTCTTCTAATGACATCTTTTGACCCATGGATATGGAAAATTCTGTGCTCTCAATTATGGAATCTCTTTCTAAAGCTTTGAAGATTGCTCAACATTTAAACAACATTTTGGCACAATAACCTTTGCTTGTTATTTTTCTTCTTGATTGAAGGCTTTATATAGGTGTTGGAAGAAGGTAACCATTGAGAGACTATTTGTATTCGTTGAACAACTTCGGTTATTTTGCATCCTTTCTATGTTTATAGAGCTTGGACATGGTCGTTACATTAAATATACATCATGCAACTTTAAATGTGGTTCTTCTTTATGTAACATCCTTGATCACTAATAATGCTCATATCCCTTAATAGCATAGTCTTTTACACCAATTCATGATAAAAGTGCACACCGTTCAAGATAAATAATTAGACTAGATATGAAATATTTTATGTGTAGTTGGTGAAGAAAGTTGTTTTATCTCTTTTCCCAAGAGATCATTGCATGTTGACTTTGACTTACATCTTTAACAAATCTCTTTGACAGACAAAATAGTGGACATTTTCTATATCCAAATAATAAGTGCACATGCACACACACCCACACAGATATTCAAATGGTACAATGTTATTTATGTGTATTTGTTTGATTTTTATAAGTGTATGGTCTAATTTATACGAGCACTTTATTAAATATAAGAAAATATTGCACATTGTTGTTTTATCTATCAGACACACTAGCATTCTGCATGATTTGTTGCTAAACATCAATCGATCTTATAGATGATGCATGATCACATTTGGACTTGGATGTTTTCAACATTTCATCAAAACCATAGGGTGTTGAATTTTTCCTTAACAATATTAGATATTTTAATGTTTATTTTATGTATGCAAAGAATATTTACTTCTTCATTCTTTCAAGAGGGTATCACTTTGACGTGTTAAGATCAATATCTCTTGAAGAACATGCTTAAGATTGTTCCACGCCAACAACTCCTCTAATGTGTCAAGATATCTACTTTAAAAAGTCTTTCAACCACGCATGACCCTTGCTTTCCTCCATTTTAGAAAGAGGTTATTTGACTCAGGTTTAATGAATGATATCATGTATCAGATTATTGCTTAAAGAAGATATGTGCAATTAATGCTACGTGAAGAACATTTAATGTGTCTCAAAGCTTAAAGGTGGGTAGACGATTGTCAACAATCGATTTCGTCCGAGTAAATAAATTAAAATTAAGAAAATAAAATATGTGTCTATAATTAATTGAATAATCAAAATAAAAAATGAATAAGAAAATAATAAATAGAAAAAAATATATACACTTGTTTAGTTTAGGTTTTATTAAAAAATAATAAATAATAAAATAAATAAAAAGAGGTTTGAATTTATCCATTTTTTTACAAAACATAAAAAATAATAACATAGTTAACAAAAACAAAAAAACGAAATAAATAAAAAAATAATAAAGAAAAGAAATGAAAAATAAAATAAATAAATAAATATTTAACATAAAAAATAAAAATAAAATAATAAATAAAAGGAAAATATATAAAAAGAAATTGAAACTGTTTTGAAATTGCTTATTGATCTGCAAGTTCAATTCATCTTTAAAATAATAACAAAAAAAAAAGAGTCTGAGTCAATCCTCTGAACTACCTTCTTTTAATAATAAAATAATAAAATATATAAAAAATAATAATAACAGAAAAAGATATGTTGTAAAAGGGCTCCTCTCCACTTTCCACAATATGATTTTCCCGTAAGACACTTTTATGGTAACTACTATTATTCATATTAAGAGGAGAAGAGAGAAAAATATTAAGTGCAAGAATACAAAGAACAAAGAGAAAAATGAGAAAGGAGCACCTTTTTTAAAAGAAGAAAGAAGTAGTTTTTTGTAGAGATCAAGCTTTAAAGAATCAAGATCCAGGTATGATTTTAGAATTTAAAATTGGCATACATTTAAGATTTATTATTTTGTTGTTGCTTGGTTCTCTTATGATAAGTGTACAGTCACACTCTCTCCTCCATGAAAGCCTTCTTCCATAACCTTTTAATGTAACCCTTCACTAACCTTTTAATGTAACCCTTCACTGCATCACTTTTCACTATCCAAAATACCTAAAAACAGTTCCTAAAATTCACAAAAATTACACCAAAATTCAATCATGTTTGCCCAAAAAAAAAATTGCACCCAAAACCACTCCAAAACAGCCCCAAAACAACCGTCGTCGTACCGCCAGCCGTCACTGTCGTCGCTCCTCCTTCGCCGTCATCGTCGTCGCTTTGGATTGGTAGACCTAACGTGGGTTTGGAGCAAGCTGGTGGTGGCTTAGGGTTGAGGTGATGATGACCTAGGGTTGTGGAGTTGGGACCTTCCTATTCGCACCCCCACATTACCATAACACCCTTATCTCAATAAAAAAAATAATTCTGGGCTTTTTTGAGTCAGTCCAATATTGTTTAAAAAATAATTTTTATTTGTGTATCTCCAAAGTTTAAGCTTATATTTTGCATGTATTTTTTTTAATTTTTAATAAAAATAAAATTTTAATATAAAACTTTAGAAATAAAATTTTGGGATTATTATATTTTTTTAATAATGTTAAATATCAAATAACCGCTCGCGTTATATGATATTTAATATTATTATTCTAAGGTTTGTTAAATATCAAATGGCCGCACTCGTCATACGATATTTAATATAAAACTTTGGAAATAAAATTTTGGAATTATTATATTTTTTAATAATGTTAAATATCAAATGGCCACTCGCGTCATACAATATTTAATACTATTATTCTAAGATTTTTTTAAATATTAAATTGCCACACACGTAATACGATATGTAATATAAAAACTTTATAGATAAAATAAAATTTTGGGAGTATTATATTTTTTAATAATAATGTTAGATATTAAATGGCCACACGAGTCATACGATATTTAATGTTATTATTCTAAGATTTTTTAAATATCAAATAGCCGCATGTTTTATGAGATATTTAATGTAAAACTTTGGAAATAAACTTTGGGATTGTATATTCTAGATACTTTGAAAATAAATATCTTTTTAAAATATATAATTTTTAAAAATAAAAAATTATAAAGTTTCAAAACTTAAAAGTATTTCTATTACTAAAAAAAACATATATGAAAATTTTAAAATTTCAAAACAATCAACAAACAAAGTTATCCAAAGAACTATGTAAACCTGATTCTCTATTCCTGATGGAGATACGTAGGAGCAAGGTCAAACCTTGTCGAAAAAATAAAAGAAATATTTTTTTTGTTTTTATCTTCATTTTTGTCTCATTTTTTTTGGGAAAATAAACATTTTGAAAATTACACTCATTTTATTTATTTAATTAAAGATACCGTCTTAGGACGGGCGTTGTGGGGGTGCTAATACCTTCCCGACACGTAACCGACTCCCAGACCCAAAATCCGATTTTCACGGACTTGCCTTATTCTTTTCCGGTTTTTCCATAGTTTTTCATATAAACTATGGTAGCGACTCCTCTGTTTCGAAAATTAAAATAAATTATTTTTATCCACCGTCCCCCTCGTGACTCCGGTTGCGACAACGATAATTGAAGAACTTTTGTTTGTCTCACAATAGCTCAAAAAAGGATTTGCAATAACTTTTTTCTTCTCAACTTTGTATAGAGAAAGTTTGACAACAATAATGTACAAGCTCCCATTATCTTTACAAGCTTTTTTTATCTACAAAAGTGTTCTCAATCTTGTATTCACCTTAGGAGGTTAAATCTCTTTTAGCGAGAGAAACTCATGCTCATATAAATCACAATCTTTGTGCAAACAAAGTGGTTTAGCTAAGAATGATTGCATTTTGAAAACACTCATTTTAGCCAAGAGTGGTTGTGTTTCAAAAAATACTTGTATTTAGTCATGAGTGGTTGAATCCAAATAATACTCGTATTTAACCAATAGTAGTTGTGTTCCAAATAATACTTGTGTTTAGCCAATAGTGGTTGTGTCTAAAGAATACTCATGTTTAGCTAGAAGTGGTTGTATCTAAAGAATCCTCATGTTTAACTAGGAGTTTTGTGTTTTAGAAAAGACTCGTGCTCAACCAAAAGTTAATGTGGTTCATAGAATACTCATGCTTAACTAAGAGTGATTGTGTCATTTTAAACAATACTTGTAACTTAGCTAGAAGTGGTTGTATCCAAATATACTTGTAGTTTAACCAAAAGTGATTGAGTACAAATAATAATTATATTTTTAAAACGTTACTCTGAATTAGTAAAATTTTAATGATATTGATTAAAAATTGAACATAGTGCAAATTATTAAAAAGAACCATGTAAAATAGATTGTGCAACTTATCTTTTTAGATTAACGTTGTCAATCTACAACTAATCTAAAGAGAAGAACTTTTCAAAAATAATCTTTAAAAAGTATTTTAAATCATGTGTCTGACTTTTTATCATACAGTGATTTATAAAATTTACTTAAGAGTGTGTGTCTTTTCAATATTACACTTTGTTTATTTGTATCTATTAAAGAAAACTTTGTTTTGTAAAAAATTATTTATATTTATTTGTATATTTAGTCTATTTTCACAATAATTACATCTCATTATTGTTTTAATTCATTCAATTATTTATTTATTTTTTAAAATATTTATAATTTCTAATCTATCCAACTTTTCTATTTTAATTTTATAAATAAATTATGTTAATAGATGTGTGTTTTAATAAATTTATATACACATATAAGAAATTAAATAAGTATGGATGTCAACACATATTAAAAATTATATATACACAATTTTTTTTGTAAAGCTAAAATAAATTAGAGTACATATTCATAATACTATTATCAATTAATTTAAAATAAAATATATTTTTGTTATCAACTTATTTTAAGAAATAAAATATTTTTAATATTTTATTTTATTTCAATGCATATTTATTTTCAAAAAGTTACACCCACTTTTATAATATATATCCCTTCCAATATTTATAAAGAAATTGGGTTTTTAGTTTATATACAATTCTTCCTTTGGTGTTACAATTACATAGCTAGTAAAAACATATTATGTTTACATTCTAAATTTGCATTCTTATCTTATTTTGTGTAATAGACAAGAAAAAAAAAAGTAAGAAGAAATATTATTTAAATAAATTAGATAATTAAAATAAATCAATATATACGAAGGTATCTCATTAATATATTTATTTATTTATTTATTTCTTATTTTGAAAATATTTGAATTATTTTATAACAACTAAGCGGATGAGTTTTAATACGGTTAAAAAAAATATACAAAATTATTTCATAAACCCTTATTTTATTATAACATTTTTCAATTATTCTTTTAACATGAATGTAGTAATAATCACCCTCACAATATATTTTATTACAATAAAATTTAGAATTTATATTATTATAATTCTAAATATATACATATAGTTTATATTTATTTACTAATCAAAACTACATATCCTAAATTAAATTAATACATATATATGTATATATATATATATATATAATTACAATAAAAATGATTAAATAATATACCATTATTAATTAAATAACATGAAACAACAATACTACAGATAAGCATATCTATAAATAACATAAAACAAACAGTTAAACTAAATGATATTAAAGATATTTCAAAAACAATTATATTTATAAATTACATAAAATAAATTAATTACATTATAGATATCCAGACAATAATTATAGTATAGTTACAAGATATTAATTTGGTTTGGAACTAGATTTTCAAGTATAACTAGATGCTTCATTTTTTTAAAATTGATAAGGATAGACATGGATAAACCTTGAAAGGGTCTAAGATTTATTTTCTCATTTTTATTTACTTTCTCTCTCATGCAAATTCCTTTTTCTCCTTCTTATTTCATAAAGTTCTTTCTACTCTCACTAGTTCAATTTGGTAGTTTTTTAAATGAAGTTTCAAGCTCCGAACAAGATTCTTAGTGAACAAAAAGCTTCTCGATTTAGAGAAAAAAAAATTAAGGAAAACTGCTTTAATTAAACTTTAACTTTAATTAGCACGTCTAAAAATAGAGTCTTTTCTTATTAAAAATTCTTCCAGTGTAACATTTCTTTGTATACCAATTTTGAAAGTCTTTAGTTGCAAGTTGGATTTGAGATTTTGGGATTGTATGTAAGACTACATATATTTAGTAAGAGAAATGAAAACATCTATTACTTTTGAGTCATTTGCCTGTGTATCAAACATTCTTATAAACTCATAGGCCGAGTGACATCAATTATGTACGTGTCTTTAACCTTCTTCGTGATTATACTAACTTTCAAAGTCGTTGTCCTTAATTATAGAATTAGAGTTTCTCCTTTTATCTAAATTCATGTACAATCTATTTGAGTCTTAAAGGATTAGGTATAATCATTTGTAATTTTAAAATAAAAATTCCTTTTAACTCAAGATGAGATTACATCTCGAAATGGGTGAAGAGAAGTTATATTTAAGTGTTAATGTATCAATATAAAATCTTTCTTTTGAATCTTTGTGTATGTGACATATATTTCTTAATTTTATTAATAGTTTAAATCACTTAGATTAAGACATTTAGTAATAAGAAGTTAAAATGAAATTTATTGTAGTATCTAATTGTTGTAAATATTGCTTTGAAATTATATATTAAAAATTTGTGAAAAATAGTCGTTTTAATATTTTTTTTTTGTCAACTTTTCCACAACAGAGTATAGTTTAAATGTGCACAAATTTATGCTTTCTTGCTCTCATAATAGAAGTGTATAATCGTATAATCAGAAAAATAAAATTATTATGATAATCTAAAAACAAACATTACGAGCACAATGTGAAAGATGAAGAATGGAGGTGAGAAAATTATGTGACAGAAGGAAAACACCACTTAACCCAGACATCGACACGTAGGTTATTTTTCAAGACTTGGTATGTGTTTGAAAATAAGTTGCAACGTAACTACAATCTATTTGCTTATTCATTTGTGAATTGAAATGTCAAAAATCTTCTGCGAACGTGATTTAAATTTGTGGAAATGTATACAGATTCACGAAGCTGCCCATTGTTTTTTTGTCGGTTTTGTTTGAGTTTGGACTGAAATATTACCAATCCAATCTAAAAGTTTAGACTTTGATATTTTATGTTTTTTAAATTTGTATAAGATACTAATTTCTTGTTCTCGTGTGACTAAGGTAATCAAGCCAATTCCAATATCATCCATTCCTCTCCGTTTTTCTTGAATTCAAACATCAGTCTTTTTAATTTGTGTATTTGTTTGAACCCGATTAAAGCCTTTAGTCATGATATAAACGTAGCCAAGATAAAAAGGCTAAAAGAAGTCACTAATGAAGAATTATCTCTAAATTAATAAATTTCCAAAATTAATTTTGAGCAGAAAAGAAAAAAGAGAGATGAAATATACATGCGACCCAAGTTTTGTATAGAAATGGGTCCATGCAAATGGGAGCCCGTGGGTGATTTTATTCCAAAAACATACCGAAAGGGGTGCAAGATATTTTGTGAGGAAATAAGGATAAGATGTTGAATTGTGGTTCACAAGAGTAAGATAAGAGTGAAGAGATAGTGCTCAGTTGGTGATCTGTGGATGGCATATTGCATTCCAAACTCACCATCACTCCAGGCTTGGAAGACAAGCACAAATGGCTTGTTTGGTTGGAACATAGGCAAGAAGAATGTTAATGACAAACCTCAGATCAAATACCATGATATTGATCTCACTTTCCCAACTTCTCTGTTGGACAAAACATTCTTGAGAGGTATACTACTATCCCTATTTCTTTCTGCCAAATTGCTAAAGAAAACATAAAATCATATTACTATTTATTTACTGTTACTGTGATCCATCAACTCAAAATATGTACTTGACATAATTTTGATCAGGGAAGGAGGTAAAATGCTGCTATAGGGCTACAATTGATGGGTTCCACGAATGCTGTGACTTCAAGGGGCCATGCGTGATAATCGGCTACACAAACAAGTCTTTCAAGTTTGGTGCATTTAACCCTGAAGGGTACAGAAGCACAGATGACTACTATGATACATTTGATCCCTTCCTATTTTATTGGGTAGACAATGAAACTGAGCCCATTATTTTGCCCAAGGTTGGAGGAAGTGGTGCAGCCCTCTTTGATTATGCACGTGGGGGCCCACAATTTGGGGCAGATGGGCTTCTCATAGGGCCCCCATTGGCCCCAGTCATGGGGGGCTTTGCTGGGCCTGATACCAATTCTGGCATTGGTGACTTAAGACAAGCAAAGTCTAGATTGGGATTGTCTTATGCCAAAAGAGAGGATGGAAAGGAGTCTATATTTGGTGATGAGTCAAGGGCAACGCTTCAAGAAGTGGAAGTCTTTTGTAGTCCTCAAATTGCAAGCTTATACTAGAACTTCATAAGGAGGGTAAGTAATAATACTATACTATAATAGTATATTTTGTGCTGTCCACGTATATAAGGAGTCAATGTCAATGCATTGTACTATTTTGTGCATGAATGAATATGTAACCACTTGGGTCTTTGATCTCATCTTCCACTACAAAGATTCATCAACAGATTTATAAAGTACCAATGCCTATATAAATTAACTTCCACTGAGGATGCTTTTCACTCATTTCCTTTTCAACACCTCCAGTGGAGAACAATGGTTGAAGGATAATTTATTTCTTAAACAACCACATTAAAGCATTGCTTAGCGAGGAAAAAAGCCTCATTAGTACTTTAGGAGTGAATCATATGTTGGTGGCCAGAATCTGTCACAAACTTTATCAGATTATAGGCCGTTTTGCCTTTGAAGAGTTTTGTAATTGTTGTCCCTTTATGAAAGTGTTCCTGAAAATCTATCTTGGATTGCTGAAATGCATTTTCACTGAGATTGGGAATGAGAAGATGCTGAGGGAACAATATGCTTACTTCAGAAGAAGGCATAGATGTGTGTCATTGTTTACTTTTGTACTTCCACTAAATATTAGTCATTTTACCTGTTAATTTATAAGATTAGTATTTAACATACTAGAAAGAATAAAAAATAATCATGATAGTAAACGATAACCATCAGATAATTTATAATATTTTAGAATTAACAAGTGTTCCTCAGGTCAAGCTCCCAGCCTAATCTTATCATTCGCGAAATTGTTACAACTGTGTTGTTATTGACAAATACAGGAGTTTGGTGAACAAGCTTTATGATTGGGGCTAATAAAATTTTAATAGTGATAGAACATAACTAAAAGCACTTAAAAGAAATGTTATGAGTTATATTCTTATAAAATATCCTTTGTTATGCTTCCGTCTGTGCCATAAAAGATGTATTGGAAACATGACAGTGTAATCACCTTGGTATTTTTTTATACTAGGGAAACTGTGTGAACAACAGGTATTCAATAAATTTCTTAATCGTTACACAATGAGCTTTTATGAAACAGACATTTTAAAATAGAGTCAATATATTGGTGGCTTCGTGGAAACCTTCAGTAAAATAATTATGCTTGACTATTCATTCCTTAGGACAAATTTTGCCCCCACATAATTAGCTAGCAATTTTAGTGGTCACTTGTTTAAGAATTTAAAAATTATGTTAAATCATATTTGAGAAGGTACGAATGAACAGAGAGAATGATTGAAAATAATGATAATCACTCTACTCATTGATCTACAATTCTTCTTGCAGAACCTAAAAGCAATTCCTTAACACACCCTACTGCTTAAGTGGTAAGGATGGTAGAATTTCTCCATTACCACCAAATAATGGGTTGACATAATTCTTCCTTACTTCACAAAGCATTCCAGTAAAATATTGTTTGGTTAAAGCTGCTGATTTATTGACATAGACTCCATTAAAAGGTCATTAACACCTATCATTCTCCACTAATGCAAAAAGGACAAGCCAGCCGTATCTTGGAGGCTAATCAGAACAACTGTACGGTGAAATGTCTTGTCAATTCTAAATGTAGAATTTCATTTTACCTTTGTTTTTAAAGGAAAAAAACAAAAAAGAAGTGACCACCATCATATCTGGCGGCTAAGTTGACTGAAAGCTAAAGTCCTGTTATTCACATGCATTATTTCTTTTAGCTTTGTCTTCTACTTTCAGTTTTTCAAAATTAAGCGTCTGCATCATTGTTTATTTGGGAGACAAACTAATCTTACTGTATTGAAATTTTGACATAGTAGACCAATATGACAAATAGAATCTATCCCTCAATATTCTCATAGCTTGTTGAACATGTATGAAAATAACAACAGCCAAGGAAGCCTTGAGTGAAGACAATCATAAGCACTAGATGATAGGGGGAGAAAAGTTTGAGTCTTGACAGCATTTATAGGAAAGTTTTGCCATTATATAACTATATTTTATAGAACCACACATACAGATGGCTGAATGTAAACCAACTCCGGCAATATGGATAAAAGTGATGTTGCCTGGGGATCCTAAATAACAGTGTAAATGATAAACATAATCAATACCACTTCAAGCAGAAAATAATTTCTGCTTGCAACACAACAAGGTGATTCTACTCATTATTTATCACTCCAAGACATACATTAAAAAGCGTTGTCTCAGATTCCTTATAATGCCACACCAAGTAAAACTACAGCTAACTAGTCCCCACAAGGATTTATGACAACCCTTAAATTGCCTTGATGCAACCTGAGATCACCAGCTCTTATCTCCACTTTTTGGCCTTTGAATTAGTCCTTCATCACAATTTGATCTTCCATTTGTTTTTAGATTCTAAAAGGATCATGGATATGAGATTGAGTTAATTTGATCATAATCTTCATAAGGGACATCTCCATTTCCATAGAAGTCCATGGAATTCCATTGTCTTGAGTAAGGTGACATGCTGCCAATTTGACTGAGAGTATCAGCAAATTCAACTTCTGCATTGACATTTGAGTAGGAGAAACTAGATGGAGTTTCCGGATGTTCCAATGATTGCCATTGTGTCCCCATACTTGGTAAGTCATACCGTGGAAAATATTCAGCCACAGCATGTTGTAATTGAGGGTAGTCCTGCAGTTAGAGAAACAAAAGTCAGTAAGTTTTCCAAAAACTACTTATTCAATCTCAACTTTCTTTCTTTGTTCCTACTTATATATATACCTTTGAAGAATCAAGAATCATGTCAGGGGAGATCCAGAAGTTTGAAGGATTGGTTTCCAGAGAAGCTAGGTTAACCTCTCCCATTGGAGGCACATTGTATGGAGAAGAAATTGGGCTTGAATAACGACTCTCATTATTCAAGTGGCTTGCATGAGAGGAAGAATCACCAGAGTTGCTGAATGGCTCACCACCAGAGAATCTCACTGAGGTGTCACTCCCATTGATAGAACTGCTTGCAGCCCTTTTGCCCTTACTTTCTCCCTGTGTAGCACTTGCCTTCTCATTCTTCTTAATAACCCGGCACAAGGCAAAACCACCCTACAATGATCACAAAAAACCAGCCCAAGTCTTTCAGTATTACTTTCAAATTAAAGCCAACCCATTATAGAAAAGATAATAAAGAACAAAGAAGAATCAAAATTCTTTTACTAGTTAAAATTAACTTATACACCTCAATTTTTATTTTGAGACAGTTCTTTTTATAAAAGTTGGAGTACATAAGATGTTTTTAACCAATGTTTAAACAGAAATTTGTCAAAAATATGGCATGAATGTAAGCTGTACCTGGAAAGATGGTGTGGCTTGGCCAAGATCATCACAGAGGCGATACTCATGCATGACCCAATCGGTTCTATCTCCTAAAGGGGCCCTCCCAGCATAGAAAACCAAGGTCTTGCGGTACCCTGTAACATTGGATGGATTAGACTGGCACACCACCTTTCTGTCTTTTCCAGTGGCTTTCCAATACCCAGCTTTGGTAGCTCTATTTGTTCTTGATCCATTTGGGTACTTGCGATCCCGTGGACAAAAGAAAAACCATTCCATATCCCGTTTTGGAAGGAAAGACTTCTCTGCATTACACACCTCACATGAGTTAAGCTGCTCACATTTCCTTATGAGAAAAAAAAATGCAACAAATAAATCAAGTAAAACCATGACTTTTTTCACTAAAGAAATCCTATTGAACAGTTTTTAGTTTTACAGCTCAGAATGATTAACCGCTAAAGAAAAAGTGAAGAAAAGAAAACCAGACAAAATAGTAACTCGCTTTCTTTCTGGTATTCATAAAGTTGCGTTTCACACTGGTCTGGTCCATTCACTATGCTAAACTTGCATCAGAAAGGTTTCTTTTTTACGTGTAAATTATCAAAAAATGTGAAATTGAAGATTACCCGGCAACTCCCAGGGATCGAATTTGTAAAAATCAATCACAGGGATGACTTCAAGCTCAATTTCAAGCCCCTCTACTTTTCTTTTAAGGTAGTATCCCACCAGTTCCTCATCAGTTGGATGGAAACGAAATCCTGGTGGCAGTGTTGCCCCTCCCATATTGAAAGAAAGAGTCACAAAAATTTGTGAAGCTGATGAAGAAAAGTAATCAAAACTATATATATCAAGAGAATGAAAAAAAAAAAAAGTAGTTTCCAGGATCTTTTGGAAGGATTAGGATATAATTATTGCTAGGTGCCAAGACTATATCTATTAAAGATTTGGAAGATCCAGAAGTAGAAGCTTTTGTCTACAGCAGACTTTTTGTCAAATGTCAAGTGACACTTCCACAGAGTGCATCCATTAAATGCAAGGATCATCGTCTTGAAGAAATTAGAAATCTCTTATGGCACCTATTCCCCCTCCAACCCCACTACCACCCTTAAGTTTCGAAACCCTGAAAGCTGGAACAAAACGAATGAAATTAACTGACTAGTACCAAGATGTTCAAATAACTGTGACTCAACTAATTTTGACCCAATTAAGTATGCAAAGCGAAAATGAGAACAAGAATGGGAAATCCGTCACAAGTTTCCAAAAGGGTCAGCTAATCAAAGCCCAAAATTTGAATGAACAGATTCAGAATAACACTGAAAGACAAAGTGGCAGTGGATGTGTGAGTTCTTTGAGATGAGGAAGATGAGAGAATGTAGAGTAAAAGCATGAGTCACTGATGGTGTACTATTTATAACATTTGATCGGGGAACCAAAAGTCCAAAATTTAGCACACCGAAAGTTTGAGAATGAGATTACTTGTCTCAAGTGCACCAAAAATTCCAAAGTAAAGTGGCCCACCACTCCAACCAGTTCACATTCACACTACAAACTATACTAAACTTCTGCCAATTCATATAATTTACCGTTATTTTATGTTTTCCATTTCATGCGTTTTGGGATCTTCCCAAGGGCTTATTCCTTAATCTGCATCTTAGTTGAAAAATGGCTTATAAAACCAAGCAAAGTAATGATTTAGCTTGGCTTAAATCTCTAGCAAAAGCAAGTGTTGTGCCTCCAATTTCGTCAAAGTACGTTTCAGTTTTCAAAGTATATTCATGAGTGAGTATATTCAACATTGACCGTATAAGCCCAAGAAAATGTTGAAAGTACAAGATTATCATCCAAGAGTCTTAGAAAGCCACTCTTGGTAGAATTTCTCCCTCTCTTTTTGGGACTTAGAACCATTCTTTGTCTGTTTGAATCCCTGCTTTTTTTTTTCCTTCAAAGAACACAGAGAAAAGTATTTTGAGTGTGATGCTGAAAACATATAACGCGTAATTTGTTATGTTTTGAAAGGAAATCAAAAGGTTAAAAGCAATCACTTGTATTAAAGCGACAACACTGTGAAGCTTATGGCCTAGCTATTTGAATTACCATTGAAGTAAAGTTGAATAAAATTGATTTTAAAAAAAGTTTATAAAGGAGTTGCATTAAAATGTGTGCATTTTATTAGAAAGTACAAAAAATAATTTTGCTATATTGAAACAAACAAAGGCCTACACTTAATACTTACTAATTATAATTTCATGGTGTTGCATTAACAAAATATCAAATAATTAACTTAATATTAGTACCTTTATTTCCGTCTTTTCTTTCCCCTTTTTCTGTGTATTTCGTCACTTAAGTACGGGAGAAACACAAAGGATAAAATTTTCCAGCGACATTGAACATGAAGTGGTAACCTAAATTGAAGAACTTAATTTTGATAGACTGCCAAATAATTTAAAATATAATTTTAAAACAAATATTATAAAAATAATAATTGTATCTTTTATCACAATTAATAATTTAATATTAGTAACGTAACATAGATATTTTACCTACCATTCCATTTTGATTAAATTCTAAATTGAATGGCTTTTTGGTACAATGGCTTTCGATTTTCAAGTGCACGAGACCTAGGAATACACACAATTGATTTTATGTGAGCTTTTCCTATCCTTAACCCCATCGGGACCTTTAATACAAATTGATAAGAAAAAGCTAAAAATTAGGATCCCTAACCAAAAGAGTATCTAAATCAAAGGAACTCATACCATCATCAACAAGAGTAACATAGCATCACTCCCATTTGCATATTTTCATATCAAAACACACACTGGAACACTGATAGAATTGTATTTTTTTACACCACCATTCAATAATAAATTATGGTCTAAAAGAAGATTCTCTGTGATTTTTGGTAAATACTTATAATACTGAACAGAATTTAATATTTTTTTCTTAAAAAATGTTAACAAAAAGGTTTAAAGATTACAGAAGTGGTATGAAGTGAAAATGAACGGAACAAAGTGAGGAAAAGAGAGTGAAGAGAAAGGGCATAGAGTGGGGCCAGAGAGATTCCATGGTGGTGGCGCTACCGTCAAGTTTGTGCCACGTCCTTGTGAATGGGACGACATGGCTTTTACATTTAAAATTGAAGTGATTGTGTCATCATGTGGGACCAAGCCTTCCAAAAGGAAAATTCCCGAAAAGTGCTTAATCAGTTTTTGATCTTTATTTATGCTGAATTCACATGTAACTATGTAATGTAAATGCTTTAACCAAACTCCCTCTCAACTCTTTTTAGTGGGGCCATTTCGCAGTGTGTGCTGAAGCCAAATCTTGGACAATATTTAGTGGAATATCTTGCGTACTTATCAGAGAAAGACCAAAAGAGCAAACTGATTAAAATCTTTGCTTTAATCAGCACCCGTTTGAGTCAGTTTACTCTTAACTGTGGGAGATATATAACTTTTACTCTAACCACTGCCAATTTGGTTGTGGAATATTGGACTCATATGGGTTGTTGGGGATGATCACTACCTTTTTTTACCTTCCCATTATTTTTTATTTCATCTTACATGTATTTTCCAAAACAAATAATTCTGTACCAACAACATCCAAGTTCTAAATTTTGTAATCACAGTTACCTAGTTTTTTCTATTCTAAATTATAAATCATAGTATATAACATCCTTGTACTGATTGTTTACACGAATACATATATGTCCATTTTTAAACCACTCGCGTGTAAATAGTTGTGTTAGTTAGGATACAAAGCAAAGTAAAATTGGAAAAATAAATGTCTTATATGAAAGCGTATTATATCAGTTAGCATTTTTGTGATTACAATGAATTGAATCCATTGCCATATACGGTATCTGTTTGTGAGGAGAAACAGAAACTAGAAAAATAGTATATTTGCGAAGTATATAACTCTATTGTATAATCACTAACCAAGTCATATTCCAAAAGCTTTTGTTTCTTCTAATACTGTGACAAGAACGAAAGAGAAACAACCTAAGAGTTCTTACCTGATATTTCCTCATTAATATTGATTTCTTTGGTCTATCTTTTCTCTCTCCGTTTGTGGCTGAGGGGAAAAGTTTGATCGACAAAGCAAAACAAGAGAGCATGGCTGTGAAAAAGGCAAAAGGAAATGAGCTCCAATAATTAAGCAGAACTAGTTTTTACTCTATTATCCGGCTTATGATGTGCCTTTGGTACGAGTCACACTGAATTTAAATCTTAATTTAATTTTAAATTTTGTGTATGAAAAAATCGTTGAAAAAAGAAATTTCCCAAGAGATATTCATCTAATCCTAACGCAAATTTGTCATTGAAGAGAAAGTTGATAAATCTTACTTTACATCAGTGTTACAATGAAAAGGAAAAAGAAAAAACACTACCCTCTGGTTTGATGGATCCCACAACCTAGTCATTTGATTTGCAGTTTTTATAGATTTGTCACATTTTTACTTATCAGAATAAACAACACTGGCGATGATTAAACCCCTTTTGTTACGCGGAGTTTTTTCTATATGGAGAGTGATGTTCACTATTTTGGCTTTGTAGGACATAGCTATAATTTATTGACCTTTAAGAGTTTTGCGTTCACACACTGGGTGGGAGAAAGCAAAATCACAAACAATGTTATATATGGAATTAATTTTACTTTCTTGCCTCGTGTATCATATTCCATTTATCCTTGCATATCCTCAACCTTATCTTAATTTTTCTACTCTGAATTACATCACTGAAATATTAGACATTGAAGTGTTAATCTATTAGGTTAGGTTTGAGAAATTATAATTATATATATTACACGTGTGTGTGTGTATGCGTGAATCTGAACAAAAATGGGAAAAGTACAAAAATGAAAGATGAATGAAAAAAAATGTGCGCATTGAGTTGAAATTATGTTCAATAAATCACTTATCCAAAATCTTAATGACAGTACTTGCACACCTCATCAGGTGACATTTTAGTATCAGATGCATGGTTCTTTGACGTCTTTTTTGAATTTATCTCCTTTATACAGGAAGTTTACAAATCCAATCAGATCATTCTAATTATGACTTTTTAACTTTTATGGTTGTCAACAATAGCAAGGTTGCTCACGGTCTATGAATCAATAATAATAATAATTATTATTATTATTAATATATATATATATAGAGTGTGTTTTATGTTTAAAAGAATAATGTTATTATTAAGCATCTAAATGTGAATCTAAGTATTATATTAAATAAAAATAAAAAAGTTGAGCAATTGTAAGAAAAAATATTTACAAATTATCTTAGAATTTTGTATTGAAAGTGACGTCAATATATCGCGTGAGTCTAATTAGTTGCAAATTTATCATTAGCTCATTAAAGAGACTGGTTAGCCCTTACAATCACAAAATCTTTACAATCACAAAATCTTCGATTATCCTCTTTCTAGTGTTCACGATCCCAGAAGGTCTTTCCGGCAGTCAGTAAATATCATAGCAATGCAGGGTGAATGAGACTAGAGTTCAAAAGTACCTTATGTCTGAAGATGATGTTCCTATTTATAGGTGTCATGATGGGTCTTAAGTGTTTGGGCCAAAGGATCCAGTTCAATATAGTCCCTATGCTTTTTCGCTATGGACTCTGAATAAGGAGTTGCCATGTGTCATTTGTCAATGGCGTTAATGGGATAATTTTGTTATGTGGTTACCGAAATAGGCTTTTCGTCAGCTGATGTGGTCGGTCCATATGGTACATGCCAATGTGGTTTGGTTGTGGTGATTGGTCGTCCTATAATAAAAATAATAATAATAATACTTATCATTATATAATATCATCATTATAATAATAATAATATATATACATATATAGTTTTATCGTTTAAAAAAATAATGTTATTATTAGATATCTAAATCTAAGTTTTATATTGAGTAAAAATAAAAAAATTAATAAATATTTATCAATTTATAAATATTAAATAAAATTCTTAATATTTTTATATATTTATTTATAATGGACTTCTTGAACAATTTTTAGTAAAATCAAATAATTAAATCATTGATGATATTTAATCAACCAATCGAAAATATTAGCCAATATAGTTTTACCTTACAACTCAATGAAAATTATGTCCATTACAGATCCACGTTCAATATTGCGGGATAATTGTCCCCACTAATTTTATAGTTTTTATATATATATATATATATATGTTGTCGATTAGTTAACTTGCAGCTCTCGACTTCTTTTTTTTTTGCTTTTAGTATTATTTCTTTAAAATTTTGACTATCCCATGTTATGAAATTATTTATCCTTTATTTTAGTGGAAAAATCATGCTAATGGATTAAAATCCGAACTCAGATTGTCTAAAAAAATGGGTTACGTTAACAAATCCACTGAGTCAATATTGTTTTACCACACACAATTACAAGTTTGCACCTTATCCACCCCATTGCACACTTTTTTGTTTTCTCAAATAAATTATACAACAATTATTCATAATTCTAAAATTCACATAAAATTAACAAAATGAAAACGTTTATAATAAGTTTTAAGATAATAAAGGTAATTAGTCTTTACAAAATACACTACTTCATAAAAATAAAAATTCAAATTTAATATTTTATAAACTATTAATAAATAAATAAATGAATATATTCTTCTCTTATTTTGCACACTTGACTAGATATGACAATTAAATTCGAACATATAATTTGATCTCAACCAGACTGTCTTAAGGGAATTCCACTTTGTTGAATCTCAACCACTAAACTTGCTTTTGTAATTTACACTCTATTTTTTATAGCTAAAAAATATTTTTTATAACTTAAAAATATAATTCATGTTATAAATAAAAGAGTAGACACTATAATAATTAAATAATAAAATTTAAAATAATTAATTTATCAAAACAGAATTTACTTCTTAAATTTTTTAACGATTATGTTTATTAATTGTTATATATGATTTAAATTAAAAAATCAATAACTACATCATTTAAAATTTTATATTAAGTAGATTAACTTTTTTTTATAAATAAGGAATGTTTCCTGCAAATTTTCTTCACAATAGCGAAAAATCACTTGTTTAAAATTGCGAAAAAAATTGCATCTTTCTAGGAATTAGGGCTGATATCTCTATAAATGAATGTCATGACTAACTTGTATGAGTTAGTCATTTAGTCACACCATGACCTTGGCATATTGTGCAATTTTATATAGAGTCCTATTCTATTGCATTATTATGTAATTTCTGAAAGTCTCTTCAATTTTCTAATTGTGTGTATATTGATTGATTTGATTAATAGAAAAAAAAAAAAAAAAAAAAAAAAACAAAGAACATTGACCTTATGTTGTAGCCCAAAAAAAGCCGATATCCATGGTTTGAGTGTCTGAGTGAGAGGAAAACTAAGAGTTGAATGTGATGAATAACATATGGAGACAATGAACATTATCATGTTTGTCTACTCCTTTTGGTCCCTTGGTCTCCTCCTTCAACATTCATAATCTATATAAAATCATTTTTTTTTTCAACCTTATTACCCTATTCTCATTCAGCTTCATGGAATCACATTTTCCATTAGTAATAATTACTAATTAAATAATATATTCTTATTTCGTTGACTTCCACACTCTACTCATTGTGTTACCAACTATTATTGTGCAATTTCTAAAAACAGATAAATCAAATCAACTATTGTGACAACTAATTAAGAAGGACTTTAATACAAAAGAGTGCAAAAAATTAGATTGTTAATAACAGGGGGTTTTACTTGATAGATAATGAAAATAAAAATATAACTACTACTTACTAAATAACTGCCTATATTAAATAATTAGTTAGTAATTACATGAATAAATGTTATATTAAGTTCTAAATTGAATATTTTCACATCAAAAGAGAGGGATCAAGTGTTTTTTTCACTCAGCTTACAATTCTATTTACACTGAATATCATCACATGTAATACAATAACATCAGCATCAATCATCCGTGTTCAAGAATCAAGTCAAGCTTTGAAGTAAATAATCATGCCCGAAAAATAAAATAAATAGATATACTTGTTTAGACCAAAAAAAAAATCTTACAGTGTTGAGAATGAGAACAAGAATCTATTGTCAAAAGATTGCTGAATTTTCTTTTCTTGGTGGTATGAAATTAATGAATACCAAACACAATTCTGGAGAAGGTGAAAGTCTATTCACTAATGCTACTCAATTGAATAAATGATTATGAAGTGAAGAAGTATTTCTAACTACTTTAGTAGATAGTTTTACATTTTTTTGTGTACTAAATTCTTCTATGACAAAGGTAGTTATGATTACATTACATATTTTTTTTTCTTTAGCAACTCCGTATTATAGATGTAACTTACATTAGTTGTTTTATATATTAAACAAAATGTAACATGTAGTTGTTATTGTATCATATATTAGCACTAAACAATTCGCAGTTAATATTGTTTTAATCAAAGAAATTATAAGAAATTTCAAAAGTTCCGAATTTTATATTTTTCTAACTTAGATTTAATTATTAAAAACGTAAGACAATTTATTGTTTTAATGAGAAAAAAATATTTTATATTATTATAGTTGGAGTTACTTAAAGAAATAACTGATATATTTTTTAAAATACTTTAAAATGTCACATGAAACCACTCTCATAGAAGAGTTGATTCAAGAAACCCAAAAGCAACCACAAATTAGTTCATATATCATTCCAAGAGGTTTAACTTTTTTTTTTTTCAATTTCTTTTTTACTATTTTATTATAATTCCTTCCTTTACATCCCTCTGTATGTACTTATCAACTAGTTTCTCACACAACATATACTAAACAATTTAATTTAATCAATTAGCTTATTAGCTTCCATCAATTAACTTATACACAAATTTCAATAAACACATTCTGTATTGTAGAATTTGTTTATTTTGTATCAGTATATAGTACACATGTTCTTTTATAATTTTTAACATATTTTGATAAATTTCACGAAGGAATATACCATAATAAAGTTTAAAATTTATTTTAAAATATATACAATGAAGTCTATAATATAAATTATTGCGTAAGAAGTTTATTATACATACACACTTAATTAAATTATTTAATGCTAAGTAATAGTATTACATTTTCATTTAAAAATATTTATATATAATAATAAATTATCTCATAATTAATTATTTGTTCACAGTATTTGAAACATTCTTTCCAAGTCACCGATTAATTTAGTAGCTAGTAATAAAATGACATAAATGTTGAGTTTGTTTTTTTTTTTAGTCGTCTCGCAATACTTATTTCACCTCTTAACATCAACTCTAAATATTTGTTTGACTTAATTTTCTTAATTTAAAATGGAAAAAGTTACTGGATGAAGAGGGAAATTTACCAAACAGGGATAATTTTTATTTATTTTTCAAATTTTATCAAAATGGATAAATTAAAAAGCATCATATTCCAAATTCCACTTATTTATATCAATAATTTTTAAAATCTATCCATGTCGGTAAATTTCAAAAAAATATTACCTGTAGTTAGTAATTTTTCCTGATGAAGAAAGATATCTTAAAAAAGAAAAATTAAACAAAAACAAAATCTTCAAACAAACTCAGCCGATGGATTGAAAAGCAATTAATGAGTGGAAATTCTGTGGACTAAACCGTCCTCATGTCAACCAATACCAAGGAATGATTTTGTTTTAGGCGACTAAGAATGGATTTTGTTCTTTGATTAGATTCCTTTCTACTTTAAAGACCTAATTTCTACCAATACATCAATGGGAGATTGTATGCTACACTGCTCATAAAATTTGTGGTAATTAAGGAAGTTGTATATAGAATAAAAGAAGATAAGATACAAGGTTGAAAAATATTAAATTAAATATAATGTTATCTAAACAACAACTAATACCTAACCACCATTAGAACATCATCTTCTTAACTTTCTCTATTTATAGAAGATTTGGTCTTTTACTATTTATTGAAGTTTTTTCACATCTTTTACTATATTTAAACACATCGAATTTAAATGGATATTATTTTTTAAAATACTTTTTAATAAGATGATTTAAATTTATTAAATTTAATTTTTGTTTGAAAAATTATTTTAATTAACATGTAAAAAGTTATTTAAAAATTAAACAACTGTTAATAATTTAGAAATATTGGTATTGATGATTTATTTTGTTGACCTTTATGATTACATTACAATCAAAACTCGTCAATTGATATTGGAGAAGTTTTTTCATGATTGATGTTGGGATTATTTTATGTTGATGTTGATCATAATTATTTAGGTTAGTATTGATCCAGATTATTTTTACAGATTGTTGGTTGGAATGGAGCTTTTTTTCTGTTGAGTTTTTTTATTTGACTAAAAAATTCCCCTTGTTAACATTAAAAGAAAAATATCTTAGTTAAGTTAATGTTTGTTGAAAAAAAAACCCTAATTAACATTAAAAAAATAATCCTAACAAACTATTGACAAGAAATAACAATAGTGTCTATGATAAAAAAATCATTACAACGTCAATAAAAATAATTGGAGTTCTTATTTGACAAAAGAATAATCTCTCAAATATCAGTCGAAAACTCTCTGTAATATCAAGTGAGAAATAATAATATTCTATAACAACAACAAAAATATTATAAAAATTTAAATAAAAAAATAACTCTTCTTAATGTCAATAAAAATTCTTATCCACATCTATCCAATGTCTCGATATTAGTTAAGTTAACGACACATTAACTGAAATCGAGTTGAAAGAAAATAATAAAAAAAACACATAAATCTGATAATACGAATAATGTTAAATTCTTTCATTTTAAATCAAATTTAAAATTATTTAATTTTAATTAATTTAATTATTTTCATAAAATTAAAAAAATTTCATTTTTTTTGAAATTTCTTACCAAAGAAGCATATTTTGTTATAAAAAAAAAATTCAAATTCTTTATAAAAAAGATAAATTTCCTTCATAAAATTTCTTATTCAAACACACTATAAAATTATAATATTTCCATTGCTCATAACTTTAAGAAATTATTTTAAAAAATCACAGTTCAAAACGATTTCAAAAGATTAAGTCATATTTAAATTTACATTATAAAATGACATCAAAATATATCTTAGACATATTAAAAGAATCATTCATCATATTATCTGTTTACCACCTTTAAAAATATTAAATACAATGAGATATATGGGACAAAATCAAAGCCTCATTAATTAAAAACACTGCTAAAATACAATATATATATATATATATATATATATATATATATATATATATAGATAGTAAATAACTTTCACCTTATATACCAATTTTATAGGATTAAATTATATCCTAACCAATATGAGAACATTATTGCTAATGGTTAACTCATGAATGTCAGAAAAGTATATTAACAACTTTTCCATTTATTTAAAACAAGTCGATCCATTTAGGTTGTTGTATCTCAAACATAGTGTTAAAAATGGTAATATGTCAACTATGTATGATATCTCTCGTCGAATTATGCAGACGAAGCAAGATGGTAAATCAGTTCTAACACATGATGATTTGAGTGCAATATGGTAAAAGTTGGTTATAATAATAAGCTAATTATGTTCACACAAACTGAAGTTATACAAGGTGGACAAAAAGAAATTGATAAAAAAATGTGTCTACACCTTTTTTGCTAGACTAAATGCTATGCATAATTGTGTTGTGTAACATTCTTCACACAATCTTTTATGGATTCAAAGAAAGTTTTTTCTATTGTCAAAAGTGAGAAATACTATACTCAATCGAAATATAAGTCCTAACATGTATATGGTGCCAAAATTTCATTAAAAACCAAACCAACGCATCCCATGGTGGTTGTTGTGTTAATTTTTGACAATTCTAAATATGTTAAAAAAAGTTATTCAAGCTGTACAAATGTTCAAATTGATGGGACAGTTTCAACAAAAGTAATATACTTTTTTCCGCAACTGTAAAATTTAATTGTCCATCACAACAATATAATGTAAAATATATATTTTACATTGAGATTTATCCAAAAAAAAATTATGAGTATACCACCAAGTTTGACAGAAGCAATTTTTTTTTTCCTTGTGAGAGTAAAGCGGAATATTTTACTAATATAGAGACTAAATTTGGCGGTTTCCTAAAGGGTTAAATGCAATAAAATAAAATAAAAATTCAATCAACTTTTTATCATATGTTTTTGTCTGAGATATGACTTTACATAGTGATAAAATACGTATATATATTAAAAAAATATGTATGTTTCTTTGACTTGGACTAAATCATTTCATCTTATCTTTTTGTTGAAACTTGGATATATAGTGAAAACAATATCATTCTATTATAGCTTTATTGTTTCCCTGAATCCAAACCCAGTGTAATAAACTGTTGTATAAACCCAAAGCATAACCCGTAGACTCTTGGAAGCAAACAAATTGTGGAATGAGAGTAATTACTTTTTTGTTAAAAGATGTATCGGAATTAAGTTAGAATCAGTGATAAGGTTATAAACTTTTCATTATGAGCACAAAACACGAGATTTGTTGACGGATCCAATGCAACTTTGTGATTATGTTGATGGATCCAAGACACAAGGGTCAAACATGAATGAATCACTTTTTATTCATTGCAGTGCCAAATTAAACTCGTCTCACTTAGCGGCTATCATCTGAACTCGTGCTTCACGATCGTATCAGCAAGATTCAGTTATTATTATTATTATTTCATGGTTTTTTAACCTTGGATTTGATCTTTGACGCAGGTTTAGGACGTTTGTTTCATTTGATCGTGAAAAAGTAATGAGATTAGAGAAATAATGTAATCATTTTTAGTTATGGGCATGACATCAATTCAGCCGCCATAGACACTATCCTAAGTTTGATGTATGTAATTTGCTCTCACATGAACACCTAGACCTAATCATGTCATATTATGAAAAAATGTATTATTTTAAAGTATTTACGCATGATTTAAGGTTTGTAGCATCGTTGAAAACGGTAACAAAGTGAAGATCTGCTTCTTCACAAGTTGCTGAGAAATGAAAACTGAAAACATGCCATCCCATTATCAGCTTCTTCATGTGTACCCACAATTAAAAAATGTTTACTTGGTTTACCTTTTAATATTACTCGGCTTTACCTCATGTAGATAATAAATTCAAATGAAAGACGTGTATGAGTGATAGGTTTTCTAAGTCTAAAAATGGCAACTAGTCAAACATTGTATTGAAATGGAGAATACCACGTATGAAAGGATTAATTGTTTTTCTTTTGTCTTTTAAGCGTAATCATAAAATAAAATAATGAATTGTGTGACCTTCGTACTCGAGACCTATTATTTTTTAATAATGTACTAATCACTCAGAGATGTATAATTAATTTTTCTTTTTTGATATTGATTTTACAAAATAAACTTATAGTGATAATGCCAAACTGAATCTTATACGGTGTACAATACTAATTTTTTGAAAATTCAAGATTTCTTTTCAACTCATCTCATGAATACAAACATAAAAAATAGTTCATAATAATTTAATTATTACATAATCAATTATTTGAATAAAAAATTAGTTAAAACTTGAACTGTCGTATATAGTCAATTATTTGCTAGTAATAATGAATTAAAGGTGGATGCCAAAACTTAGGTTAATTCATGTAATTGATTAAATTACAATATAAACGATTAATTTCATTTCTATTAACTTAATATATATATATATATATATATATATATATATATAATAAATTAAAAAGATCATTTATTTAATTACTAGATTGAAATTTTAGGATGTTAAAACTATTTTTTAAAATTTAAAGACTAAGAATTCATTTTAATTTGTAGGATTAAAAGAAAAAGCTACCAAGCTTAAATGATTAAAAACATATTTAAGTGAATAAAATACAGTTTTAAATTTTCTTATTTTAAATAATTTTTATATAATTAGTAAATGGGTCTATTTAACTACGAGCTTGAACAGGTTTGTTAAATATAAACTCTTTTAAGTATATGAATATGAATTAGTTTGTTGAGAATTTTCAGAGTTGAGCCAATCCGCATAACTGCATTAGCGCGGGAAAAGATCGAGAGAGGTGAAGTAAGCAAATCATTTCTACATATAGCAAACATTACTTTACATCCTCACTTTTACTCAAATGTCCTTTATCTTTTTTTTTTTCCATACTTTTAACCAGTTTTTTAGAATGCGTTAAATTAGGATAGTAATTTTAAAAAATATTAACGTTTTTAACACATTTCTGAAATACTTTTTGTTGAGACAGGAAAACGGGCAAAAACTTCCTGCATTTTTTACCTAGATCCCATCACGGACACAAAATATCAAAATATTCTTTTCATTAATTTTCAGAAAATGCTTCTCAAATTTTTTTTAAAACATTATACTTTTTAGAAATAGGTTCTGAAAAGTATTTTTTAAAATATAAAAATTTTGTTCCAGAACATAAAATTTATATTTGATAAAATATTTTCCCAAACTTATTTCCAAAAGTTATACTTTGAAACTTAACTTTAGAAGGTATCGTGTAAAGGATATTTTCGAATATTTCGAAATTGATGGAGTACAGGTCACAAATCATAGGATGCAAGAAGGTTTTTTGGCAATTGTTTCCTGAATCCTATTAGAATATATTATAATGCCAAAAACACTCTTGTCAGAATATTTAAAAAGAGAATGATACACTAGGTATTTATTAAGTGGTGTGGATATTTTTCGTGGTAGTGGGTGTTGTAAAGAAAGTTATTTTAATAACATTACTGTGAGTGGGAGGTAAGTAACTTATATTTTCATATTATATAAGAGGTGCATAGTGAATATAAGGTTGTTATAGTATTTGTATCTTGAAAATAAGTTTTAAAAAACAAATTTCGAAATGGGTTGTGGGTGTGAGAAATATCTTAAGGAAAAATATTTTTCATAAAACAAAAACCTTTTACAGAAAATATTTTTTATAATACAAAAAATTCTTACAGAAAACATTTTTCATAATATAAAAATCTCTTTCGAAAAAAATTTTTCATAATATAAAACCCTCTCACGGAAAATATTTTTCATAATACAAAACCCTCTTATGAAAAACATTTTTTATAATACAAAACTCTCTTACAAAAAACATTTTTCATAATACAAAAACTTCTTAAAAAAAATATTTTCGTAAGATATTTCACACCCTCCGTAACCCAGTCTCTTTTGAAAAACATTTTCTAGAATATCCTAATCTTTTTTGTCTTCATTACCAAAAATATAAATATCCATTCATATATTATGATAGGCTGTAGGAAGCAAATATGGAGTGCAGGAAGCAATTGCTAAGTTTTTGCCAGGAAAACGGGATATGAAGCCCAGCCCACACAGCAAGCTCGGCCCAACATATGTATCTCCAAGTCCAGTCCAGAAAAACTCAATGTGTGTGTTATTTTCCTAATTTGAAAGTGGAAATATCCTAAAATAAAAACAGAATTTGTAGTATTAGGTACCTCATATATTTTTAGATTTAGATAAGGTTATAAAATATCCTGGAACTGGTCACTAGCCAAAGCACTCCAATGGCTGCTCCACTGTCTACCGTTGTGGATGTGTACTTCACAGACACCAAAAGAACCAGATTGAGCGCCACCACCCCTTCTAGACAAAAAGCCATTAGAAAATTTTTCATACACTGCACCGCTTCAAATTCCACTCCAGAAGCTCCACCTACACCAACTTCAGACAAGAAGAAGAAGAAGAACACCTCCTTATCCGACCAACTCGCACCCCTTGCCAGCAAAACCCTATCCACTGTCACAGGAGGCCAATCCAATGCCTTTTCTAAGGCAAAATCCACTTGGGTCAATCCCACCAAAGCAAAGCCCACTGTGTTATCCTCTCAGAGACAAAAGCGCGCTACTTACTCCTACAGTCCACAGTTGAGAGATTTGAAACGCTTTGCTCACAAACTGAATGAGTGTGGTTCCTCTGAAGACGAATTCTTGCCTTGTTTGGAGGATATTCCGCGCCCTCTTACTAGAGAACACGTGTTGTTGATACTCAACACCTTGAAGCCATGGCAAAAGACTCTTCTTTTTGTGAATTGGATCCAGACCCAGAATTTGCTTCCCATGGAAACCATCTTCTACAATGTCACAATGAAGTCTTTGAGGTTTGGGAAACAGTTTGAGCTGATAGAGGAACTTGCACACCAGATGATCGACACTGGGGTTCCTCTGGACAACATCACTTATTCCACCATCATCTCGTGTGCCAAGAAGTGTAGCCTCTTTGACAAGGCTGTGCACTGGTTTGAGAGGATGTACAAGACTGGTCTGATGCCTGATGAGGTAACTTACTCAGCTATTTTAGATGTTTATGCTAGGTTAGGCAAGGTTGAAGAGGTGATAAGTTTGTATGAGAGAGGTAGAGCAAGTGGGTGGAAGCCTGATCCCATCACATTCTCTGTGTTGGGGAAGATGTTTGGGGAGGCTGGGGACTATGATGGCATTAGATATGTGTTTCAGGAGATGGAGTCTGTTGGGGTGCAGCCTAATTTGGTTGTGTATAACACCTTGCTAGAGGCAATGGGAAAGGCTGGCAAGCCAGGGTTCGCAAGGGGCCTGTTTGAAGAAATGATTGAGTCAGGGATTGTGCCGAACGAGAAGACTCTGACGGCGGTTATTAAGATATATGGAAAGGCCAGGTGGTCTAGAGATGCTTTGGAGTTGTGGCAACGAATGAAGGAAAATGACTGGCCTATGGATTTCATCTTGTATAATACATTGCTGAACATGTGTGCAGATGTTGGACTGGTGGAGGAAGCTGAAATTTTGTTCAGGGACATGAAGCAGTCTGCACATTGCAAGCCAGACAGTTGGAGTTACACGGCAATGCTGAACATATACGGGAGTCAAGGGGATGTCGACAAGGCAATGAAATTGTTTGAAGAGATGTGCAAGTCGGGTATTGAACTCAACGTGATGGGATTTACTTGTTTGATTCAGTGCTTGGGAAGGGCTATGGAATTTGATGGTTTGGTAAGAGTTTTTGATTCTTCAGTTGAGAGAGGCATTAAGCCAGATGATAGGCTATGTGGTTGCTTGCTATCTGTTGTGTCTCTTTCTCAGGGTACCAAGGATGAGGAAAAAGTGCTTGCTTGTTTGCAGCAAGCTAACCCAAAATTGGTTGCCTTTATTCAATTGATTGAAGATGAAAAAACTAGTTTTGAGACTGTGAAGGAAGAGTTCAAGGGTATCATGAACAGCGCAGTGGTTGAAGTGAGAAGACCCTTCTGTAACTGCTTGATTGACATATGTAGAAACAAAGATCTTCTAGAGAGAGCACATGAGCTACTCTACTTGGGAACCTTGTATGGATTATACCCAAGTTTACACCACAAAACTGATGAGCAATGGTGCTTGGACGTTAGATCATTATCAGTTGGTGCAGCTCTAACTGCACTTGAAGAGTGGATGTGGACACTAACCAAAATTGTTAAGCGGGAGGAGACACTACCAGAGTTATTCCTTGCCCAAACTGGTACTGGTGCTCATAAGTTTGCCCAAGGACTCAATATTTCTTTTGCCTCTCATTTGAGGAAGCTAGCTGCTCCATTTAGGCAGAGTGAGGAAAAAGTTGGGTGTTTTACTGCAACTAGAGAGGATTTAGTCTCTTGGGTGCAATCAAATTCTACGGCAGCTGCTACAGCTACATAGATGTTGGTACCTCAAGTCACATTCAGATATGAAGTCTACTTATCACTTACATTGTAAACACATCCCCAAATTTACTATTCTTTTTTTTGTTTCCCTTCATTTTATATAACCAACTTCAAGTTTGGGGAGAAGCTGCCATGAATCAGTCATCATGAATATTTATCTCCCTTGCTAAATTGCACTCATTACTGAAAAATGCTGGAAATTCTAACACGGTACATACGAAGTTGAGATAATGTGTAGTGACATTTTCATTATATGAGATTTTAGTCATTACAATTATTTAGTTTATTTATAAAAAAAATACTATAAATTAATCTTTAAAAGTTATGGATGGATGATATGATATGTATTCACTTGACCATCTCATGTCAAATCCTCTGATAGAGTAAAATTGTCCTGATTCGATGTCAAGGAGTCTCCTAAGTAAAACGGAGAGGGAAGAAAGGAATATTTCTTGCTTAATTCTTTACTGAAGACTCCAACAACTTTCTAAAAATTGGACACGCCACTTCAACGTTGGTGTGGTAAAATATGCTAAATGTAATTAACGTGTGTTGACTCTTATATATCTTTCTTCACACCCCTCGTTCTACTACTCTTCATTGACCTTGTCTTGAGCTTTCTCATTGGACTCTTTGATGTATGCATACCTAGCGGTGAATAGAAAAAACAATGCATCATCTCAGACTAAGAATTTCCTTTTTTCGCTCTTTCAATTACGTATTTTAATATAATCTCAGACTAAGAATTATATATATCACAAATTTGCTTCACAACTTACCCAAAAATTTATCTCAAATTACTTCTTATCTTTCTTTATATAATTAATTTTAATCACTAATCTCTATTCATCTTATTTTATTTGACTCTTAATTAAATTTTAGTATTTTAAAAATATATCTTATATTTAAAAAACACTAGTATTAAAATTTTAATTCAACATAATTTACTTATATATTATTTATTTAAATGCACAAAAATAAACTTATATTACACAACAAACATCTTAAAATACGAGCTAACGATTAAAGTTAAAACTCGTCACGTTAGTTCCGAATGGTCCTTTACATTCTGAATTATGTAAACACATGCTGAAATAATAGTTAACGATTAATGTTTGAAGCAATTGAATTTTTCGCCATTAATTTTCCGGTGGCCATTTTCATTGGTCTCTAATTCGGAATAATCATTTTAATTCTCAGTGGTGGAAATCCACTCTCCGTTACAGGTCGTCATTTCTGTCGAGTTCAATCAATACAATTGTATCCCCACCCATATACACCCCATTTTCTTGGCTGTCAAAAAGTGAACAAAAAGAAATGAAAAATGAACACTAACGGAAAGGGTCTTGGCTATGCAAAATTTCTATAATTTATCATATCTCCACAGCTGCAAAAAAAGGGAGGACGAGAGATAATACAGCTGAGGATGGAAAAAGAAGCAGTGGCTTCGCGTCTTTTTCATTTTGAATTCATCAACAGAATTCACAAGGCCCATCTGCCATACCTGTTCTTAGCTCATAACCAAATTGCATTTAGCTTTCTTTAATTTTGGACAGAGCTATAGCGGTAGCTTATGCCAGAAAAATCTGAGATTCCTCAGCAGATAATGTTTAATGTTGCAAGATCGCGAAAAACACACCCAGACCCATGAAAAATGGACCGGCTTTGAAACTCCAGCACTGGCTTCATGGCACACTCGGGTGCAAAAATGTTATCACATGTATAAGCCAACAAGTTGAAGGTCTCATTGTCTCACGGATATTTTCCTGACGATTTCCAGATTCTCCCTTCAAGTGATATCACCATGACAGTAACATCATCGTGATACTTCCTCCGATCTCCTTGTGGTATATCAAGCAATTCATGAAAATCCATTCCTGACACAAATCAATCCAAAATAACCTATAAATGAGGGTTGTGTATGCATATAATAGTAGGCAAGCCAAAAGTTTCTACTAGAAATTAAATTAACATATTCCTTCCATCAACTATTTTCTTGTGTTAGCCTCGTTTTTTGCATAACAGGTTGAAAAATGAAAAAGACCCCACTAGCATCAAACCTATTTCAAAACCAGTTTTAACCACATACAAGAACCTAACAAACCCAGAAAAAATATACCAGACAGACACGATAATCGTCCTGAATTTAAAGCTGTTACCTCACCCTAACTCTTGAAGCAAATGATCAGCATATTTATAAAGCACAACGATAAAGCAGGGTATTCACTAAAATAGTCCTTTCCGAAATTGGCTTTATCAAACTCAGATTGCGGAAATAATCTACAGGTCCACAGAAGTGATGGGGTTTTAATGAAACAGTATAATATATGACTATGAAAGAACTGCCACCTTTCTAAAGAAGGACAATTACGAAGTAGATGTGCAAAAGCTACGAATTATTAAAGCAGTGGACAAGACGTTCCAGAGAAAGGAAATATAATCTACCTCCCACTAAGACAACACGTTTCTCTGAGGAACATAACATTTTAATAGAAATGCTTGAGAACAAGACGCAATAAATAATAATTAATTAACTCCAACACCAAATATCAGTAGGGGTTAAAATCGTTCAAAATGTACACTCTGCAAGGCTTGCTATTTTACTTCTTAAAATTTGTCATCAATTCGTTCTTCAAAGAAAATATAGTTAAAGTATATATCTCCAAATAGTGACACGAGTTCATATAGAACAAAACCAACCAGAAATTTAATCGCTAAAATTTAGCACGACCATACAGGTCATGGCAAAAAGCTTTTAATTTATAAATGAAAAAATAATTACTAATTAATATTCCACAATTTTGTCACTCAGCAAATTGGACATTTAACATGTTGAACAAGACTGCAAAACAAGAAAGATACACAAGGTCAGAAGATTCATTTACCAGCTTTCTTAGCTGCACGGAGAAGCACCTCTTCTATTAAATGTTGGGCTGGATCTCCTTCAGGAAACTTTTCCATGAAGCTCTCAACATGAGAAACCACTTCTTCATTGTTTAGATATTGATATAAACCATCAGATGAGAGGATCAGGAACTGATCTCTCTGGCATAATCTATGGTGACGTAGTGAAGGAGAGCAGGATATATATGGAGCAGTGCCAATATATTCATTTCGAAACATTTCTAGTACTGCATCATTCAACTTCGGCTATGGAAAAAATTCAATTCATACAGTCATGTCAGAATACATTACATCAAATATGAGAAGTATGCCGCAACCCTAAATAAGATAGAACAAAAAGACTTATAATTTAGCATGTGAGTATCAACATGTGCAGCAGTACTATAAGCATGGGTTTCATTACAACTAATATCATGAAAATATTTGGCATACCAAAAATTGACAATAAAAACACAAAAAGATAACAAATAATAAGATGTTTGTGCTCGTGAATATAAAGAGTTAAAAAAGCACAATTTAGAGTATCTATGGATACAAATATGTTCATGGCTTCAAGCATCTATTTTATCTGTGCATATGTACTTACAAAGCTTGTGTTGGTATGAAGTGACAGCATAACGGGTGAAGAGAGGTATTCTTGACCATGTATATATAAATATAAGTATAAGATTGGCTCGTCTCATAGGAGCACGGTCTCACCTAATACACTTCCTAGGCACGCAAACACATTTGTTGCCTAAACAAAGGATTCTACTAAGGTAGATGAATAATAAATCTTCATTTGTATTAAAATAAATAATTAGAGTAAAACATCACAAACTATTAAAAAGAAAAAAACAGCATATATTATTTTCCCTCTGATGGAAGTAGAAAATGGTCCAGAAGCACACATAAAACATTGTATTAATAAAACAAAGTATTTTAAAAGCCACCTGTTTCAGAAATCCAGCTCCAAATGCTCTGGTGACCTTCAGGCGACCTTTAACTCTATCATTCACTATACATTGGGTATCATCAGGATGCTCGTTTTTAATCCTAATGATTTCCTGCAAAACAACAAGCACCACTTTTCAGAACAAGGGGGTGAAATACAAATAAGTGCAACCACTAATAAAAGTATACCTTCTAGTATGTTCAACTATAATAAGAACACAAAAAATCAAACTTGGTGAACAATTAATAATTACTTAATACTGCATGTTACCAAATCTAAAACTTACTTCTTCAATGCTGGTGCTATGGTCAGTAGAGAGCTGCAATGCCACCAACCTCATTTGTTGAGCATTTGCATTTTGACCCAAGCCCAATGACTCCTCAACTATGCTCTCAGCACCGGACTCAACAGCTCCCTTGCTTCCCGATTCAACACTAGAATCAACATCCTTGGGTTCATAGTGTGCAACAATAGCCCTACTATCCCCAACATTCATCACATACACATCCTCATCCCTCATCAACACAACCAACAAACACGAACCCATCAAAGCAAGCTCCGGATTCGTATCCAGAAGCTTATCCGTCATATCCAAATACGCATCCTCCGAGACCTGAAGTGCCCGAGACAACGCACTCAAAACAAGTCCATGATCCACAGGACCCACCTTCCGCTTCCTACCAGAGGGCTTCTCCTTTTCCTTCTCTTCATTACCCAAATTCCACCTCCTCCATTCACCCTCCTTCTGCTTCGACAACCCCTGCTTCAACTTCGAAAGCAACAGCCACCTCCTACTCACAGCAGACCCCGCATTGGCGTTGTTAACGCTCAACGCATCGTCCACGGAAAACGCGAACCTATCCGAACCAGAAAGGTCGAGTCCGTCCTCAGCCAGAAGCTCCCACAGTTTACGCCGTTTACTCTCCGTTCCTTCCACCACGGGATTACTCTCTTGCGGCAACGGTTGTTCGTCTTCCAGCTCCCAGAACAAACCCTGAAGCTCGCTGTGAACGGCACGGTAGAGGTGCCCCATCAGAAACTCCGGCGCGTCGGGGCCGTTGAAACCGTCGTAAATCCCAACATACAACCACCCCTGCTCCTCCGACACCACCACATGGACGCGATCCTCCCCGGCCTTCCCCAAAGCCCACTGCACATTGCCCTCACCGCCCCTCGCCTCCGCCGCCGCCGCCTCCTTCTTCTCCGGCACCGGCACCACCCACGGCCGCTTCATCTCCAGCGCGTTCCGATTGAACGCCTTCCGGAATCCCGAAATCACCTTCTTCTTCCTGTTCTTCTTACCGTAGAGCCCGCTGAGCGGTGCGGAGAAAGGAACTTCTCCGCCGCCGCCGCCTTCGGCGGCGGGGAGAGGACCGGAGACGGCGTTGGCTTCAATTGGACCGGAGAGGAAGAAGCCGCTGACCTGGAAGGGCTCACCGCCTCGGGGAACGGGCTGGAGCGGGAGCGCGCTAAACGACGCGGTGCTTTCGAAGCCATTGACGATATTGCCCTTGGTGGTAGCTCCGACGCAATCGAGGTTGTCTTCGTCAAAGTGAATGACGGTAGTGGGGAGCGAGCTGTTGGCGCTGACGGAGGCTCCGGAAATGGCTTTGAAGCCGGTTTCATGGGATTCGGGTCGGGTTCGGGGCTCGTGAGTGGGTGAGAAGCGAAGGGATGCGGAGGGGCTGAGGAAGCGATCGGAGTGGGTAGGTGAGAGGAAGCGCGCGGAGGATCTGACGTAGCAGAAGGAGTGTCCTAGGGTTTCGTCCAACGGTTCGGTGGCCGTGAATACGACGTCGTTGTGGCAGGTTTGGTTCCTGCCGTAGCACCAACAGAGGGTTGAAACTCCACTTCCCATCACATTTCACTTCTCTTTCTTCCTATTTCCGCAGCCCCCAGTTCCAGAGCCAGAAATCAATTACAAATAGGGAGAGAGAGGGAAGAAACAACAAATTATTATAACATTAAATTATGTTTTTTTTCTTCTGTTTCCGTGTCAAGTTGTTGGGTTGGGTCTCATGTGAGTTGACGGTTAAGTCTCTTAAACATCTTCTTCTTATATATAACCTACCATGCCACCTTACTAATAACATCTTTTTTACTCTTTCACTCACTCCCTCAAACTCCGTTAAACACACTTCAAACGGATACAAAAATACTAGTCAAACCTTTTTTTACGTTATTTCATTATTATAATCACAAATTCCTGTTATTTTCTCTGAGTAGAAGGTAGGACTTTGTTTATTAATTTCCATGCTTAAGAAAACTGAGATTTTATTTCATTATTATTAGTAATAGTGGTTACCTAAAACCAAAGCTCAAACTAAATAAAGGAAACGTTAGATGGATGTGGATTTCATTGTTAGTTTTGGGGGTTGGGTGGGAAATTTTTCCCTTTACAAAACTGGAATTGGCTTCAACTCTCAAGTTAATTTTTAAACCCAACCACTTCATTTCCGCTGCTTCGGTTTGGTTAACTAAACATTTTGTAAGATGCAAAAAGTTGGTTCCACGTAATTTTTTATATCGTTAATTAATTTTAAATTGCTTTATCATAATTTTTTAATTAGTTGTTACACAAATACTAATATTAAAATATATAACTATGTATAAGGGAATTATTCCCTACATGTTTTTATTTCTATTTTACTTTAATTATATTTTAAAGTTAAAAAATTATAACAATATATTTTTTTTTTCCAATTGATTACAAATATATATATATATATATATATGAACATACATGTTTAATTTAATATATTTAAAAATTAACCTTAACAAGATAAATTTAAGAGTATTTTAGTAAATAATTAAATTAAATATTTAATTCTTATTTCTTTTCATTTACATCAATCATATGATCTACAAATTATTCACTTATTTTCTACTTATTTTTCATATATTCAAACAATTTCATTTTTAGACCCTTTCTCATCCTTTTTCTTTTTTTCCTTTTCACCCTTACTCATCGAAACAAAACATAAACGAAAATATTAAGGAAAAGAAATTAAAGATGGAACATATATGTTTACGTACATAAATATAGATTGGACAATATTATTGTCCTCATGCAAGGTTTTTATTAGTCTTTTAGTACACCATAAAGTAATAAATGAAATATTTAATGCATCTGATAAGAGAATTAGTATAGGGAAATGTTAATTGAATAATCTCACACATGCTCGTTCTCAAAACTGAAGTATTGTTCTAATTCCTGTGGCTCAAAGCCAATGTTGCTTAATTACATTTGTTTAATTTACCGTGTAAGAAAGATTACAATCTGATCAAATGAAAACATATTTTCATGGTATGTATTACTAGTCTTATTAAATTCCATGTTACGTTTATTTCAACTCAAAAATAATCTCAATAATTTCATGAACATTATTATATATAAAGTTTACACCAATGTGGGCATTTTATAAGATTGATGGAACCAAGCAGCACAAGGTCGTTAAGGAAAATAATTGTGTAATATTTTTTTCTTGTCCGTGTCATGAAAAAAATAACATAATAGAAAAAAGTTATTAAAAAGAAATAATCCGCAATTTGACTTAAAAAAATGTCTTAATCCATATGAGTTGATTATAAAAGTGTAAATACGTCTGTTTATACATCCCTTTCATATTGCAACAACAAATTTGTGATGCCGTATCGATAATGCAACATTTACAAAGAAAATATATAGACAAATGATGAAGTCATTGTTTGACCTATTGAATTTTTAAACATCTGAAAGCTAGACTCAACACTATTATGACTATTTCTCCCTTCTCAATATTACATATAAAACAATTTCTTCTCCTCACTTAACGTGTTGAATTTAAAACAATTTGACTATTTTCATATTTTAAATTTTTCAGGACATTGTTTTCAGACCTTGTTCATGGTTCAAACTGGTTTTTATTTATTTATATTATTATTGTTATTATTATACATTGCGTCGTTCATGAATTCAAGTTGGCAATTAATCACGGTGGAGCACGTTTTGCAGTTGTCGTTGATGAAGTCTTGTCATGTCACAGTTGTAAATTATTGAAGAGCATCAGCAAAAATCAACATGCAAGTTGATTTACGATAAAATTTACGTTGACTCGGTTATGAACGGGTTTATATATTATTTTTGAAGGTACCAAAAGACATATTTTTGTTTTAAACATTTGTCGTCATTTTCTTTATAGAATAGAAAATAAATTGGATGTTGAACACAGGACAAGAAGATTCGAAATTGAAATGGTTCGATTTCATTAAAATATATTTGCATGGGTTTATAAGAGATTGACCAAAGTGAATAATTGAATCACCAAATTAGTAATTCTAGAGCTACTACTTGAATTGGTAAACTTGATCCATAAAATCACTTTAGAAAACAATATTGAAAAGGTAGAATAACAATAATGTGATGAGAAGCAAAAAAAAACCAAGATAATACATGAACACTCGTGTCATTAAATACTCAATTAACACAAGTTTTCATCTAAAAGTGTGTATGTATAATTATTTTATTTTATTTTATTTTGTATAAATTTATGGTAGTAGCAAGCACTGTGGCAATGACGTGAAGCAAAATTCGGTTTTTGTTTTCCAACTTGAGAGGTTGGCAAATGTGTTATCTCCTTCAAATTTAGAACAATATTTTCTTTATACGCGTGTAAGGTTTAATACATGATGTGACACATATAGTCTTTACTGTGCCATTTAATTTGGATTGATTAATAACATGTCCAAATCAAACATAAAAATACATGCATTTCAGTTTGATTTAGTTTGAAATGGTTTGGATTAGTTTGAGATGGTTTGCTTTATATTAAATTTTGCAATTTTTATTTTTTAATTCTATTTTTTCTTTTATTCAAAATTTACTTTTTTCTCTCTTAAATTAAAATTAATAAAAAATATGTTACTAAGATCTAATAAATATATTGAATAATAAATTAATAATTTAATATTTAATATTATTAAAAGTTAAATTTTTTTGTTATTGTAGTCTATTACTAACCGTTACTAAGAATAATTTAATATCAATTTATAACTCTGAATTGGAAATATTTTATTAACTTCCTTACAACTTTCTTTAACATTTTAAAGAAAAACAAATAAAATAGGAGTAAAAATGACAACATTAAATTTAACAAACATATTTTTCTTTCAAAATATACCATGTTAAGATGTTTAGCCTTCTCAGATTATCCCTTTATTAGAAAATAGAAGATTAAGAATAGTATTTATTAAGCAATAGCACAAGTACTAAAAAAGTCTATAAACAACTGTCAAACTAAGAATTAAATATGTTTCCCATACGAAAACATGCAATTCTGTCTCGCATGACAAGCGATGGTTATCAAAGGAAATCCCTAACAAAATCTACACTTAATAATCCATTTTAAAAAAAAAAAAGAAATTGTAATCCTCCGGTAGAAACATGACGAGTAATTAAAAGCGAAAGGATTATGAAGATTAAAAGAGTAATTAAATAAGTCGTGATACATATCATGAAAGAAAAAAAAAAAAAAAAAAAAAACCTGCCCCAACATATGATAATTATTATTAAAATAAAAAAGAGGCGAAACATGATGAGAAAAATGGAGGGCGGTGATTGAATGGTTAGTCAAAAGTTGGACTCTGAACCCTTTTTGTCTCAATCCTAATTTGATTTGGTTTCATCTTATCTTTTCTTTTTGTCTGGTAATGTATCTTAATAATTTACTAATTATTATAGAAAGTCGTGGGGATAGCTTTTCCACTTGGTCAAAGAATAATCCAATTATTATTAATTAATTCAAACAATAATCAAACGTTAATCAGTAGTAGTACTTTCCGATGTCTTTAATATAAGTAGTAATATAGTACTTTATATTGTTTTTAATATAATACACTTTTAACGTAAATATACATATTAATAAAAATAAATAATTCGATTTATGTTATTGAATTTTTAAAACAGTATTATTATTATTATATTATATTTATTTTTTAATATTGATTTTTAAAGTTTTCTTTTCATTATTGATTAAAAAAATACGTATTTGTCATATTTGACAAGGATAAATAATGAAAAAATTAATATTTCATAAAAATTGTAAATACTTTGTAAAAATAATTATTCTTTTCTAAACTTCTTTTAAATCATAATTCATATTAAGGAGATAATAATTTATTAGTAAATCAAGAAAGAGAGATTTAAAAAACACAAAATGAAACAATAAACATGTGAAATGCGAAAGGCGGGAAATGCAGAACGGACCGAAGTCCCGGTTTATTGAAAATATGGTCTGAGCATCTTTAGGGACATATCCATCACTATACCTTGTTTTTTATAATTTAAATACCTTTTTTTAAATGGTTTAATTTTAAACTAATTATAAAATAGTAAATATGTTTTCAATATATATATATATATATATATATATATATATATATATATATATATATATATATATATATAAGAATGTCTTAATTTTGTTCTCTATACAAAATATTTGCTTTTAATGTTTTAAAATTAAAAAGTAGGAAAAGTATTGTGTTGTTATCTTTTGTATTACGTGACACTTTATTAAGTGTTATTATCTGTTGAACTAAAATTCAAGTAATTCTTTTATGTATTGTCTATTAGTATTACACTGTGTGACGTATTTAAGAAAATCTCTTACGAACATGTAAAATAATGTTTTTATTCATTTATTTTGTAAAATAAATTCTAGGCACCAAAATTAAAATTAAAATTTATATATTTTACTGAGCTTACATGTAAATCACCATTCTCAACATCTCATTAAATATAACAATATATTCAAAAGGATTAATTAAAAATATATAGTCTTTTCTTTTCAATAATTAGTAATGATAAATATTAATTTTTAATTTTTAAATTTCAAATTGGTGAAGATGATCTCATATCTCATATTGTTTACAATTTAATATATAAAAGTTAAATCGATTAAGTTTGATGTGTAATTTTTGTTTGTAGGTCCCTTGTCATTTAATCTTGGATAGTAACCATAAAAAAAAAAAAAAAGACATGTGTGTTTTAGATTATCAGTAACATCAAAATAGTATTTATGTTAATAGAATTTTGAAAATGTAACGTTCTAAAAATTATTTCTAACATATAATTTATCTAAATAAGTAGTTAAAATATATATTATGTTTTAACTACTGTTTTGGACAGATTAGATGTTAAAAATAATTTTTAAAATATTACTGAATGTTTGTTAAAATTGAAGGCAGTCTCATGTTTCCATAAATAAATATAAAATATGTATTTTTCTTCTTTTTCTCTATTTGTTTAATCTATGAAATTATTCTTAAAAATTCGTTTTAGTATGTGTGAAGAGAAACAATCTTTGTACATATCTCAACAAAGTCATTTTAGAGTCTTAAAAAATTAAAGCAAATAACTCAAATAATGATTACTTTAGTCATATCAAAATATATGCAAAATAAAAAAAAAATATACATAGATAATATGAACTTAAAGTAAACGATAAAAGAAGTGAAAAACATATTAAAGAATTATTATATGTAAGATCGAAAGAGGCTGCCAACCTTGACAGGAAGTATGAGATAAGTTGAAATTGTCATGGGCTTAGAAACCCCCTATGCAATTAAAGCTATTTTAAAACTCATTTCTATAGGAGATTTTAACTTGATTTGCATAATAAAAACCCATAAGAAACCATGAAATTGAATTATTTTTAAAGAATAGTTGGAATGACTCGTGTTTTTGGAGAATATAAATTCACATGGTCAAACAAGAAGAGACAACTACACATTATTGAAGAAATGATTGATAGGGTGTTTGTTGATGCTAAATAGATAAATACTTAAAATATGTGTATGTTTCTATCTTTATTTGTTTTTTCTTCTTATCACAATCCTATTTTGATTGAGTTTCATGAGTCAAATAAAAAAAATTATATACAAATCAAGCAAGTGTGGCTTAATGAAGAGAAGACTCATGACTTTATTAATGGGAGCTCTTTAATTTCAAATTCTAACATTCAATTAATTGTATTTCAAGTTAATATGATTATCATCATTTGTAATAGCTTCTATATTGACAATCACATCCATCACTTCAACAATTGACATGTCATTGATTAATATAGTATTAAAATTAGTTAAATGGGATTAGGAAACACTTTCAATTATTCAAATTTTATTGACTATTCTTTTTGAAGGAGGACACTTCAACATTTTGTTTTCCTTTTCAACTGTTTTCCTCTTTCCAATGTCGTTTACATTATTGTTTATGTGAGAAGTGTTTTATGTCTATATTTCCTAAATCTAAACTTACTCTAACATGAATAAGTACTTTTTCACTAGCTGGTGGCCTGTGGACAATGTATATTAACACTCATCTATACCTTTTTCGTGATGTACTAGAAGAAGATATACAATTCACTCTTCACTAAAAAATATGTTTAACTCATGAGAATACATGTTTTTTATATATAAGTTTTACATATAGTGGATTCTCAAGCATGATTGTAAGGGTTTAGGACTTAAATAAAAAGAAAATAAAAAAAATTATTTCTCTCCTAAAAAGCTTAAAACCTCTTTCTCATTTGTTTGTTTAGTCTCAAAAAAATTTAAATCCCTTTTCAGTTCTCTCTTCTCTTTGTTAGAATATTATTATTATGGAAACAAATCAAATCAATAGAATATAAGAGATAATCAAGAGAATATCAGAGAATATCGATAAGAATATCAAAGATAATCAAGGGAGTATCAGAAAATATCAGTAGAATATCAGAGAATATCAAATGTATTTATTTAGAATAATTTCCATATTTAGTTTCCTAGAATTTTATATTAAGTGAGTTATTGTAAACAAAGAGATATACATTCAATAAAAAAAACATTCTTCCATGTTATCATATTCTTTGTTCTTTTTTGTTCATAGTTATCATATCCTTGCCCAACCTTTCTTAACCCTCGATACCATCGCAAGATGGTATCAGAGCGGTGTTAGATCCTGGAAACTTAAAAACCAATATCAAATTAAATGGAGACAATTATCCACTGTGGGCAACACTCATGAAGAAAGCTATCGGTGGCAGAGCAAAGAAGAGTCATCTGACAGGTATACCTCCAGCACCAGAAGAGATATAACCAGCATATGAAAAATGGGAACAGGCAGACCAAACTGTCTTCACCTAGATAATTCAGAATATTGAGATTAGTTTGATAAACAATGTTTCCCAGTACCCAACCGCCAAGGCTTTATGGGAGGGATTGGCTACTACCTATGGAAGCGGCACATACCCGATACAAATCTATGATTTACACTGAAAAGTAAACACACAGAAACAGGGAAAGGATACCTTAGAGGATTTCTGGAACAAATTACAAGCTATATGGATGGCGATTGACAGAAAGCAACCGAACCCTATGAAATGCTCAGATGATATTGCAACCTTCAACAAAATCAAACAAGAACAGAGACTATATCAATTCCTAACAGGGATAGATGAAAATTTTGAAGTCATCAGAAGAGATCTTTTGATGCAAGAGAAGACCACTTCAGTAGAGTCCACCTATGTTGTTGTCCGAAGGGAGGCGGCCCGACTCCAAATTCTAAAGCCTACCACCAGTAGTGAATAAAACACATCATTAGAAGAGGTCGGAATTGGCTTAACCGCAAGAAATAGACCACCGGAACAGGGACAGGGATGGAGTCACCCAGAAACTTTCGGACGACGTCCATCACAACGAGACAAGGAAGACAAAAGCCACCTCCATTGTACTTATTGCGGAATGAAGAAACATACCAAGGAGACTTGCTTCAAAATCGTGGGTTATCCCGAATGGTGGGAAGATTTTAAACAAAAAAATCGCAAAGCTGCCACTATCGTGGGCATCCCGCAAACCACTAGTAACTGTAATGGTGATACCAGAAGAGAGGAAGAAGCAAAACCGCAAGTCATTCATGGAAGAGCCGCAGTCACTCATGGAGGTAAAAGAAGAAAGGAGGATACCAGCCCAAGAAAATCTGATTAGTGGATTTTTGATTGTGGGGCAACTGACACCATGACCCATAATCCTCATGATTTTAACAATCTCTCCACACCTATTAAAACTCATATTGAGACAGCCAGTGGAGAATTAGTTGCGGTCCAAAGAGAGGGCTCAATTGTTTTTTCAAAAGAATTAAAATTAGAAAATTGTCTCTATGTTCCTGCATTATCATCAAAATTACTTTCTATAAGCCAAGTTACAAAGGAGTTGAATTGTGTGGTTCTCATGTTTCCTTCTTTTTGACTTTTACAGGACATTCTTACGAAGGAGATCATTGGGCGTGGTACTGAACGTGAAGGTCTTTACTACGTTGATGAGGTTGCTCACAAGGGACATGTCATGCTTGCTCATGGAACGGTTACAAGGCAACTCTAGTTATGGCATAGGTGTTTGGGTCATCCTTCATTTGGGTACCTTAAGATTTTATTTCCTAGTTTATTTACTAGTAACAGTAAGCCCATCAAATGTGAAACTTGTATACGGGCAAAGAATCATAGAGTTATTTTTCCTCCCAACAATAATAAAGTCAATTCTGCTTTTTCATTAGTACATTCTGATGTGTGCGGTCCAACTCCTAATTCTCACAATAATCAATTTCAGTATTTTTTGTTATTTGTGGATGATTTCTCTCGCATGACGTGGGTATATTTTCTTAAACACAAATCTGAAGTACCCGATAAGTTCTATGCATTCTATCAAATGATTCACACTCAATTTGGCAAGAAAATCCAAGTACTTAGATCAGATAATGGCGGAGAATTTGTTAACAAATCAATGCAAGAGTTTTTTTTAGAGAAAATGGTTTAATTCATGAAACTTCCTGTCCAAACACACCCCAACAGAATGGTGTAGCAGAACGGAAAAATCGTAAGCTACTAGAGATGACTCGGACCATGATTTTCGATGCACAGGTTCCAACACGGTTTTGGCCCGAAGTTGTTGCTACCTCAGCCTGTCTTTTGTACAGGTTACCCTCCCAGACCCTTAACCACCAAACACCCCTGCAGATCCTAGCTACTAAAACTAATATCCCTCTTGTCCAAATGTTACCACCACAAGTTTTTGGGTGTTCTGTGTTCGTTCATATTCCCAAAGCTAACAAAACTAAATTTGATCCATGTGCTAAGAAATGTGTCTTTGTTGGATATGTTACACATCAAAAGGGGTATCGATGTTACAACCCAATCACTCACCGTGTATATGTGACAATGGATTGTGATTTTTTAGAATCAGAATATTTTTTTAGTAGCCAACTTGATGTTCAGGGGGAGAAAACTAGTGAACCACCAAGTTGGTTAAGTAAACTTAGTTGTCAAGAAATTGTTCCAAAAGAGCAAGTAGATGGAGCCAACGAGCATGTCTCTGTCAACGTAGGAGGGACCAACACAACCCATGAGGATCCTTCTGAGAATGTCCAACAAAAGGTAAATGATCTTCACTTTACTGAGTTGTCTCCTGTTATGAATGAAGTCACTAATAATGACAGGTTAGCACCAGAACCAGAGCCTTTCACACTTCCAACTGAGTTGTCTCCTATTATGAATGAAGTCACTAACAGTGACAGGTTAGCACCAGAATCAGAGCCTTTCACACTTCCGCCAAGAAGAAACAGAGGGGTACCACCTGATCGATATTCTCCAGAACATGTTTCTCGGAATTCCAAGTATCCTATGAAGATAACCAAAGAAGGAGTAACAGACATTGCAAGAGCTTTTCTTATTCCCAAAACAGTTCATGAAGTCAGTAAGAAGGGCGAATGACAAGAAGCTATGAAAACAAAGAATCCTGTACAACATGACAAAACCAAACTCGTTAAAGTGGACAGACACTCCATCAAGGAGAAGATTGAGGATAGTAGTATTGAGCTTCCGTTTGTAAAATCAGAAGATCAGTTGGCAGACATTTTCACCAAAGCTGTTACAAGCAATACATTTACCCATGTCCTCAGCAAGTTAAGCATCGGTGATCCCACTGCTCACCTTGAGGGGGAGTGTTAGAATATTATTATTATGGAAACAAATCAAATCAATAGAATATCAGAGATAATCAAGAGAATATCAGAGAATATCGATAAGAATATCAAAGATAATCAAGGGAGTATCATAAAATATCAGTAGAATATCAGAGAATATCAAATGTATTTATTTAGAATAATTTTCATATTTAGTTTCTTAGAATTTTATATTAAGTGAGTTATTGTAAACAAAGAGATATACATTCAATAAAAAAACCTTCTTCCATGTTATCATATTCTTTGTTCTTTTTTGTTCATAGTTATCATATCCTTGTCCAACCTTTCTTAACCCTCGATACCATCGCAAGACTCTTCATCTCTTTTTTATTCAGATTAGAGATTCAAAAGTTCATCTAATTTCTGGTATTGGGTAGAGCAAGTTTAGCGGGTTACCATTTTAGTTTTGGTAAGTATCAATTTCCTCTGCTCTTAAACAGTTCAAGGTTTTTGTAAAAAGAATTTTTGCGAGCACTTTCTTGCATGTAGTCTTAGAGACATCAAGAATGATCTTTGCTCATTTTGGATCCTAATGATAGGTTCAAATCATTAATCAAAATTGTAAGTTGCAAGTTGAGTTATCCTTACAAGCGGTAGCTTCAAGTCTTTTGTAGGTGATTCTTTTCTTAGACAGGTAAGGGAAGCTAGTTTGAATATTTTTAACAGATATTATAACTACTTTTTTTTATTAAGTATGAATTGATAGGGGAAGTTAGTCTTTAAAAGTCTGCAATAATAAATTATCTTAGAGTACTTAATTATGGAATGAGATGTAGTTTTGATTTGAAATTTTATCTAATAGTGATAATGAAATTTTGTATAGTTTGATAAAATGACTAATTTTATGTTAGTTAAACTTGTGGGAATAGTAGACATTTGAATGCTTAGTAAATAATTACTGTCTTGATGTGAGATGTATCCTTGTATGTTTTGATGTTATGGATTGAATGAGCTGTTGTGAATGATATGGAATGGTGATCGAAACATAGTATCTCCAGGAAAGGAGATACCCGTGTTAATATTGTTAGGATATGCATTGTTTGAGGATTTGTTGAGAATGAGGTATTCAGACTCCACTAGTATATTGGAATCACATGGATGAAGATTACTAGGTGGTGAGAGTCGATAGAAGTCCAAACTGAGTGACTGCAGTTTGAATATAAATGGTCAGAAAAGTCTTAGGAAAATAACATTGTCATACAAGATTGATGATTCATTGATTTGAGGATTGTGTGGATTGACAGTTTGGAGTTGTATGACAGGTGAAAACCTTTGAGTCTAACTCAATGCACGAGTCTTTAGGAAATAGAGAGTCAAGTCTCTTTGTATGTGGGTCAGTATTTGTATGATATGAGTTATTGTAGAGATGGAGATGTTATAATGACAATTTTGATATATGAGATAAATCATGAAAGTCTGATGTTTGTAGTTTGATTGAGATAAAAACTTAATTTATGAATATACATTTATTTAAACTCTATAACTTACCCTTATTTTGTGTATGGTGTTTATTCTATTTTTGAAATCTACAATAATCGTGTGTTACACTTAAGCAAAGATCTAACAAGTGATGTGACTCCTCATTGAATTGATAGAGACATTTTATTATTTTAGTTTATTTTGTGATTGTATGAATATATTTGTATTAAATCTCATGTAGAGAATTATATTTTAAAATATTTTGATGAATATGTGGAAATTTATATTTGAGTTTATTATAAAATTATTATGAAATGTTACCATGATCACTAAAAATTAATATAAAATATTATAGAATAAAAAAATAAAACTTCTACTTGATAAAATATTCACATTAATTGTTTTTTATCTCACTATTCATTTAATGCATCAACCATGTTTTTTATATTATATGCATCAATCATGTGTTTTATATTATATCATCCTCGACCGATTTTTGTTTTTAACAACTTGTATCAAACTTGTCATTCTTTTTTAAGGTTATCCCACTTATTTTATAACTGATTTTTGTCATATTTTCTTTCAATTTTTTTATTGAATTTAGATTTTTTCAACCTTTTATTACTAAGGATGCTTCCATTTTATTCTCCTTGCTCCAAACATATTTTAATGCAAGTTTATATATGCAATCCAACCTTTGCCTTAACTCCTTCATTATGCTTGCTCTTTTTGTTAAATCATAAAATAAATAAGAACATTTTTTTTGTCTCATTCAAGTTTAATGATTTAGCATAGACAACAAAAAATTGGAATAATCGATGTCATTCATTTCTAAAATAGATAGATTATGTTTTTTTTTTCCTAGAAAAAACTAATCTTCAAACAAATGACTATAGGAATGCAAAATAAGATAAATCAAGTATGTCATCATTATAAAAAAATTGAAAATATGAAAATTTTACCAAATATAAACTAAAAGGATGAAAACCTAAATCAAGAAAACAATGTACAAATTTACCAAAAGAACAAATCAAACTCTACCAAAAAATTTGTACACTTATCTTTTTATTTACAACAAAAAGAACAACACATAAAACACACATATAATATATAAAATTAGAAGAAGAATTTAGAATGAAATGGAAATAGATTTATAAATCTTCAATGATCCAAAAATTTATGAACCTTCACAAGTGAAAGTGAAATTATTATTAAAAAATTAAAGTGAAAATAAACACACTCACATTAATACAAAAACGATTCATTCATACTTTCATCTTCCACAAATGATTTGTCCAAGGTAACAAAGAAAAAAAAGAAAACATTTATATTTTTCACATTTATTACCAAAAGCACAAAAATAAACGCATCAATTATTGACCAAACATAAAAAATATAATTTTAACCTATTTTCTTATAATTGTTACATTAAAGTAGATAGCTTATTTTCACAATTTTTAACTAACCTCATGTTAATATCCTAAAAATCATAAAAAAATGACATATATCTCTCAACAAACGCCATTAATATACATGATAAAACATTTTTTTCTTTTTGTTATTGATGTAACTCAATGTAAGAGGTAAATGCAAGAAGTGGGGTCCATGAGAATGGAATAGGACTGGACATAGAATATAAATATATTACTCAACAACATTTGAGAGAAACTTTGAATTGTAGGTCCACTCTTTCTCACCACTATGAATTCATTTCTTTTTCCCCCCCTTTTCCGATTCTCACTATCTTCCTCCTTTTGTATTTCTTTAGTGGTAATTACATTTATGCCAAATAAACTATTACATTTTTTCAATAAATAAAATGTATTTATTCATATTTAAAATATATGAAGATACGTTTAATAATATAAATTTCAATAGAAAAAGATGTAATCCAATTAAATGAAATACAATCCAAACAAATAAGTTTGAATCGTATAAATTAAATATTTATATAATAATAACTGATTCAATAATAAATATTCAATAATTAACCATATTTCTTATTTATTTTAAATATTTTTAAATATCTCAATGCAATAAAGATATAATAAAATCAATTTCTAATTTAAAAGTATTGGAATTTAAGGTCTTTAATTAAATCTTGCCTACATGTTCCTAAATATATCTACAATGTTTCCATATTGTTTACAACATTTTGTATGTATATATATAGTCTCCTATGTTTATAATTTGTAAGATAAAAAGTATTTCTCCGAACTGAAAAGAAAATAAAAAAAAGTGATTAAAACTTGAGCATGTGAAGGTGCATAGTATGGTTTGACTTGGTTCCCCAATGTGAAGTTACGTGCCGTCGAGGATTGGGGTTCCAAACTATGATATTATCGACCACTGATTTTGCTCCAACTCCAAAACATATTTTTTAAATCACATTGACACATCTTCAATTTCATTTCAAACTAAAAGGATCCAAACTAAGAGTTGTTTAACCCCATAAAGTCACTGTGAATGTGTGTGGTGTGGAAGGGACTTAATTTGACAATTTCTGCAAATGGCTAACATGGTAGTACCATAAATCAGTGTTGTTTTACTTATCTGTATGAACGCAACCTCAAATAAATCACCCTCACCTTCCAAAATAGACAAGACGTGCTTACCCAAAAAGAAACTAGACAAAATGAATGCGAATGACATAGCTTTGAAAATAGACTTACAATGCACCAGATCCAATGACAATCATTATAGATGGAAAATTAATTAAAAATTACAATTATAAAAATTATATTTTATCTTTTGCTATAACCAGTTAGAGTACGTGCTAACAACCGCCCTTGATGGTCTTTCATCGAATGTCTATAACATGCAAAGGAAAGGGAGTGAAGCACAATAATGAGTACCACATCTACATTATTTGGGAACCAACGCCAACACATCTTTCTTTTTGAAAAATTAGCTAAGAGCTAAGAGCTAAGAGCACATTTCTCACCACAATCTTTACAATAAATTTTATACAATGAAATTAGCATTTCTCTAATAACTTGTATTAAAAAAATATGTCATAAAGGGCTTGTAACCAATAAACATGATTTTTAACAAAACTTTATACTTTTCAGTAAAAAAATTACAGATTAACTAAAGTTATTGATTAATAAAAAAGTTCAAAGCTATAATCTTAACAGTATTAAAATACCACTCAGTTTTTTGATTCCTGAAGTGTCTGCATATATGGCCCAAAGGTTGCAGCTGCACCGAAAGTTTTAAACTCTGAAATTCATAAACAGGAACCTCGGTACCCGAGACAAAGACCCAATAATTCACAATGAAACGTTCATCTCAATCGTATCAGTACATCGTACACGATATATACACAGAAGGCGCACGGCTCTAATGGAAAACTTTGTCATTTTCATTGGTACTGTACTTGCTAACTCTTTGGCTGGTCAATTGTCTCCTTGTGGTTGTGCAGATATACATCATGTGACTTGACATCAGTGTTGGGGAGATTGGGAAAGAGTGCAGCAGGCTTCAAAATTGTCCTGCTCTTATATCTCTATCAAGCCGATCTGCGTTAAGCGTCCCTGGAAGCTCTCTGAAGTCTTCATTGAAGATAGAATATGCACTGCAACGTTTGTTGTAAAGTAGAAATATTTCAAAGCTATCACAAAATAGTTTGCAACAAGTATATTTGGTATCGACAATCATTTATAATTGGTCAAAAATATAAATATGGGTAGGTCAGAATTCCTCCTATAAATATATGATAGACATGTAACCATGAAAAGTTTAAACATACAAATGATGACACAGATGAGACATAAAATATATCATTAGCTTTATTGTTTATATATATATATTCCTTTTTGTCTTTCTATTTGAGAAAAAACTAGTATACTTCCATATTGTCGAAATGGATAAAACTAGAATACTAAACTTGTGACATCCTTCTCATGGATTGAGTAATCTGAAAAGGTTAACATACGAAGCAGGTAGAAATATTACACCTCATACTAAGAATTTTCCAAAGGGAAAATGTGGTAAAATCCAAAACAGCACATGAAAAGAATTAAAGATCTTGATGTACTATTATGCCGAATTTTTAATCCAGGGTTTTACCATATTTATTTTATTTACACTTCATTCTTAACCTTCTGCACTTCATTTTGTTTTTTCTTCTTTTGATAATAATGAAGTTCACAATAGCATACACGGGTCTTATCTGAATTATCAGATTTGACTTTCTCCTGGTTCAACATTTTGCACAATATAGCAGTAATGCACAGCAAATAATGTCTGGTCATACCTGATGTCACCAACTTGGCGCTTTCCAAGGTTGAAGAGAATGAGACAGAAGCCAGTTGCAAGTATCTACACGAAAGTTGAAACATACAATAAAGACAAATTTTACCGCATACAATGACCAGAAAGTACCTTAGAAGACATCTTAATTTAATTTCTACAATGTCAAATCGAATTTATTGGTTCAGGGCACGATGGTGCATGAAAATTCTCAGCATATCAGATGAAGATCTAACCATGAGATTATGACAAGAAAGGAGTGAAATTTGCCACAGAACTTTCACACAACATAAGCTCATAATTTCTCTTCTCCCAAAAAACAAAATACTCTTTTCTTTTTAAACTTCGTTCCAGGGGGAATTCAGAATCAAAAGAAGTCACAAATAATTACACATAGCAATTTGTGCACTGAATCTTATGGTCCAGCATCCCAAGTCCAAGCTATGCATAGGCTAGATATAGTGGAGTTGAACCCAAAAAAACAGATAGTAAGTGAACTAAAAGCCCAAATAACAGAAAGGAAGAAAGGAGACATACATACAAAGGTCCGAGATCCCATCTGTGGGCGACAGGAGCAAGGATAAACCACAAAGTTATGAGAAGCCACGCCTTCAGACTCAGAGTGAAAATTACCATCAAAACAATATCTGTGAATGGAGAATGAGCATTTTTTTAGAAGATTGTTAATGTCAGAGGGAACTCTTATCATCATCATTGCCCACAAGAGATTCATACATTTGTAGTGATGATGCCTGGAGTAATGCATACACTTACTGGATAACCCAGTTTAAATTGTCTGCAAGCAAGCAGATTATGGTGATACATACTGCAGATGCCTCAAGGGTCACATTGGTATAACTAGAAGATTTGGAAGTGGAATATTTGAATGATTTCATTACGAAAAAATTGTGAAATAATGATTTGAAATTATGGATTCAATAGTAAATGATTACATATTTCAAGGATGAAAATAGTGATTTACTAATGCCTAAACAAATACCATTTATGCTGCTTCTTACCTGGAAGCTTCAAGTTATCATGTAGAAAAGAGTACAACCTCTTCTTGCACCGACTTGATGAGTGAGGAAGTCGAAACTTCTGCAGAACAAGTAATCAAGACGACATTGAGTCAAATGAATACCAAATTGACATTATGGTCACTTTGTTAGACAACAATGAGTTGATCTTACCAGATCATCATCATCATCATTGTCATATTCATCCTTCGCTGGTGGCTTTGGTTTGACAGCAACAATCAAGCAATCTAGTAAATCAATAGGCAATTAATCACATCTCTGTAAGATGTAGGAATATTTAACATTAAATGCATAAAAAAATCGTAAGATGCATTAGTCCCAAAAAGATAGAGAAGCAATCAATATAATTAACAAGTAATCAGGTATTTTTATTTTATAATAGACCAAGGAATAGTTACGGAGAGAATGGTTTCAACTGATGGTTATACTGATGCAGTCCTAGAAGCAAAAGTTATTTTCGAAAGGTAAACTTGCTAAGAGTTTATTTGGATAAGTTTCTTCATGAACATTTCTAGGAGAGAAAAATAAGGAAAAAACGAAACTAGTTTCTTTATAAGCTGAAGTTAATTCATGCACAAGTTAAAAATAAGGATTTGGAGAAGTTATGCGAGAATTTCTACAAATAAACAAAAAAATAATAATAATTTTATCTCAGGGAGAAGTTCATTTCATTTTTCTTCGTATTTTTCTCTTGTGAAAGCACTTAAGGAGAAATTTGTCCAAAACCTATAACAAAGCAGAAAGGATGAATGATGAGACCATAGTATAGACTACAGAAGGCCACAACAGAGGCCGTTGCAATTTTAAGGTGGAAATGTCATAGAACATTCTTCTTTTTCTTTAGAAGAGGCAATATAATGCATTTATCAAATAGCCAAACTAGGACTAGAACTATACCTTCATCATTGAGTTGTACAGATACATCATCTCCATTTTTCGTGTCACACAAAGCACATCCACGCAGAATAAGACTCAAGTTCTCAATTGGTAAATTAACATTCCCAGCAACTAACCTCCTCAAATCACGCACCTATATGTGATTTAAAAGAAACAAAAGATCACCTATAGTTAACAAGATGGATCATCAAACAAAGGTAAGCCCAGAATCAACATAGCTTGATCACCTCGATCCCCCACTTCCCAAACAACACCCTTTTGGCAACATTAACAAATAAAAGCAAAAAATGTTGGCAGTTTGAGCTATGAAGGCACACTTGGCTTAGTCCATTATTCGATTGCAACTAACCCTAGCTAAGTATCATTGTCAACTGAAATCTTGTTATCTGCGAAAAGGGTATAAATTTTGATTCTTTTTTGTTTTACGAACGCCCCAGAGAAGAGGGAAGAACAGCAGTGAATTCAATTGGTGCGAATTGGAATGTTGGAATTGGAAAAGAAAAATTTGAAATTGGGAATTGAAGGGGAAAGAGGAAGTTAGAAGAGGAACCTTGATGGAAGAAGGAAGGAGGAGGCGAGAGGGGCGTGCAGGACCAATAGTTTTGAGGACGATCTCCACCTTCTTCTCCCACTCCTGTTCCTCCATGCCCATCTCTGAATCAAACCACTTACCACTCTACCATCATCAATACCCATTAATCAAAATATGCGTTTAAATCAAATTCAATTTAATTCCATTAAAACTAATTTAGACCCATTAAATCATTCTAAAAAAGAGTCATAAATAAATTTTATTTTATCATTCTTTAGAGTAAACAGTCAATTTTGTGGTGACTTTGGTTTTTAGTTTATTGACATTTTAAAAAGCTTTAAAACTGTAATTTTTTTTGTTTAATATTTAAATTAATAATAATGTCAATATTTTGATTTTCAAACATATGTTGATTTTAATATTATTATTATTATTATGTTACATGTAATTAAGAATAAAAGTAAGTTGGATTGAATAAAATTTTATTAAAAAAAGGTTTGATCTATTTAAAATAATTGAAAGTTATTATACAACCTATGACGCCATGGACTTATTTTTTAAGTAAAACATTGTTTTTTTTTTTTTTTAAGTTTGATTTTACAGATTAACCTCTATAAACATCTATTTCATATTTAAGTTTTGAAATAGTATTAACCTGTCTCTTAATACGATAATTGGCCAAAAAAAGAGTTTATATATTGAATAAATTATAAAGTATAAAATTTAAAACAATTGCTACACAGTACATGAAATAAAAAAGTAAAAGTATATAATTAAGTTTTTACAAGAGTCAAATATAATTGGTTTACATTATATTAGCACATTTTAAGATCTATCACTATAACCTGTTTAAAGATTCATTTTATAATATGACTTTTTAAATAAGACATCAAATTATCCTTTAATAGGTTTATTAGCATCATCTTTTAAGTTGTTCAACACGTTTAATATTTAAAAATAAGTAGTACTATGATTTTAATAATGTATAAGAATTGATATTATAAAAATATAATTTATTTAGATAGATCAACCTATTACATTTCAAAAGATTTTAAACTATTCAATTCTAACTTTAGATCCTTCTGAAACATCTTAAACTATTTATACTATTTATAATGGCGCATAACCATTAATAAGTATGAATGATAAGTTTATTATTTAAAAGTATTAATAAGTTTATTATTTAAATTTGAGATATATTCTTTAAAAATAATTAGAAGTAATTGAAAAGCTAAAATCATAACAAAAAATAAGCATTGCAATTTCATAAATATATTTTCATTTAAGTATGAATGAGAAATTCTTTTATGAATAAAATTATACACATTTAGATTCAATGAATTAATGAAAAAATATTTTTCTGATTCTTCAAAAAATAAAAAATCGTTTTCAAAATTTCAGTTTACCTTTTATAATTTGCACTGAACTTAAATGGTTTATAAGAATTCCCAACCCAGCTAGACCAATTGGAACAATTGAAGGGGGTTCATTTTAATGAAAACTGCATCCCATCTTAATTTAGTAGCACCTTGTCTTTAGATTAATTGTATAAAAAATACATAAAATTATATAACTATTTTTTATTTAACTTATAAAAATTATTTCATTTTTTTATTTTTCTTTCTTACAATTATTATAAAAAAAATTGTGTATCCTGAACCAATGCATATGATTTAATCACAATACAAATAATAGTTTCTTTATCTTTCATTACATTCATGCCCTTTTCTATCTATTTTCACAATGATTCAATTATTTGTATAATATGTATGATTCAGTGAAACAAGCAAAGAAGTAGTCACCAAGTTGACTATTCTTCTGCCACCCATGCAAACACCGAGTAGAAGTATGTTGAGAAAAGACTGCATTAGAGTTAATAGAGGTGTTCCAGGAAGCAGTTTGTTTCCTATGAAAATCATGCTGTCATTCATCTATTTTTCTTACATAATCTACAGCAGAATCACCATTCATATAGGTGTGACAATGTAAATTTTTAAAGCTTCTTTGCTTGAAAAGGAGGATGACAAATTCCATAACTGTATAGAAGTAGTGAAAACAGTATTATTTAACATAAGAAAATGTTCTACACTTACAACTTCACATGAAGTAATATAGTATTGAGACAACACACTTGTCACAGTCAAAACAACAAACGACCCGAGCATGTGGCCGGTGACAATATTTACATAGGGTTGCAGTACAGTTCAGACAATATATAATCAGTTCATTCACAACATTGGCATACAGAAACTTCAACAAAACGATAATCCATGAGTTACACACGAACTAGTTTATCATCAAAACTGATCAGATTTTGAGATCAGGAGATTCAGCATAAGAAATCGAAATCAGTTCGGACCTAAATTTGTCATCTTTATCACGGTTTGGGATTGCAATCCCATCTGACTTCTTGCTCTCAGACACGAAGTTTGAATCCAGAGTCTTTTCAGGCAGAGAGTTAGAGATAGCAATAAGAGACTCGCGTGCCACCTCCTTGGACTCCTTGGCAGGTGATCTGTTATCCATATAACTATATGACTTTTCTTCTTTCCTACAATTCAAAACCAAAATTCTCATAGATCATCCAATCCGAGGGATAAGATAGTTTAAATTTATGATGTGGTATCAGATATTTTAAATCTCTGTTTTGAGAGCAGGTGATCCTTGACTGGGCTGGTCAGACATGCTGACCGGATTTTGGTCAAACTCGATCAACCCATTCAACCTGGTAGGTTTATTTGACCTCAAACTAATCCGAATTTTTCTACCATGTTTAAAATACGAAGACCTATTAGCTTGTGGTTAACTTCATCCAACCCATTACTGCTACCATGCATGAATATATGTGTTAAATAGGTCTATAAATGTCTTCACACAGTAAAGAAGATCCATAAGCTTAGCAAACTAAAACATCTATGTTACAACTTATAAGGATGAGCCAATGAGAGAACTCAAGCTGTCAAACAAGATCAGCACCACAAGCACGCCCGAAGGTTTGAGGTCACTTGGTGATCGATCTCAGGATAAAATTAACAAAAACTTCCAAAATACCAAAAAATGTTGAATTGCTTATAGTTACTTCCATACCTGTCCTTAAATATTTCCAAAAGAATCAAAATCCACAAGATGTACAGGAAAAATTAGGAGAGAAACATCCTTTGCAAGTCCAGCATTGCAAAAGTAGCCCTAATGATTCCACTAGTATGACTAAGCAGTTAACCTCTTCAACTAATGGACATAATATCAGCCAAATTTATTTTTCTAATCTGATTAATCTAGTGAATTCTGACATTCGACCTGACAAAAAAATGCATTTATCCTACTTTGCATTCAATATCTATATTCAAACATGGTTCAGTATAAAATACTTCTATTACTCAACTTTTAGAAATTTCATAACACTGTTTGAGAAAATATGAAATTAAATTTAAAATCTAATCCAATTATTTAGATTTGAATTGATAAAATATAAACTATTTTTCTTAAAATATGAACTTAGATTTAAATCAATCTAATTATTTAGATTAGCTTTTAAAAAAATCAATGCACACCCCTACATAACAGTAACATATGCATCTTCATCTTCGAAACCAATTCAACATTTCTTATCCAACTACACAGCTCCACTAACATTTTGCATCCGCTATTCCTTTAGTTAGGTCTTTTCACTTTTTGCCTAGTCTCAATCCATGGAACAAAGATAAATCTCCTTTGCACTACTATTCCTTCAATCAGGTTTTTTTTTTTTTTTTTTTTACTTTTAATCTATTTTCAAT